>PDWI01004434.1_pt1 | contig 33088 bp, 22 predicted proteins | sample 1430891 | NCBI WGS metagenome assembly PDWI01 (sample SAMN01162508, study PRJNA174530) | Oral metagenome, whole genome shotgun sequencing project. | biome: Marine environment; feature: Marine mammal; material: Swab sample of the gingival sulcus; isolation source: swab sample of gingival sulcus... | reverse complement strand
GCAACAGATGGTCAGTTTGTAGTAGAAAATGAGCAATCAAAACTGATTTATCTTGGAAAACATGGTCAACCTTGGATTTGATGAGAAATGCGGGCTAAGGAGCGTGTAGATCGTTTTTCCTGCCACTCTTGCGTCTTTGTTGGGTGCCTCTGGACAAGGACTGTTGCTGGGCGCTGTTTTTGAGCGCCTGCCGATGGTTCCAGTTTTTGTCAGAAAAAGATGAAATTCTACAGGGAATGTACACCGGGAAGATCCCTGGCGAAAAGATCTTCGCGGTGTGCGTTGGAGTTGTATTGTGCTGATAGTTCGTCGATTTGTAAGAAATTTTGAGGAGTGCCTGGGTGTTGTTCTCCTTGCGACCATGGCTCTTTTTGCCTTTGCCAACGTCGTTACCCGCTATATTTTTCAATATCCCCTGGCCTTTACCGAAGAGCTGGAGGTGAACGCTCTGGTCTGGTTGACTATGCTTGGTACCGCCTCGGCGTTTAAGCGGCGGCGTCATCTGAGTATGCTGTTTTTTCAGCAAAAATTTCCATCCAGGATACAAGCCCTGATTCAGTTTGCCGTTGTTTGCATGTCCATAGGCGTTTTCGTCTGGCTGGGGTATCTGGGCTATCTGCAGATGGTTGATGAGATGGAGCTGGAAATCACCTCAGAATCACTCGACATCTCTCAGCATTATTATACAGCAGGCATCCCGCTTGGCTGCGCACTGGTTGTTGTTCGCATTCTGCAAAGTTCGTTTGCCGACCTGAGAGGCTCAGTGAAGGGCAAGGCCTTGGACGGGGAGGGGTAAGGTGGGTATCGCTCTTTTTCTTGGCTTTTTTGCTCTTCTCTTGCTTGGTGTCCCCATTGCCATTGCCATTGCGGTTCCAACGTTTTTGGTGATCTTCTTTGCTGATCTCGGTATCTCGGTCATCTCACCGAATTTTTTCTCAGGGATAGCCAAATTCCCGCTTTTAGCGATCCCCCTGTTTGTTCTTGCCGGCTTTATTCTTGAGCGGTGCGGTATTTCCGAACGGATCATCCGTTTTGCCAATATACTGGTTGGGCGCAGGCGCGGCGGCCTTGCTATTGTCACCATTGGTGTCTGTGTCTTTTTTGGTGGTGTTTCCGGGTCCGGACCGGCAGACTCGGCGGCTATCGGAGCAATTCTTATTCCAGCCATGTTCAGCCAGGGGTACAGTCGCGGCTATAGTGCTGCGCTGGTTGCCGCGGCCGGTTCAACAGCGATTATTGTTCCACCCTCGATAGCCTTGATTATCTATGGGGCGATCAGCAATACCTCCGTTCCGGCGCTTTTTGCTGCCGGAGCCGTCCCCGGTCTTCTTGCCGGACTCTCCCTGCTCTTTCCCGCAGTATGGATAGCACGAAAAAATGGCTTTGGCGGAGATACCGAAGGCGAGCAGGAGATGGGTTTCTGGCAATCATTCAAAGAATCCTTCTGGGGGCTTCTTGCGCCTGTCATTATATTGGGCGGTCTGTATGGTGGTATCTTTACCCCGACAGAAGCGGCGGTGGTTGCAGTCTTTTACAGCCTTCTTCTGGGCTTTGTCGTTTACCGCACCTTGAATACAAGAATTCTCTATCAGATATTGTCCGATGCCAGTGAAGCCTCTGCGATAGTCCTGCTTATTGTTGCCTTTGCCGGGCTTTTTTCCTGGGCCGGCTCAACGGTGGGGATTCTTGACTCTGCGGCCTGTCTGGTCATGAACATCAGTGACAACCCATGGATGGTGCTTCTGGTTATCAATGCATTAATATTTTTTGGAGGTATGCTAATTGATGCTATCTCCATTTTTTACATATTTCTGCCCATTTTCATGCCAATAATGGAGAGATATGGCTGGGATCCTGTCTGGTTTGGAGTGATGATGACGTTCAACCTTGCCATAGGACAGTTTACACCCCCGGTAGCAGTCAATCTTTATGTTACCGCGCAATTAGCTCAGATACGCCTTGAGCAGACCTTTCGTTTTGTCTGGCCAATGGTACTTGCGATGTTAGGGGCCCTGCTCTTGGTTGTTCTCTTCCCGCAGATCTCTCTTTTTATCCCTCGGATCTTCGGGCTTATGTGATGTCAATAACCTATCAGACAAAGAGCTTGCGTACGTCCTTTAAGACCCTGGAGAGACAGATGACGATGACCGGCTCTTCGGCACGGATATGGGTGTCGCCGACTGCGATCTGCCATTTCCCGTCTCGATGTATGGCCCCGATAATCAGTTTGTCCTGATAATATTTATCGAGTTTTGACAGGGGTTTTTTGGTGATCGGGGCGTTTGCAGAGGCAACGAGTTCGACGACCTCGGTATCAAAGCCCTGGAGATGGGCCACCGAGATGAATTCACGCCTGCGAATGAATGTCAGAATCTCGTTTGCGGCCATCACCTTCTTGTTCAACGCGATGTCGGAGCCGATGGTCGCGGCCAGCACAAGATAGTCTTCCTTGTTGACAAGGGCTATCGTGCGGCAGCCAGGGCTCTGTTCACTGGACTTGTTTTTCTGAAACAGATGTTTTGCCAGCAGGCAGGTCATAATATTGGTCTCGTTCTCGCCTGTGGTTGCGACAAAGGTGTCAATGTCAAGAAGCCCTGCCTGGGTAAGGATGTCACCATCGGAGCCGTCTCCAAAAAGCACGTCGGTCTGGGCCAGGTTGAGTGAGAGTTGTTTGGCCCTTTTCCTGTTTTTTTCGATAAGACGAACACTTACAGAGTTTTCCAGAAGTTCCGCGACCCTTCCCCCAATCAGTCCGCCTCCGAGGAGCAGGACCCTCTGCTGGCGCTGCTTCTGTATCCCGATAACCTCCATCAGGCGCGGCAGGTGTTCATCTGATACCATAATGAAGATATGATCGTCGGGCAGGATAACCTCACCGCCGCGGGGAATAAGGGTGGTGATACCCCTGGCAACGGCGATGACCCGGAAGGTAAACTCATTGTACATCTGGGCGATTTCCATCAGGCTGTGATGGGCCATCGGTGAAGAATCGTCAATGCTGGTCGCCAGAAGCCGGATTTCTCCCTGGGCTAGCTCGATGATTTCGTTGCTGGCATTGAGCTTGATAAGGCGTGTGATCTCCTGGGCAACAAGCTCTTCCGGGTGGATCAGCAGGTCGACTTTCAGATCTTCAGAAGTGAGCAAAGAGTCATTGTAACCAAATTCAAACGATCGCACCCGGACAATCTTTTGTGGTATCCCCAGCTTATCGGCCATCATGGCGGTAACCATATTGACGGTATCGTTGTTGGTTACAGCGATCAGATAATCCATCTTTTCCGCCTCGGCCTCTTTCCAGCAGGCAACGCTCATGGCATCCCCATGGATGAGCCGAGCATCGATCTGGCCGTCTGCTTGTAGAATAAGCTGCTGATTCTGCTCGATAATGGTAACGGCATACTCTTCATGGATAAGCCGTTTGGCGAGATAAAAACCTACCCCGCCCAGACCCAGCATCAAAATATTTTCCGGACCCGAAGTTTTTTTTCCAAACATTGGTCTTTGCGCTAGTATGTTATATCAAGTAGTGAGCCCGCTTTGAGCAGGGTTTCCAGATCTGCTTGCAATCAGGTCCTCACCTTTGCATATTTGTCCTCTCTCTGCAAGGGATTCCATCGCCTTTCAGCGTTGCCTTTCCCTTGAGTCGTTTGTTCGCGGGGCCTCAAATTACTGGATTGAACGATGTTCTTTTTCAAGGTCTCTATCTCAACAGCAGGAGAAGACGGTGAACAAAAGATCCCCGTTTACACGGTTGATTCTGTCAAAAAGGACGAAGGTTATCAGGAAGGAAATGGGATCAGACTCAGCCGCAGGTACCAGGCGGGAAAAGAGCTGCAGATGCGATACGTATCGCAGCGGCTCTGCAGAGAGGGCGTCTGTGATTTTACGCAGCACCATCTTTTGTCCCGTTGTCCAGTGAATATAAATAGTTCTCGATTATACCCGTCAGCTGCGGATCCAGATTTTCAAATTCAATGCCGATACGCGTCTCTCCCTTCTCTATTTTGGCGTTTCTCACCTTTGCCTGTATCTCCTGCTCTTCTAAAAGCCCCGGAAAGAGACAACGTAAGATCAGCGATGTTCCCAGCTCAATTCCGGGATGGGGCTCTTGTCTTGTATGCTTGATCTGACATAGGCTGCCCGTCATACTCAGGTCGATCATTGCCCCATACATCTCATGTTTGCCTTCAATGGAGAAGGTTGAGGGAATAAAAACCGCAGCCCTTTTGGTCTTTCTTAATTCGTGAAAATGTATGACCTTCGGGTAGTCGAGGAAGAGTAGCGGTACAAGCTTTTCGGTGAGCGCAACAAGTCGGGAGGTAAACATCCATATCCGGCCCTCGTACAGATATTCGACGAGTACATTCCGGCCCTGTTTCTTTCTCAGGTCTTGCGGGGAGGAGGGATTTTTGACGATAAGGCAGCTTGACTCTACCACTCCAACAACACTGGTATGTATGACCTTGTCCAGGTCAAAAAAGACCATCTTTATTGTAGTTTCCAGCTGCAGCGGCAGCCTCTTTCCCGCTGTTGACCTCTGCTGCAGCGGCAACTGGTGACTGCGGGCAGCTTCCGGGGCGTTCTCTTCTCCCTGCCGGTCGCGAACGGTTTCAAAGGCGTCCACGATAAGAGGCAGTGCTTTGGCGTGTATGGTTCTTTTACGTTGTCGATCAAAGTCGAGTAGACGTGGCCGTATTTTCTGCCAGGAAAGAATCTGCCGGGCAGCCTTTTCTCCTGTAAGCTCTCCGCTTTGCGCATCAACCAGTTCTCCCTCAGAGAGATGGAGCCAGCCGCGTCCGTTTTCGCTGACGACTTCAAGCGTACAGCTCCGCTGTTCGGCTTCGAGTATCTGCAGCAGACTGTGTATCGGAATGCCTTGATTGGTTTCTGTCTTGGCCGGGGCCATGATTGCGTGGACACCGTCAAGGAACTGATCGGGATTGATTGGGGCTACAAGACAATATCGGGCGCCACTGCCTACGATCTCTTCCGGCTGGGGGCCTTTGTCTGCAGAGATGGCGATACAGGGAAGGTGGGGAAAAGCCTGGCAGAGTCGTACGAGGTCGGTCAAGGCAAATTTTTCAGGCACGGTCAGATCACATATCGCAAGGTCGACCTGCTGCCGTGATACGAAGGTAAGAGCCGCCTCATAGCCTGAGACCGTGAGTATGTCGACCTCCTGATGCCATCTGCGCAAGAGACCGATCAGGGTCTTAAGCTCAGTGGTTTGGTTCTCTATGATGATAACCGTTTTCATAACAATGACTTATGAGCTGTGAAGCAGATTGCGGGAAAGATGCTCTCCTTCCATTATACCATAACATGGCATTCGGGGTCAGCCTGAAAAAGTGAACATGCGGCAGGAAGAGCTCCCCGTAGGCAAAGGCTCTCTCCTGTTACCCCGCTGTATCAGCTTCTGCCAGAGCCTTTTTTTCTTGAAATGAGCCGGTGAAGGCTGCGTTGCCCTTTTCCAGATTACAGAATTGTCGGCTTGGTGTATACTCGCACCGGTGTATAGGGATTCCGTGTTTTTTTTCTCTCCCGAATCTGAATGCAAGGTGTTTTTTATCCGTTATAATAGCCTGTTAACAAAGAACCGTATCGTTGGGGTATCCGGTATCGGTTGGGTGAGGCTGATCTCCTGTTAAGGTGCAATACTATGTCGTCTTCCGCTTTTAGATTGCATAAGAAGTCCTCCGAGTGTATGGCGAGGAGGGGAGAGGTCTCTACCCGGCAGGGCTGTTTCCAGACCCCGGTTTTTATGCCGGTTGGAACGCAGGGTACCGTCAAGGCGGTCACTCCGGAAAACCTCCTGGAGATGGGGGCCCAGATCATCCTCGGTAACACCTACCATCTTTTTCTCCGGCCAGGACATGGCTTGATCGAACGGTTTGGCGGCTTGCACCGGTTTATGCATTGGAACGGGTCAATACTTACCGACAGCGGCGGCTTCCAGATCTTCAGCCTCGAAAAACTGGCCAAGGTCTCCGAAGATGGGGTTGCCTTTCGTTCACATCTTGATGGTTCCAGGTTCTTTTTTCGTCCGGAGGATGCGGTTACGGTACAGCAATCGCTTGGCTCCGATATCATGATGTGTCTGGATACCTGTATCCCTTATCCGTCAACCAGAGCGCAGACGATTGCCGCAACGGATTTGACAACCCGCTGGGCCCGGCGCTGTCGGGAGGCACATTCAGAGAGGAAACAGCTCCTTTTCGGGATCGTCCAGGGCGGGATGTATCCTGATCTGCGCCGCGGACATGCGGCTGCCCTGGTTGATATCGGCTTTGATGGTTATGCCATTGGCGGTCTCAGTGTCGGCGAGGAGCCCGGCCTTATGTACGATATCATTGAAGAGACAACCCCCGCCTTGCCCGCGGATTTCCCTGTCTATCTTATGGGGGTCGGCACACCTGCCGATCTGGTGGAGGGGGTGTATCGGGGTGTGGATATGTTTGACTGCGTGATGCCAACCAGAAACGCCCGCAACGGCTCCCTTTTTACCTCAACGGGGAAAATCACGATAAAGAATGCAAAATTCAGGGAGGATCCCGGACCGGTCGATGAACAGTGTTCCTGTTATACCTGTCGGAACTATTCCCGGGCTTACTTGAGGCATCTGTTTCAGGCCCGTGAAATCCTTGGCGCCCATCTGAACACCATACATAACCTGCATTTTTACCTGCAGCTGATGCGGGATATCAGAGAGGCCATTGAACAGGACCGCTTTCTTGCCTTTCGAAAAAATTTTTATAGCAAGCTTGCAGAGGAATGATTACCCTGCCGATAGAGTCTATATACGAGTTGTGGAGCAGGCTGATCGAGGCTTGCGTTTTTGTTTTTTGTTATTAACCGGAGGTTTCTTATGGTAAGTGTTGCTCACGCGGCCGGTGCACCGGCTGCAGGCGCGGCTGGAGGGTTTGCTTCCTTTATTCCGCTTATTTTGATTTTTGTTGTTTTCTATTTTCTGCTGATACGTCCCCAACAGAAGCAGGCAAAGCAGCATCAGCTCTTTCTCAATAACCTGAAGAAAGGCAATAAGGTCGTCACCAAGGGCGGCATCCACGGGACCATCGTTGGTCTTACCGATACGGTTGTTACCCTCGAGGTTGCAAAAGACATTACCATCAAGATTTCCCGTGATGCGGTGGGCGGCTCATTGACCAAGGAAGCTGTACCCGATAAAGAGGCAAAGAAGCCCGCCGGGGGGTGAGGAATTCGAGGCTGCTGATCTTTACAGGTTGTAAAGAAAGGGAGCTTGTGTAAAGCTTCCTCGATGTTGCCGGGTCTTCTGCAAAGAGGATCCGGTTTTCTTGTATTATACCCCTCACAGAGTTTTTGGGACACAGATAATGGCAAAGAAAAAAATATATGCGGTGGCCTGCGGCAGAAAGACCGGTATCTTTGCTGACTGGAGTACCGTTGAAAAGCTGGTCAAGGGCTATCCAAAGGCCTTGTATAAAGGCTTTACCTCGGAAACAGAGGCCCGCCTCTGGCTGTCTGCCCCGGTGCTTGAAAAAAAAACCAAATCAACACAACCGATCAAAGAGAGCAGTGTTCCTGACCTGCAGGCCAATGATATCGTCATCTATACCGATGGTGGCTGTATCAATAATCCCGGTCCGGGCGGTTACGGGTTCGTTATCAAAAGAGAGGGACAGCAGCTCGAGTATAGCGGCGGGTTCCGTATGACCACCAACAATCGCATGGAGCTGACCGCGGCGATCGTCGCCCTCGAAAAACTTGGTAAAACAACCTCCAGGATACATCTCTTTTCTGATTCGAGTTACCTGGTCAATGGCATAGAAAAGGGCTGGGCCAGAAAATGGCAGAGCAACGGCTGGCGAAAAAGTGACGGCAGCGAACCGGCAAACCTTGATCTCTGGCAGTCTCTTCTGGCCTTATTGACGCCTTTAAACGTGGTCTTTTACTGGGTCAGGGGCCATGCCGGAGATGCCGATAACGAACGATGTGACCAGCTGGCCCTTGCGGCATCCCGGAGTAATCCTTCCTCTGTTGATACGGTCTATGAACAAGGCTGCCGTTAGCCTGTATTCCTCGAAAACATTCTGTTTTCACAGGGAAATATAAAAACTTTTCCTGTGGTTCCTCACCAGACCCTGCCTGTCTGTTGTACCTTTATAGTTGACTTCTATAGATCATCTGTATTAAGGAGAACGGGCCTTGTTATGCATTGTTATGGCCGATCCGGTGTCGGATTGGTCAAATGTACTCGGTGGTAGTAATTGGTTGGGTGGCTTCCAAACTCCACGATGGCAGGTGGGAGGTCTCCTATAAAGGAGAATTGCTTGTTAACGAGAGGAACAAAGATGAGAAAAAAAATTTGTGCAGTTACGGCCCTTTCAATCCTTTTTGCCGGTTCGGCCTTTGCCTCAGGCTGGCGTATTCCGGAACAGTCAGTCGATTCGACCGCAAAGGCGGGGGCAAACATCGCATCGGCAGCCAGGGCGGATGCGGCGTACTTCAATCCGGCAAAAATGTCCTGGATGGACGATAAGTGGCAGGTTCAGGCTGACTTGACATATATTCACCTCGCCTCGATTGACTACGATGATGCCAGGGTTCCACTGTACAACAGTGCATCGGAAGAGGAGCATTTTTTATTGCCGACCGGTTTTCTGGTTTCTCCGGATTTTTCTGGGTTGCGCTTTGGAATGGCCTTTGTTGCCCCGAACGGGCTGGCAAAACGCTGGAAGTCTCCCTACGCCCGTGCCGTGGCCGAGGAGTTTTCTCTTAAGGTCTTTGAGATGAATCCGACTGTGTCGTACTCCTTTGCAGAGATGGTTTCTGTGGCTGGAGGAGCGCGTTTGCTGTATGCGGATGCTACCTTAAAAAATGATGCCGCCGGTCTGGGTATCCCGCTGGGAACAGATCTGAACGGTCAGACCTTCGAATGGGGCTGGAATCTGGCCCTTGATGTACAACCTGTCGAGGGAATGGATATTGCTGTCACCTATCGTTCAACGGTGGATCTTGATTTTGAAGATGAGGGCGACCTCAATCTTATGGGGCGGAGACTGTCGAACTGGGATGTGAATGTCTCTGTTCCTCTTCCTGCGATATTTTCTGTCTCTTTTGCCTACGATGTCCTGGATAACCTGAATGTCGAGCTTACCTGGGACAGGACCTACTGGTCAGAGTACGAGGCGCTTGATATCAACTATGAACCGCAGATCCCGGGTAATCCGTTTGAGCGGCCCATCGTCAGGAACTGGAATGATACAAATGCCTACCGCATTGGCTTGACCTACCAGGCGACCAGTCAGCTTGATCTTCTGCTCGGCTTTTCCTTTGATGAGAACCCGATACCCGATGAAAAGGTTGATTTTTCTGTCCCGGATTCTGATGCCTGGATCTATTCCATCGGTATGCAGTACGATATCAACGAGCAGATGGAGATAGGTGCTGCCCTGCTCTACGACTATAAGGAAGACAGGGCCGTGAAAGCCGATCCGCGCGATCGTGTGTATGGTGATTTTTCCGGCGCCTCGGCGCTGCTGTTCACCCTTGGCCTGAACTATAAGTTCTAAGCCGCTTCTGCAAGGCATCCTGCGTTTTTTCTTGTGCGCAGGGCCTTGTCGTTTGTGCAAACAAAACGTTACCGATAAAAGATCGGATTTGGGCAGAAGCCCTTCACTTTTCACCGCTTTTGCCGGTGGCAAGTGGAGGGCTGTTTTTTATACTGCTCTATGGTAGAATCGTTCAGAGGTCTAGATAGATTTGTTTATACGTCTCTGTTGGTTGGATACAGCCTGCGGTGATTGAGACGTGCGTTTCTACTTTTTGAAAAGAGGACGGTTATGTGCGGAATTGTTGGCTATTGCGGAGAAAAACGTGTTGTCCCCATACTGCTCGAGGGCTTGAAACGGCTCGAATACCGGGGCTATGACTCTGCAGGCATCGTCTATCTGGAGAAGAATACCCTGGTCAAACATCGCTCAAAGGGCAAGTTGAGCCGGCTTGAGTCGATCATCGGCGAGGCACTTGTTGCTCCAGCATATATCGGTCTGGGGCATACCAGATGGGCGACACATGGGGCACCAACAACAGAAAATGCGCATCCCCATTCTGACTGCACAGGTGAGCTGGTCGTTGCCCATAACGGGATCATCGAGAATTACCACGCCCTGCGCCAGGGACTTCTCGAAAAAGGTCATCGTTTTTCTTCTGAAACGGATACCGAGGTCCTGGCGCATCTCATTGAAGAGCATCTGCAGCTTGGTCTGGTCGCCGCTGTGCAAAAGGTTGTACCACTGCTTGAAGGCTCTTTTGCCATTGGAGTCTTATGGGCGGCAGAACCTGATACATTGATTGCGGTGCGTAACCAGAGCCCGCTGGTTCTTGGGGTGGGGAGAGAGGGTGACAGCTTTATGGCCTCCGATATTCCGGCCCTTCTTCCCTACACCAACCAGGTGGTGTTTCTTGATGATATGGAGATTGCCGTCTTAAAGAAAGACAATTTTCAGGTCATCTCTGCGGTCACCGGAGAACGGTTGAAGAAGAAGGTACAGGTCGTCGACTGGAGTCCGGCAATGGCAGAAAAGGCTGGCTATAAACATTTTATGCTCAAGGAGATCCACGAGCAGCCCCAGGCGATAACCAATACGATCAGCGGCCGGATCCATCTGGAATCGGGAACAGTAAACCTCCCGGAGTTCAATCTCTCCGAGGCAGAGTTGGCGGATATTGAACGTATCGTCTTTGTTGCCTGCGGGACCTCCTGGCACTCTGCCCTTGTCGCGAAGTACTGGATTGAAAAGTTTGCGCATATCCCGGTTGAGGTGGATATTGCCTCGGAATTTCGCTATCGGCATCTGCTGGTCAATGAGCGGACTCTCACCTGCTGTATATCCCAGTCCGGTGAAACGGCGGACACCCTTGCCAGCCTGAGAAAGGCCAGAGAGCTGGGGGCAAGGACCCTTGCCCTGTGCAATGTCGTCGGTTCGACGATGACACGCGAAGCTGATGGTACGATCTATACCCATGCAGGGCCGGAAATCGGTGTTGCATCGACCAAGGCCTTTACCGCCCAGCTGGCGGCACTCTTCCTCCTTACTCTCTTTCTCGCCGAAAAACGGCAAACCCTGCCAGAAGTCGAGCGTAAAAGGCTTGCCCGGGAGCTTGTCAATATCGCAGTCTCTATCGACAAGATACTTGACAGGGTCCAGGAGGATATACGCGCTCTGGTTGCCTCCTACTACGACTGTCGGGATTTTCTCTTTGTCGGACGGGGCGCCAATTTTCCCATTGCCCTTGAAGGGGCCCTCAAACTCAAGGAGATATCCTATATCCATGCAGAGGGTTACGCATCAGGAGAGCTGAAGCACGGGCCTATCGCCCTTATCGATAAGGATATGCCTGTTCTGGGGCTGGTCCCGCAGGATGAGGTCTATCAAAAATCGATCTCAAATATTGAAGAGATAAAGGCCAGAGAGGGGCGTGTTATTCTGATTGGTTCAGAGGGGGATGAGCATCTGAAGGCCATAGCCGATGATGTTATCTATCTTCCCCGGGTTGCAGAGGCCATGAACCCGATCCTCTACACGATCCCGGCCCAGTTACTGGCCTATTGTATCGCCGAAAAAAGAGGCTGTGATGTCGATCAGCCGCGTAATCTGGCGAAAAGCGTTACCGTTGAGTAGCTTTTTAACTTTTTCCCTTCAAATCGTATAGAAATAAGAAATTATTGTTATAGAAATAGTGAAAAAGAATATCATATAACTTATACTATCTTTTATTACGTAAAGAATTGGATCATCATCTATCTCGCCCCGAGACGTTTTTATCCACATGCGGCCTAACCAATACATTATCACAACAGCAGGGCCCCAAAGTAATTCAGGTGAAGCATATTTTTGTTGTGTTTCAGGGGCATTAATGAATAAAGATAAAACCACTATAGCTAAAAGTGATGCTCCAACGCCTAACGGCCAAAGAACAACAAGGTCAGAAGGCATATAATCCCGGCCGACAATGGTTCTTTTTTGATCCTCTTTTCCAAAAGAAACGAGCTCTCCGCAACGTTTTATAAGCGCTAAACTTAGGAATAAGAACATAGAAAAAGCAAATAACCATGAACTGATGTCGACTTGAATAACGGTTACCCCTGCGATAATACGTAATGTATAGAGAAATGATAATATAATGACATCGATGATTATATGTTTTTTGAAAAATAAACTATAAGTAACGGTTAAAATAAAATAGAAAGCCAGTATTGCTGTAAAAACTTCAGATATATACAGTGCAATTGTCAGTGCAAGAATAAAGAAAATTCCTGCTATAACAATACCATTAATAATCTGGATGTCCCCACAGGCAAAAGGTCTATGACGCTTTAACATATGAGCGCGGTCAGAATTTAAGTCAAAAATATCATTGAGGACATATGTCCCTGAAGCTACAAGTGAATATGCTAGAAACGCAAAGATTACACTAAAGATTTTAAACACATTCAGAAATTCAAAAGCGGTCAGAAGAGGTACAAAAAGCAATATATTTTTTACCCATTGGTGAATACGTAGCGCGCGAAGCCAGGTTCTAATTCCAATTTTCTTGCGGGGAAACTCCGCCTCTATAATTGTTTTTTTTCTTACCTCATTAGCAAGAGAAGATGGGGCATTTACTAAAACAGCTGCTTCAGAATCTTTCCAGATCAGAAGATCAACTTTGCTATCCCCCGCATAGACAAAATCATCTCCAATTTTTTCTTTAATCAAAGCGCACTTTTTAGATCCTTTAAGATTACAACTTTCTTCGGTCGCAAAAAAACCATCAAAGAAATTTAGATAGTTCATCACTTTTTTTGCAATTTCTTTGTGCGCTGCAGTAACAAGGTAAAGCTTCCTCCCTTTTTCTTTTTCAACTTTTAACCATTCTATAAAAGGCTTATTGTAAGGTAACGTCTCTATATCAAGAGAAACTCGATTAACGATTTCCGTTTTCAACCGGGCTTTTCCTTTAAATAACCAAAAAAAAATGATAAAAAAATAGACGGGATTTTTCTTGATTAGTAGAACGACAGACTCAACTAAGGAATCTGTATAGATAAGAGTTTTATCTAAATCAACGATAAGTGGTGTTGCCTCTTTCATAAATTATTTTTTCAACTCCTGTAGTATAAAGAGAAATTGATTTGTAATATCATCCAAGCAAGCGCCCTTATTGATTCTTTTTACAAGTTTTATCGAAAAAATAAGGGCCTGATACCGTGTAGGTTCAGACGGGAACTTTATTGTTCAAGGTTAAAACCCTCGTCTTTTTCTTTTTTCCCTCGCTGTTTCCAGTTTTCTATCACGTTGCAAAAATATCTGTTGTTCAGGTCCTTCAGGCTTTATCACCGGTGCAATATAGCCGATGGCACTAATTCAGGTACGAAACCGCTATATGCCAGTATTCGTGTGGTTTGAGTGGCTGCAGAAACCTTTTCCTTCGTGGTTTCTTTTCTTGTTCCAATTCTGTAGTATACCAGCTTTTTAAAGAACTCTATACACGCTGCTCGGTGAGACAGCAACAACATCTGTAACGAGCATCATAAAGCACAATCGGCGGCAGCCTTCAACAGGATGTTCTACTGCGTGTTGAAGATCCGTTCCTCTCCCCCGTCTTCAAGCCGGAAATCTCTTGGGAGCAAACCGTTGTGCTCGTTTACCATGCCGTATCGTTTCTGCCAGCTACCTACTTGCCCGCTGGCAGCCTCATCCAGTCACACATACGATTGGCAGGAACGCTGGTTTTCTCAAGCCAATAGCGGATAAAATCGACGATTGCGTCACGGGTATCATCTGGACCCCACAGTCCTTTCAAATTACCCCAAGATCTTTTTAATCGAATAAGCTTTTCCAACAACTCGGACAGTATTTCATTTTTGTTCTGCAATGTAGTCTCAAGTACTTGTATCTTTTTGCTCTGGCTCTCTTATTCTCCTTAGTGAATGCTGTGAGAACATTTGCAAAAAATTCTTTCTGCAAGCGATAAAATACGGTAGGCTGCATTTGTATTTGTCGCATAGAGCGGAGACTGCAACATGCTCTACAATGTTCTTGGAAAATCTTCACTTTTTCTTCGGGACGGTAATTGTAGGGTCTCTTTTTCATAGAAACCTCCTTAGCCCGGATATTTCATAAACATTGCTGATATTCTAATATACTACATCGAGAACATTACAGTTTTACAATATCCAAAGCGTTCACCAAAGGTCAGTCCATGCGGCACCATCTTCTTCAGTATTTTTGCAGTAAATATAGTTTACTATTACGTAATGCAAAAAACTTCGAACCTGACACCGCCTGAACTGATGAAATATCGGGGTTAGGTTGAGTATGTTAACTCATTCTTAGAAAATTTCCGATGCCCGTTGAACCATTACAATAGTAAGAATCAAAGATAATTATTTTTTTTAACAAGTTACTCTAATGGCTCGTTCATAAAGGGAGAAATATATGAAGACAGCATTATTCATCGGCATTGTATGTGTGGCTCTTGCCTGCGGTCAAGTTATGGCGGGGAATTACGTATTGACCATCGATGGGAAAAAGCATGAAGTCGACGTTGGAAAACAAACTATTATCAAACTCTCTGATAGCAAGACAATACAGATAATGCTGGAAAAGAAGGCCGTTGCCTCTTTTGAAACGCAGAGTTTTTCCTTCGACCATCCCAGTGATGTTACACCATCACGAACCGACCTGGGAGATGGTATATACCAGACGCTTATGGTGACTTCTCTTGGGACGTCAACTATTGTTCAAGAGTATGCCGACATGGATCCCTGCAATTTTGTGGATATGATGCTTAATGAACTCACGAAGGAAGAAAAACAGTATGGATACAAGATCACAAACTCTTCTGCAAAGATCAAGCTTGCTGGCGGAAAGATCCTTACTGGCAAAAAGTCCATTGCGACATACAGGGGCGACAAGACTACCCGACATGTCCTATGTTACTCAATCCGCGATGCGGGTATAATGATCGTCACTCAGATTGACAAAGATGCTCCTGCACAAGACAGAGCAATGATTGATACCTTCTGGAAGACCTTGAAGATAACACTCGAATAGATACGAACCATTGTTTTTAGGGGACACGCTACAGCTCTCCAAAGAGGCAGGGCTGGACAAGGAGATGACTTATGAAAAAATACTTAGCATTTCTTGTACTATTTTTATGTATCTTTGATTCAAACGCTTTTGCCAGTAAAGAAAAGATGAAAACCTATTTCAACTCAAAAGGGTTTATAACACAACTATATGAATTAGGAATATACTGGGACAGAAAAGTATTATCGTTACAACAGGATTGTACTGGGAAATATTCTGTTTTCCCTTTGTCGATGGGGTTCGTAGAGCCTATGGAATTCAATTCAGATAGTATTTATCCAACTCAAGGAGTTTGGACTACCAGGTTTAAATTTGATCGATGTAATGAATCAATAGTGTATAATGCTATATTTATGGCTCAAAAAGGGAAGAAACCTAAAATTGGTCTCTTGGTTCCTGGAAATACACGTACATCTCCACAACTAATGCGTGATTTATATAGTCAAGGGGTTATCTTAGTCACAGAAATTAAGAGAAAAAATAAAGAATGCAAAGAAATTCGCGTATTAAACACCGAAGTGACAAAAGAGCCTTTTTCATTGAAAAGTGATGGAAAAACTTTTCATGGAGCCTGGGAAGAGCAGTGGACAGTTAAAAATTGTGACGAAATAATCGAGATGACATTCTGTTTTATTCCAACAGACGATGGAGGAACAAACTGGTCAAGCGGGAAGTGCAAATAATGTGTTCAGAATATAATTATTGCTGCGGTTGACGGTTTAACTGGTTTTCCTGAAGCAGTCAATGCTGTGTGTATCCAGGGGCTTAGCTTCAACTCTGCATTGTCGATATGGTGAGAAATTCGCTGAAATATGTCTCATATAAAGACCGAAAGGCGGCTGCTGGCAATCCAAAAGACTGGGCCATGCCGACGAGGAACTGGAAGCCGGCAATGAATCGATTTCTTGTTGAATATGAAGACCGATTCTCTGATATCTAACGAAAATGACAGTTACACAAAATACTTTACAGAGTCATGAAAGACATTGTACAAAAAATTAGCGGAGAAATTTTCTTTTTCTTCCTTTTATCATTTTTATTGTTTCCCAACTCCGTTCAAGCGACATCAACGAACTCCTATGTTCTTGACGATTTTACGGATAGGATCTGTACCGTCTCGGCTCCTGAGATCAACAGTTATAAAGTTATTAACTCTCATTTTGTCCTTTCACTTGATTGTACTGAAAACAAACAAAGATCTGTTCATATCCCTATACAATACAACGTTGATAATCAAAAACTCAGAGTAACTATTTCAGAAATAAATGACCACATTTTAGGTATGGGGAAGTTTGAAACAGACCCATCTGGACAACCAATACCCTCATCGTACGAGCATAATTATTTGGCTTATCAAAATAATCCAGTAGAATTCTCTTTGCAGAACAAACACTACGATGGCCTTTCATTCTATTTTATATGCCGAAAGTCTTCTCCTGGAACGATTGGAAAAGTTCAAATAGATAAAATTGAAATTATCCCTAAAACATTTACAGACACGAGAATCTTCGCCTATATCTTAGCAGAGATACAATTATTCTTATTGATTTTGCCCGGTTTTCTGATCTATACCCTCATGCAGGGGCGCGGAAACAAGATAAATCTTTTGGCTCTGCTTACTCCGTTATCTGTTTTTTTCTTCCTGTTTTTATATTTTATTTTATTCATAAACCAAAAATTTTCGCATTTTCCTCTGTTGGACAAATGGGTTTTGCTGATCTGCTATCTAGCGCTCAATTTACTACTGTTTCTTTGGCTTAAACAGAAAAAAGAAATAGGAACTTTGTTCGCAAATTTTCGTCTGATCGGCTGGGAGATGTTTGCACTTTTTATCGTAACTTTTGTTGTCACTGTAATAGTAGTAGGCGATCTGGAGTTGCCACTCTTTACTTTTACATATAATGAATTGTTTTCAAGGACTTATGGGGCTTTTGGCGCGCATGACCCTGTCTTTCATTACGTAAACGGAATTGCGATTCTACAAGAAGAACCTTTTTCAAAATATTACGAAAATGGGAAACTATTTTACGGCGTTCAAGATAGAGGGATAATGGCAGGTGTTATATATGCCGTCCTCAGAGGAATTGGAAGCCCAATTAATTCTGCTATCGCGAATAGTTACGGATTCTATACACTGTTTGGTTCTGCTTTTAATATACTGTTTTTATTGCCAATACTTGGCTTGCATAAATATTTTTTCAAAGATGGGGAAAGACCGTTGTTCATAGTTTTTCTCGTTTCTGCAAGTGCTTTTATTATAACAAATTATTATATAACCTGGTTCAAATTAGCCGCTGCTGGATTAGTTATATCAGGGATAGTCTTGTTACTCGTTGATAAAGAAAACATAAAACAGTGGCTTTTGACTGGAGTTATTTGGGGGATTGCTACAAATTTTCATCCGAGTTTAGCTTTAACTTACCCGGTTGTTACTCTTTGGTTGTTATACAGGTTTTTCAAAGCCCGTGAATATCAATTTACCTCGACCATTATCGCATTTCTACTTTTAGTTGGAGCTTTTCTTGCGATGAATGCTCCTTGGACAATAATAAAATCAGTACACTTTCCTGATACAAATGTGTTGTTTAGGCAGCATTTTCTCGATTTTGAAAAGTATGATCCTGAAACAGGTATTGTTGGCAGTATCAAAAGCTTTGGGAATAAATACACAATAAAAGAGCAGGTAAATCGAAGATTAGAGAGGGGGGGTAAAAGTTTTCGTGTCGAAGAATTTGTTTATTTGTTGAAAGTATTTGCTAAGGAAACTTGGCAGCGATTTTTAAATATATGGAGTTTTTTAGAGACTAGTTATATTGCTTTTGTTTTTACGCCTTTGGTCTTTTTATGGTTTCTTTTAAGCTGTATTAAACGCTTATTTCCAAAAGCGGTGAATGACTATTCCCCTTTGACACAAAGGAAAGAGAAAGAGGCCCGAGTACTTATGATAACTCAAGTGCTCACTGTACTCTTGATTATAATTGGGAGCTTCGGCCCTTTTTCTCCGGATATTACCTGGCATCTCCCTATGAGTTGTACGGCTATTATAATATACTTGCTGATACAGAAAATTATTACTTTTGGTAGAATTGGAATCATTTTTTTAGTAACATATTCTCTTTTTACATACTATCGGCTCTTTTTCCCATTTTTCTAATTCATTGAGATGAAAAATCATATTATTCCCCCAATAGCAGGCTGATGTTCTCCAAATCAATTGGCCCGTTTATACTTAGAGTTTTTCTCCAAACTCCTTTTCCCTATGAGCAGGAAACTTTTGTTATGAAAAAATCCAATTTACTGATGAACAAATAATGCTTGTCGTTTCAGCAGTAATAAACAGATGCTACCCAGTTCATCAGTTATTTTATTGCGAAGCTACTTGTTACAATTGGGAAAAGAAATGCGGCGGCCTTGGAAAGCTGAGCGAGTGCCCATAATCTGAAAGAAAATCATCAGTTAAAAGGCTTTTTACAGGCTTGTATATTATGTACAGGAACCTGTCTGCAATATCTTTTGCTGAGAACAGTTCGTTTTTGAGTATTTGGGGGGAGTCAATACATCTGAATCTTTTTAAGGTGGAATAGACTAATCCGGATATTTCATGAATATTGTATCAAATTTTTAAAAATTGCTGATATTCCAATATACGACACGGAGAACATTACAATTTTACAATATCCAAAGTGTTCACCAAAGGTCAGTCCATACGGCGCCATCTTCTTTGCGTATTTTTGCAGTAAATAGAGTTTACTATTACGTAATGCAAAAAACTTCGAACCTGACACCGCCTGAACTGATGAAATATCCGGGCTAAATACCAGACAATAGGGGAGCTGACCAAAGTGCTGGTTAACTACTTGAATATGCAATCCTTTCTTCTCTGTGTCTCGATATTTTCCCTCCTTTTTCAGGCTTTTTCTTTAAAGGTGCGGAAAAGAAAGAATGCCAGCATGTAGATGGCCAGACCAACGAGTAAGGTCTTGTTGAAGCCCCAGTGTATGGAGATAAGCACGCTGCTTATGCCGCCAATAACGGTGAAGAGACCGTTCATGCCCCAGGCCCAGGCAATGGCCCCTGAAGGCCGCTTGCGGACTGCCAGGATCCCTAAAGGGAAACACATGCCCATAAAAAATCCGGCCGGAAAGATAATCAGGGCCGCAGAAAAAATACGTGTTGCCAGGTTAAAGGGAAGCAGCTGGTTAAACAGAAACGGGTAGCTGAGGAGAAGCAGGCCTACCGAGACAACGGTGCCGACAAACGGTATGGTCCATCTGCTGTCTGGTCGTATCCTTAAGGCATCGGCACTGTAACTTCCCAGGCCTGCCGCGATGAGCAGACTGCAGACAACGCAGGAATATGTGTAGAGAGGGAAGCCAATCAGTTTCATAAAGATCTGGATAAAGACCAGCTCGATGATGATAAAGCCTGCGCCAAGACAGGCAAAATAGCCCATTGTCTGTGGCTTATGTGGCCATTTCTCTCTTCCGACCCTGGCAAAGAGAAGGGGGATCAAGATAAACACCATGGCGAAGAGAAAAGCCCCCGCCCCGGTAATAAACAAATGGGCCAGATCGGTTGGCAGCATACGCTCGTGGTACTTGCCGTCTGTTCCACGGTAGATGTACTGGGAAGAGAGAAGGGCTGCTGTTCCGTAGTCCATATACTTTTCCGGATATGCCCTTTTGTAAAACTTCCACTCCTTTCTGAGATAGTTAAAATAGGGCAGATTGTCGGTTGCTGCAGAGACACGATAGGGTACAAAATCCAAGGTTTCCTGGGAGAGCTTGCCGGAATAAAATTCGTCGGTCAGCATTGAATCTTCTGGACGATAGGGGTCTTCAAGGAGCTTGACGCTTCCCCAGAACCAGGTACGCAGTTCTTCGACCTCTTTTTCTGTCCAGGGGGTCATCCTCACCAGAAAGGTCGGCAGGTTATCCTGGACATTCGGAGCGCCAAAGACAAGCACATGTTTACGAAAGTTACCTCTGCCCATCTCTTTCCAGGCCCTGGCGGCAGTGGTCACCATACGCGGATAGATATGATGGTTGATCTGCAGCAGGCCGTCTTCTTTCAGATGGCTGAAATACTCCTTGTAGGCATCTGAGGTCTGCAGGTAGGTCGTTGCCATCGCCCCGCTTCCCGCGGCAATAGAGCTGGATGTGTGATTGCTGAAGATCTGAATAATATCGTATTTCTTGTCTGTGGCGCGTAAAAAACTGCGTCCTTCTCCGACATGGGCAGTCACTCTCGGGTCGTTGAAGATACCTCCGTTATAGTCCTTGTAGAGCTCTGTTCCCGCTTTGACAACAAAACCAACCATTTCAACAGCGTCGATATGGCTTGCACCAAAGGTTAAGGCGGCCTTGGTTTCCTGGCCTGCGGCGCTGCCGATAATAAGCACCTCGGGGTGGCTGCCCTCTTTGAGAGAGTCGGCGAGATAGACGGCCTGAATCCCGAAATGTGATGGGCTTGAGGCTGGAAGCGAGGCGCGAAGCTTCTGATAGTCGCCATCGAAGGGGAAAATAAAACTGGATTGATTGCCACCGTCGTAGGCTACATGCTTCCAGCGATCCTGGTTGATAATTTCAACCTTACTGATCGGATCCCAATAGGATGCTTCCAGTTTACCGTGGTTTATGTCAGACATCACACCGCGTTTGGTGATGTGGTGCCTGAAGTCAAAATATTTATTGATATACCCCTCCGTCAGATACGATTTCCCACAGGGGATGGCAATAACCAGTAATCCGGTAATCAACAGCGCCGCAGAGACCTTCTTGTTTGTGGAAAAGAGTCCGGCTGCAACAAAGCCAATACCTCCACTGATTATCGTTATACCACCTGGGCCGACGAAGGGCGTCAGTGGGGCAATAAGCAGACATCCCAGGCCAGCTCCCAGTAGATCCCAAAAGTAGAGCTTTTGTATCGAGGCAGAGTAGGCGTTGAAGATAACGGTGATGATCAGACCGGCAAGAAAAAAGGGCAGGGAAATGACAAAATAGAGGATACAGAACAGGGCTATAGTCTTGAACGGTTGGTAGTAAAATCCGTGAAAATTTATCGGCAACACGTTGATCAGGGGCAAGATCAGTATACTGGAAATCCCGTAGAGGATGGAAAGCGTTGTCAGGAGGCTATGCGGGGCAGCGTCTTTGAGCAGTTTGGTCTTCAGAGAGAGAAATACACCGGCAAGACCGAAGCAGAACATGACCATTGTGATAATCATATAGGCCATGTTCGGATGCCATATAACGTCAAAGGTTCGAACCAGAGACAGTTCTATGGTCAGGGCGCTGAGGGCAACAAAAAACAGGGCGAGTGAAATATGTTTCATGGGCTCAAAAGGGTTCGGTTTGAATCTTGGAGTATGGCGTTCTACAGTGGAGATTTCAGTATGTATCCTTTTTCACAGAATCTGATTCGTTGCTGTTTGAAAAAACAACATTGCTCTTGTCAGAGGTGGCCTTCGAGGAGTATCAAGGTTTTATCGATAAAGAAAACGGAAGGCATATAAAACCGCACTAAGCTAACACAATGTCGAGGCAAAGGCTACATCTTTATAAGAAGACCGTAAAACGAGATCCTCCACCCGCAAGGCATATATCTGGCATGGTCGTCAGGTCCGGTGGAACCATTTTCTCAATTCTGCGAAGGAAAATCGTTTTATTACCGGCCTGCCATGCGGGCAGTGGGAAAAAAGATCCGCCTCGGCCATATCGTTGAGAAGCTTGTTGATTTCCTGTGAAGAGAGGCTTGTTCCCCCTTTTACCGCGGCCTTACAGGCCATTGTTGCAAGGATATTGTCCAGAATATGTCCGCCGTCTGTCTGCTCACTGCCAAACTGATCGAGTATGTCCAGAAAAAGCTCTCTCGGGCTGTGGGATGCGCTCAGGGCCGGTACTGAAGAGAGTACGAAGGTGTTACCGCCAAATTCGCGGAAAGCAAAACCCATACGCTCAATCTCTTGCCGATGTTTTATGGCAAGCTGGCTCTGCAGGAGAGAGAGCTCAACCGTTTCAGGGAACATGAGCGTCTGTTTGGCAACGCTTCGCTCGTGGTACTGTCTGTACAGCTTCTGATAGAGGAGACGCTCATGTGCCGCATGCTGATCGATCACAAGAAGACCTTCCTGATCCTGGCAGAAGATATACAGGTTGTCAAATTGCCCTATGATGTTGAGATGATGTCCGGCGCTGGACGCAGGAAGGGAGAGGTCCTTTGGGGGAATGGTGTTTTCCTGTAAAATTTCTCTACTTCCAGCTCCTTGCTGTGTCGATTGCGATACGGCTGGAGCAGGCTCAGATGTCTGCACTCTCCAGGTTGAGGCTGCTTTTGTGTCTCTGGCAGTCGGTGCCGAGTCGACAGGGACGTGAACAGAGCCTTGTGTATTCTGATTTCCCCTCGTGTATGCCGACGTATTATCCTGGCCAGATGCAGAGGCTGGAGGGTTGGCGAAGAGGTTTTCTCGATCTATGGGCACGGCACTGGCCGGCCTTCTTCTGTCTTTTCCGAAGATAGCGGTTTGCAACTCCCGTTGATACTCTTCGATCGCTACGGTAATGGCCTGACTGATGAAGGTGTGTATGTTCTGGGCGTTTCTGAAGCGAACCTCGTGTTTTGCCGGGTGGACGTTAACATCCACCTCCTGATGGGGCAGAAGCAGATGGACAAGTCCGGAGGGGCTTTTGCCTTTCATCAGAAAGGAGCGGAGCCCTTCGCCGACGGCATGGGTGATCATCCTGTCCTTGACCGCCCGATTGTTGACAAAAATCCGCAGTCTTGACGGGCCGACGGTAATCTTTTCCGGCGGAACGAGAAAACCATGTACGCTGGTGTCCGCCAGCTCTTTTCCTCCTGCCGCCGAAATCGGGATAAAGGGCCCTGAGTAGCGGAGTATTGTTACAAAACGTTGTTTAAGATCCATACTGCTGTCCAGACGAAGGACTTCTCTTCCCTCCAGATGCAGTATGAACAGTATGTCAGGACAGCCAAGGGCGTAGTTTTTAACCACCTCTTCGATATGTCCGAGTTCTGTTCGTCGTGTGCGCAGAAATTTCTTTCGTGCGGGGGTGTTGCCAAAGAGATTGCGAACCTCAACCGTTGTTCCCGGGCTGCAGCCGGTTTCGTGGACCTTGGTCAATTTCCCGTAATCGAGGACGATTTTTGTGCCAAGATCGTTGTCCTGGGGCCGCGATATTATGGTCATTCTGCTTACAGAGCCAATAGAAGGTACAGCTTCACCACGAAAACCCAGGCTGGCAATGGAAGCAAGATCCTTTTCGTCAGCAATCTTCGAGGTCCCATGTCGCTCAAGACTCATCAGCAGGTCATCCTCGCCCATACCTTCGCCGTCGTCTACGATGCGAATGAGGCCGGTGCCTCCACCCTGGATCTCTATCTCAATGCGTGTTGCCCCGGCATCGATACTGTTTTCAATCATCTCCTTGACGACCGATGCCGGCCGTTCGACCACTTCACCGGCTGCAATCTGATTGGCCAGTTGCTCTGGGAGTATACGAATTTTACTCATATTCTGTCTTTTCTGTTGTCTTTTTCGTTTGTGTTCATTTGCGCTCACAGGGCAAAAAATCTGCTTATATAAATACCGCTTTATGCTAGTATAGCAAGATTCTAAAAACGGGTTTGCATTTTCGTGGGAAGGGCTAGAGGCCCGTATGGCTATGAAATGGTAATATTTTAAGGGGACGCGGGGTGTCACCGGGCAAGAAAAAAACAACAGGCAGTACAAAGGCTGCGGGCAAAAAGACGGTCAAGGCTCCGCGAAGGCAGCGGGTTTTGGGGGAGAGAAGCGTCTATCTCTTTATTCTTTGTCTTTGCCTGCTGCAGATGTCTTTTCTGACCGGAGTGCTGTACTTCTACAACAGCCTTGGTATTCCAGATCTTCGTTCTGTCGCCAATTATCGGCCTGCTGAGGCCTCGATAATATACGATCGACGGGGAAATATTGTCGACCGGATCTTTGTCGAAAACAGAACGGTGGTCACCCATGACCAGATGGCCCCTTTCCTGGCGGCCGCATTTGTCTCCGCAGAAGATGGCAGGTTTTTTGAGCATCCGGGGCTTGATTTTTTCTCGGTTCTTCGGGCTGCAGTGCATAACCTCAAAGATGGTGCCAGAAGTCAGGGCGGTTCGACCATTACACAGCAGGTAATCAAGTCCCTGCTTCTGACCCCTGAAAAGACCTATATCAGAAAACTGAAGGAATCAATCCTGGCCTACAGGATAGACAAGCTCCTGAACAAAATGGAGATCCTCTACGTCTATTTGAACCAGATCTATCTCGGTGAAGGGGCCTATGGGGTAGAGGCTGCAGCACAGACCTATTTCGGCAAGAGTGCCAGGATGTTGAGCCTGGGCGAATGTGCCCTTCTTGCCGGTCTTCCCCAGGCACCGAGCCGGTATTCTCTGTTTTCTCATCTGGACAGGGCAGTCGAAAGACAAAGATATGTCCTCAACAGGATGGCAGCGGAGGGGTATATAACCGACGAGGATGCCCAAAAGGCCTTTAACGAGAAGGTTCGACTTAATCCGCAGAGGCAGGCTGCAGATGATGAAAATGCGTATTATCTCGATGTTGTTAAAAAAGAGGCCCGCGCCTATCTGCATAAGCCCCTGCAAACAGCGGGAGCGAAAATATATACCACACTAGACTCGGCGATACAGAAAAATGCCTTTCTGGCAGTAAAAAAAGGGGTCGAAGAGAGTAGGGTTAGACAGATTTCCGCCGGTGTCAAGGTCGATGAACCGCTGCAGGCGGCCCTTGTATGTCTTGAAAATAAGAGCGGCAAGGTGCGGGCGCTGGTCGGCGGTATTTCACATAAAGCCTCTCCGTTTAACAGGGCTACCCAGGCCAGACGGCCGGTTGGCTCGACCTTTAAGCCTTTTGTCTATGCCGCGGCACTCGAGCAGGGGATGACCCCGGATTCAAAGATTAATGATGCTCCACTTGCCATCAGAGGCAGGGACGGGAAGCCCTGGACGCCGAGGAACTATTCCGGGCGCTATCATGGGCAAACGACCTTGGCTGAGGCCCTTGCCGGTTCGTACAATGTGTCCGCTGTCCGCTTGTTGCGCAAGGTGGGGAACGGCAGGGTAGAGCGGCTGGCGCGGGCCTCCGGTATAACCGCCGCACTGCCGCCGGATCTCTCTTTGGCTCTCGGTTCAGCCGATGTCTCTCTTTTGGAGATGACCGATGCCTATCTGCCTTTTTCCGGGGATGGGAGCGCTGTTTCCCCTCTCTTTATCGAAAAGATTGTGCTGCCGGATGGAACTGTTGTTTCTCCCAAAAGAGAAAGGGCCCGTAAACCTGTCCTCAATGCCCGGGTGTATCAACAGATGCGTCAGATGCTGTATCAGGTCGTTTTTGCAGGAACGGGAAAAAAGGCAGCCGTTGTGCCCGGTGTGCGGGGGGGAAAGACCGGCACCTCAGATGCCTGCCGGGATGGTTGGTTTGTCGGTTACGATACCAGATATACCACCGGCGTCTGGATCGGTTACGATCACAATCACCCTATGGGACGAGCGGAAACCGGAGGAAACTCCGCCGCGCCGATATGGCGTGATTTTATGCTGAAACTGGTCTCTCGATAGATGCGGCTGGAAAACCATGTTATTCAATACAGGCAACCGGGTGACAGGGCGTCGGGTGTTTCTCGGAAGGTGTTTTGTTCTTTGCAGATCAGGGTATGTCTCTTCGCGGTACAGTTCTCTTGCCTTCTTGTCCGGTAGAAGATTGAGATGAAAAGCCCGCCTCTTCAGGAGCTGCCGCTTGTTTTAGAAGAGGTTTCTGGTCTTTTTCTGCGGTTGCGCTTTTTATGCGGGGAAGAAAGTCACCTATTGGCAGGGCGATGGTTGAGCCACAGCCGCAGGCCTCGTGGGTGAAGAGAAAAAGACCGCCATACAGGCGATTAAGCCCTTCCTGGTAGCCATTAAACCGGAGATCCTGGTCTTTGAGAAAAGCGTCAAGGCTCTCCCAGCGGGTCCCACATTTGGGGCAGGATTTGTAAAAGGAGCTGTTTATCTTTGTGTTTGCCGAGAGGCCTTCTAAAAGATTGAGAAAGAGTTGAGGAATCTCCTTGAATTCTGTTTGTCGTTTCTTGTGCATTTCTGGTTTTCTGCTGTGTTGGTAAATAGCATTCAATGTTGTATCCTCTGTATGCTTGGGGCCAAATTTTTTTACGACTGGCTGCGATTTGAGTTTTTGGAAACCGTCAAGTCGTCTGGCAGTGGCCTGTGACAACCAGATGTGATCATTATACGGTCAGTTGTTTTCTTTGCAGTAAGCATTCGGTAATTTTGGTGATTTTTTGATTATCGTTGAAAATAAAACTTTGGTGAAGATGTGAAAGCTGTGTTGCAGCGGGTACTGTGGGCCAGGGTCATTGTCGCTGGTCGCTGTGTTGGCAATATTGACAAAGGCATGGTTATTTTGCTTGGTGTTCGGCAGGGAGATTGTGTCTCCGATGTTGCCCCCTTTGCCGAAAAGATTGCCAACCTACGGATCTTCAGCGATGCAGAGGGAAAGATGAACCGATCTCTTGTCGATGTGGAGGGAGAGGCTCTGGTTGTCTCCCAGTTTACGCTGTACGGGGATTGTCGTAAGGGGCGCAGGCCGGGGTTTTCTGCGGCCGCAGGCTCGGCGTCGGCTGAGCCTGTCTACCGGCAGTTTGTTGAACGTATGCAGGATCTTGGTGTGTCGGTTGCGACAGGGATATTTGCTGCCGATATGCAGGTGGAGCTTGCCAACGACGGTCCGGTAACTCTGATCGTTGATTCGGATAGCTGAGCTGGCTGGATGCAATGGGCAGCCACGATAAAAGGTTCGCTTGTCCCTTGGTTGATGACTGGCAGCAGCTTTCCAACTCTCCGGTTCTTGCGTTGTTGAGGCTGAGAAAAATCGATTCCTGCCTTGATCTTGACAAAAAAATAGAATATTGCAGAGTCTCCCTTGGAAAGGGGGAAGAGACATTGTATAAAAATTCTGAAAAGGCGTATCTCTATGGCATTTATTGTGGGAAACAGATATTCTGGTTTTACATTAAAGAAGACAAAATACCTCGAAGAGATAGATTCCACGATCTTTCTGTTTGAGCATGCTTCTTTGGGCTGTCCTCTTCTGGCAATAAAGAATAGCGACAACAACAAGACCTTCTCTGTTGCATTCCATACCATCCCCACCGATTCAACAGGTGTTGCGCATATCCTCGAGCATTCTGTCTTGATGGGCTCCAGGAGATATCCGGTAAAGGATGTCTTTGGAGAGATCAACAAGGGAGGGCTGACCACCTATCTCAACGCGATGACCGGTGCTGACTGCACCTATTATCCGTTTGCAACGCGTAATCTGAAAGAGTATTTCAACATTATGTCTGTCTATTGTGATGTGGTCTTTCATCCGCTTCTCGAGCGGTCGACCTTTGAGCAGGAGGGCTGGCATCTGCATCAGGAGGATGAGGAGTCGCCCCTTCTCTACCAGGGGGTTGTGCTCAACGAGATGAAGGGGGCCTTTTCTGACCCGATCCGCCATCTCTTTCACCATATCTTTGCAGGCCTTATGCCCGGCTCGACCTACGCGCACGAGTCTGGTGGAGACCCTGAGCATATACCGGACTTGAGTTATGAAGAGTTCTGTGCCTTTCATCAGAAACATTACCACCCCTCAAACGCGCTGTTTTTCCTGTACGGAGATGCCCCTCTGGAAGATGAACTCTCGTTTTTGCAAGCGGAACTCCTCTCCAGATACGCGGAGCGAAAAGACAGGCTGCGGATTGTCCCGGGCCAGATCGCCACGAGTCCGGTTTTCAGGCAGGGAACCTATGCCGTTGATTCGAGAGATTTGACGGCCAAGACCCTGCTCGCCGTGGCAACCAACGTTGCAGACAACAGGGCAAGAGAGGAGAATACCGCCTTTCAGATCATCGCCAATATCCTTTATAACTCTGATGCTTCGCCCCTGAAGAACAGTATCGTCTCCAGTGGCCTGTGCAAGGATTTTGGAGGGCTGTATCTTGCCGGCTCCTCCTGCAGAACGCTTATGATCACCTATGTGATGGGCAGCGAGGTCGAAAACAGGGACGCCTTTCTTGATCTCTACAGGGCGGCTCTTGAAAAGCTGGTCGAACAGGGGCTTGATCGGGAGCTTGTTCTTGCCGAGCTCAATAAATATGAGTTTTCGCTGCGCGAAGACGTCTCGAAGGCACTTCGAGGTCTTGATTTCATCGGCAAGGCGATGATCGGCCTGAAATACGATATCGATCCCCTCATCTATCTTGAAAAGGATGCCCTGCTCAAGTCTTTGCGGCACAAGGCACTGCACGAAGGCTACTTTGAACAACTCGTCCGTCGATATCTGCTCGATAACCCATCCAGGGTCGTTGTTACCTTGAGTCCTGATCCAGAACAACAGTCCCGGAGCGTCTCCAGAGAGCGAGAGCGTCTGCTGGCAATTGTGGCCGGAGAGTCTGCTGAAGAAAAAGGGCAACGTCTGCGGCGCACCCGGGAACTGATAGAAGGCCAGCAACGGCCAAATAGCGATGAGACCCTGGCTTTGCTGCCCCAGTTATCCCTCGACGATCTGACAACCGATCTCGCCTTTCATTCGGTCACTCCGCTTGAGATGTTTGGTCAAGAGGTGCTGGTGAATGAGCTCTATACAAATCGTATAAGCTATATCGATATCGGCTTTGATGTCTCAAGCCTGAATGCTGCGGAGCTGGCCTTGCTCGATGTCTTTGGAACCATTGTAACCGAGATAGGGACCGACAGACTTGACTATCAGCAATTTGCCAAGGAGGCTGCCACCTGTACCGGGGCGTTGACGCACTCGCTGACCTGTTATTCGCCCAAGGGGAAGACAGGGCGGACAAGACCGGTGTTGTGGATTCATCTCAAGTGCCTGCCAGAGTATCTTGAACGGGCACTGACACTTGTTGCGGGCCTTTTTTCTTCTGTCTCCTTCGAGAACAAAACCAGAATTGGCGAGATTGTGGCCCGGGAGTTCACCTGGGCCGAGCATTCGGTGCAGAGTGAGGGCTACAGCCTGCCTCTGTCGAGGGTCTTTGCCCATCTCAGTGATGCCGGAAAATACAGCGAGGCCTTCAATGGGGTGACCTCCTATCTTGCCTTGAAAGAGCTGTGTGCCGATTACCAGCAAAACGCGGAACTCTTTCTTGCCCGCTTGCAGAAGATGGCAGAAAAGATCTTTACCCGAGCCAACCTTATCCTTGCCAATACCGCAGAACGACAGGAGATTGACTCGTTTGCCGAGAAGGGGGGGGTTATTGTTGACAGCCTGCGTGACAGGCCGATAGAGAACAATATGCTGCCGGATCCGCCGTTGAAGAGAAGTGAGGCCTTTATCACCGGTGCTGAGGTGGTTTTTGCGGTCCAGGGTGGCAACATTTTTACCAACGGGGATGGCTATAACGGCCACTTCGAGGTTCTTAAAACCTATTTGAGCAGGGATTATCTCTGGAACTCTGTGCGTCAGATCGGCGGTGCCTATGGCTGCTTTGTCCAGTTTGGTCAATTGACCGGCAACCTTGCCTATGTCAGTTATCGGGATCCTCAGGTAAGAAAGACCTATGAGGCCTACGACAGTGTACCCGAGGCCGTGGCCGGTCTGAGGCTGGGAAGAAAGGCGCTGGATCAGCTTATTGTAGGAACTTACGGTGCCTTTGATCCTCTGCAGAGTCCAGCGGTCAAGGGTGCTGTGGCAAGAAATGAGTATCTCAACGGGATCACAGCCGCCTTCAAGAAAAAGAGGCTTGAGGAGATCGTGACGACGACGTCCTCAGATCTGCGGGCCTTTGCCGATCTCTTTGCGCAAATGACCGCCAACAGTTACAGGGCAATCATAGGAAACCGCGATAAGATCGAAAAAGACTCGGCCCTTTTCGATCAGATAACAGAGCTGTAGCCCGTTTAACGGGGCGTTGAGCCGTCGCACTTCTATATGTCGATATCTTTTAGCCTGGGAAAGAAAGATGCAGATAATCCTCTATGGTGCTACAGAAAACGGATATATGATCGCAAGCCAGCTCTGCGCAGACCATGATGTGATTCTGATTGACGAGGCGGAGCATTTACCGGAAAAATTCACAGGCCTTGATATCAGCCAGATTGTCGGCAGCGGTGCCGATATCGCTGCCTTGCAGAAGCTGAACATCGAAGAAGAATCCCTGTTCGTTGCCTGTACTGCGGTCGATGAGGCAAATATCGTCGCCTGCTGGACAATCAAAAAGATCTCAGATATGCAGACGGTCTGTCTTGTCAGCAGACCGGAGATCTATCAGAATCTGCAGGCGGGGCATCAGTCTTCGTATCAGACCAGATATGATGTCGACACCACTCTCTGGCCGGAAAGACTGCTTACTGAAGATATCTTTCGTATTCTGACGGTTCCTGAGGCCCTTGATGTTGAATATTTTGACGATCGTCAGGTACAGCTTTTTGAGTATCGAATCAAAGAAGACACCCCGCTGTGCAATAAAAAACTGATGGACTATGCCTTTCCCGCAGATGTCCTGGTCGTCGGTGTTACCCGCGGTGAGACCTTGTCTGTGCCCGATGGACAGTATCGGATCCAGGTTGATGACAAGGTTATTTTTATGGGAACAGAACAGGGGCTTGACCTTCTGGCCGCCGATTTCTTTGCAAAAAAATCACAGATAGCATCCGCTGCGGTTATCGGAGGGGGCAATGTTGGCTACTCTCTGGCAGAAAAGATGGAGCAGATTGACATCAAGGTAAAGATTGTCGAGCTGGATGAAAAACGATGTGTTTTTCTTGCCGACAGGTTGCAAAAGAGCCTGGTCCTGCAGGGAGATGGAACAGATCTTGAACTGCTCGAAGAAGAATCTATAGGCGGTATGGATGTGGTGGTCTGTGTGACCAGCAATGATGAGAAAAACCTGTTGTGCTCTCTGCTTGCAAAACAGCTTGGTGTTCAGCGTATCATTACCCGCACCAACAGTGAACAAAATGCAAAGCTCTTCGCTGCGGTCGGAGTCGATGTGGTTGTTTCTCCGATGCAGTCTACGATGACCGAGCTGTTGAACCTGGTCCAGGCGCGCTCCGTGGATATTCTCGCCTTTGTTGCCGGGGGGCTGGGCGAGGTCCTGCAGCTTACCGTCGACGACGGGTTTGTTCCCAGGATGGTTATGGATTGTAAGCTGCCGAAGAATGCGATAATAGGCCTTATTAAGCGGGAAAAACAGATCGTCGTTCCCAATGGTCAGACGACGGTATACCCCGGGGATCTGTTGAAGATATTTACCCTGGCGGGAAACAGTGAGGCCGTTCAGGCTGTATTTGCGCTATGAATTTACGTAACCTTGCCAAGGCACTGGGCCTGGTTCTCACAGGTTTTGGTCTGATTGCTCTCACTCCTGTTGTGGTTGCCATCCTGGACAAAGAGTACAGCGGGATTCTTCCCTATGTGGTGGCTTCCAGCGTGGGCGTTGGGCTGGGGATCCTGCTGAGATGGCGGGGAGGCTGGGCCTATGATTTTGACAGAATCAGCCGCACAGAAGGTCTGTGTATCGTTGCCCTTTCCTGGGTCGCTGTCTCGGCCATCGGGGCAATCCCCTATCTCTTTTATGGACTCAGCTTCGTTGATGCCTGTTTTGAGTCGGTTTCTGGTATCACCACCACCGGCGCCACCATTCTCGTTGATTTTTCCCTCTATCCCAGAGACTTCTTTTTCTGGCGCAGTCTGAGCCAGTGGCTTGGCGGAATGGGGATTATTGTCTTGTTTGTTGCTGTGTTTCCGCAATTTGCTGTCGCCGGCCGGCAGATTTTTTTTGCCGAGGCCCCGGGCCCCACAGAGGAAAAGCTGACCCCCCGTATTGCCCACACCGCCAAGGCCCTGTGGCTCATCTATGTGGGGCTGACCCTGGTGGAGATCATCCTGCTTTTCCTTGCCGGCCTGCCGTTTTTTGACGCCGTTTGTAATGGTCTTACAACACTTGCAGCTGGTGGCTTTTCACCTCATCCCCAGTCCATTATGGGCTATCAGAATTCGACGGTAACCTGGATTGTAACGGTTTTTATGTTTCTTGCCGGCTGTAATTATGCCTTGCAATACCGTTTTATTGTGCAGCGTCAGCTACGGGCCCTGCTCGGCAGCGAAGAGTTTCGTCTCTACTGTGGTTTGGTGTTTCTGCTTGCTGTTTTGCTCTGTCTGTTGCTGGTCGGATCAGAAGAGATCCCTTTTGCAGACGCCCTTAGAGATGGGCTTTTTCAAGTCATTTCAATCGTTACGACCACCGGGTTTTCCTCTGCCGATTTTGCGCTCTGGATTGTACCGGCACAGGCGGTGCTGATACTGGTGATGTTTGTCGGGGGCTGTGCCGGTTCGGCGGGTGGCGGGGTAAAGGTGGTCCGTGTCCTCTTTGCGTTCAAATATCTCAAGAGGGAGATTGCACAGGTCGTACATCCGCAGGCGGTCCTTCCGGTGAAGATTGATCGAAACAGTGTCCCGGATGATATCCAGCGTCAGATGATGGGGTTCCTTCTCTTCTATGTTGTCTTGCTTGTCTTGTCGGGTCTTACGGTGACCATGATCGAAAAAGACGCGATGCTGGGTTTTATCGGTACCGCCGCCACCATAGGCAATATCGGTCCGGGCTTTGGGGAAATAGGGCCTATGGGAACCTTTGCCCATCTCTCGGTTCTCACCAAGATTGTCTTTATCTTCGATATGATTGTCGGCAGACTTGAGCTGATCCCGTTGCTGGTTCTACTCCACCCGGATGTCTGGAGAACGAGGTAAGTCAAGACCGTCGAACAGGGCCATCACTTCCTCTGAGTATATTTTCAAAACGGATTTTCTTTAACTGTTTATGATAATTCAGTGGTGTCTCATAGTTGCCTCCACAACAAAAGTTGAGGAGAAACAGTTGGTTGCCTGTCAGGAGGCTTCAATAAATCAATAAGAGAACGCCTTT
>PDWI01001833.1_pt1 | contig 33098 bp, 26 predicted proteins | sample 1430891 | NCBI WGS metagenome assembly PDWI01 (sample SAMN01162508, study PRJNA174530) | Oral metagenome, whole genome shotgun sequencing project. | biome: Marine environment; feature: Marine mammal; material: Swab sample of the gingival sulcus; isolation source: swab sample of gingival sulcus... | reverse complement strand
AAAAAATAGAAGCGAATCCTTCCTCTCCTAAAAGTCTTATTACGGTAAAAGGATTGGGGTACAAGTTGGTGGTTGATGATGAAAGGTAAATTTTTATTAAAACATTTTTTAGTATTTGTCGTAGCATTGATTTTTATCATGGTAGTATCCGCAGTCTTATTTTTTATTCTTAATTATAATACGGTGAAAGAGGCTAATAACATTAGGTATCCATTTGAAATCTACAATGAAATAACAGAACATAAGAGTATGACAGACAATGCAAAAAAGATAATGAATGATAATAATATATGGGCTATTATCCTTAATAAGGATGGGGATATTGTAGACTCTTATAGCAAGCCACAGGAAATTAAAAATCACTTTGAACTTACGGATGTAGCCAAGTTCACGAGATGGTATTTGGAGGGGTATCCGGTTTTTACCTATGTTTATAATAAAGGGCTTCTAGTTGTCGGATATCCTAAGGATTATTATGCAAAAATAGCTTCTAATTATTTTAAGCCAGATTCTACGTTTATTATTCTGAAAAACATAGCTATAATTGTCGTTGTTGATTTATTATTATTATTTTTATTATACTCATATTCTAAAAGAAGAATATTAAGAGAAGTAAATCCTATAAGAAATGCTATTAAGCAATTATCTAGGGGAGAGCCAATAAGGGAAAAAAATTGTGATAATTTAGCAGACATATTAGAGGAGCTAATTATGGCGTCCGATGTCATAGAAGAAAAAAATAAAAGTAAAAATAAATGGCTCAGAGGAATCACTCATGATATAAGAACGCCACTTACCATTATAATGGCGTATTCAGAAGAACTAGATGAAAAATTAAAGGATAAAGAATTAAAACTTAGAACGGAAGCCATTAAAACAAAAGCGTTACTTATAAACAAAATCCTAGAAAGTCTAAACACGATGTACTTACTAGAAGATAAAGCGGACTTAATAAACGAGAAAGTAGAATTAGGGTTGCTAATTAGAAATATAGCCATTGATTATATAAATACTTATGGTATAACGGTAACTATAAAAATACCCGAAGATAAAATAATTATATTGGCAAAAGAAGTATTAATTGAAAGACTGATAAGAAATATAATAGACAATTCCATTAAGCACAATAATAGTAATATAGTTATAGGTATAATTTTAAAAAATGACAACACACTTATAATAAGTGACAATGGGAACATAAGTGAACAAGAAGTACGAAGAATAAATGCAATAGTAGATATAGACGATAATGATGATAATGGATATGGAATTCTTATCGTTAAGAAGATTGCAGCCATCTACGGGTTTGATATAAAGTTTGAATTTGATAGTGGACTTAGAACAATCATTAATTTCAAGAACTAGTATAAAAGCATCATCAATTTGGCACTTTTTTGAAGTGACAGAAGATTATTTTTGATAAAAAATTGATTAGTGTGACCTCACCTAAAAACAATCTCTTCTGGGGACATCCTATCTATGATTGCTAATGATTTTAGATTGTAGCCCTGTTCACGTATAAGTTTACCACCTTCTTGAAATCCTTTTTCGATAACAATGCCAATACCTGCAATATATGCTCCTGATTGTTCAACCACATCGATTAATCCTTCGAGGGCCTTACCATTTGCTAGGAAGTCATCGATGATTAAAACTCTGTCTTCTTTATCTAGATATCGTTCCGAAACCTGTATATCATAAGTGGTTTGTTTCGTGAAGGAGAATACTTTGGCACTATATGTTTTCTTATCTAAGTTTCTCGATTTGGTTTTCTTGGCAAAAACTAGGGGGATATTCATCTTATAAGCAACAAAAGCTCCGATTGCTATACCGGAGGCTTCTATAGTGAGTACTTTAGTAACATGTTCTTTTTCGAATAATTTTGCAAATTGGGCGCCAATTTCCATCATAAAGTTAGGGTCGATTTGATGGTTTAAAAATGAGTCAACTTTGATGATCTCCTCTGAAAGAGCGTAACCATCTTTTATAATTCTATCTTTTAACGACTTCACTATATTCTCCTTCTCACTTTGTGGATTGACCGATTTAATACTGTTCATTGTACTCGCTTTTATCAGCAAAATCAACATCACTTTGACAAAATGTTCGAGGTATATTATATTTTAATGTAATATAGAGATGAAGGAGAAAAAAATTGGATGGATTAATAATACCGAAAAGCTATGAGCCAAACCTTACGGTTAGAGAAACAGAATCCGTAATTAAGAAGATAAAAGACTTTTTCCAAAAGGAATTATCAAAAGAATTAAATCTAGATAGAGTAAGTGCACCTCTATTTGTTAGACCGGAGTCAGGATTAAATGATAATTTGAATGGTGTAGAAAGACCTGTATCTTTTGAAGTGCACTGTATTGGTAATAATCATGTTGAGGTAGTTCATTCACTGGCAAAATGGAAGAGACTTGCCCTTAAAAGATATGGCTATAATGTAGGCGAAGGGATCTATACCGATATGAACGCTATCAGAAGAGATGAAGATACCGACAATATACACTCAATCTACGTAGATCAGTGGGACTGGGAAAAGATAATCGAAGAAAAAGACAGGAATGAAACGACGCTAAGACAGGCAGTAGAAGGAATTTACAACGTTCTAAAAAGAACAGAGTTCTTCGTGGCCAGTAAATATCCATTTATTAAGCCTATTCTTCCAGATGATATTCACTTCATCACAACAAGGCAGTTAAAAGAGCAGTATCCTGATATGACACCAAAGCAAAGAGAAGATGAAGTTGCAAAGAAATATGGAGCAGTATTTATCATGCAAATAGGAGATGAAATCGACGGGGAGAAACATGACGGAAGGGCTCCTGACTATGATGACTGGTCGTTAAATGGAGATATTATCCTTTATTTCCCAGTTCTTGATAGAGCATTTGAAATCTCATCCATGGGTATAAGAGTTGACAAAAAAGCACTACTGTATCAACTGGAAAAAGAAAATGCGAAAGATAGAATGAATTTACCATTTCACAAAGAGTTACTTGATGGCAATCTACCGTTTACGATTGGTGGTGGAATAGGACAGTCAAGACTTTGTATGTTCGTTCTTAAGAAAGCGCATATTGGAGAAGTACAAGCATCGATTTGGCCAGATGAAATGACGAAAGTATGTAGCGAAAATAATATTTATCTATTATAAAAAATAGGTTCTATGTATAGTCTTATATTCTATAGGTGGAACCTATAAATTTATCCTATGAGAAAAGAAGAAGCAAGACAAATAATGGAACAACTATATAAATTTCATCCAGACGCAAAATGTGAGCTTAACTACAACACACCTTTTGAGCTTCTTATTGCGACGGTTTTGTCTGCTCAAACCACGGATATATCAGTAAATAAAGTAACACCACATCTATTTGCAAGGTATAAAAATGTCTATGAACTTGCTGCGGCTGATATAAATGATGTAAGGAAAATAATTAAAACAATAGGTCTTTATAAAAACAAGTCGAAGAACATAGTACTATTAAGTAGACGATTAATAGAGGATTTTGATGGGGAGGTCCCAAGAACAATTCCTGAATTAGTAACCCTGGAGGGAGTAGGAAGAAAGACGGCAAATGTTGTTATAAGCAACGCTTTTAATATCCCTGGCTTTGCCGTTGATACGCATGTTTTTAGGGTTGCCAATCGAATAGGTATTACGAGGTGTAAAGACGTAGCATGTAGCGAAAGAACGCTAAAGAGAAAAATAGAAAAAGAAAACTGGATAAAGGCTCATCATACCATGATTTTTCATGGAAGATATATTTGTAAAAGTAGAAAACCCGCCTGTGAAATCTGTGTTGTCAATAGTAGTTGCAAATATTATATGACACAAAAAAAGAAAAGTAATTAGGAGTAGTATTGAAATTTAAGTTTTTAGATAAAGAGCTTATTCCTGCTTTAACCGAGTTACAAAAAGAAATACCTATTGAAATTAACGAAGAGGGAATATCACTTAAGTTTAACAAATGGGATAAGAAAGAAATAACCGTTAAAAAAAGTGGTGATATGTTAGTCGTGCATGCAAATAGTAAAGTTCACTTTTTCCTAGGGATTTCAAATATTATCTTAAGACAATATGATAATGAAAGCCTTGAATTTACACTTAAAAACAGTTTCTCATATAATGGAATAATGGTAGATAATTCTAGAAACGGTGTAGCATCATTACCAATGGTAAAGAGGATTCTTAGGAAAATGGCACTCCTAGGACATAACTGGTATATGCTGTATATGGAAGATGTCTACGAGATAAAAGAGCAACCATATTTTGGCTGGTTGAGAGGTAGGTACACAGTAGATGAATTAAAAGAACTTGATGAGTACGCTTCACTACTCGGAATTGAATTAGTTCCATGTATACAAACACTGGCACACCTAAATCAGTTTTTTCATTGGGAACACATCGAAATAAAATATCAAGATATAGAGGACATACTTAATGTTGGAAAAGAAGATACATTGTTACTCATAGAACAAATGATTGCTTCACTTAGGAATACATTTTCTACTAATAAAATACACATTGGAATGGACGAAGCTTGGGAACTCGGAAGGGGAAAATATCTAGATGAAAATGGTCTTAAAGACAAAAAAGACATAATGTTAAATCATCTAGAAAAACTTGTTGATATTTGCGGTAAATACGATTTTGAACCAATCATATGGGATGATATGTTCTTTTCTAGTTATTCCAGTATAGAGGGAGATAAGGATTTTAAAATACCTAATGAAGTCGGACTGATGTACTGGGACTATTATAGTTTAAATAAAGAACATTATAAAGAAAAGATCAGGCAACGCAAAAGAGTAGCTGCTGAAACACTATTTGCAGGTGGAGCTTGGCGATGGACAGGATATACGCCGCACCACTTGAAAACACTTAAGTCTAGTTTAGCTGCCCTTAAGACCTGTAAAGAAGAAAATATTGATAAGGTCATCGTTACTACTTGGGGGGATGATGGCAATGAATGTCCACTTTATAACTGCCTATTTGGACTTACGCTATACTCCTATCTAGGTCATCATGAAAAGTATGATGAAATCCAGTTTGACAAATTACTTACATTAATAACAGGCAATAGTTATGAAGAGTGGATAACATGGGGGAAATTCGATCTGATAGAAGGACTTGATGAAGAAATCTATATCGATGTGAATCCTTCGAAGTACTTCTTATACGACGACTTACTATTATCACAGTATTTATACTACATAAAATCCCTTGATATTGATTATGCATTATACCTAGATAAAATGATAGAAAAAATGAAAGAAATGAAAGGGTGTAGAAGTAGGATAAATGACTTTTATATTCAGTACGCTAAGGTGTTAAAAATAAAATGGAACTTACCGCTTCTTATAAGAAGTGCTTATAAGAAAAAGGATAAAGATACATTAAAAGAACTTATTGCTACAAAGATTTTACCCTTAAAAGAAGAGCTTACTAAATTAGTCTCCATAAGAAGAAAAATATGGTTGGAAGAATTTAAACCTAGTGGACTAGAAGTTCTAGAACAGAGATTTGGAGCGATGATTTATCGATTAGATAGTGTCATATTAAGGCTAGAAGAATTTATAGTTGAGGCTAATAATAACATTCCGGAACTTGAAGAAAGTGTATTAGATCCTACACTTAATTACGAAGTAGATGGTAAGAGGGCAACGTTTTGCGCGAGAGCACTTAACATAATGACACCCAACAGTACAAAGTGATATAATGATACAAATGGTTTAAATAATAGGGCTTATTGAAAGGAGAATTCATGAAAAAACCGATCGTCGTAGGAATTGCAGGAGGAACAGCTTCAGGTAAGAGTACATTGGTGAATAAGCTAAGAGAAGTAGTTGGATCAGATGTCGTTATCCTCGCACATGATTATTACTACAAAGCATATGCTGACAAGGAACTAGAAGAGCGAAAAAAGATGAACTACGATCATCCAAACGCCTTCGAAACAGATATGTTAGTAGAGCATATTAAAAAACTCAAAAACTTTGAGTCAATAAGTCACCCATTATACGACTATGTACAGTACACAAGGAAACAGGAAACCGTAAAAGTAGAATCAAAAAATGTAATAATAGTAGAGGGAATCCTAATATTTGAAAACAAGGAGCTTAGAGACTTGTTTGACATGAAGATATTCGTTGACACTGACGCTGACGTCAGGATAATAAGAAGAATAATAAGAGATGTTAAACAGCGTGGAAGAAGTCTTGACTCCGTAGTGAATCAGTATCTTGGTACCGTAAAGATAATGCATGAGCAGTTCGTAGAACCCTACAAAAAATATGCGGATATAATTGTTCCAGAAGGCGGCTTTAACAAGGTCGCAACATCTATGATAAGAGACAGAATAAAGGTTCTACTAAAATACAAATAAACGGATATTGGTTCAATAAATCTATTCGAAAACTCGCTAATTAGTCAGGCGAGTTTTTTTACAGGGTTTTATATGACGTTAAATTTGACTAAAAGGAAAGGAATACCAAGCCTAGGGGAGCTTACTTTCTCCCGGTTTGTTCAGGGGCTTTTTTGCGTGGGATGTTTCAAGATACCGGTGTCTTAATACGTTCAACTTTGTCGGTGTCCTCGCATTATGAGCTAAAATCATGTATAATTAGGGTTAGAATTTTATTAAAGAGAGTTGCTATGAATGTTAAAATATCACTTGATAATATGTCAAAAGCTGAAAGGCTTTTGCTTTATGTAAACACGAGACAGTCCGTTCTGAACGAAAGAGCGGTTTTTAGTGATGGGACGATTTTTTTCAGAAATCCTACCGAACCAAATTATGGAGATGATATTATCATCCGAATAAGGACAGCAAAAAATAATGTGGATCAAGTATTTTTAAGATACGCGGATGAGAAGGTCCTCATGGCTAAGGTTATATCCGATTCCTTATTCGATTATTATGAATTTACCATTAAAGCCGTAAGGGAATCCGTTGCTTACTATTTTGAACTTCATGTAGGAAAACTAATATTCTATTACAATAAGAGAGGCGTGGAAAGACACAACACGGCATATTACAATTTCTTTATTGTACCAGATTTTAAAACACCAGATTGGGCAAAGGGCGCCGTTATGTATCAAATAATGGTCGATCGATTTTACAATGGGGATAAGAGCAACGATGTCGTTGACAATGAGTACGTGTATGTCGGTAAAAAGGCGACACAAGTTAAGGACTGGTTTAAGTATCCAGACGCCGATGGCATCAGAGAATTTTATGGTGGCGACCTTCAAGGTGTCATTCAAAAGCTTGATTATTTAAAAGATCTTGGCGTAGATGCCATTTACATGAACCCTATTTTCGTATCCCCCTCCAATCATAAATATGATACGCAGGACTACGACGCCGTGGATCCCCATCTTGGTGTAATCGTCAATGATGGTGGAGAAGTACTTCCTGCAGATAATGATGATAACGAAAAAGCAACGAAATACATAAAGCGTACCACGGATGTACAAAATATTGAAGCAAGCAATGATCTTTTTGCAAGACTAGTAGAGGAAGCGCATGCTAGAAATATAAGAGTGATACTTGATGGTGTTTTTAATCATTGTGGGTCATTTAACAAATGGATGGACAAAGAAAAGTTTTATTTCAATGACAATAGTTATGGTATAGGTGCATACCACAAGGAAGAAAGTCCATACAGGAATTACTTTAATTTTTATGAATGCGATTCTTGGCCAAATAATAATTGTTACGATGGTTGGTGGGGATATGATACGTTGCCGAAACTAAACTATGAAGGATCTAAAACGCTTTATCAGGATATATTAGAAGTGGCAAAAAAATGGGTCAGTCCGCCTTATAATGCAGATGGATGGAGACTCGATGTGGCGGCGGATCTCGGATATTCACGAGAGTTTAACCACAAGTTCTGGAGAGACTTTAGAAACGCCGTAAAAAGTGCAAATAGCGAAGCGATAATACTTGCCGAGCACTATGGAGACCCGTCCGATTGGCTGCACAAGGGAGATCAGTGGGATTCCATAATGAACTATGATGCCTTTATGGAACCAGTTAGTTGGTTCTTAACCGGTATGGATAAGCACTCCGATTCATATCGAGAAGACTTACTAGGCAATTACGACGCGTTTTTCGGCGCAATGAATCACAATATGTCTAGATTTCATTCTCCTTCACTCTACGTTGCAATGAATCAGATTAGTAATCATGACCATAGTAGATTCTTAACTAGAACGAATAAGAAGGTAGGAAGAACAAGCACTCTCGGGCCAGAAGCCGCTTGTGAGGACGTTAGAATAGATGTCATGATGGAAGCGGTTATCATGATGATGACTTGGATAGGAGCCCCTACGATATATTACGGTGATGAAGCAGGTCTATGCGGATTTACAGATCCTGATAACAGACGTACCTATCCATGGGGAAAAGAGAATAAACGCCTCATTGACTTACACAAGAAACTAATAGAAATGCGTAATAAATGCACCGTTCTAAAGTATGGTTCGATTAAGTTCCTGTATGGAGAGCACAATGTAATCTCTTACGGAAGATTTGATAAAGAGAAGAAATTCTTTGTTGCGCTAAATAACTCAGAGGATAAAAAGGTGATAGATATTCCGGTTTGGGAACTTGGTATAAACTCATACAAAGTATGTGAACAAGTTCTTGAAAGTAAAGATGGAAACTTTTCTATCGAGAGAAAATATTATACCGTTGAAAAAGGTAAAGTTAGGCTTGAACTTGCGCCAAGAAGTGCAAAGATAATAAGAGAGAAAAACTACGTTGATGATTACCAATAACAAAAGTATTAAGATAGCTTTGCTACTAGTGTATATTTCTATCGTTTTTTACATTGTCTTCTTCTCGTTTGGCTATGGTAGAATATCTGGGGAGATACTGAGATATAACGATATGAATCTAACGCCATTTGAAACGATAAAGAGGTATTATAACTCAGCTAGGACCGTTGGGTGGGATTCAGTTAGTCTTAATATACTCGGGAATATTGCTATATTTATACCCCTTGTTCCACTGATAAGTATCAACATAAAAAGGAAGATTTCATTCTTGAATTATCTGCTTTTATGCGTTATTGTTTCATTTTTTATTGAACTATGTCAGATGATTTTTCATGTTGGCGTATTTGATATAGATGATATAATATTAAATATAATCGGTGGTATACTAGGGCTTTTACTAATAAATAACAGTACATTTTTAGGAAAGAAAGGTGGAAAGTAATGAATAAATTTAATTTTTACAGTCCTACATATTTTGAATTTGGTAATGAAACAGAATATAAAGCGGGGGAGCTAGTTAAAAAGTTTGGTGGTAGTAGAGTACTTATTGTGCTTGGCGGGAAATCTGCCATTAGAAGCGGCCTTGTTGACAGGGTAGAAAAGTCGCTGGATAAGCATGGATTATTTTATACAAGAATAGCAGGAGTAGTCCCTAATCCGATAGCTTCAAAAGTTAGAGAAGGGATTAAGGTAGCCAGAGACAACGACATAGATTTTATCCTTGCAGTTGGCGGTGGCAGCGTAATAGATACTGCCAAAAGTATAGCAGTCGGCGTATATCATGATGGCGACTTTTGGGATTTTTATAGGGATAAAAAAATAGAAAAGGCTTTACCAGTTGGTACTGTACTGACACTATCGGCCGCTGGATCCGAAGCCTCATCAGCTGCGGTTATAACAAATGAAGACACCATGGAAAAATTCGCCATAGACCACGATGTTTTAAGACCATTATTTTCAATACTCAATCCAAATTTAACCTTAACATTAAATAAGTATCAGACCATGTGCGGCGTAGTCGATATGATGTGTCACTCCATGGAAAGATACTTTACAAATACAAAAAATGTACAGTTTACAGACAGGATGTTAGAAGCGCTTATAAAGAGTGTAATAGATGAGGGATTAAAGCTAAACGAGGACTTAGGAAATGTTTCAGCAAGAGAAAATATCATGTGGGCAGGAATGATAAGCCATAATGATATACTAGGAGCGGACCGAGATCAAGATTGGAACACTCACAAGCTTGAACATATTCTTTCGGCAAAATATGACTGTGCTCATGGAGCAGGCCTTGCCGTATTAATACCAGCTTGGATGACCTATGTTTCCGATAAAGGGGATGTCATGAGAATGGCTCAGTTTGCAAATAGAGTCTTTGGTATAGAAATGGATTTTGCCGAACCTATTAGAACGGCAAAAAAAGGAATAGACGCCATGAGAGAATTTATAGATACTATAGGCATGCCTCTTACCATAGAAGAGGTTGGCGCCAAGTATGAAGATATTGATGAGCTTGTAGGCATGGTGAATTTGAAGTCGACGGCCAAAGGATTTGTTGCTTTAGATAGGGAAGCGGTGAAGAGTATATATGAGTTGGCGAGTGAACGGAGTCTAAAGTCTTAAATAATAAAAGCGACCTTACTAAATGAGTTCTTTTCACTTCAACGGCACAAGCTCCCCTCACTGGTCTGTACGTCTAAGTACTATCCCAGTGAGTGTCGGTGCCACTTCGTGGGAATAATCACATTTATTAAGGTCTATGGGGAGCTGGTTTAAATAAAAAAATTGATATAAGATAAAATGTAATTATAATCTTGTTGTTTTCGGTGCCTGGCACCGAAAACAACAAGATTTACTTTTTTATAGTCACCTAAATTCAAATACGAAGTATTTAATCTGCCCTCAGCGCCAGCTGATATTCACTTAAACTGTTTCTTATGTTGATGTTAAGAAGGGAAAGGATTATAATTATACTCAGAGGAAGGGCTATATTAAATTTAATAGTAAAAGGAGAGTTTATGAAAAGATTATTATCATTATGTCTAGCATTATTACTAGTATTTTCTATGAGTAGCTGTAAAATAGCAAAAAAAGTTGCCAGAAAGATACTGGAAGATGAAATTTCTGTAACAACTGATGTATCGAACGAAAAAGAAGATTCCGAGGAAGATGAGACCAAAAAAACGGTTCCCCAAAAGACGACTAAATCGAATGAAGAGGAAGAGGATGAGGAATCGGATAAGGACGAAGAACGAGAACAAAAAGGGTATCAAAGAAATTATACGTATGAAGACTCTATTAGCAAAATGTTTTTAATTCAAGAGGATCCACTGGGCAATTCAAGGATAGTAGATTTAGAAGGGAATATCATTGAGCATTATTCACCGACGTTTTATCAGTATATAGATAATACTAGTCTTGTCGCAAAATACACGGATGGTGGTGACATTTATCTATATGATATGCTGACAGGCGAAAAAACGGGTCCCTATGAATATATGCTGGATTCTGATTGTTATCAAGCGATAACACAATCAGATCTTTCCGTTTATTCAAAAGGAGAAAAATATGGCTTATCCAAAAATGGGGAGAAATTAACAGACGCAACATTTGATTCAGTCGGATTTATGCTAGACGGATATGTGTGCTGTATGGATTTGTTTGGGAATAAGTATGTAATCCTTGATGAAGACGGAAATCAATTAGTTACAACGGATGGTGAAGTTGCCATTAATATGGGGTATGGGTTCTTTGCAGCAGGGAATAAACCAAGAATCTACTTTGGGGAGGAGCTATTAATCGATAAAACGTTTACGGATGCCATAGCGCTTGACGAGAATACCATTTTCGCAATCGACGAGACTAAGGCATATTTCTTTGACAGAGAAGGGAATCCTCTTAACGGTAAATATACAACGTCAAATTATCATATATGTGATGATATAATAAATTCTATGGGTAACATTGTACTCGTAAATTATGACTATAACTATGGGAATAGATATACGGTTCTTGATAAATACGGGAAATTAATAGGCAGGGAGTATAGTACTTTAAGAGATGAACAGGAACTCAGAAACTTCGATGAATATAAAGTAATCGCATATCAACCAAATACCTTTATTAGTACGACGTATCCAAAGTTTGAGTCGAATGATGGCAATAAGTATAATAATGCGAATATATTCTTTGAGAATTATGTTAAGAACTTTGCTCAGGTACAGATAGATAATAATACTGGGAAAGCAAAAAATAATGTTACAGGGGAAACAAAAATAAATCAATATGATAATGTAGTTAGCGTTGAACTCACTCATTATACGATGCCATTTTTTGACGTAATGTTTGCTGATGGGTTAGGGGATGGACCTATGTTCAGTGAAAATTTTTATTTAAATACGGATAGTGGATATGTTTACAGTATTGAGGATTTATTCTTTGATTTTTATAGAGATTTAATTCCTATTGAAGATATATTAAGACAAGAATTAGTCAATACTTACGCCATGTCAAATGAAGAAGCAAAAAATTATGGCATGGTAGTAGATAGTTCATTTAAGATAGAAAGGTATACAGGTGCAAGTTTTCTTTATTTTAAGATGGCTCCGACTGGAGAAAGCTGGCCATATGAAGCAGCTCTTAAAGTACAGGTTTACATTGAGGACCTTGCACCTTATTTAGATACGAGTCATGAACTTTTTACGAAAATAAAATAAAGGGGATATCAATGAAAAGAAGAGGGTATTTAGTAATAATTTTATTAATTGTTTTAATGTTTTCTAGCTGTGGCATGGCAAAGAAAGTTGTGAGGAAAGTACTTGAAGATGAGATAGCTGAAGCTAAGAAAGAGAAAAAAGCCAACGATAAGAAAAAAGAAAAAAAGACTGAAACCAAGAAGAAAAAGGATAAGACGAAAAAGACGACGGAAGCTGAAGAGGTTGAAGAAGACTTTGACTATAAAAGGAATTACACGTATGAAGACTCCGTAAGCAAAATGGTTATCATAGAGGAAAACGATATTAAGCAAACAAGACTGGTTGACTTAGAAGGCAATGTAATTGATGATTATTCCTACGGCTATTATGAATATATTGATAATACTAGTTTCATCATGATCCATGCAGAAGATGGCTATAATTATATATTTGATATGACAACAGGTGAAAAAATGGGACCATATGATTTAATTATGTCTCCTGAGTGTTATAGCAAGGCATCTAATTCAGATGATGTAACAGTTTACTTAGAAGAAGACTTGTATGGAATTATAAAAAATGGGAAAAAGATAACAGATGCAAAATATATGATGATCGATTACATACTAGATGGGTATTTTGAATGTATGAATTTAGATGATAACAGTTATGTAATACTCGATGAAGATGGCAAAGAGTTTATGAAAAAAGAAAATCAAGAGATTAATAACATGGGTTATGGTTTCTTCAGTGTGGGCTTTTTGCCGAGAATATACCTTGGTAATGAATTATTAATCGACAAAACATTCATTGACGCCATAGCGCTTGATGAGAACACCATTTTCGCAATCGATGAAACCGGCGCCTATTTTTTCGACAGAGAGGGGAATCTACTTAACGGTAAATACACAACCGCTAACTACCACATATGCAACAATGTCATAAACTCTATGGGGAATATTGTACTAGCAAATTATGATTATACCTATGCTAATAAGTATACGGTGCTTAATAAATACGGAGAATTAATTAGTGAACCATATACGGATACGAAAAAAGAAATAACGCTAGAAAATGGAGATAGTTGTAAAGTAAAATCTTATCAACCTAGCGCCCTTCATACTTCTTCCTACGTAGAGTTTGAGTCTGAAACCCCAAATAAATATAAAGAGGCTAATGAATTATTATTTGCGAACGTGGAGTATTATCATGGAATGAATCACCATGAAGTAACGGATGAATTGAAAGGATATATTGAAGGGGAAACATCAATCGATGTTTACAACGGTGTTATAGGTATAAGAAGTACTACTTTGATTAGTGCTTTTCCAGAAGGAATATACTACGATGGTCTTGTTCCTGTAGCTCAAATTGATAATAATTTCTATGTGAATACGGAGTCTGGGGATATTTATAGTCTTGAGGATTTATTGGTAGATATTTATGATGGTATGGATTATATGGAGCGTTTGGCGAGGCAAAAAATGGAAGAAGAATATTATCTTTCCGCGGAAGAAGCCAAGGATTATCATATATTTGACGATTATTCTTTTTCTATTGATCCTATAGAAAACATTATATATATAAAGATGGCGTCAACAGAAGACGATTTTTCCTATGTGACAGGAGTCAGTGTGGGACTCGGTATGGATGAACTATCACCATATCTAGATACGACAAATGATTTATTTGACATTATCAATTAAGGGGTTGAATATGAAAAAACAAATTATTTTAGTGTTTATTGTCATTCTTAGTGTCACTTTTTCCAGTTGTTCTATTGCTAAAAAAGCAGTCAAAAAGGCCCTAGAAGAGGAGATAAGTAGTATTGTTGACGAGGAAGATAACTCGAAAGATGAAAACAAAAAGGAGCAAAAGAAAAAGAAGGATAAAAAGGTAGAAGAAGATGAGGCGAAAGAGGAATCTTCAGATTCAGACGAAAAGGACGAAAGCAGTTCGGCGTTTTTTCGAGACTATACGTATGAAGACGCTATTAGCAACATGTACATCATTCAGGAGAATGAATCCGGTCAGTCAAGACTTGTGGACCTAGAGGGAAACATAATCGAAGACTTTTCAGAGTATCACTACACGTATATTGATAACACCAGTTTGATTATGGCTCTTAAAAGAGGTGGCGATGTTTATCTATACGATATGGTAACCGGTGAGAAGAAAGGCCCTTATGGGTACGCCCCAGATCCACGGTTATATAGTGAAGTTTCAAAGTCTGATGTGACCCTTTACTCGGAAGGAAGAAGGGTAGGACTTGTTAATAGTGGCAAAGAAATAACGGACGCAGTATATAGCTTTGTCGATTTTGTTCTTGATGGATGGATAGCTTGTACGGAGTCTGAGAGTGGTAGACATGTTTTACTGGATGAAAAAGCAGAAGAGGTAATGTCTTCCGATGATGAGATGATGAGAAATCTTGGATATGGATTTGTTACAGTAGGGTTTAAACCAAAAGTTTACCTAGGCAACGAGTTACTTATGGATAAGACTTTTTGTAAGGTTATAGCACTTGATGAAAATACGCTTTTTGCGATTGATGAAACGTCGGCGTATTTCTTTGATAGAGAAGGAAATCCTTTAGAAGAGGAGTACACGACGTCCAATTATCATATATGCGATGACATCGTTAATTCTATGGGCAATATCGTTTTAATCAATTATAACGATAATTATGGAAGCTATTATACGGTTCTTGACAAATATGGACAATTAATAAGTAGTCCTTATAATAATTATATGAGCGATATCATCTTAGATAATGGGGATTACTGTGCTATCAAAGAGTATAAAGAAAATACGTATCATAGAGCAGAGTATGGTGAACTAATTTCTTCTGATACGGACAAGTACGAAGAAGCAAACCGTGAAATGATGGATATGGTAATGTCCTACGTGGATTACAATGTAGACGAAAAAACAGGGGAAATAGATGCGTACTGCACAAGTTCGCTGCGTATTAGCGATTATCAAGATGTGGTAGGGATAGAAGTTTATAGTCTGCTTTCGTATTTTCCGGATCCAACTTTTGATGAAATTGACGGAAACCTGGATGAATATAGTGCTAATATATATGTAAATGTATACGACGGCTGTGTCTACAGTCTTGACGATTTGTTCGTTGATTTTGACGATAATTTGCCTAGTATAGAGCAAATAATACTTAAAAAACTGGAAGAATTTTATGAGCTCTCGCGGGAAGAAGTTAGCAATTATACGTTGGGTAATGATAAGGTCTTTAAGATAATAGAATATGATGGAGAAGCAAACATTCGTTTCCATATGGTTTCTAGGACAAAAGCAAAGGTAAAAATCCCAGAAATAATTGTAACAGTAGGTCTAGATGAGCTTGCACCATATATTGATACATCACATGAATTATTTCGTATTGTAAAGTAGGGTAAAAAAATGAAAAAGTATATTATTATATCCGTTATGTTAATGATTTCACTGATGCTTTCTAGCTGCTTTGTCGCGAAAAAAGTCGCAGAAAAAGTATTAGAAGAAGAGATCAGTAGTTTAAAGGAAGAACAAACGACGGAAAAAGAAGAGACGACAACGGTCGAAGAAACGACAAAAGATGCCAATGATGATGAAGAAGATTCTAAGGAAGAAACGAAAGAAGAGTCCAGATTTTCTAGGGATTATACCTATGAAGACTCCATCTCAAAGATGCTGGTTATTTTTGGAGACGGGGGTAAATACGGTATCAAGGACCTAAAAGGAAATATTTTGTACCCTGCTAATAGCGACTATATAAGGTACCTAGAAAACACAAGGTTTATACAAAGGATTGATGAGAATAATAATAATTTCCTGATAGACATGCTAACTAGGAGAGAATACCTTTTAGAGGAAGGTAACGCAGAACAACAAATATTTGATATATTGTCGAAAGACAAAACTTTTTCAATAGAAGAGGAAAATGGTTTTTATGCCTTCACCAAAAATGGTGAAAGAGTTACAGAGCCTGTATATAATATCGTCGATTACCCATTAGATGGATATGTGGTGGCGATGAATACAGAGAGTTATTATTACGAGGTTATTGATACCGATGGGAACGTGGTAGTTCCTAGTAGCCAGTGGATAAATCATCTAGGATTTAACCTTTATATTGATAATGATGTGAGATTAAAAGAAATCGAAGGGGATGAGATTTCAGAATCTAGATTCATTAATCAATGTGTTTTAGATGAAAATTTGATTTTAGTAAGAGATCTCGATGAAGCCTATTTTATGGATAGACAGGGCAATAGACTTGAGAAAGGATACAATACGGATAATATAGGGTTTTCAGACAGATTATTGATGAGTTTTGGAAACATTGTGTTAGTGAATGAAGCGCCAGATGATTTTATGAGTACTCAGTCGTATACCATATTGGATAAATACGGGAATATGCTTTATAAAGGAGAAGAAATAAAGCTAACAAATACCTTAGAGAATGGAGATTATATAGTAAGTGAAAGAATATATAATAATGCACTTAATAACACATCATTTGTACAGCTCTTTTCAGAAGATAAAAGGGATAAATACGATGATATAAACGCTCTACTTGACAAGGAGATGCGTCGATATGAAGGCGTAGAGATTATTAAGGATGACGAAAAAACATATTTTAATATCGGTTCATATATAGGGATTAATGAAAGTGAAAGCATTATCAATATAAGTTATTTATATGATATTTACTATTACTTTAGCTATGTACAAGGATCCTATTATCTTGAACAAGAATACTACATTGATAAGGAAAGTGGGGAAGTTTATAATTTTGCCAGTCTGTTCCATGATTTTGAAGCGAGTTATGATGATATTGCTATGCTAATAGCGAGGAAGTTACTAGATTATGGATATATCCAAAGTTTAGAGGATATGGACACCTTAATACTAACCGAGAACAGCTCATTTTCTGTCATGAACGAAACGTTAATAGTAGATGTTAACCATATGCTTGACAATCGTATAGAGGTAAGATTTGAACAGGTTCAGATAGATTTTGACGAGCTGGGTGATATGCTCAACGTTGATTCGCCAATTTTAACAATGCAAGAGGACACTAAAGCAAAATAGTTCCGTCATTGTTCTTTTTAAGAGAACAACAAACAATGTATTTATAATCAAAAATATGAATAAAATTAATAAATATCTTTTAAAATATAATTAAATGTGATATCATAAAAAGCATATTTTAGAAAGATTCTAAAAGAACAGAGTGTTACAAAATTATAGTTGAAAGTTAGGATTATTATGAATACGAAAAACATTACTAAAGTAGCGTACGTAGTGCTTCTTGTCATAACAATAATATCATTTGTGATCGCTTATAGGGTTGAGGTCACAGAGGCTATTCCAATATGGCAAGCACTGGGTATATGGACACTGATACCGCCATTCTTGGCGATTGTACTCGCATTTCTAACAAAAAATGTGATCATTTCTTTGGCTTTGGGCGTTTTCTCAGGAAGCATGCTCGTTACCCTTGCTAACAAGAGTGAGAACATAATACTTACATTAAACGATGCTTTTACGAATACAATTGGAACAATGGTTGGGTCAATGGCAGATGGTTGGAACGCAGGGATACTACTACAGGTTATGGCTATTGGCGGTCTGATCTCACTAGTTTCAGCCATGGGAGGAACTCAGGCGATAGCAGAAAAGCTCGCTGAAAAGGCAAACTCGGTGAGGTCATCACAGTTTATAACTTGGATACTAGGAATATTTGTCTTCTTTGATGATTATGCAAACTCCCTTATCGTTGGACCTATTATGAGACCTGTAACCGATAAACAAAGGATTTCAAGGGAAAAGCTTTCCTTCATCGTTGATGCTACGGCAGCACCTATTGCCGGTATAGCGCTGGTATCGACATGGATTGGATATGAACTAAGTCTTATACAAGCGGAGATTCCAGATTTACCATTTGAAACTAGCTCATACAGTTTGTTCTTAGAGACTATTCCGTTTCGATTTTACAACATATTTATACTTGCATTTATCGTTTTGACTATCGTATTACTAAGAGAGTTTGGTCCTATGTTCAAGGCAGAAAAAAGAGCTAGGGAGACGGGTAAGGTAATAGCGGATGGTTCGACACCAATGGCAGTAGAAGAAAACATGAACATCAAACCTACCGATAAAAAGGCGTCCAATATCTGGAACGCGATAATACCGATTGGTACGCTTATTGTTGTTTCTCTTATAACTTTTTATACGAATGGATATGGTGCGCTTGAAGGAGAGGTACTCGAGAAAGTACAATCGGCACCGTTTAGCATATATGCGATAAGAGAGTGTTATAGTAACTCAGACGCTTCGATAGTTTTATTCCTTTCAGCTGTTCTTGCAGGGCTTGTTGCGATGGCTATGGCGCTTTGGCAAAAACTATTTAGCCTCAAAGAAGCAATTGACATATGGATTGAAGGCTGGAAATCCATGATAATAACCGTTGTAATACTATTATTTGCTTGGTCTATAGCGGATATTATTAAGAACCAGCTTGACGCAGACATGTACCTTGCAACTACGCTAGGGAGTTCGCTTCCGGCGTTCATTATACCAGCGATTATATTCTTGCTGGGCTCATTAATCTCTTTCGCTACGGGAACAAGTTATGGTACCATGGGTATACTTATGCCACTTGCGATACCACTTGCTAACACTGTATCATCAGGAGATAAAGGACTAATCATTGCAGCTATAGCAGCGGTACTTACGGGAGCGATTTTCGGAGACCACTGTTCCCCGATATCAGATACGACCATACTGTCGTCCATGGGTTCAGCTTGTGATCACATAGATCATGTAAGGACGCAGATGCTCTATGCTATAGTTGTTGCAATTGTAGCGGTAGTTTTTGGGTTTATTCCAGCAGGGCTTGGTGTATCCCCGGTGATTACGTTGCCGTTAGGCGTTGCAGCGTTGTTTGGTATTTTGATGGTGTTTGGGAAAAGACTTGGACCAAGCAAAGGTTGAGAGTAAAGGTGGGAGAGCTCACTAGATGAGTTCTTTTCACTTTAGTGGCACAAGCTCCACTTACTCGTCTGTACCCTCAAGGGACTATACCACTGAGCGCCGGTACCACTTCAGCAAAAATAATCTCATTTGCTGAGGTCTTATGGTTAAGTGATGAGATGCATAGCCGAGCGGTAAGTCTATGATTTACGACTAGGCAAGGGCTTTGTGATGATGGATAAAAAGGTTACTTTTTATACCAAATTTCGTGCTCAAAAAGTTCCAGGAGGAAAAACCAAACAGTACTTTTTACCGCATGGATTTAATAACAAAGCAGAGGGATAGATTTTAGATATATTAAAGTTTGTTTAAAAAGAGGAATGGCTATGTTATATGAAGAGAAAACTTTTATCTTAAAAAATGGCAAAAAAGCGGTGCTTAGAAGTCCTAGAGAATCGGATGCACTGGCGTTGATAGAATATCTGAAAGTATCCGCAGGCGAAACGAATTTTCTAAGGCATTATCCAGAAGAGATACTATTTACGGAAGAAGAGGAGAAAGAATATATTGTTAATGTTCTTACTTCTAATCATGAGGTAATGATAGTTTGTGAAGTAGATGGCGAAATAGCAGGAAACTGCTCCGCCGTCTTTAATAAGCCTGTAAAAATGGCCCATAGGGCAACCATAGGGATAGCGCTTGTCAGCAAGTATTGGAACCAGGGAATAGGGACTAAATTACTTGATGAACTAGTAATCTTTTCGAGAAAAAGGGGAATTCTTCAAATGGAGCTCGAATACGCTAGAGGTAATGAACGAGCAAGGAGGACTTATGAAAAAGCCGGATTTGTAGAAGTAGGAATTAAGCCAAATGCTATTAGGTTTGAGGATGGTACGTTTATGGATCAGGTTTTTATGGTGAAGGAGTTGTAAGGGAGAGTGTATATAGTAGACCTTAATAAATGCGACCGTGCTAAATGCAGTCTTTTCACTTCAGTGGAACAAGCTCCCCTCACTGGTCTGTACGCTAAAGTACTATCCCAGTGAATGTCGGTACCACTTCAGCAAAAATACAAGCATTTATCGCGGTCTTAGTTAAGAATTATTGTATAATAATAACTGTATAGAATATTGCAAAAGTCTTACTTAATGCAAAGTAAAAGTTTAGTACTTTAAACTCTCTTAAATAACTTTTTTCGCAAGAAAAAAGTCTCCATAATTCAAATACGAAGTATTTGATCTTCACTCACCTAACTTGTTAGGTGACTTGCATTCGGCGAAGCCGACCTGCATTCAGCATCAGCTGATTTTCATTTATATAGTCTGTAGCTGGGCGTACTATGCGAGCGGGTGTCGGTACCACTTTAGCAAAAAAGTAGAAGAATATTTGAGATACTCTTTTGTGGTATCTCTTTTAATTTGTGATATAATGAATAAAAAATATGTAGGAGAAATTATGAAATTAATATCTTGGAATGTAAACGGAATAAGAGCCTGTCTAAAAAAAGGCTTTATGGATTATTTTAACGAGCAAGACGCAGATTTTTTCTGTATTCAGGAGACGAAGTGCCAAGTAGGTCAGGTGGAACTGGAACTAGAAGGATATCATCAGTACTGGCACCAAGCCGATAAAAAAGGCTATTCAGGAACAGCTATTTTTACCAAAAAAGAGCCACTATCTGTAGCCTATGATTTTGGGATAGAAGAGCATTCTCATGAAGGACGAGTGATAACGCTTGAATACGATGATTTTTATATGGTGACGGTATATACCCCAAACTCAAAAAGACAGTTAGAAAGGCTAGATTATAGACAGCAGTGGGAAGATGATTTTAGAGCGTATCTTTTAGAGCTTGATAGTAAGAAGCCGGTAATACTCTGTGGTGATTTAAATGTGGCGCATAAGGAAATCGACTTAAAGAATGATAAGACAAATCATCGTAACGCAGGATTTACCGATGAAGAAAGAGCAAAAATGACCCTTCTTTTAGAGGCGGGATTTACGGATACGTTTCGATATTTTTATCCTGACAAGGAAGATATGTATTCATGGTGGTCATATATGGGTAATGCAAGAAAGAACAATACAGGGTGGAGAATCGATTATTTTGTAACATCAAAAAGGCTTGATGAGAAGTTGCTTGATGCGGGGATTGATATGGAGCAGCTTGGGAGTGATCATTGTCCGGTAATCTTAGAAATAAAGGTAGATTTTTAAAGCGACCTTACTAAATGAGTTCTTTTCACTTCATCGACACAAGCTCCACTCACTGGTCTGTACGTTTAAGTACTATCCCAGTGAGCGTCGGTGCCGTTTCTGCAAAAATAATTTCATTTATTAAGGTCTATGGGACTACATCTGATAAAAAAAGCAATGGTCGTTCTTCATCAAATTCTCATCGATTTATCACGGTCTTAGTTAAGAATTATTATTATAATAATAACTGTATAGAATATTGCAAAAGTCTTACTTGATACAAAGTAAAAGTTTAGTATTTTAAACTACATTAAACAACTTTTTGCTTTAGCAAAAACCACCATACTCGGCTTTGCCGATCTGCATTCAGCGTCAGCTGACCTTCATCTATATAGGACTTTCATTCACTAACTTGCTAAGTCCAGTATTTTTTTAAACTATTCTAAGCATCCTTTTCTATAATCATACTAGAGTTTTTACCGCTTTTGAACTATAATGTATTAAAAAGGTGGTAATTATGAAACGATTATTTATTTTTTTATTCATTATAATGTTGTTAACCTCGGTAAATGTATTTGCTGTTACGGAAGAGGAAGAAGCTAGTGCTGCAAAGCTTAAGACACTTGGAATATTAAAAGGGTATGAGGACGGAACGCTTAGGCTTGAGAATAATATTATCAGGAGTGAAGTCGCTGCGCTTGCTGTTCGTATTTCCAATATTGATGGTGCGGTAGTTGAGGGCGAAGGAAAAGAATTTACAGATGTTTCCGCTGACTACTGGGCTTATGGTGTGATTAGTGATGCCTACAAGATGGGTATCATTCATGGCTATCCGGATGACACGTTCAAACCTAAGAATAACATCACCTATGCCGAAGTAGTGGCTATAATGGTAAATGTACTCGGTAAGACCGGTGAGATAACTGGAGAGTGGCCGGAGAACTATCTTAATAAAGCAAAAGAACTGGGCATTATTCCGGCGGATAGTGAGGTGGATCCTAACAAGATAGTTACAAGGGGAGAAATGTCTCATATTGTTTGGCGTACCTTAATCGTGAAAAAATAAGATGAATATAGGAAAAATAAAGGACAAATTCTTAGATAAAAAAATAGTCAATTATTTTACAGTAAAAAAAGAGGAAGTACTATTAGGACCAAAAATAGGAGGCGACTTTTCTGCTATCAAAGTAGGTGAAGGTGAAGTTGTAGTACTTACGACAAGTCCGGTAATAAGCGAGCCTGAGGAAGTGGGTAGATTTGCCCTTGAACTAGCGACAAAAAATGTCGAGCTATCAGGGGCTACCTGTTTTGGTATCATGCTAAGTATTATCGTCCCGTTAGACTTTACAAATGACCGTTTGTTTGAACTAATAAAAAGTATAGAAGTAAGTAGCCGTCGTTTTGGTGTGATGATACTGGGTGGAGATACACTGGCAAGTGAAGCGGTAACAAAGCCTATCATCACAGCAACTGGAATAGGGTTTACAAAAAAAGAAAAGGTAATCACCATAAACGATGTAAAAGAGGGTGATGACATCGTGATGACGGGATTTGCAGGGGACTATGGAACACTTGTGATAGCTAGTAGAAAAGAAGAAGAACTAACGGCGGTTTTTGGGGCTGATTTTCTAAGGCAAACCAAAAAACAAATTGGGACAAATTTTAGAAAAGTCATTGATATAGCAAAAAAATCGGATGCTTGTGCGATCCATGATATAACAGAATGCGGTGTAAATAGAGCCATTTGGGATTTTGCTATAGGGGCAAATATTGGAATTACCATAGATATAGATGCCATACCGATAACAAGGTATACCATTGAAATATGTGAGTACTATGACATCAATCCGTACGAACTGTTTTGTCATAATGCGATGCTCATTGCTACCGAAGATGGGGAAAGTCTGGTCTCAGAGTTACTTAAAGAGGGAGTAAGAGCAAGCCTCATAGGAAAAGCAACAAGTGATAAAAAAGTTATAATAAAAGGGAATGAAATAAATAGGACACTTATTCCTCCGAAGATTGATGAATTATATAGGGTTATTAAATAGAGAGGTAATTATGGAAAGAGAATTATTAGAAATACTTGAAAAGGATAGCACAGTAAATGTGACAGATATTTCCAAGCTACTAAATGTAGAGGAAAAAGAAATCGCAAAGAAAATAAAAACAATGGAAAAAGAAAATATAATACTAGGCTATAACGCACTAGTAAACTGGGAGCAAACGGATACTGAGAAAGTAACGGCCATAATAGAAGTGCAAGTAACGCCGCAAAGAGGAGAAGGATTCGATAAAATAGCAAAGAGAATATATCATTTTAGCGAAGTTTCAGCAGTGTATCTTATGAGCGGGGGATATGACCTAACCGTGAAAGTTGAAGGTGCGACCATGAAAGAAGTAGCTCTTTTCGTAGCGATGAAGCTATCACCTCTTGAAACCGTACAATCGACAGCGACGCATTTTATCCTCAAAAAATACAAGGATAGAGGGATAATATTTGATGACAAGAAAAAGGATGAAAGGATAAAAATCAGTCTATGAGAAAAGAATTACTATCGAAAAAGGCTGCATCTATTCCACCTTCCGGTATAAGGAAATTCTTTGACATACTGATTGAAATGGAAGATGCAGTATCACTCGGTGTTGGGGAACCGGATTTTGATACACCATGGAGAATAAGAGAAGAGGGGATATATTCATTAGAGCAAGGGAGAACTTTTTACACTTCTAACTCAGGACTTAAAGAGCTGAGGATGGCCGTATGTGATTATTACAAAAGACGATTTAATATATCGTATGAATATGAAAAAGAGTCGTTAATCACAGTAGGAGGAAGTGAAGGGATAGACCTTTTATTTCGAGCAATTGCTAACGAAGGAGATGAGATACTAATATGTGAACCTTGTTTTGTTTCCTATATGCCGACCGCTTTTCTTGCTGGAGCTACTCCAGTGCCTGTTCCATTAAAGGAAGAAAACAACTTCAAGCTAACACCTGCTGATCTTGACGGTAAAATTAACGAGAACACAAAGGCGCTTATGATATCTTTTCCGACTAATCCGACGGGTGCGATAATGGAACGAGAAGAACTTGAAGCTATCGCAAAAATAGCAATAGAAAAGGATCTCCTAGTAATCAGTGATGAAATATATGCTGAGCTAACATATAAGGGAGAGCATGTATCCATAGCAGAACTTGACGGTATGAAAGAAAGAACCGTTATAATAAATGGTTTCTCCAAAGCATACGCGATGACAGGTTGGCGACTTGGATACGCTTTAGGACCTGCTGATATAATCGGCCTTATGACCAAGATACATCAGTACGCGATAATGAGTACGCCTACGTTAAGTCAGTACGCAGCGATAGAAGCGGCTAACAACTGTGATAAAGAAGTGGAACAGATGCGAGAAGCATATAATCAAAGGCGCAGGTTTATGGTGGACAGCTTTCGAAGTATGGGGTTAGACTGCTTTGAACCGGAAGGCGCATTTTACATATTCCCTTCGATAAAGAAAACAGGACTTACCTCCGAAGAATTTGCCACCAAGCTACTAATAGAACAAAAAGTTGCAGTAGTTCCTGGAAGCGCATTTGGCGAAAGCGGTGAAGGATTCATAAGATGTTCCTACGCATATAGCCTAGACCAACTAAAGATAGCAATTGAAAGAATAGAGAAGTTTATACAAAAGTATATTTAATGGACAAGTTCAAGTCTTGCGACCTTACTAAATGAGTTCTTTTTACTTCACCAGCGTAAGCTCCGCTTACTGGTCTGTACCGCTAAGGACTTTCCCAGTGAGCGTCGGTGCCACTTCGTGGGAATAATCTCATTTATTAAGGCTTAAGGAGAGATCCTTGTAGTGAAAAAATTGATATAAGATTATATGTAATCAACTGCTTGTTGTTAAAGGTGACAGGCACGTAGAACAACAAGCATTGGTTTTTAAAGTCAAGTAAATGGCTTCAAATAACTTTTTGCCCCGGCACAAAGTTACCATAATGGGGATGTGAAGTATTTGATCTTCATTCATCTAACTTGTTAGATGAGTTACTTTCAGCGAAGCCGATATGTATTTAGCGTCAGCTGACATTCTTTTAAAAAATACTATTTATTGTACCCGACTTCAAAATGCTTATGAAATAGCCTCATAAATTCCGCCTTATCGCCAGCCTTAAGTGCCTTATAAATTTCCAAATGCTCGGCATACGTCGAGCTTAAATATGTTTGTTTCACTTCTAGGTTAAACTCTTCGTTTACATTCCAAGCAGCGTCGAATATGCTTTCAAGAGTTTTGTTGCCAAGATTTCTAAAAAGGAGCTTGTGGAACTGATGATCTTCTTCGTAGAACAATTCGTTATTGTTGTATTTTTCCTTCATCTTTTCTAAAACGGAGTCGAGTTCTTTTAAGTCCTCTTTTGAAATGTTATCGTAGGATTGTTCGATGAACCCAAGTTCTAGTACTTTTCGTACTTCGAGTATTTCGTGTATTAGCTTTTCATCTTCGGCGATAAGGTAGTAGAGCATGCTTTGGAAGATAAAATCCATGTTAAAGTCTTGAATGATGATACCGATGCTAGGTTTCGATTCGATGATACCCATTATCTCAAAAGCCTTTATGGCTTCTCTAAGGGCATTTCTACTTATTCCCATCATATTACAGAGTTCTTGTTCCGTAGGGAGTTTATCACCGGGTTCTAGTTTGTTTTCTATGATATATTTTCTGATTTCATTGAAGACACTAATAAATAGTTTCTCTTTTTTAAAATTTTTCATAATCTGTCCTTATTTATATATTTAAAGAAGATTTTAACATATTTTATACAAAAAAATCAAAAAAAACTAAATCAGGTTAAGATAGTTAGTCATAGTAGCTAAAAAAAAGTCAACAATTTGTTGAAAAATTATTGACATATAACTTTAGGATATGATATCCTTTGTAGGACAAAGCAGCCAATTTTTGTGCATAAACACTAGGAGGAAATTATGAAAAAAATTATTGCGATCATGTTGATGCTTGTATTTGTACTTGCGAGTTGTACCCCTAAAGTAGCTGAAACTACTAAGAAAGAGGAAAAAACAACTCAGGCTTCTAAAGAAGAGGGTAAGGAAGAAACTACGGAAGCTCCGGCTGAAGAGCCAGTTGAAATTAGTTTTTGGAACTTTCCTAACTACACTGTTTTAGATGACACACCAGGTAAATACGAAGAGCAGATTATTGCTGCATTCGAAGAGAAAAACCCTGGAATCAAAGTAACTGTTGAGATGATTGACTTCAAATCAGGACCTGAAAAGATTAACACAGCCATATCAGCAGGGACTGCTCCGGACGTAGTTTATGATGCGCCTGGTAGAATAGTATCTTGGGGTAATGACGGCGTTCTTGCACCACTTAATGATATGATTAATGACGACGTTATGGCGAATATACCTAAGCCTATACTTGACGCTTGTAAGTCAGGCGACAACTACTGGATGTACCCAACTCACCATGGACCATTCATGATGGCATTTAACAAAGACTTATTAGAAGAACTTGAACTTTTGGATATGCTTAATCTTGAAGGAAATAGAGCGTGGACAGTAGAACAATTTGAAGCATTATTAAAAGCGCTTAAAGAAAATGGACAACGTGGGCCAATCGTATTTGCTTCTTCACAAGGTGGAGACCAAGGTACAAGAGCTTTTATCGCTAACTTATATGACTCACCAATAACGAATGATGACCTCACAGCTTATACGGTAAACAGTGATAATGGGGTTAAATCACTTGACTGGGTAGTAAAAGCTGTTAATGACGGATTACTAGAAAACGGTAGTGCGTATGATGCAGGGACTGCAATAGATGAGTTCGTATCCAAGCGTGTCGCTGCAACATTACTATGGTCAACAGGTCTTGAAAAGATTAAAAAAGAAAATTTAGACTTCAATACGGTATTCGTTCCATACCCAAATGATGTAGATCCAAAACTTGAGTTCCTAGCTGCAGGATTATGTGTATTCAATAATGGTGATGAGAAAAAGGTTGAAGCGGCTAAGAAGTTTGTTGACTTTATCGCTAACGACCCTGAATGGGGACCAAAGAACATCAAGTCGACTGGATTCTTCCCTGTTGATAAGAGAATAGCTGTTACTTATGATGACGAAGTGATGAACTACAATGCAAATATGGCTGATTACTACAGCACTTATTACAATACTATTCCTGGATTTGCCGAAATGAGAACTTTCTGGTTCCCAGCTATGCAGGCGGCTATGAATGGCGATCAAAGCGCGAAAGAAGCGCTCGATGATTTCGTTACTAGATCAAATGAGACGATTAAATAACTAAAATATAATATATGGGCTACTCTTTTGGGTAGCCCATATAAAAATCATAGGAGGATCGCTATGAATAAAGTAAGTAAGATAAGTATGAGAGAAAATATTGTATCTTATCTTTTTTTATTACCTGCACTTTTCTTTTTTGGAACATTTGTATTATTTCCGATAATTCAAGGGCTTTACACCAGCTTTTTTACATACACTCTTAGAGAGTTCACGTTTATAGGATTTCAAAATTACATAGAGTTATTTAAAGATGATATTTTTATAAAATCCTTAAAAAACACCGTTCTAATAGTTGTCATTGCCGTACCTATCATAATAGTATTTTCGATGGCTATGGCCCTTATGATAGATCAACTCAGTAGCTTTGGAAGATCATTCTATAGAGCGATATTTTATCTTCCGGTTGTCACTGGTTCCGTTTCCGTTACCGTAGTGTGGCGATGGATATACGACCCTTATAGTGGCGTACTAAACTACCTTCTTAAACAAGGGGGAATAATAGATAGAAATATAATGTGGTTAGGCGATAAAAAATATGCATTGATATGCATTATCGTCATTTTGTTGACGACATCGGTAGGACAGCCTATCATTTTATATGTGGCGTCTTTGGGGAATATACCTAAGACGTTTATAGAAGCTTCAAAAGTTGATGGAGCAAACCCTTTCCACGTATTTACTAAGATACAGTGGCCGCTGCTGATGCCAACGACATTATATATCATTGTAATATCAACGATAAATTCATTCCAAATCTTTTCACTTATACAGCTGCTTACATCCGGTGGACCAAACTATGCCACCACAACCGTAATGTATCTTGTATATCAGACAGCCTTTAAAATAGGAAACTTCGGATATGCAGCAGCGATGGGTGTTGTACTTGCTATATTTATCGGGTTATTCTCGGTAATACAGTTTAAAGCATTTGGAAAAGACGTATCATATTAGGAGGGAAAGATGAAGATAAATTATAAAAGAATTATTTCAAATATATTATTAGTAATAACGTCAATAATATTTATATTCCCTTTCTACTGGGTAATAACCGGTGCGTTCAAACTTCAAGAGGTAACCATACTTGAAAATCCGCAGTGGTTTCCATTACAGCCAACTTTTGAGAACTGGATTAAATTATTCAAAAATCCGGCGCTTATATGGTTAGGAAATTCAATTATTATATCTGGAGTAACAATGTTTTTGGTAGGTTTAACGGCTTCTTTAGCGGGGTATGTATTAGCGAAGAAAAGATTTTTCGGTAGGGTCGTTATATTTTCATTGTTTATAGCGGCGATGGCTCTTCCGAAACAGGTAATACTGGTACCGCTTGTTAGAATAATGAATGACTTTCAACTACACGATAAACTGATTGCGGTCATATTGCCGGCGGTAGGGTTTCCGTTTGGTATATTCTTAATGAAGCAGTTTAGTGAAACGCTACCAACAGAATTATTAGAGTCGGCGAGAATAGACGGTGCAAGTGAAATCGGAACATTCTTTAGAATAGTTGTTCCACTTGTTAAACCTGGAATAGCAGCCCTTTCAATATTTACATTTATATCATCATGGAACGACTATTTTCTACAATTAATAATGTTAGTATCAAAGTTGAAGTTATCCCTTCCGTTAGGTGTGGCGATAATGCAACAGGAGTTTTCAACGAACTTCGGGGTGATGATGGCAGGTGCTACGTTTGCATCTCTTCCTATTATAATAATGTTTGTTATGTTTCAGAAGTATTTTACTAGGGGAATTACAATGGGCGCTGTAAAAGGCTAGACCTTACTAAATGAGGTTTCTTAACGTAGTGCATCTTACAGGGTGGGTCTGTACGTTCATAGTACTATCCCCACCCTTTTCGTTGCCTTTTTAGCAAATGTAAGCGCATTTATTCAGGAGGCAAAGCACAGCAGGTGTAGAAGATTAATTTAACCCTGAAAGAAGTGTTGGGATAAATCTATTAACCTAAGGTAATAATACGGCGTTTGGGTTTAAATAGAGGATGGATATTTTTATGGAAATGAATAACGAAGCATGTTCTAAGGATACCCAATCCTAGCGGAAGCAATCACCACTGGTTAATTCAGGACGATTTTAGGGGTGCTCTGCTTTCAAAGTGCTGGATAATACTACCTGCGCTCTTTCCGCTCCTTCCACAGGTAGTTACGCTTAACCAACCAAGTAGTTTTGCAAAAGCAAAATCCATAAGCTAATGCTTACGCCCGCACTTCTTTGCGGTACTGACGGCTTGAAGCCCTCATGAGAGACGATAGCTGTTCGGCGACTTTTGACTTAAATGATGACAATTGCATTAAACATCACACCAATTTCTTCTTTATAAATAATAAGCAGTAGTAAAAAAATAAATTTAACTATTGTTTTTTCTTGTCTAGATACCGATACAAAAAATAGAAATAGATACATTGATTAATAATACATTTAATTTGAAGCAAAAGCCCGATAACACTAGTATAAATGGTAAAATTGACTTATTTACGCGAAGGATTATATGTATTATCATTTAATCTAGATGTTTATGTGAGGGAAAATGATTTGGGAAAATGACACATAAAACAATGAAAACGATAATTTACTAGGAGGTTTATGTTTAAAAAGACACTAATAATTTTTGTATTATTTTTTGCCCTCACGAACACAGCATTCGCTTCATCGGAAATTGATTTTCTAAAAGAAAAAGGTTTAATAAGAGGATATGGAAATTCTTTACATTTAGAAGACACTCTTACAAGAGAACAGGGTGCTGTTATGCTTGTGAGATTATTAGGTAAAGAGGACTTTGTTCAAAATAATACCTTTGCTCATCCGTTTGACGATGTGCCTTCATGGGCAGATAATTATGTCGGTTATTTATATCAAAATAATTTAATAAGAGGAATGTCAGAAACTTACTTTGGGGCAGGGCGTAATCTATCTGAAAAAGATTATGTAACGATGATGCTTAGAGTTCTTGGTTACAGCGATGTGAAAAAAGAATTTTCATGGAGTAACAGCGTCTACTTTGCGAGAACTGTTGGACTAAAGCACTACCCCCAGAAAAGTAATGTTTTCTTAAGAGAAGATATGGCTATGTATACCTATATAGCTTTGAACCTTAAAATGAAAGGTGAAAATAGTACTCTTGGTACTTCGCTAGGTATTGTGACGCCTTCAGGGACAAAAGTTGCGATACAAAATAGTGGTGAAGAAGAATTAATGCAGTTACAATACAGGAATTTGGTCTTATCGAAAAATGATCTCATTAACAATATTATAAAGATGATTTATGAAATGGATAACGAAAAGACTTTCAGCCTAAGCGCCTATACAGATTATGACTATCTGAAGGTTATCGATGAAGCGATAAATATAGCGGAAGCTTCTCAGTTTTGTAACACGCCTGTTCATGACTACAAGGTATCATATGGAAGTGATGAGGCTACAATAACTTTTAGATACAGAACAACAAAACAAAAATTGGATTCAGCAAAAAATGAGGCCAAAAAAGTAGTTAGTACGATAACGAATAGTTCTATGAGTGATTATGAAAAGGAACTTGCGATTCACGACTATTTAGTTGATAGTATCCGATACGATTCATCGTCAAATGCCGCAAAGGACTCTTATACTATCTATGGTGCTTTAATAGGGAAGAAAGCGGTTTGTCAAGGATACGCTGAGGCTTTTAATTATATGCTGGGTATAGCTGGAATAAAAAGCAATTTAATAAGCGGTGAAGTAACTTTAAGTTCTAATACCTTAGGAAAGCATGTATGGAATCAAGTTACCATTGACGGAGAATTATATCATGTCGATGTCACTTGGGACGATCCCATTTCTAGCGATGGCAAGAATATAAAGATATATAACTATTTCAACATAACAGATGAAGAAATGAAGAAGAATCATTTCTGGGATACTACTGCGTATAGAGCTTGTAATGCTACAAAGCACAATTATTATAATTACAATGGCAAAACGGCGTATTCGATAGAAGACTTTAAAAGTAAAGTTGAAAACGCCATAGAAAATAAAGTGCCTAGTTACAGTATAAAATATACGGGTGGGAATTTATCCAAAAATGACGTTAAAAATATTCTTGGGAATATGAAGATAAATCATAAAATCATCTACAGATTTGATGATAAAAATGACATATTGGATATTGAAAGCGTTTCTTAAAGAATTATAACAAAGGATATAAAAAACATAAAAAAGTATTAAAAAAGCATAATATCGTTGACGATAACGGGTTACTGCTGTATTATGCACATAGGATTAAGGATTTTAGGAGGAAACAATGTCATTAGTATTTACAGATGCAAATTTTGATGAAGAAGTAATAAATTCCAAATTACCGGTATTGGTTGATTTTTATGCTGATTGGTGTGGACCATGTAAAATGATCGCTCCTGTTGTGGCAAAGTTAGCGGAAGAATACGAGGGTAAGTTTAAAATTGGGAAATTAGATGTTGACTCAAACGGAACAACAGCTGGAAGATATAGAGTTATGAGTATACCTACTTTACTCATCTTCAAAAATGGTGAAGTGGTAGACAAGATTGTTGGAGCAGTTCCAAAAGCTAGTCTAGAGGCAAAAATCAACAGTCACATGTAATTAACTGGATTTATTTCAAGTTAATAAAAAAAGGTATACATTTTATTAGAGCAAAGGATACTAATATATTAAGCGGATTCATTGCTCTTTTTTTGTCTTATTAGGCATTGACAGTATTGATATTATTTAATATAATTATCTTTACGTTAAATATTTATTATTTAGTCAGGAGAAGTACTCAAGTGGCTGAAGAGGTGCCCCTGCTAAGGGTATAGATCGTTTGCGCGGTGCGAGGGTTCAAATCCCTCCTTCTCCGTTTAAAAGTCAGAGATAAAACTGGCTTTTTTATAACCATTACTTTCTTCGGTAGTATTACGGTAAAATACCAAAAAACAGCGGTTGAAAGTGTGGAAAATGTGGATAAGAAAAGGGAGAAAATAGGTAAAAGAAATAAAAAGGGGAATAACGAAAAAAAATGGGTTAAAAGTGTTGACACCAGTAATAAACGGGTGTTATAATGACATTCGTTGCCCATGTGTT
>PDWI01001832.1_pt1 | contig 33102 bp, 28 predicted proteins | sample 1430891 | NCBI WGS metagenome assembly PDWI01 (sample SAMN01162508, study PRJNA174530) | Oral metagenome, whole genome shotgun sequencing project. | biome: Marine environment; feature: Marine mammal; material: Swab sample of the gingival sulcus; isolation source: swab sample of gingival sulcus... | reverse complement strand
TGCCACCCCAACCAGAAAGGTAAACTGGGAGATATACAATCCCCATGAGAGATCGCGTCCCATACCAGTCATTCCAAGGCCTGTCATGAACTGGCGAACGTAACATATGAAACCAATACCAACAAACCCGGCAAGTATGGCGAGCCAGATCCAGTATGCCGGTTTGCCTTTAAGTGCTTTTTCTATCATGACATCCTCATACTATATAAAAAATCGATGGTTTCGTTCCAAGAGACGGCTTTCTCTGGATCGTATTTTCTTTTTCAAGAACCTTGCGAATCTCTGAATCAGGATCATTCAGGTTTCCAAAAACAATAGCTCCTGTTTCCTTAACAGCTTCCAGGCAGGCAGGTTCCTTGCCTAACGCCAGGCGTTCACTACAAAAATTACATTTTTCCACCACACCGCGCATTCGGGTGGCAAAATCCGGATTGTACTCTTTAATGTACTGCCGGGGATCAAACCAGTTAAAACTTCTGGCACCATAAGGACAGCCCATCATGCAGAAACGGCAGCCGATACAACGGTGATAGTCCATCGCAACCACACCATTATCCAGTCTGAATGTGGCCTTGGTTGGACATACCCGTACACAGGGCGGGTTATCACAGTGGTTACAAAGTACAAGAAAATCATTTTCCTTCTTGAGATCCGACTCATGATAGGTTGAATGCTCAGGAAAGACATTTTCAAAAGGAGCCTTCCATATCCATTTTATTTCATTCTTCCGGTCATCAATCTGAGGGATATTGTGTGCTTTCACACATGCTGCGATGGCCTTGTCGATGAGTTCAGGCTTGCCGTAAAACTTACGCATGTCAATAACCATGCCATAGCGTACAGCCGAGGAATCAGCGTTCCCGCCATGCTCCTTTTTGCCCTTCTTATCTTTATGATGTTCATCTGATGATGCCATTGACCGTGTGGAGGTTAGTACCGCAGGAGCACTCACCCCTGCAAGCGCTGCTGCTCCAGCAATTTTGAGGAATTTTCTTCGCTGCTTATCCATTATTGCGCCTCCTTCTTTGATTCTGCCTCTTTCGGACTCAAGTGACAATCCCAACAATATGGCTTCACAGATGCATAATCATGACAGGTGTCACAAAATTTTTCTTTGTTTGAGTGGCATTGCATACAGGCAAGCTGCAACCCTTTTCTGAATTTTTTCCCGTCCACTTCAATGATTTCCCTGTTTCCATTCCGTAGTACATCATCACGCCACTCATTGAGCAGCTGCATATGCTTGTCCCGCATTTCTGAAGCAGGTAAAACACATTCCTTTTCTCCTCCTGGCGGTAATTCAGGCTCAGGCGTGGGACCTGCCGTCAGACCGTTGTACCAGATGGGAGACGTAACAAGAACAACGAATATTACCAATCCGGTGATTACTGTTCCTTTATTATACATTTCCTAGCTCTCCTTTAAGGTCGAGATTATACCATGGTCCTCAGACCTTCATCCATACCTTCGGCCCGATTTTCACCATCGAGTACAATGGCATTGCCCACAAGTTCTGAAATACCGCAGACAGAAACTTCCGGGTTCCAATAATTCATCAGTGAAGTCAATGTCGCCCTGTCAATGGCGCAAACACAGGAAAGCATATTCACACCATGTTTTTCATGGACATACTTCACAGCATTGGCTCGCGGAAAACCTGCGCGCATACGCAGTTCCATGATCTCGTCCGTATTCAGACCGGTACCGGAACCGCAACAGAAAGTCTTTTCACGAATTGTATTTTCAGGCATCTCAACCCAGTCAACGACAGCATCCAGAATGTAGCGTGGTTCCTCAAGTAGCCCCATCGCTCGCGAAGGGTTGCAGGAGTCATGGAAAGTCGCCTTAACATGGCTGTTTCTGCTCTTATCCAACTTCAATTTATTATGTCTGATAAGATCAGCTGTAAACTCCGAGATATGCACCATCTTGGTGGAAGCTGCGTTCTCAAAAACCGTTCCGGTAATCGGTGATACCGGTTTCTCAAGAAAATCAGCAGGTCCGTTCATGGTATCCATATATTGATGAAGTACCCGCCACATATGACCACACTCACCACCAATGATGAATTTGACGCCAAGACGTTCAGCCTCGGCGTACATCTTGGCATTGAGTTTTTTCATGGTCTCGTTATTGGTGAACAATCCGAAATTTCCACCCTCTGATGCGTATGTTGACCATGTATAGTCAAGTCCCAGTGCCTCAAAGAGAATCAGATAGCCCATAGCTGTATAGATCCCAGGCTCGGCAAAAACATCAGCTGACGGGGTAATAAAAAGAATTTCGGCACCTTTACGGTTAAAGGTCACATTGGGACGAACACCTGTGAGATTTTCTACATCATCTATAAGAAATTCGACATTGTCCTTGAAGGTATGGGGCTGGAGTCCCATATGGTTCCCGGTTCGGTTTGAGTTGGAAGCAGGTTCAAGAATCCAGTTAATACCAACACCGACCAGATGCAACAGCTCCCTGAGAATAATGGTGATCTCGGCTGTATCAATACCATAAGGGCAAAACACAGAGCAACGTCTGCATTCTGTGCATTGATAGGAGTACATGAACCATTCTTTCAAAACGCCGGCTGTCATCTCCCGGTTTCCCAGCATCTTGCTCAAAATCTTACCACTTAAGGTAAACTCTTTACGATAGATGGAACGAAGAAGCTCGGCTCGCAGAACAGGCATATTTTTAGGATCACCCGTACCAATAAAAAAATGGCATTTATCGGCACACGCTCCGCAGCGCACACAACAATCCATAAATATTTTCAGCGACCTGAATTTCTTCAGCCGCTCGGCCAGTCCGCTGATAATTATATCTTTCCAGTTTTCAGGAAGTTTCCAGTCATCATCTTCTGGAGACCATTCTCTGGCATTGGGGAACTCCAAACCCTTCTGGGAATCCAGGTACTCGACAATACTCTTTTTAGCTGGATAGGCATAGTTACCAGGCTTGAAAACAGCAGGGGTATCCATCCAATCCTTTTTCGGAACGGCCCCGGTCACCAGGGATGGCCCCTCTACCACACTTTTTGATAACTCTTCTAGTTTGATAAGTGACATTGCTATATCCTTAATCTCGTATTATACGGTTACTCTTCATCTTTTTTTTCAGGTAGTTCCTTATCTACAGGAATACCGTTATCGACCATAAACTCCCTGAATTCATCTTCATAGCCAGCATAGGAATGCGGCTTGATATCTGGGTTCCAGGGATTAATGTGGCGTACAGCCCTGGAATTGTTTTTCATATTTCGTGTGGGGCTCATAAATACACCACCCATATGCATCAGCTTACTGAAGGGGAAATACATAAACAGCACACAGACAAGAAAGAGATGAATGTAAAATATTGAGCCAATTTCACCAGTAATAACAGGTGAAAAGGTGACAAGGCCGACAGCCAGACGTTTGATGTTGATAATATCAATATCTGTACGTAAAAAATAGCGCATCAAAATTCCTGTCAAGGCAATTCCCAGGATCAACAACAAAGGAAAATAGTCATTCATCAGCGAGATATAGCGAATATTTGCATTCCAGACACGACGCAAAAACAGGTATCCCACAGCTACAACAATCAATACATCTGTCACATACACCCCTGGAGCACCAAATTGAAAAATACCATCGCCAAACTCAAGCCAGGGAATCCAGAACGGCACCGGATCCAGGAAAAGACGTAAATGCCTTAAGACAAGCATGAGAAAAGAATAATGAAAAATCATTGCCCATAACCACAGCCATTTATGCGACTCATAGGTAATGTGTGGACCGTCGTGGATCTGCGATTGGGTATTCCGAAACAGTGAACGAAAACACACAATTTCAAGAAACATCCGGCCAACCACTTCAGCGGTGGTATCAGGAGCTTCCAATCTGTCACGCTTGATAAAATCAAGCGATTTCCCCTGGCCGCAACTCGTCTGAATTGAAAACGGCACCGGCACCTTTGCCCAGCCGACAACCCTGTACAAAAAGCCACCGACAAAAATCACAAAGGCCAGATAGGGAAGAGCAACACCAAACAGGTACTCCATTCCCGGTATCTGGGAACCAAGCCATGCAATCATGACAAGAACAATAACCGCCAGGAATGAACAGGCGTACTTCATTTCTTACCTCGCTTCAAGTTATTATTGATTATAGCAACCTGTATTACATATGGCACTTTCCTCATTTGACAGGCAGCCGTTTAGTTGTTTCTTTCTTTTTCAGGAGAATCTGTTGCTATTTTCGTAACCAGTCTGGAGGGACATTTACTGTCAGTGAGTATATGTCTTTTGCTTTTGATTTCCTGGATGCGAACCTCATACAATCGTTCACGGCACTCCATATAAATATCAAAGGCATTCAAAACAGCAACATCAACACAGAATTCAAAATCATACAGATCTGCAATCAGATGTTTCCGCTCACTATCCTTTCCAAGTATTTCTCTGGTTATATGTTTCACTCCATTGATCGGGGCTATCGCCTGGGAAGGGGAAAAATCCTGGACAGCACGCAGCTGCATCAGACTTTCAAGATTAGGTTTATACTCCTTGGCATTCGCATTTTTTGCAAAAAGGAGGAAAAGTGCATGCAGGGATTTTCTGATCACAGCCCCTGTGGGATTAGCAAATGCATCTTTTTCTTTCAGAAAAAAGGATGATGAATTGTATGTATCAAGTACATATTGTACCCATTGTTCAACAATTTTATCACCATGCTTTCTAAATGCCTCAGCTAAATCAAGCAAAACATTCCTCCAGACAGGTCATTGTTACCCGTCCTGACACGAACACATTTAGTATCTGTAATTATTCAATAAATTCGGTAAAAATGCAAGTGAATGACCATCCACAACGGTCCCTTTTAGCATCTTTCCCCCCCTTTTTCAAGCACAAATTCTTTCATGCTTATCCCGAAAAAAAACCAAATGTCCTTTTCTCTTACATAGGGAAATGGGGATAGTCAACACTAACTTTTTTAAATTCGTTTTTTAGACAGAGAATCTAGTTTACAGCAGACTGTATTGCTGCCTCCATATCCTCAAGAACATGTACCGATTCAAGTACATACGGATCTTCATAGAGAAGATCTGCCCACTTTTCAGAATCTTCCTGTCCTCTGCCATCATTTTTCGAACTATCTGTTTGGTTTTTCTTATATTTTTTATAATGGACACCGACCTTATCACGTGACTCATTAGCCATCTGACGTTGCCTCTGCATGTCACTGAACAGAAGGGAAAAACTGGTCTCTTCCATTTTCTCCTTTGCCCTGGCAGCTTCTTCTGCAATGATTTTCAAACCAGCCTCATGCTCAAGCCGGGCCAAACTTCGCTTTTGCAGCTCCGAAATATCAATTTTCCTGCCACTATGGCCACTGTCATAAGGTAGATAGGACAGAGAAGAGACCTGATCCCAGGGCAGAGAATTATCCAGATATTTTTCACCCGATTGTAAGTACTCGTACAGTGACGGGAGGATAATATCCGGAACCACACCCTTGTATTGGGTAGATCCCCCGTTTATTCTATAGAATTTCTGGATGGTAACCTTCAACGCACCAAGATCGGGGTAATCATGCAGATACAAAAGCGGTATGTTATCATTCATATCGATGATGGTCTGCACTGTCCCCTTCCCGTGAGTATGTTTACCGCCTATAATAACCGCCCGACCATAATCCTGGAGTGCAGCGGCCAGAATTTCTGAAGCCGATGCAGAAAAAATATTTACCAGCACGACCATGGGACCATCCCAGTAGAGAGTATCATCCTCATCATCGAGTACTTTCCTGCTGCCAAAACTGTTTTTCACCTGGACAACAGGACCATCTTTCAAGAACAGACCGGTAGTATCCACAGCATCGACCAAGGATCCACCGCCGTTGTCGCGCAAATCAAGAATGAGACCTTCAATGCCCTGCTTTTTCAAATCGATAAGGGCCTTCCTGGTATCATCGGTAGAATTCCTGACGACTTTACCTTTTTTTGTTCCCTCAAAGTCACGGTAAAAACTGGGGATCATAATATATCCTGTTTTCACACCATCTATGTCAAGAACCGTACTTTTTACAAAAGTTTCCTCTATTTGGACTACATCGCGGACGATAGGAATCAAAACCTGTTTGCCATCAGGCTTTTTTACAGTGAGACGTACTTCTGTCCCCTTTGGTCCCCGGATAAGGCGCACCGCTTCATTGAGGCGCATATCCGTTATTTCCACCGGCTCACCATCCGCTTCAGCCACCTGTAAAATAACATCTTCTGCCTGTAGCATACCCTGCCTGGCAGAGGCACTTCCCGCCATAATACGCACAACCTTGATATAACCATCTTCTTCACGTAACATAGCCCCGATCCCTTCAAGACTACCGCGCATATGAATATCAAAATCTTCTTTTTTAGCAGGCGGCATATAGCTGGTATGCGGATCAAAGGCTCTGGTTAAAGCAGAAAAAAACCTGTCATAATGATCCTGGAGTGTTTCCTGATGCAATCTGGTAAAAAGCTGGGCAATGGATTTCTCTACCTTTACCATTGCCTTATCCCATAATTTCTTATTCAAGGTCTGTTCAGAGAAAAAATCACGGTCTTCTTTATCTTTTTCATCTTCCAATAAATCAAGGTATCTGGAAATAACACGAGCTTTCAAGGTTTTTCGCCACCGATCTTCCAGCTCTTTTTCATTGACAGCATAAGTAAGCTTATCAGGATCTGTTTCATAATATTCATCTTTTTCTACATCAAACCCTTTTGCCATTACTTCTTTTGCCAGTCTTTCTGCCGCGAGCAACCTGTCAGATAATAGAGTATACCCGAGTTTAGGCAATACAATGTTGCCATTCCCGAGATTATCATCAATCGTCATACGAAACCTATTCAACTGATCCACATCTTCCTGCAACAAAAATCTCTTCTGATAGTCCAGCTGCTTCAAATACAGGGAAAAGGCAGCCTTAGATAGTGAATTATCGAGTCGTTTATCGCTGAAATGGATGGCTGGAAGCTGTTTGTAGAGCATATAGCCAATAAGCCTATTCGTTTTCTCATCAAATTCCTCTTCAGCAAAGGCGAAACCGGCAAAGCATACAAGAACAATAGTATTGAGAATCAATCCATACTGTTTTTTAAATATATTCTTAACCGGGTATTGTAAAATATTGTACCGTTTCCGGCAGAACAGTGTAATCATTTTTCTCATGGTAATAGGAATCAACAAAATAATGATAAACAGGCAGCCATATACGTACCTTCAATAGTATTTAAAATCACACGATCAGGATTTACCAGATGATTTAGCAATGTACAGGCCAAAAACTGTCATAAAAAGCAAGAAAAATAAAGGTGCTTTGATAATATAGAACAATCGTAACCACCAAGGCACATAGCCCCATCAAGAAAGCACTCAACAAAGTCTCGTTCATCGGAACTCAGGTATAAACCAGAACTGATAGAGTAATGAGAAATCAGGGCTACCCGTTTTCCAGTTTAAAAATATTGCGAAAAGTATATATTTTCTTTTTGTTACTGCTCTCACAGTCTCTGTTTTTTAAATATACGAGAGGATCATGAAGGACTTTGGCTGCAATCGCTTTCATCATCATCTCCAGTTGTGCCCTCTCTTCATCTCCTATTTCAGGCATTTTGGCAAGAGTACGTTCCAGTTCTGTAGAACAAATAGCCGCCACCTTATTGCGCATTGCCCGAATAGTCGGGGTAAGAGCCATCCCCTTCCGCCACCTTGTAAATTTCTGACTTTCCTCATCTATAATATTTCTGGCCAAAACTGCTTCTTTTTCCCGCTCAGATCTATTTGCAGCAATTACATTATTCAAATGATCAATATCATAGAGAATAACATTCTCCAGTTCACCAAGCTGGGGATCCAGATCACGAGGAACAGCGATATCAATAAAAAAAAGAGGCCGATTCCCCCTTCTTTTTATTATCGGACGGACATCCTCGCAGGTTAAGATTTCCGTTTTTGCTCCGGTGGAACTGATAACAATATCAACATCCTGCAATTGTCCCTGCACCTCATTTAATGATACCGCTTTTCCAGAAAACCGTCCAGCCAGTTCCGCAGCTCTGGAGATAGTTCTGTTGGCAACAACAACCTCACCAATCCCCTGTCCTCTCAAATGCTCAACAGCCAGTTCTGCCATTTCTCCGGCACCAATAACCAGCACCTTTTTATCATCTAAACCACCAAGTTTTTTCCTGGCTAACTGCACAGCAGCATAACTTATTGAAACAGCGGCACAGCCAATTCCTGTCTCATTGCGCACCCGTTTCGCCACAAAAAAGCTTCTATGAAGCAGCTTATTCAAGAGGGCACCCGTGCAGCCGAGTGAAGAAGCCTCACGGTAGGCTGCCTTGATCTGCCCCAGTATCTGCGCTTCGCCCACAACCATGGAATCAAGACTGGCAGCAACTGTAAACAGGTGGTGCGCCGCCGCTTCATCCTCATATGTATAAAAATAATCTGAGACATTGCTGCCAATGACACCACCGGCAACATCACCAAATATCGCTGCCAGTACCCTGTCCTTCATATCAACCTCCCCGGAGGAGACAAAGAGCAGTTCCACACGGTTGCAGGTTGACAGTAAATAGACCTCCTTGAGCTCTTTTATTTTTTTCAAGGCCAGTAAAGGGGTCTCATATCCTCCAACAAGAGCAAGTTTTTCCCGCACGTGAACAGGAGCGGTCTTATGATTCACCCCCAACAGAGTAAGACGATCAGCGTTCATAGGTGTGATCTCCTCCGAACAGATATGCAATCGCAAACATAGAAAAAAACATAGTACAAAACAAATAATAAGTAAAATTGTAGCGTTATCCTCTAAAACCTGAAGTGAAACGTTGGTACAATCTCACTATTTCAAACATAGCATTATACTATTTTCCAAATCAACACTCTCAGGCACCAACGAAGAAAGCCTGTGGTAAATCATGTCCGTTTCCTGATAATGGATCAATTCCAGAATATCAGTCTGCATCAGCTTTTCCACAACAATCAGGTAATTTTCTTTCGGCTCATTTTTTCTAATAAACTCATCACGTATCCGGCCAAGGAGACATACCAGCTGCTCATACTCCCATCCAAATGACTTTTCCAGATTGTTGCGCAAAAACGAAGCCAGAGCGGGACTTTCCCCTCCTGTGGAAATGGTCAACAACAAATCACCCCGTCTTATTTTTGCCGGCACATGAAACGAACAGGAAGAAGGAGAATCAGCAATATTTACAGGAATATCTCTCTGGCTTGCCTCTTTTGTCACAGCCTCCTGAGTGCTACGATGATTTGTTGCCGCAAAGACAAGGAAAGCCCCCTCAAGATCACCATACCGATATGTTCTCTTGTGATAGACAATTTTTTTTTGCTCAACAAGAATTCGCAACACATCAGTAATCTCAGGACTGATCACATGAACATCAGCTTCGCACTGCAATAGCCCTTTGATTTTTCGTGTTGCCACATCACCGGCACCGACAACAACACATTTCTTGTTTTTAATAGTAAGATTAACAGGGTAAGAAATCATCTGTTTACTCTGTTGCTATAACTACAACAGAAAAATAAATCCGATAAGACTCATTAAAAGACAATAATAGCCAAACCATTGTAGTCTGTTTTTCTTTACAATATCTAGAAGCAGTGCTATTGCAAAATATCCCGATATAGCAGCAGCAAGTGTACCAGCAGCAATCTGCAACACTGAAAAATCTCCTGCTTCGGCCTGAAAAACATTTCCCAACTGCAGCACAGCAGCACCTGAAATAGCAGGAACAGCCATGAGAAAAGAAAAACGTGCTGCCGTTTCACGGTCAAGGCCAAGCAACATTCCGGCAAATATCGTGGACGCAGATCTCGAAAGACCGGGCATAATGGCACAGGCCTGAGCACAGCCAATAAACAACGCCTTTAGAGGACCAGGTTTTTTGTTTCGACGTGGTAAAAATCTACTCAATATCATAATACAGCCGGTAACAGCCAGCATGGCAAATACAAGAAAGAGATTTGCAAATATGGCTTCTACTGAATCTTTTAAAAATAGACCGACAAAGACAGCTGGCAGCGTCGCTATGATTATGTATATATCCAGCAATAAAAAATGGAAAACGTCCCTGTCCCGATCACCAGCAAGAAAGCGAAAAGGAGCCAAAAACATGTCCTTTATTTCGCATCGGAAAAACACAATGACAGCAAAAAGAGTCCCCAAGTGCACGAAGACATCAAAGGTTACCCCCTGGTTATGAAAATCAAGAAGTTCTGATCCGATAACCAGATGACCCGAACTGGAAACAGGTAAGAATTCCGTTACCCCTTGAAGAATGCCCAGAATAATTGCTTTTACAAACTCCACCACCTCTCTCCTCGCCTGGAAATACTATCATTTACCAGGTTCTTCGCACCTTCTCTTGCATATAATTATATCAAAGGATCTGACGCAGATCTTTTTCAATGGCGGAGGCTGGCTGGTACCCCTGATACCTTTTCACTACATGCCCTTTCCTGTTGACTAGAAAGGATACCGGAATACCATATACTCCTCCAAAATCACGTACCACCTTTCCATCAGAAAGGGCAACAGGATACATTATCTTGTGCTTGTTAACGAATTTCTTAACCGCACGTCCACCACCATTATCCACAGAAATTCCTACAACAGAAAAACCATCACGCTTATATTTCCCCTGCAATTTATTCAACATGGGAATCTCCTCAACACAGGCTGGACACCAGGTAGCAAAAAAGGTCACCAAAAGAACTTTTTTTTCAAATGACGAACTCTCCACCTGTTTACCGTCGACCGGATTTTTCAGAGAGAAGGTGGGCATCTGCTTTGCCGCAAACGCCTGAGAACCTCCAATAAAGAACAAGCAGGTAAAAACAACAAACAATTTTTTCCAATCCATCAAATACCCCTTCTTAGCAAAATTAACCCAACACTTCATATCATGCCAACACCATATTTCCAGAAGATAAATTGTCAATACAGAATAGTCGCGAATTCAGCTCGAATATCTGCTCCTTTCTCTTTTTTAAAATAATTCATTGCACATAAAAACATTTTGTTCAAGGGAGTCAGGCATGGAAAAATGGGAGTGTAGAGTTATCATTGTCTAAAAAAAGGCTGCAAATCATCGATTGACAGAGAAGAAATTGTTTCACTCTTTTCATCACTCATGGTAAATAGTGTCCATCAGCAGACAATCAAGCTGAATTTCATTTTTCTCAACGAGACACATTACACTGACTGGAAAAGTTTATGTTTAAAAAAGTCCTGAAAAAAAACAACATATTATTAAGAAGTTTCCCCCTTCTCGTCGTTATAAGCATAGCTCTTGTTTTGTTCTCATCCCGCTCTGAGGCGGAATTGGTTGACCGTGTAGTTGCCGTTGTAAACAATGATGTTATTACACTTTCAGAGCTCGACGAGGAAGCAGAAGATTATTTGAAAAAAACACAAGAGTTCGTTGACGAAGGTGAGCTGAAAGAAGTTCGTGATAAGGTCAGAGCGCAGGTACTCGACCAACTTATTGACCAGCGAATTATCAATCAGCAGGCAAAAATTGCACGGGTCACTATCAGTGAACAGGAGTTTGAAAGGATATACCAAAAAAATCTCGAATCCATGGGCATCTCTGAAGATGTATTTCTTGAAGAACTCTCTGAAGCAGGTATGACCCTGGCCACCTTTGAAAAATCTCTTCGTAACAAGGTGCTGCGAGACAAACTCATCATGCATGAAATCCAATCCAAGATCATTGTCACTGAAGAGATGATTTTAGATTATTATAATACGGTTCATGTCAATACAGGCTCACAAAAAACGTACGATCTTCTGCAAATGGGATTTGTATACGGCCAATCCGAAAATATGCAAAATAGCCCTGACTTGTTGGAAGCGGATAAAGCACGAGCACTGCTCAAAGCAAATGAGGTACATCGTAAGGTGATGGAAGGAGAAGATTTTGCTGTTCTCGCCAGGGAATATTCAGATCTCCCCTCAGCTGAAGATGGTGGGCATCTTGGCTTTCTTTCTCTCGAAGACATGGCTGATTACATGAAAGAACCCATTTTAATGCTGACCACTGGTGAACTGACACCCGTCATTGAAACGCCCATTGGTTATCAATTCTTTAAACTCCTCGCAACTCAAGAAGAGGGCAGCATAACAAACGTAGTGCCATATTTTGAAGTAAAAGAAGAGATCCGTCAGACACTTTTTGAAAAAGAGCTGGAAAAAGAGTACACGAACTGGGTTGAAGAAATGAGGGAAAAAACCTACATCAAAAACATGCTGTAATGCTGCACGAACCGTTTCAGTTTTGCAAGAATTGCTATCCATCACACAAAAGTAATGAAAAAAGAGCTACAAAAAGAGATAGATCAAGGAACTCTTGGAGACTATCTCAGGCAAGCCCGCACTGATTTAGATCTGGATATTTCTGATATTGCAGCAATCACGAGAATTTCTCTACGGGTGTTGCATGCAATGGAAACAGATGACCATGCTTCATTGCCACCTGCAGGATTCTCAAGAGGATTTTACTCGATATATGCAAAACATCTGGGACTTCCCGTCACCGAGATTCTTCATCGTTTTGACAGTGAGGTCATAAAAAAAACACCGAAAAAACAACGCATAAAAACTGGCAGACAAGGTAAAGATACAGAAACATTTGCCGCAAAACCAAGCCGTACCCTGCGAACGGTGGTGGGGGTGTCTCTGGTTTTAATCGTAGTGATCGCAGCACTGGCCAGTCTCTATTTTTCCTGGAATCCAGCAACCTTCATAAGCGAAAAAATTCAGAACTTGCAGGAATCGACAAAAAGTGAAAATGGTATACCAGAAACAGCTATCCATCCAGGGACTGCCGAAGAAGACACACACATACTCGGGCCACGGTACGTTGTTACGGTTGAATTCTTTGAAGATACGGTTATCGCTGTTTCTGTCGATAACGCCAGGCTCGAAGAAGACGTATACACCAAAGGTTCTATCAGAAACTGGTACAGTAAAAGTTCTATTTTCCTGAAGTTCAAGGATGATTCCCAGCTTGCTATAAAGATAAATGGAGAACCACTGCAATTGCCGCCGCCGTCAAACGGTGAAATTCTGATTAGCCTCCCGGCCAGATCCATTGAATGATACGACAAACATGCGAGGCCGTGGTACTCGATTACAGAGACCATGGCGAATCTGATAAAATCATCTCCTTCTATTCAGATAATGTGGGGAAATTCGCAGGTATTGCCAAGGGCGCTTTTCGCAGTAAAAAGAGATTCGTCAACAAACTTGAGCTTCTCAGCCATCTTACACTCACCTACTCGTTTAAAAGAGGCTCGGATCTCGCCTTTATCCATGATGCCGAACTCATAGAGAGTTTTATATCCATTCGTGAGCAAATCCCACTCTATTTCTCAGCATCCTTGATTCGAGAAATGATGCTTACTTCAACCCCTTTTCATCAGAAAGATACGGATATTTTTTTTCTCTTACTCTGGGCATTACAGACATTTGAATCAAAGGGTATTCCCAAAACGGTCATTGTAATTTTTCTAAGCCGCCTTTACAATCATCTTGGCTATCAGCCTCACTTGCAGGGATGCCACTTTTGCGGATGCAAGCTCTCTCACCATCGTACCTATACGTTTCATCATAGTTTAGGAGGGCTTATATGTGACAAATGCGCAGACAATTCTCAAGGATCTGTTACACCTCTGTCAATAGGCACAATTAAATTACTCTCTTCGGCTATCAACGAACCACTTCATCGCTTAAACCGGTTGCGCTTTACAGAACATACTGCAAAACAGGCCCTGCATATGCTGCAACGATTCGGCAGAACCATCTTTCAGCGTGATGCACAATCGTGGAAAATGGTGCTACAGTAAGATGCTTCAGAGGAGATATCTTTTCTCTGGTATTCTGGCTGATAAAAATTGCTGTCTATTACAAAAAAACTGGCAAAGTATTTACAAAAAAGAATTTGCTGCTACTACAGGATAACATCCTTCAAAGAGGAAAAGAATAATTTCACCGGCAGTGCTTGAAAATTTTCAAAACCTGACGATATAATTTTTGGGGCTGACACCTGAGTAGAGCAAACCACCCTGCTTTAATTGGAGGATGATATGATAGAATACATCAAATGCATCACGATCGCCCTGAGTCTTATTGTTTTTTGTGTACCTCCCTACTGTAGTGGCAGTAAATGGCAGACTATGATTGACGGCGAAGAACCTGTTTTAGACAGCCACCCTCCATGAACAAGACACAGGCCAGCCAGGAACTATCCCCCCTCTCTCACTGGGATAAGAAAAGACATGGTGTTACATTACCCCATAAATTTACAAAAAAATTTGGTTTTCATTATATATCTACTATATCGCCCTACTCTAATGACAAGTTACATGGCAAAAAATATCAGTATGCACTCAATGAAAAGGGGAAGAGATATATCCAATATAAACTGAGTTATGTCAAGGGTACCAGGCTGGCGATCACACTGAGTACTATAACAATAAGCAGATTAAAAGGACAACAAAATATGTTAGGGTCAAAGAACAAAGCGAACAGAATACAATAGAAAAGGCGAAATGACACTCTGACAAATGGGAGAGTGAGGGCAAAAATGCAGAAGACTGTATGCCGAAAAAGTAGACAATGAAAGCCTGACCAATTCAATTCGTAAAAATTGTTTCGATCAAACTTCGATTCTCTTTCTAACTATTACTGTGTTTTGGTTTGCATCAATATCTATACTGCAGCCATTATCGACAGTTTCATAAAAAATATCCGGCAGCTTATTGACAAGCGGAATGCCGATTATGATGGCGGAAGCGACCAATACCGTATCGGCATGCTTGATAATCATGGCCTTTGGAGCGTTACCATGAAGCTGTAGTTGGTAAAGTCCATCTGTCTGGACAACGGAACTGCCCTTGCCCGAAGGAAAAATCAGCACCGAGCCTGCCACAGAGCGGCCTTCAAGTTCATGGCCCTTTTCAATGACAATGCCTGTCTCAGGATCAATCATATAAAAACAAATATCGTCATTGGAAATCAATGCCTCCCCAGAGGCAACTCCTTCTGCAATTTTATGACATGGAAACTGTTGTGAGTTCATTACGAAATATATCCTTTAAAGGCTGCTTCAACACAGCTTTTTAAATCTCTGACAACAAATTGAACTCCCCGCCGTTTTGGGTAGTAAGCACATTTAGGAGAATCGGTTGCCCCCTTTTTCCCTTTCAAATGCCGCCAGCAGGGCTGGTCGGGACAGGTGTCTGCGACGATATGGCCACCAGCGGTCTCAATGATGTCTAACAGCTTCATCCGCCGGCTCATTTCAAGGGTATAGCTTGAGGTTAGAATCCAGAGCTCTGTTTTAAGCTGTTTGCCCGACACCATGCTGGCGACTTCCTGGATTTGGCGAATGGTGTGATGGGGACAACCAAACATTACAAAATCAATGTGGCCGGGCTCATCGGAAAACTTTTCAACCTGTTCATCCAGATCCTTCTGGGTTATTTCGACCTCGATTTCAGGGGCACTTCCCTGCAGTGCTGCTTCAAGCGTCGGAGCTTCAGGGGTGACACCAACAATATGATACATGGATACAGCCCCAGCGGTATTAAGCTGGGCCCCCATATTCATGAGTCCTTCCATGGTAACACTAGGCGGCACCCCATCCAAAACAGGAATTCGATAGTCAATTTTCTCAGGGATGGCCCAACCCAATTGCTGATAGCAGAAATCGTCCTTGAGATCCGCTTTGATAACCACTCGTGCTGTAGCCCGTCGATTTTCAGTTAACAATAGACCATACTCTGGTACCCGCCCGACAACAGCCGCACACAAGGCGCTCTGGGCAGACTCACGATTGGTGCGAGCCCCCCAAACCGAATTGACGTAGGGGGTGGCACTGGATTCGGAAAAGGAAATCACCTCATTTTGACGGGGAATATTATCAAACAGATATGGTGTACAACTATAGTTCATGCGGGCACCCAATGCCGAATATGCATCATGGGTCCGGCGCATTAAACTGGCATCTTTTTGAGATACCATACGATGAGAGGTAAAAAAATCAAGACTGAAGCCTGGATTCACTGTGGGGGGAATCCGACATTTGGCCCCCATTGAGGACATTTTTTCCGCAAACCATAAATCCGCCTCCTGGTTACTCAGAGCAACATGGGCACGGGAAATAGGAACCATTCGGGGAGCGTCAAAGGCTTCTGCAATACCAACTAGAATTTTCATCGCCATGGCTGCGCCTTCGCCGTCCTTTCCTGCCAGAATGTTTTCTTCTTCGGTATTTAGTTTCATTTCAACGTAAATGGTTAGAATTTACCTCAGAGCGAAGTGGTTGAGAAACAAGCAATCTCATCTGTCACCATCTCGCCCACCGTTTTTTCCACAAAACAGCCCCAACAACCGCAAAAAAAAACCACAATAATTCAAATACTTTTACTGCATTCTTAAAATTTTATGCTACAAAACAGGAAGTTGTTTGTCGAACAGTTCATTGAAGCAGACAAAAACATCGTGATCTGTATCCAAGTTTAAAATACCTTTTACGGAAGAATGAATTATGATTCAAAATGTTCAATTCTTCTTAAAATAAAAGTGAATGAGAAATTAAAACAAATGATACTTCATTTTATTTACAAAACGATCCAAATGATTTCTTAAAGCACTACGGGCGTTAGCTGTATCATGGTTCTTTAAATGCTCCAGAATAGTGCCCAGATCCTCGAACTGGTATGATAAATTATTGTTCTGGAAAGCGATATGATACCACAATCTGGACGTTGTCCTGCTCAGCGAGAGAAGTGTCGATCGTAATACCTTATTATGCGTAGCCTCATAGACCTTATCATGAAAAGCCAGATCATACTGTGTGAGTTTTTCAAAATCCTTTTTCTCGGATGTTAGCGTTTTGTTAAGTTTGGTATAGATTGCATCAAGCTCGTCTAATTGTTCATCAGTAATCCTTTCTACAGCCAACTCACCAGCCAACCCCTCCAACTCTCGACGAATCTCTATGATATCTTTTATCTGTTGAATGTCGATTGGTGTGACAATAATCCCTATTCGTGGAATTATCTGTAATAAATTTTCACTTTGTAATTGAAGGAGAATCTCTCTTAGAGGCGTTCTGCCAAGACCATAGTGTTTCACCAGATCTTTTTCATTTAATTTATCTCCAGGTTTTAAGTCATTAGTGATGATCCTAAACCGTAAATTTTCATATACTTTTGATTTGAGGTTAGCCATAAAAATTAAAAATTATTTCTGGAATCACGGTTACCTTGAATGAAAAATTTCCTGACAACAAATCGTTTCATCGAGTGTAATAAGTCGTTTCATCCAATGAGCCGCAGCAGAAATTATTATAATAAAAAAAATGTTTAAACGATAATATACATAAGCAACCCTTATCTCCAAGCCGCACACTATTAACAAGATGTTGACGTGCAACAACAACTCAAGGATTGACAGACTACTAAACTATAAGTTATAGTGATTTGCAAGTGATATATCAGGATAAAATCACAAACATGATTTTAAAAGCAAAAAATTACTGTTCAGGTACAAAATATACGTATGGAGTTAAGGAATCAATGCTCAGAAAAAGGAGGTAAATTGTTACGTTGACTACATAGAGTACAACTTTTGCAATCAGTCGTCGTGATTACAAAAGTTATAATCGGGTGGGTGGCTCAGTTAATCAATCAAATGAAGAGGAAAGTACAATGAAAAAAATGTGCAAATCGTTCCTGATGGTAACACTGATTTTTGCTATTTCCCTGGTTTTACAGGCTGGTACAGCATGCGCTGCAAAGCAGAAGAAAAAGGTTATAAAAATCGGCCATATTGTTTCAGAGGCAACATCAGTTCACAGAGCTTGCCTTGCATTTAAAAAGTATGTGGAGAAAGAATCGAAAGGGAGTCTTGAAGTACAGATTTTTCCCAATGGACAGCTCGGTGGAGACCTTCAATTGACTGAAGCAGTCGCTCTTGGGACTCTCCAGATAGCTGTTCCAGCAACTGCTGTTTTAACTGCCTATGATCCTGTTTTTGGACTTTTAGACCTTCCGTTCATTTTCAAAGATGTGGATTCCGGATTTGCAGTCCTTGATGGTGAGCTAGGTTTAAAATTAAATGAAAAACTAATGGCTGTCGGCCTGAAAAACCTGGGATACAGCTATAATGGAGCACGCTGCATGTCAAACAATGTGCGCCCAATCAACGAACCTGCCGATCTTGATGGTATAAAGATGCGCGTAATGGAAAGCCCTGTCTTCATCGATATGTTTAAATACCTTGGTGCCAACCCAACCCCTATGAGCTTTGGTGAAGTATTTACAGGCCTGCAACAGGGTACAATTGATGGTCAAGAAAATGCTCCGGCACTTGTGTACGCATCCAGATTCAACGAGGTACAAAAATACTACAGCCTGACAAACCATGTACAGTCTTATTTAGTAAACGTGATGAACATGGATTTTTTCGACAGTCTTTCTGCCGAGCAGCAAGAAATTGTTCTGTCTGGTGCTAAAAAATATCTTATCTCAGCACAGCGCACTGATGAGATCAATGATAACATCGAAACTGTTGAAAAATTGATTAAAACAGGTATGAAAGTTAACGAGATAACGCCTGAAAATATGGAAAAATTCATAGCAGCTCTCAAACCGCTACATGAAAAGTATAAGAAACAATTCGGGGAAGAGTGGTTTGTCTTACTTGGATTGTAAAATCTCTAGAACCTCCCAAGAAACAGTTCATCCATAAGATGCCACCCACCGATCTTACGACCTTATTCTTGAAGGAGAAGGAGAGCTGAAATGAGAAAATTGCTTAGAGCTTATAGTGAACTAGAAAAGAATATTCTTATTGGAAGTCTTGCATTTACCGTGGTGCTTATCTTCATTCAAGTTGTTATGAGATATGTTTTCAACAATTCTTTATCGTGGAGTGAGGAGTTAGCTCGATATATTTTCATTTGGCAAATCTGGTTAGGAGCTAACGTTGGTATCCGCATGAAAAGGCATATTCGTGTTGAAATGTTGACCACCCAATTGAATTTTTCAGCAAGAGGCTGGATAAACTTTCTTGCACTCGCCCTTTTATTGGGCTTTTTTATTTTTCTTGTTGTAAATGGTTATCAACTGTCCATGAAAATGGCCTCTAGAAACGCAGTTTCAACTGCTCTTAATATCCCACTCAGCATTATTTACTTCTCACTACCCTTTAGTTCTGCGGTCTCTTGTTTATATATCGTTGATCAAATGATTGAATTAATGAATACGATGTTTAAGAGAAGTGATGGAGGCATCTGATATGGAAGCAATTTTCTTGTTTGGCTCATTTATTGTATTGATTTTGCTGAGTATACCTATTGGCTACGCAATTGGTATAGCTACAACCCTTACACTTTTTTTGTTCACAGATATTCCGCTTGTCATGATTTCTCAAAATGCAGTGGCCGGCTGTGATTCGTTCCCTCTTATGGCTATTCCATTTTTTATTTTAGCAGGCAGTCTCATGAGCACAGGGGGGGTTGCAAAACGGTTACTCGATTTTGCCAACTTGTTATTTGGTTATTTTACTGGTGGTCTTGCCATGGTAACTACCGTATCCTGTATGTTTTTTGCCGCTATCTCAGGTTCCGCCATGGCAACAGTTTCAGCTATCGGAGCATTTATGATCCCGGCAATGAGAGAGAAAAAGTATGACACCAGCTTTGCGGCGTCCCTCACTGCAGCAGCCGGGACTATCGGCGTCATTATCCCTCCAAGCATTCCTCTGGTCATCTACGGTGTTGTGGCAGGAACATCCATCACTGACTTATTTATTGCAGGTTTAATTCCCGGAATACTCATGGGTGTTGCACTACTGGGTACATCCTATTTACTTGCCAGGAAGCATGGGTACGAAGGGTCGGGAGATTTTCCTACTCTTCGAGATGTGTGGATTTCTTTTAAAAAGGCCTTCTGGGCAATTCTTGCACCAGTTATTGTATTGGGAGGAATTTACGCAGGCGTTTTCACCCCAACTGAAGCAGCTGTTGTAGCTGTTATCTATTCAACAGTAATAGGAGCATTCATTTATAAAGAATTAACATGGAAGAAACTCTACGCATCGCTGTTTGATACAATCGTTATTAACGGAATTACCACTTTTATGGTTGGTTTTTCAATGGCTTTTGCAGGGTACTTAACAATCCAACAAATTCCCAGTAGTATTGCTGCCGCTATGTTGGAGTTTACCAGCAATAAATATTTACTCTTATTCATCATAAACATTTTTCTTCTCGTGGTTGGCTGTTTAATAGACAACATCCCTGCCACCATCATTCTATCGCCGATATTACTACCGATTGTCACGCAATTAGGTATGTCACCTGTCACCTTTGGCGTTATGCTGACAATGAATCTTGCTATTGGTTTTATTACCCCCCCTTACGGTATTAATCTTTTCGTAGCCTCTGCTGTTGCGAATGTTTCCATGGGGAGCATGATGAAATACATGGGATATTTTCTTACTGCTCTGGGAATAGTCCTGTTGATCATAACATATCATTCGAATACCACCATGTATCTGGTTAACTTGTGGTAGTTTATTCCAAGATTTAATTCCGGCCATACGAATCAGCTGCTTGATAATGCATGTAAGGCTGAGAAGGCAAATAATAATTATTGAGGTATACCTATGAATTTACCACCTGAACAACAAGAAATGCTCGATGGTCGCTACGGTCAGGGAATTGCAAAGGCAATGGAGATCCAGACAGCTATTGGAGAAACATTTGATGCAGAAAGAATGGTTCCAGTGACACGAGCACATGTCGCGCTCAGTTCGCAGGATGCTGATCTTTGGTTTGTGGAAAAACTGTTATCACTGGGCGCAAAATGCAAGGTATCCCCTACTGTTAATCCTAGTATCGATTTGAAATATCTCAATCAGCATCTTTTTGAGATACCCAAGGCTGGCGTAGATATTGTATCAGCCACGAATAAAGCTTACCGAAAAATAGGTGCCACATTGACCTTTGACTGCACACCTTATCTGCAGCAGAACGTTCCAGGAATGGGAGAAGTTATCGCATTTTCTGAATCCAGTGCAACACCATATGTTAATTCCGTCTTAGGAGCACGTTCCAATCGTGAATCCAGCCAGAGTGCTCTTTGTGCAGCTGTAACCGGCCTGGTTCCAGAATACGGTTTATTGTTAGATGAAAACCGTAGAGCCGAAGTTCTTGTTGAAGTCGAAGCAAAGATAGAAACAGACTTTGACTATCAGTTACTGGGCTGGTGTTATCCAGAGCTCTATAAAGGTCTTGAGATACCTGTTTTTGCTGGAATCAAGTCCAGACCAACACCAGCTGGTTTTATGAATTTTGGTGCCCAGCTCAACACATCGGGAGCAGTTTCAATGTATCACATTGCCGGAGTAACACCAGAGGCGCCAAGTGTAGAAGCAGCTTTTGGAGGGAATGAGGTTAAACACACGATCAAAATCACCCAGGAGGATATCGACCGAACACGTGAGCGATTATGCCGACAAGGGGGAAAAATCGATTTTGCAATGTTTGGATGTCCTCATTTAACAATTACACAGGTTGAAACAATTGCTAAAACTATAGCTGATAGACGATTCGCTGTCGATTTCTGGGTATTGACAAGCTCACTTACTAAAGAACTCGCTAAAAGGATGGGATATTTGGACATCATTCAACGTGCAGGAGGTCATATTGTTGCAGATACCTGCATAGACGTTCCTCCATGTTGGCAGCCATACTATGGTAAAGTAGGCGTCACTGACTCTCCGAAATGTGCCTACTACAATGAAATCAGGGATATCACCTTTATCATTCGACCGCTTGAGGAATGTGTTGAGGCGGCTATAACAGGGGAGGTTGCAAAATAATGGGATCAACATTCAAATGTAGAAAAATATCAAAAGGATGCGTTACAGGCAAGGTTATCCTTTCTAAAGACGCGGTATGCTATTATCTCGTTGAACCTGAAACAGGAACGATTATTGAGCGAAATCACGATATCGAAGGACGTAATCTTGCTGGCAAGATACTCGTTATGCCATCAGGAAAGGGAAGCTCCGTTGTGCAGGCAGATGGCATTTACAAGCTGTCCCAACATGGAAAAAGCCCCCTGGCAATGATTATTGAGCATGCCGATCCGGTACTCGTTTCAAGTGCGATCATATTTGAAGTACCCATGGTACACAAGGTTGACCCGGAGTTTTATAACCAGATCAATGACGGAGATACTATTTTATTGGATGCGACCAACGGATTAATAGAAATTATGTAACAATATAAAAAGGAAAACATCCGGTTAAACTGCTGTTTTCTTCGATTAAAGGAAATAAAAGTCATGAAAAAAATGACAATCCCCTATGGCAATGAGTCAATAGAATTTGAAATTGAAGAAGATCGTCTCGTTTTTGATGGGACCATGAATGAGACCGCCCCTCTTGAGAACCTGGAAGATGCCGTACGTGCGAGTCTGGAAAAGCCCATAGGTTGTCGACCAATTGCAGAGACGGTTTCTTCCTCGGACCGCGTTTTGATATTGATTGAAGACGCAACAAGATCAACACCTGTGAGTAAGATCTTGCCGGTTTTGGTAGATTATCTTAACCAATCAGGATTAGAAAACGAGCAGATAGAGATTCTTACAGCACCAGGCTCTCACCGAATACTTACCGATGATGAACTCCTGGAAAAGGTAGGAGCGGATTTGATCAACAAGATAAAAATCAACCAGCACGATTACCTTGATGAAAACAGTCTGATGACAATGGATTCCGTTGAAGTTGAGGGAGTTACGATTCCAGTTCAAATAAATAAAAAGATAACCGAATTTGATTTTATTATTGGTATTGGCAATATAGTTCCGCATTCAGATGCGGGGTATTCAGGTGGAGCCAAGATCCTGCAACCTGGAATTTGCGGTTATCCAACAACAGCAGCAACACATATTTCTGCAGCAATGCTTGATGAAATTCCGTTGGGCGTTGTGGATAATCCATGCAGGCTGGGACTGGAGGAAGTAGCTCGACGGGCTGGACTTGATTTTATTATAAATACTGTAAAAAACTATCGTGGTGAAGTTATAAAGGTTGTAGCCGGTCACTTCGTGGAGGCCCATCGCTCAGGAGCAAGGATCTCCCGGAAAGCCTTTTCTGTAGAAATGAAAGAATTGGCTGATATTGTAATCGTTAGTTCGTATCCCGCGGATCTTGATTTCTGGCAGGCTCTCAAAGGCGTAACATCGGCCTATTTTGCTGTCAAACCCGGAGGTTTTATCATTTTTGTCAGTCCGTGCCATGAAGGTTTTGCCCAAAACCATCCCAAATTCCACGATTGGCTGAAAATGAGTTACACGGAAATTCTGGAGAAAATCAAACAAGCACCAGTTGATGATAAGTCTATTGATCTGATCTCAGCGGTATTGGCGGCATGTAATTCGCGTGCAAGGGAAAAAGCAAATATACTTGCTGTTTCTCCCGGACTCTCAGATTACGATCTTAAAGTTTTAGGGTACGAGCGTTTTACAACTATTCAGGATGCTATCAGATATGCAGCTACACAAATGCCTCATGGGACTATTGGAGTACTTCCACGAGGTGGTGATGCCTTACCAGTATTAGCCATATAAGAAATGGTATGTATAAAAGACTGACGTCGTCCAGAGACATAAACATTAGAAGAAACATGTAAATAAAACAATGTTTCTTCTAATGAGTCGAATGATCATAATCACTCACCGGTAATAATTTCATCAAAAGCGCCCTGTTCAAAGTCTTTTTTTATCTGGGATTCTTTGCTTCTGTTTTTTGCAAGTCTTCGCTCAGTTTTTTCAAGCTGTATCAGGATTTCTTCCCGTTCCTGCTCGATTTGCCGATATTCCTCTTGCTCTGAGGATTTCTCCTCGCTGCAGGCCTGCAGCTTTTTCTCTAGTGTCTGCAGCTCTTTTTCCAGCCCGGCAAGTTCTTTTTCATCGTCCTGGACACGTTTCTCCTGTTTTTCCAGCACATCTTTAGCCTGGGCCTGCACTGCCGCCAGCCCCTCTTCCGGTTCAGCAGCAAGATCAATGTCATCAGCAGCTAACACCAAGGCTGCTGGCGGGAGATTGGAAAGAATTTCGTCCGGGGAACCGGAAAACTTGGTTTTAATAGTATTTCCGTAAAACTTGAAGGGGAGTAGTATAAAGGTGGAATCTTTTGAAATATCTGTAATAACATCCTTATTTTGTCCCTGGACAAAAACAACGTCTGCCTCAATGCGAACGTCACGAAGGATTTCTTCCATTTCCTCCTGATTTTTCTGCGTTTTTTCCTGATCATTTGCTAAAATTACCCGCAGCTGCACACCTTTCCAGTCCTCAGAACGTGATATCAAGTAGCCAAAGAGCAGCATAAGATTTCCTGTGGCATCATCGGACCACCAGATATCAATAATTGCATGTTCATCAGACAATTTCATCAGCGAATCCCATCTATCAGCACGTGTGTGCAGAATAACGATATGGCAGCCCAGGCGAAACAGTGTTTTCAGCTGTCGTCCCAAGAGGAATTCACGAAATTTTGTATTTGCAGGACTTGCGATGCCCGCGGCATCCTCGTCTAACCAGTTAAGCAGTATGGTATTTGGGCGCAAGGGGCCAATGCCGTGAGCTTGCAGCAGGGTATGCACTGCATTTTCTATATGTTCCGTTGTGAGAACAAGCGGAAAGGCGGCACTGTTTTGTTCACGGATAACTTCGAGTAATTCCTTTTCTGTCTCTTCCTTCTTTTTAGCAAGCAGCAGATCCTTACCTTCAAGCAGAGTTACCAGAGTGGACAGGCCGCTGCCACCTTCCAGCCAGCCGGAAAGTCTCAGGAGCTGCGGTCTTCTTCCCTTATCTTCAGAAAAGGTAAGTATCTGCGGCCGCCAGTCACGTGGATGCTCTGGAGTCAGAGATGTTTTCAATAAATACTCCCGAATTTTTTGCAGGGTATATGCTCTTCGGCTGTCTGCCCAACGGGCAGGATCAGCGGTTCTTTGCAGATATTGATAGATAGCAAAGAGTATAGCCACAGCAACAATGCCTGTTCGTGGATCAATCGCCAACATCACGCCCAGGCAGGCAAGAGCCCCTACAAGGCTCAGCCGATAATGAAAGAAGGTAAACGTGGGACGAAAGGAGGGACTGGCGGATCTTGCCTCAAAATACGTGGCATAATTCAACAACCCGTAAGAGATCAGAAAAAACATGGAAACGATAGGTGCAATGACGTTGAGATTTCCAATTCCTATGGTCGCAAGGGCAATGACCGCTGCCAGTATCACCGCTCTTCTCGGGTTCTGACTGTCACCTGCCCCTTTTGCGAAAAAGGTCAGGAAAGGAAAAATCTTATCACCGGCAAGTGACTGCAAGATCCGTGGAGCACCAAGAAAAGAGGCCATTGCTGAAGAAAGCGTAGCGGCAACAACTCCGGCACTGATAAGCCAGGGCCAAAATGCTATTTTTCTCATGGCATCATAATCCCCAGCCAATTCTGCGTTGGGTAATACACCTGAAAAAACCAGGGCAACACTGAAATAGACAAGGATAGACACAGCAACCGCCAAAAAGGTCCCCATGGGAAGACTTTTCCCGGGATCACGCAGATCACCGGACATACTGACTCCCTGAGTAAAACCGGTTACAGCAGGGAAAAACAGGGCAAAAAGAAACCAGAAAGACGTTTTCTCCTCAGGGGCTGACCAGTTAGCCTGCAGAGTTGCAAGATCCCAACTGAGAAAGCCACCCACAAAAAAAGAGGCAAGGGCAAGTACCAGGAGCACCATTACAATATATTGAAATTTTGTTGCCCAATCAGCACCCATCCAGGCCAGGATAAAAAGAAAGGCCACCGCAGCTGCAGCGATAGCTCGTGGAGATATTCCCAGTCCGGCAAATATGTGAAAGCTGGCGAGGGCCTCGCCAAAACCAATACAGTAGAAGGCTATGGAAATGGCCTGGGCAAAAAACAGTACGACACCAATGGCCCCACCAAATTCCAGCCCCAGGGTCCTGGAAATAAGGTAATAATCACCGCCATTTTTCACCTTGATATTTGTGGCGATGGCAGCAAGAGAAACCGAGGTGAGCACTGAAATCACATTGGCCACAGCGATGATAATCAACGAAGTGGCAAGCCCGCCACTGCCCACCACATACCCGGCACGTAAAAAGAGGATGATGCCAAGAATGGTCAACACACTGGGGGTAAACACTCCACCAAAGGTGCCAAGATTTCCCTGTGTTTTTTTGTTTTCCATATTTTTTTATATTTTTTCAAGAAATTTGAAGAAAAAAGAACAACGAGCAATACCACCCTGCAACAATACCGGAAATTGAAAGAAAAAACTATAGGAACAAAAAACCGGTATCCTGATGGTACTACCCAGGAAGGAACACGAATGAACCGGACTGAAAGCTCAGTCCGGCTGCATCATCTGCATGACCTGCAAAAAGGGCTTTACAGAACGTTATTGCATAAAGGGTATCCCCGTGTTTTCAGCTGGTACTGCTGGTGGGCTTTCCTGTAACAATACAGAATCATCAGTCTGCTCTGCTTTTCCCTCCACAGCGGCAAGAGCCGTTTCTATCTCTTCCAGCTGCCAGGTGGAGATTTCCACCGCATAGGCAAGATCTGAGCGTTTCAGTATTGTTATGGTATCATCGACCTTTATCATGCTGTATTTTACACTATCTTTTTCACCCAAACTGACAGTGAAATCAAAAGGCTCTTCGGCAGCCGGTTCTTCACCGTCAACAAGACCTGAGACACGGAGTGAGGCAATTTTTTCAACAAGCGGGTCAACCTTGGTACTATCACCTTCTCCTTCAGTAAGGTTGACGATCCAGCCCGTATCCTCCCCACGGGAAATATGCGTATCGCCAAATGTAAGTGCTGTAATTTTTTCCAGGTCAATGCCAAGCATATCTCTATCCAGCCAATGGGCAACATCCGTGGACAGATCCGCTTCTCCGAGTGGAAGGGTCACTATATCATCAGAGCCTGCAACCCGAACATGGGATTTTTTATAACCGGCAGACGTTCCAAGATAAACATCAGCAACTGTAGCATCACCCTGGTTACAGATGAGATGAAAGGTAAAGTTTTCCTTTCCCACCTGAAATCTATCTGCAGCCTCAGCTGATGTGGCAACAGCCAGGCCTTTTTTGCTTCCGGCAAGGGTATCAAGCACTGTTTCAAGTTGACCTTTTTTCAGGGCAACCGCATCGTTTTTCACCAGCACCCAGTCATCACCTTTTTTCACCATTTCAAGAGATGTCTCATCACCTTTTTCAACAATGACCCGGTCCACAGCCTTACTGTCCATCTCCACCAGCATTTCATCAGGAGAATAGGGCGCAAAGGTGTTCTTTTGCGAATTTGAAAAGACAATGATACCAATCTGTACTAGCAGCAGAATGAAAGCTCCTGTTATTATCCGCTTCATGATCACGCCCTCCCCGCAATACCTTGCAGTATATTCTGTTCACGTCTTCTGGCCTTTTTCCTCCTGACATTTGCAATAAACCAGACAACCACCAGCCCCAAGACTGCCAGAGCATAGTTGAGATATTCAAAGAACAGCTGGTCGTTTCGCTTCATGGGCATCAACGGACGGGCAAAATGACCACGCCCACGGATCTCAAGCAGTCCCGCATCCTCGAGGGAAAAATCGACAATATTGGAAATCAACTGTAACGGATCGAGATAGCCTGAGCCTCTGACACCGGAACCAAGCTGGAGAATGGCATCTGCAAGAAAGGAATTTGATGCAAGACAGATAATGCGCGATGTAGCTGGCGAACTCTCTACAATCTTACGAATGACCTGTTTTTCTACTGCTTTTTCACCGTCTTGTCCGGTAGCCGCAGCAGCTGCTTTTTTGTCATCCCCCTTAGCCAGCGGTGACTCTTTTTCCTTGAAATAAGAGGTAAAAGAACCCTCAACCATCACACCCAACAGCTGCTGAGCTTTCTCTTCACCTTCAGCAAAGCCATATTCCGGGTACTTCCTAAAATCGGGCTGCAGGACAAGATCTGTTGTCAACCAGCTGTTTTCAGAGCTTTTCAGCAGTTCAGTCACTTTACGATCCACATTTTTTTCTGCATCAACAGTGATCGGTGAACTCCAGTTCATGACCAGCTGTGACACGGCTGAAAAGAACAGATCATTACCGAGCATACCGTCCCTTCGTATATCAACAAAGGGCGGGTAGTCAATTAACTTGGTCTCCTTAACAATGAATCCACCAATGTTTCTATCTACCGGAACAGGAAAGGGGCTGTTCCGGGTATCCATGACGAGCTTCTCGCCAATGTCAATGCCATTAAAGGAAAGCCAGTCTTCCAAACCAGAATTATGCCCGACAACAGCCAGCTGCTGATGCATTTCAATGTCGAATGCGGATGTCGCCAGAATAACAGTCCCTCCCTGCATGAGAAACTGATCGACGGCAAAAAGCTGTTTTTCATCGAGTTTTTCAGGCGATGCAAGCAGGAGAATATCTGACTGATCCGGAACGATTCCATCCTTCAAATCGCTATCAATGACACCATGCTCGCGGCTGAGCATCTCTTTGAGTATCTCAAAGCTCTTACCGTGGGCAGGAATGTTGTACTGTGGTATGGGAGCTGTCACCGGCTGAGTATGATAAGCAATGTTTTTTGTCACTCCTGAAGCAAGACGTTTCAAGGCATTCTGCAGTGTCCGACTCATCCCCTCCTTATCCAGCTCTTCCGGCAGACTCACCTCCATGTAACGATCACCATTTTCCAGCACGATATAAAACCAGAAAGTATCATTTGAAAACAAACTGGCCGACATGGGCTGAAAGCCATACTCCTCAGAGAGTTTGACAGCAAGTGCTCCTCCGTCACTTTCAGGATCTTCGATACTCACCTTAAACCTGCCCGCTGTACTCTTCTGTAGTTCCTCCAGAATATTCTGCAGATCACCTCGCAGCGCAACAAGCGTTTCGGGCAATTTTGCATCAGCTGAAAAATAGCCATGGAACACTACATCCCCCTCTATACCTGCAAAAACATCACCTCCACTTTGATAAGCGTAAAGGGTTTTTCGAATGGCTCTGGTAATATCATATTCAGGATTCTGCAATTCCACGATCACATCAGTCCCGCCCCTCTTTATTTCAATGAGATCATTGAACCCTAAGGTTTCATATTGATCACCATAGCTGATAAGCAGGTCAAAATAGGAATTGGTAACAGCTGACTGGTATTTACTTGCTGTCTGGAAAGGCACCGGCCTTATGCCATATTTCTGTCCGGCTTCCTGTTCCAGTTCAGGATGCTCAAGCGGATCAATAAATTCGACATTCACAGCGGCACCACCAGCCACAGCATATTCTTCAAGCAAATCTTTCAATCTGGGGACAAGAGGTGCCAGCAGCGGATGGGTCTGTTCAGAAAAATATCCCCGAATCAATAGCGGTTCCTTTAACTGCTTCAGATAGTTTCTGGTGGTATCGGAGATGGAATAGATATTTCCCTCGGTCATATCCATACGCAGATTGCCAAGGGGAGCAAGCCAGAAATTTCCAGCAACAAGGTTCCCTGCAATCAACAGGGTAGCGTATTGCCAGAGCCGGTGCTTATTATTACCAGGATTACCTGCCCAGCGCTCCTTTTCAAGACCATATACATTGAAGCAGAGAAACACCCCTGCGATAGTGAGATAATAGTAGAGATCACGAAGATCAATAACGCCTCTGGTAATGGCATCAAAACGTGAACCGGACCCCAGCAGCGCCAATATTTCTGCACCCTTTGTCCCCACAAGATCACTGAGAATGTTCGAACCAAGCAGGAAAAACAGCGCGCAAACCAGCACTGAGACAATCAGGCTGATAATCTGATTTTCCGATTTAACACTGACAAAAAGACCGATGGCAATGTAGGCAGCACCCAGGAAAATGGCAGCAATATAGCCGCCCCAGACAGGCCCCCAATCCAGATCGCCCATCAGCGAAACAGTAAGAGCAAGAGGTAATGTCAAAACCAGCGACACAATGATAAGGCCCAGACAACCGACAAATTTCCCCAATACCAGTACAGTTGGCGATACGGGGGCAGTTAGCAGAAATTCCAGGGTGCCAGCTCGTTTTTCCTCTGCCCATAATCGCATTGTTATGGCAGAAGTCAAAAAGATGAGCAGGATGGGCATCCAGTCAAACAGGGCTCTCACTTCTGTGATGTTTACCGCAAAGAATGTTTCTACCCAGAAGAAAATAAAAAGACTGGCGGCCAGAAAAACCCCCATGAAAATATAGGCAACGGGTGAGCTGAAAAAAGAGGCAAACTCTTTGGCAGCAACACGTAGTATCTTATTCATCTCTGTTCACTCCTATACCCTGCTTAATTGCGAAAAAACAGATTCAAGATCTTTTTCCTCATACCCAAGACCAAAAAGCGGCAAGCTGTTCTGATGAACCGTGGCAGCGACTGCCGCAGCCACAGCATCACGATCAACACCGTCAGAGACATCCAGTTTTAAGGCAATCCTGCTTTTTCCAGCCTCTTTCTCCTGCACTGTCACCCCCGCTATGCCATCGAGGGCTTCCAGTGCAACGACAATTTCAGATGCGGTTCCGTCAGTATTGACAAGAAGACGGCTCTTGCTCTTCAGGTCAGTAAGCCTCTCGTCCACCACCTTTTTACCGCCATCAATAATAATCACCCGATCACAGACCGCCTGTACTTCCTGCAGGATATGAGTGGAAACAATAACCGTTGACTGTTGTGCCACTTCCTGGATTAACTGGCGCATTTGTCTGATCTGGGAAGGATCAAGTCCATTGGTGGGTTCATCAAGAATCAGAATCTGAGGAGTATGCAGAATTGCCTGAGCAACCCCTGTCCGCTGTCTGTAACCCCGTGACAGCGTGGAAATGCGCTGGTCAGCTTTTTCAAAAAGATTTGTCTTCTCAATCGCTCTGCGAATAAGATTGTCCCTTTCCGCTCCATCAATCCCTCGCAAAGATGCACTGTAATCAAGATAGTCAATAACTGTCATCTCGGGATAGAGCGGACAGTTTTCAGGCAGATATCCAATTTCTGCTTGAATGGCATGCATATCTTCATTTATGGACCGCCCGTTAATCTCAATCGTTCCCGATGTGGGTTCAAGGAAACCCGTGAGCATCTTCATGATTGTGGTTTTGCCGGCACCATTATGCCCCAGCAAACCAACAATTTCGCCTTTCGTAATTTCAAAGGAAACGGAGTCAACAGCCAAGAAACCCCCATATTTCCTTGTAATATTGTCTGTTTTGATCATCACTCACCCTCCGGCTTGCTGCGATCAGGATTGAATAGTATGTGTTGTTCTCAGAAAAAAAACATACCTGAACAACGTATCAGGCAAGAATGGCAAAAAACTGCCAAAAATGATGATAAGAGGTGAAAAAGGCATTGTCAAGACAGAGAAAAATCAATTATTTCGAAATCCTCTCCTATATCTGATTTCCCCGCTATACTCTACAACTTCCTGCCCATTTTCAACGAGCAGACGCAAACCGCCATCGCAGGTAAGCCCCTCCACCCTGCCATAAAACTGCGGATTTTCGATCACATCATGACCAAAAACCACATCTCTTCCAACACTGTCTGATTGTGTAAGCCATGCTGCAACTATAGGATGAACCGTGTTTTCAGCCTCAAGGCTCCACTGCGGTTTAGTCGCATCATAAAAATGCAGCAACCCTATATTCCAGATGAGTTTGACAACAAAGCAGTGAAAAAATGCAGATATATCAATCTGCTCGCCCACCTCTTCGCGGAGACTTGTGGCAATGGAAACGAGTTCATCAGGAAATAAGCTGTTATTCAGGTTGATGCCAAAACCAATGAGTTGGAAGGACTCTTTCCAGCGAACACTGTGATACGTTTCAATGAGAAAGCCTGCAACCTTTTTATCACCAAAGAGAATATCGTTGACCCAGCGGAGAGAGGCGCCCTTTCCGCCAAACTCATGCATAGCCTCACAGGCTGCAACACCAATTGCAAGAGAGAGCAGCATGGCAGAGCGGGGTAGCAGGGTATCCGCATGGACAAGACAGCCCCATAAACCGCCATGTGGTGCGTGCCAGCTCCTCTCAAACCTGCCTTTGCAACCATGCAGGGAATCAGCAATGATAACCCTGCCGTTTTTAACAGGCTGATCAGATTTTTCCTGCTGGTCAATCCAGTCGCGAGCCACATCCATAGTCCTGGAAGCAGAGGCAAGATAATCAATTGAACTTCCCACAAAGGCACCGCAGCGCAGGATGGTTTTCACATCCTGAGCATGAGGACCATGCCCACGCTTCAGCCTTTCTGCCGCAAGGTATTTCTCCAGTTCACCCGTGTAATCTGACATTGTGGTGGACTATGTAACCTGATCCCAATCAGCCTTCACCCTGGCAATAATCTTTTGAATCAATGTTACCTTGTCAGGTGCACAGACACCAATAAGCGGGGCACCCTGCTCGATGGACACTCCAGGTTTGAAATAGACAGAATGTATTACGCCAGGCTCCCCTTCATAATAAACCGGAGTATCCCGTTTCATCAGAGACATGGTAAAAATTTCATCTCCTGGATGAATGGTGACCGATTTGGCACCCTGCTTCTCAATACGGGACTGGATATCCAAAGAAAAAAAATACTTGGCCTTTTCAGGTGCAGGAAAGAGAAAAAGAACGTCTTTAAGGATATTTTCTATGATCTCTTTTTTCTTCAGGGGATGACGAATAGTCAGCAGTTTCTCACCGGCTTCGACGAACTTCCCTTCCGCATCCTGGTTAATATACGAGATGGTACCATTCACTCCAGCACTGATCTTTTTGAGATTTCGCTCTCTTTCAATTTCATATACCGGTGTACCGGGAATATGCTGCCACTCACCGCTTGCAGCCTGGACACTGTCACCTTCCTGAACAGTAAAATGAACAATCCCTGTGTGCACAGCATGTACATCAATATAGTCGTAAGGATCTGATTTATACTTT
>PDWI01001831.1_pt1 | contig 33103 bp, 22 predicted proteins | sample 1430891 | NCBI WGS metagenome assembly PDWI01 (sample SAMN01162508, study PRJNA174530) | Oral metagenome, whole genome shotgun sequencing project. | biome: Marine environment; feature: Marine mammal; material: Swab sample of the gingival sulcus; isolation source: swab sample of gingival sulcus... | reverse complement strand
CATAGCACAGTGAATGGCAAAGTGAGCGAAGAAACCCGTTACTTTATTAGTTCTATGGCATGTGATGTTGAGCAATTTGCTCATGCAGTTCGTAGCCATCGGGGCATAGAAAACAAATTACACTGGTGTTTAGAGAAGATGATAGCCGCATACTCTCAGGGCATGCACCTGCGCATATGTCGATGTTCAGACATACCTGTTTGAATCTTTTGAAACAAGAGTCTTCCAAAATAAGCATCAAGCAGAAAAAGCTCAAAGCAGCGTGGAATGATGAGTTTCGGGCTAAGGTACTATTCGGGTAGGAATTTTAATGCGTCGACCCTGGTCTTGTCCCCACATATTGATTACTTAAAATAAAAGAGGACTTAGAATTTGTAGTGCTCTCCAAAAAGTGCCTATAAGTGGGGGGATGGCTTCAGATTTATTCCTTTTCACATTCTATTTCGTATTTTGCGATTTCTTTTACTTTTGACCAGTCAGTGGTTTTTTCTGTAAATGGCCAACTCTTTTTTATTCTTAGTAACCATCCAATATCTCGTAACAATGCACCAAAAACCATTCCAATAATTAGTATAAACCAATGATTAAACAAGTTAGGACTGACTAATAAAAATACGACTGAAATTATAATTAATGAAAGATATAACATGAAACGTATTTTCATTACTCTTATAGCGAAGGTGAATGACCAACCTTCCTCACGTTGTTTTAACATTATTAGAGCGGTATTCCGTTCACGTTGTGATTTTATTGAAGGCATATTAAAAGTAACTCTTTATGAATGTAAATCAGCGATCTCACCTAATCCTTTCGTGAAACCATTAAGTGGAAATAATTAATAGAAGGCTTTGCAAAACCACCTGCGCGAGCCGATTTCTGCGTTGCGCGGTGCTCGAAATGCTCATTTACTCTGTGTAAACTCCGCTTTCTGTGCGCCTTGAAATTGACATGCTCGGTAGGTTTATCAAAGCCTTCTAATATTGAGATAACGCTTGGTTCAGAAATCAAAAAATTGGACTCACGATTCTATCACTAATCTTCGAAGCCATCCCCCCACTTATAGGCAGTTTTTTTGAATTGGGCTGGAGCCTTTGTCATTTATTGTAAAAAACGCATCTAATTGGGTATGATTTTATCTCCTTAATCTTTTTATTCTTAATTATCTGAATTTTAAAAGACACTTATAAAAGTAAATCAAATATAATCTATCGCAAGTTTTCTTCAGTGTGTCTTAAATGTATTCTATGCAGAACGGTAGATAGACAGCAGGCGCCGACCATAACTTTTATAAAAAGCAGGATTTTATATGACTGATAAACAATCAACCATTATCTATACCCATACAGACGAAGCTCCGGCATTGGCGACTCGTTCGTTGTTGCCTATCGTGCAGACATTTGCATCAAAAGCAGATATCAATGTTGAAACACGCGATATTTCATTGGCAGGTAGAATTATTGCTAACTTTGCTGACTATTTGTCAGAAGATCAACGTATTGACGATGCGTTGCAGGAGTTAGGTGCACTGACTCAAGACCCGATGGCTAATATTATTAAACTACCAAATATTAGTGCTTCTATTCCACAGTTAAGAACGGCTATTGCAGAGCTTCAAGCAAAAGGTTATGCCATTCCTGATTTTCCTGATGACCCTAAAACAGATGAAGAGCAGAAGATTCGTGAAAAATTCAATAAAGTATTGGGGAGTGCCGTAAACCCTGTTCTACGTGAAGGTAATTCTGATCGTCGCGCTCCTGCATCTGTTAAACAGTATGCACGCAATCATCCACACAAAATGGGGGCATGGAGTCAGGCATCTCGCTCGCATGTGGCACATATGCGTGGGGGTGATTTCTACTCTAGTGAAAAATCGACAGTTATGAAAAAAGACTGTCATTTCAGCATTGAGTTTGAAGATAAAGCAACGGGCAAAAAGACGCTCTTAAAGAAGCCTGCACCCTTACTAAAAGGTGAAGTGATTGACGCAATGTTCATGAGCAGCAAGGCGTTGCGTGCTTTTTTTGAAGAGCAAATGAACGATGCAAAAGAAACCGGTGTGCTGTTTTCACTTCATGTCAAAGCAACCATGATGAAAGTATCTCATCCAATTGTATTTGGGCATGCTGTTACTGTTTTCTACAAACGCTTATTCGAAAAGTGGAATGATGTGTTTGAAGAAGTGGGCGTAAATCCTAATAATGGTCTGGGTAATGTTTACACTAAAATTCAAAATTTACCCCAATCAAAACGTGCTGAAATAGAGGCCGATATTCGCGCCTGTTATATTAATCGCCCAGAAATTGCGATGGTTGATTCAGATCGTGGTATTTCTAATCTACACGTTCCTAGCGATGTTATCGTCGATGCATCAATGCCTGCGATGATCCGCAACTCGGGTAAAATGTGGGGTGCTGATGGTAAACTCAAAGACACCAAAGCGGTTATCCCAGAAAGTACTTATGCCACAATTTACCAAGAAGTAATCAACTTTTGTAAAACTAATGGTGCATTCGACCCAACTACCATGGGTTCTGTGCCTAATGTGGGTTTAATGGCGCAAAAGGCAGAGGAATATGGTTCGCATGATAAAACCTTCGAGCTGGAATCTGACGGTATCGTACGTGTTATCAGCGATGATGGTGAGGTTTTCTTCGAGCATAATGTTGAGCAGGGTGATATCTGGAGAATGTGTCAGACGAAAGATGCGCCTATTAGGGATTGGGTGAAACTAGCGGTTAAACGCGCACGTATTACTGGCGACACCACGGTGTTCTGGTTAGACCATAAACGTCAACATGATAGGCAGTTAATCAACAAGGTAAAGATGTATCTGCAAGACCATGATACTGAAGGTTTAGACATTAAAATTATGCCTCCTGTAACCGCTATTCGTTACACCATGGAAAGATTAATTGAAGGCAAAGACACTATTTCTGTAACGGGTAATGTTTTACGTGATTATCTGACTGACCTCTTCCCTATTTTAGAATTAGGCACCAGTGCGAAAATGCTTTCTGTTGTACCCCTCATGAAAGGTGGCGGAATGTTTGAAACAGGCGCAGGCGGATCTGCACCTAAGCATGTTCAGCAGTTCAATGAAGAAAACTACTTACGTTGGGATTCACTGGGTGAGTTTCTGGCATTAGCAGAATCGCTTGAGCATCTATCTGATGTTGCCAAAAATAGTAAGGCGCACTTACTTTCTGAGGCATTGGATAAAGCAACGGGTGAATTACTCAATAACAATAAATCGCCACAACGTAAAGTAGGCTTACTGGATAATCGTGGTAGCCATTTCTACCTTGCATTGTACTGGGCAAAAGCACTGGCAGAGCAAGAGGCAGATGCAGAGCTAAAAGCCAAATTTAAGACCTTGGCAGATGAACTCACCAAGAATGAAGAAAAAATTGTTGAAGAGCTCAATAGCGTACAAGCAAAACCGGTTGATATAGGTGGTTACTACTTCCCTGATGAAGAAAAAGCCGTTGCAGCGATGCGCCCAAGTAAAACGTTTAACACCCTGCTGGCATCATTTACTTGATTGACTTAGCCGTTATTACTTAAACACAATCATTTATGGTTGTTAAACCTCAGCTATCTGGTGATTGCGCCAGATAGCTGATTCATCACTAACCCCACTAACTCTTATCCCACCCCCCTACTTATGGGCAGTTTTTATCTATTTGAAACCTTTGTACAAAGCGAGGGCGTATGGTAAGAGAAAAATGAGTCAGGACAAAGGTACTAGAACTAGACACCGCATGGGTGTTGTAGATGAATTGGTACAGTTTTTATCAGGGGACGAAAGTAATCAATGCTTTTATTAGATCCCGAATGTCTGTCAGCAGGCTATTTTTAAAATAAGCGAGTAGTGTTACGGGAATCCGTTATTTAAAACGTGAGTGGATGTATATTCAAAGACATTATTTGTATGTAGTATCGTGCAAAACTCACCTTACAATAAAGACTAAACCTGAGTATAATTCGCCGCTATTTTTCTCTATGAAACCCTTGTTACAAGGGTCATATCTAGTTTATTTCGGGGGCTATCTTGTGGCAAGGTTTTCATTACTTTATAAATACAATTTATTTTTAACCTCCCTTTTGTTTTTAGCCTTTTTGGTTTTTAACTCGGATTACAGTTTTTCATCGTTGCTATTAGCAATACTGGGGGCGCTCTCAAGTGCCGCTGTTTTATATATCATCTTATACCTTATTCTGTTTTTATTTTCTTTTACCGGCCGCTTTGGCTTGTATTTAACGGCACTTTGTTTTTTGTTTGTCAATATATCCCTGATTGTGGATTTCTTTATTTACAGGTTATACAACTTCCATATAAACGCGATGGTGCTGAATATATTAACCAGCCCAAAGGCACTGGATTCTATACAGCCTGGTTTTCTCTCTATTGCTGGCGTGGGTGCGTTTATTGTTGCCTTATTATTGCTGGAATTATTTTGGGTAAGGTCCTTGCTGAATAGGGATGTTGATACACTAAAAATAAAAAATAGAAAGTGGAATAAAGCGATTATTCTTCCCTTATTTTTAGTGATTATCACTGAAAAAGTATCCTATGGATTTGCCTCACTGTTCTTTAAAACAGATATTTTAAATACTTTCCGGGTTATTCCCTTGTATCAACCGCTCACTTTTAACCGGTTTGCATCAAAATATTTTAATATAAAAATACAAAAGCAAGCGGAGAACTTTATTCCCAGCTCTTCGCTGCTGGATTATCCCAAAAAGCCACTGGTTTCCAAAAAGGCACTGAATAAAGTCAATATTTTTATTATTGTCAGCGATTCGGTTAATGATGCGATTCTGAATAATATGTCTACACCAAATATAGCTAAATTCAAGCAGGATTCACTGGTCTTTGAAAATCATTATAGCGGTGGGAACTCAACCAGATTCGGAATTTTTTCTTTTTTCTATGGGTTAAATTCTACTTACTGGTTTCCTTTTTTCTCTTCACAAAAAGGGCCTGTTCTTTTTGATTACCTGAAAAATCATGGCTATGAAATCAATATCATCTCCAGCACCAATACTGCCTGGCCAGAATTTAACAAAACGGCTTATGTTAATATTTCTGATAAGGTTTTCGACCAGTTTAAGGGAAGCCCGTGGGAGAAAGACAAACAAAGCTCACGAAAAGCGTTGGATATTATTTCGAAGATGGATACCAACAAACCACAATTTACCTTTTTGTTTATGGATGCACCACATGGTTACTCCTTCCCGGAAACGCATCATCAATATAAAGTCAAGAATACCGACATCAATTATCTGACCCTGACAAAAGACAGCCCGGAGCTAAAGGATATTATCAACAGCTATAAAAATGCCCTTGCCTATAACGATATGCTGTTCGGAAAAATCATTACAAAACTCAAGGAAAAAGGGCTATACGACAACTCGATTATTCTATATACCAGTGACCACGGACATGAATTGTTTGAATATGGTTCTTTTGGGCACAATTCCTCTTTTTCAAAAGCACAAACCAAAGTGCCTTTTCTTATGAAAATCCCGGAAATGCCGCCTAAAGCAATCAACAAAATGACTTCACATCTGGATTTTGTCCCTACCATACTGTCCTATATCGGTGTACAGAATAAACCGGATGATTATTCGAACGGATACAATTTGCTGGATAAGCACTTCAAAAGAGACAGTGTTTTTATCGCGAACTGGAATAATAATGCGATAAAAACTGATGAATACACATACGTTTTTTCTAATTTACCCAATAAAATGTTCAACAATGAAATCAGAAAAAACAGTGACTATAGCCGTGCTGGTAACAAACATAAAATTGACAGTACACTCATCATGTCAACCATGAAAGAAAACAGCCATTTTTATCAATGAGCACCAAAACCATCATATCCTGGCATGGTGGCAAGGATGACATTGGAAATAGGATTTTATTTGTAGCACATCATTAATTTAATTGCTTCCAATTGCTTCGTGAAAAGACTGTATCACGATGTGTTATGCCTAATTCCTTTTTGATTCAATGACTTGTGCTAAAGCGATTTTATCAACGTCTGGAATTAGGCATTTACTATTATAAGTTAACGGGACAGTTGTGATTGAAATACTAGGCCACCCCCCTACTTTCGGGCATTTTTTAAACCAGTGCGGTGATTTCTTCTACTGTTTCTGCCCAGCGCTTTGTATCCAGTAATGCAGAGCGATTCATAAAGGGCCTGCCTTGCATACGCAATAGGCGTTTTGCAGATATTTCGGTCTGTTCTATCTTGGCATTATCCAGAATCTCAATCGCCCCTTTTCTATTGTTACAGACTAATACCATATCGCAACCTGCGCTCATTGCGGCTTCTGCACGTTGGGCATAATTACCCATTACGGATGCTCCTTCCATAGTGAGGTCATCGCTGAAAATAACCCCGTCAAAATTTAACTCATTACGTAGAACGGTTTGTAACCAGTAGCGAGAGAACCCTGCGGGTGTATCGTCAATTTTTTTATAGATGACATGTGCTGGCATGACGGCATCCAGCCCTTGTTTAATTAAATCAGCAAATGGAATAATATCTGCTTGCCAGATTTCTTCTCGGCTACGTGCATCGACGGGAATTTCGTAATGGGAGTCTTCGGTAACGGCACCATGACCGGGAAAATGTTTGCCCGTTGATGCCATGCCTGCTTCGTGCATCCCTTTTATGTATTCGGTTGCAAGTGTGGATATGATTTTTGGATCATGGCTAAAAGCACGATCACCAATGACTTCACTCACACCAAAGTTAATATCCAGTACTGGGGCAAAACTAAAATCGATATCCATGGCTCGTATTTCAGCTGCCATTAACCAGCCATGTGAATAGGCCTTTTCTTCGGGAGAGTCTGCCTCTGCCAATTGCGCGATGGCAGGGAGTCTTGTAAATTCTGGTCTAAACCGTTGTACTCGCCCCCCTTCGTGATCGACACAGGTGAGTAATGGTTTACCTTTGGTTGATTCTCGCACAGTTTTCACTAAGTGGGAAAGCTGTTCTGCTGATTCATAGTTTCTGGTAAAAAATATAACACCCCCTGTTAATGGGTGATTTAATATTTCTTTTTCTTCTTGGCTAATTTCTATTCCATCTAAGTCTAACATTACAGGTGCAATGCCCATTGTACTCCCCTTTGGTGTTTCTCGTTATTTTATGCTTGTGTTGTTTTCTGTCTATTTTTCTATCTGTTTAAACTATACGAAGGCTTTGATAAACCTACCGAGCGTGTCAATTTCAAGGCGCACAGAAAGCGAAGTTTACACGGAGTAAATGCACATTTCGAACATTGTACAACATGGAAATTCGCTCGTGCAGGTGGTTTTGCAAAGGTTTCAACGTATGCTTTAGCCTATAGTATCTCTTTTAAAGGACTCAAGATTATGTTGATTACCTAATGGTCAAAACTGTTTATGCTTCATTCTGCTTTCTTTGTCTTTGTAATAAAACTGAATCCACTCTTTATCCATCAGAAAGTTCTTTATTTTACCATTACGCAATAAAAAACATCCACTTGTCGGTGTCATCGAACCTTTATATAAAAGTATCTGTCAGAATCTATGTAAAGTAAGTCATAAGTAAATATTGAAAATAATAATCATTATAAGGAAATTGTGATGTCTAGGAATGTAAATACAATGAATATGCAATTTAACAATCATACTTTGCAGCGGTATAGCGAAGTAAATATATTTTCTACCGATGGGCGCATCGGTCGTAGACGCTATTTTCTCTATTCCGTATTACTCCCGTTTGGTCTATTTTGGAGTTTAGCGAGTGTTGCAGGTATACTCGCGCGTCTGGGAAGTGTTGCAACCTTAGCGTCTTATGCCATTTTAAGTGTGGCGATAGTGGCTACATTTATTGTGCTTGTAAGCCTTACGATACAGCGTTGCCATGACTTTAATCGATCAGGTTGGTTTGCCATTTTGGCTATTATTCCCTTAGCAAATGTCATATTTGCTTTAATCCCCGGAGCGAATGGCTTAAATCAGTTTGGTGAAGTACCCGAGCCAGCAAGTGGTTTTATACATGTATTGTTTTATTTATTAATTGCAGTGCTAGCTGCTTTATTTGCCTTTGTGGTGTATCAATTAGCCACTAATGGCGTTTTGCTCAATACTGTTCTAGATAGTTTTTTCTAGATACCTACTTCTTCTAAGTGCTAGGTCATTTAGACCTTTACACAAAGAAACATGGTGGATAAAATGGCTTAAATTTTTCTCTCGCCATGCCCTCCGTCGTACTCTTTTTACATCCGTTGCGCTCTAGCCTCACTTTATTTAGCTTAACGACACATGCCATTTTTTAAACAGTGATTTCATATCCTCTACAATCATATAAAAGTTTGGAATTAAGATTAAAGTTAGCATTGTCGCAAACAGTATTCCAAAACCAAGGGAGACTGCCATGGGTATTAAAAACTGTGCCTGAGTACTCTTTTCAAGAATTAAGGGTGTTAAACCAGCAAATGTTGTTAATGAGGTTAGGAGAATTGGCCTAAAACGAGCCTTTCCTGATATTCGAATTGCTTCAGAGACCGCAGTGCCTGCTTTAATCTTTTTGTTAATGTAATCAACGAGCACCAAAGAGTCGTTTACCACAACCCCAACTAATGCCAATACACCCATGGCACTACTTATACTTAGACTTAACCCCATGATAACGTGCCCAATAAATGCCCCGATAATACTAAAAGGAATGACACTCATCACCATTAATGGCTGAAAGTAAGTACCAAAAGGTATTGCCAGTAATATATAGATTACCGTTAATGCGACAATAAAACCAAAGGTGAGGCTATTCATAAATTTCTTCTGCTCTCTTTGTTCACCTTCCATATCGAAGGAAATGCCGGGAAATTCAGCAAGTACCTCAGGAAACCATGTTTTTAAATCTGAAATAATAGAGCCTACGGATACCTTCTCTTTGTCCAAATCAGACGTAACATCAATGATTCGTCGTCTATCCACTCGAGTGATTGTTGAGGAGCCTTTACCAATAGTAAGCTCTGCCACCTCACTTAAGGGTACGAGAGCCCCTGTTGGTGTTCTTATTTTTAGATTTTGTAACCCGGATAGTGAATAGCGCTCATGTTTAGGCGAACGTACCATGACTTTTATTTCAGATTGATTTCTTTGAATTCGTTGTGATTCTGCACCAAAAATAGCATGTCGGACTTGTGTACCCAAGGTTGTCAGGTTTAATCCTAATTGTTCTGCGGAAGGTTTAATACGTAGTTGTACCTCCGCTTTTCCCCCTTCATAGCTATTTTTAATATCAAACAATCCGTCATACTCACCAAGTTTATCCTGAACCAGATGCGCCACCTTATTAAGAATAATAAAATCATCACCAGCAAGCTGGACAGCGACAGGCTCTCCTCCTCTACCCAATTCAGCCCTAAAGCTCAGCTCTTTAACGCCAGGGATTGCACCAATAAGACTTTGCCATTCTTTAACCAGCTCTCTGGTGCTGATATCTAGTTTTCTTTCTTCTGGGGGAATGGTTTCAAAGGTGACAGAGGCAATATTTGACACACCACTGCTCCCTCCTGTTGCCCTTCTACCTGATTCCCCCACGGTGACTAAAATATGCTGAATAATCTTTCTGCCTTTTTTAACTTCAAGCGTTGTGGCATTCGAATTAGAGGTTTCGGTATCGATGACTTCGCTATCTGGTTCTACGTATTTTTCTTGTAATACTTTTGCACTTTCAACCATCTTTCTCACGTGTTTTTCTGTCACTTCAAGTGCTGTTCCTTCTGGCATCTGAAGGGTTGCAGAGACTATTTCACTTTCTATTCGGGGGAAAAAAATATGTTTGTACCTACCTGTCATAACCAGGGCAATAGAAATCAGTAACATTGCACAAAAAATGGAAACCGTTAAGTAGCGAAATCTTAAACTGCTATTTAAAACAGGTGCGTAAACGTGATCAATAAACCAAACTAAACTTTGTGCAACTGCTCTTTGTATTCTTGTTAGTCTATTCAAGTGATCACTGTCTTTGCGTAGCCTCATATTACGCAAATGTGATGGTAAAACAAATTTTGATTCAATTAATGAAAACAAGAGTACTGGAATCACAACCATTGGAATTTGAGCAAATATAGGCCCTCTTCTACCATCTATCAGCAGTAATGGAAGAAATGCAGCAACCGTGGTTAATACTCCAAAGGTAACAGGGGTGGCAATTTCTCGAGTGCCTTCAATGGCTGCCTTATAGGGGTCACCTGTTTTTTGTAGGTGGGTATAGACATTTTCACCCGTAACAATCGCATCATCCACCACAATACCTAACACAAGAATAAAACCAAACATACTGACCAGATTTAATGTAACACCTAGCAGAGGCATTACAGCTAATGCCCCAAGGAAACTGATGGGAATACCCACACTGACCCAAAAAGCCAAATCAGGTCTTAAAAATAAGGCTAGTAGCAGTAAAACCAGCCCAATACCTTGTACCAAACTCCGTGTTAGTGTGTTTAATCGTGCTTTTACAACTTTTGAACCATCTTGCCAGTATGTTAAATAAAGCCCAGCAGGCAAGGTTTGCATACGGCTATTAATATACGCTTTAACCGTGTTTGCCAACTCAACGGTATCTTGATTTCCCACCCGTTTAACATTGATAAAGGCTGCTTTTTTTCCATCAAATTCACTGTATAAAGGGTCTTCATTAAACCCGTCATTAATTTCAGCAATTTCATCCAGACGAATACTGGTTCCATTACGTTTACTAATGACTTTTATTTGAGCAAAATCCTCTTTTTTATAGGCTTGCCCAAGGGCTCTGACTAAAATATCACCCGATTGGGTTTTAATAGTACCACCCGGAATATCTTGAGAGGCATTTCGAATCACCGAGGCAATATCCGCAAGTGTCAAATCATAGCGCCTGAGTGTTGCTTCGGGTACATTGATACTGATTTCCCACGGGCGAACGCCACCCATAGAGACTTGAGTAATATTTGGTAAACTTCGAATTTCATCACGAATTTTTTCTGTATTTCTGCGTAATGACATTTCATCATGATCATCCTGATAAAGCACAACCGTAATCACGCTTCTTGTTCTAAGCAGTTGCTCGATGGCGGGTTGTTCTGTGCCCTTTGGAAAAGAAGAAATACTATCAATACGATTTTTTATTTCATTAAGCAGCTTAGTTGCATCATATTGCTTGACTATTTCTGCTCTAACCTGTGATACGCCTTCCATTGAATGACTGGAAATTCTTTCAATACCTGGCAAACTACTAATCGCATCTTCAATACGTATCGAAACACCTTCTTCTACTTCTTGAGGTGTAGCACCTGGGTAGCTGACAGTAATCGTCACTACATCAGCCTCAAACGAAGGAAAGGTTTCAAGGGGTATTTTTTTAAATACCGCATATAAACCCATCGCGATGATTGCCACCATCAATATATTTGCTGCTACGGGGTTATTGATAAACCAGGTGATAATACCCCCAGATGATTTATTAAGATGCTCTGTTGTATTCTCAGTCATCTATTATTTTTCACCTTTGTTATTCGTCTGTTGCTTAGCCCCTTGGCTACTTTGTTTTAACGTACTCTGTGCCTTTTTCTTATTAAGCGCCTTTTGTTTCGCTAATAATGTAATGGCTTTCATTCCATCAACAGCTTGAACCAAATTGGTTGTAATCAGCTGTTTTCCAATGAACTTGGGGTTCGCCTCGACAATGGATTCAGAATGAGTGTTCCAAATAACGTTTACAGGCACAATTTTAATTTTACCGTTTTCAAGTATTCTAATTTCACGGTTATAAACAACCGCAATTGACGGTAATACAAAGACATTGTTAAAGGTGCGCCCTTTGATATTAGCGTGCAAATACTGACCAATACGAAGAGGGCTAGAAACACCTTCCTTTGCTTCATACGGATTATCAATACGCGCAATAACGTTCATTTGCCGAGTTTTCTCATCTAACGCCGCACTGGTACGAACAATTCGTCCTTTCCATTTATCTTTATTAAGGCTATCAGGATTTGTCAGCGTAACTTCAGGTAAGTCGTTGGTATCTATGTGCGTGTTTCTAAATGCTTCTGGCATCCCGAGTAATTCATACTGTTTTAATGACAAAGGTAATGCTACATTAACATAGTCTGTTGCATAAATTTCACCTAGTACCGTACCCACAGACACGTATTGCCCCAGATCCACGTTTCTTCTCAGTACACGCCCACTATAAGGTGCTTTTACTTTGGTACGGGAAAGATGTAGTTTTTCCTGTTTCAATCGTGCATTAGCAGAATTAATTCTGGCTTGAATAGCATTCCTTCTACTAACAAAGGTGGTTTGTAAGCCCCTTAAATCTTGAAGTTGCTGCTGTAAGCGGTTGATTTTTTGGTCTTCCGCATCAACCTGTGAGCGTGAAATCAGTTTTTTATTTAGCAATGACTTAACACGAGCCAATTCTTTTTTGCCTAATGCCAAATTTTGCTGGGCCAGCTGGATAGATCGCTTATTACTCTCTTCTTCGGCTTTAATTTGTTTTAAGCTCGCCTCGTTCGCAGCAACATCACTTTGGGCAATGTCCACCGCATTCAAATAATTTGCTTGATCAATTTCTAATAAGGTCTGCCCTTTTGTAAAATAGCTTCCTTCAAGAAAGTTAGTTGATACATCAAGAACCTTACCAGATACTTCGGCAACTAAATTTGATTGTGTGCCTGCCTCTACCGTGCCTGATGCCTCAATATAAACAGTGTAGTCAGTAGGTTTAAGTGTTTCTACTTCAACCACCGTCAAACGCTCAACAACAGGTCTTTTATTCGCTTCAGGTGCCGTATTTTTGAGATATATCACGTAAGTAAAGGCTGCTGCCAATACCACAATAGGTAGAATAATTTTTAACATTAAATTTCCATAAAATAATCAATAAAAATAGATAAATTAACAGTATATCCATTCAATATTACGAACTGAGAAGTTAATACCCACCCCCCTACTTATAGCCAGTTTTTTATACGACTGAACTAACAAACGATCAATCGAGAATTATCTGACAGAAGGCTTTGCAAAACCAGCTGCGCAGAAACAATTTCTGCGTTGCGCGGTACTCAAAATGTGCATTTACTCTGTGTAAACGCCGCTTTCTGTGCGCCGTGCGCCTTGAAATTGACACGCTCGGTAGGTTTATCAAAGCCTTCTGATATAACATCATCAAGTACAATTTCCCCCACTAACTATCCTGTGAGCGTGCTTCAGAACAAATAAGCAACTACTTATATCAGCATCATAATCTATCAACTGTAGAAATGAATTTTTTATTACACTTTATTGCACTCTTTTACAAAAAATTAGAGGGTTTATAAATTAGAAACTTTTGCACGGAAAGTATGGCGAGAAATAGTAAGGCGACTGAGCATATTTTTAGGGGAAAACGGAGAATTCAACCCCTTGTTATTCTTCATGTCTCTTTGTGTAAAGCTCTCTAATGAAAATAAAACTGATTCTAAGGTTTATTAATTTAACAAAAACGATTATAAATCCTGCATAATAATTGACCCCTTTAAACGTTACGAGGAACTCCTATGACGGTTCATATCGCCACCCACCCTTTAATTCAACATAAACTTGGTTTGCTAAGAGCTGTAGATATTAGCACGAAATCATTTCGTGAACTTTCTAGTGAAATCAGCATGTTACTAACCTACGAAGCCACTGCTAATTTAGAGCTTGAACCAACCACGATTGATTGTTGGAATGGGGAAGTTGAAATTCGACAAATTAAAGGTAAGAAAATCACTATCGTTCCTATTTTGCGTGCTGGACTTGGGATGTTAGATGGTGTTGTCCAGTTATTACCTAATGCGCGTATCAGTGTGGTGGGTTTATACCGTGATAAAGACACGCTTGAGCCTGTCCCTTATTTTGAAAAGATGGCTCCTAAAATTGAAGATCGTATTTCTCTGATTGTTGACCCCATGCTTGCCACGGGTGGCTCATTTAATGCAGCGGTTGATATGGTGAAAAAAGCAGGTTGCACTAATATTATGGGACTCTTTCTGGTCGCGGCTCCTGAAGGTATTGAAGCCGTTAAAGAACAGCACCCCGACGTTGATATTTATGTTGCTGCGGTGGATGAACGCTTAGACGATCATGGCTATATTATTCCGGGTTTAGGTGATGCGGGCGATAAATTATTTGGAACCAAATAATATAAGGCTTTGATAAACCTATCGAGCGTGTCAATTTCAAGGCGCACGGCGCACAGAAAACGGCGTTTACATAGAGTAAATGCGCATTTTGAGTACCGCGCAACGCAAAAATTGTGCTCGCGCAGGTGGTTTTGCAAAGCCTTCTAATAAGCAGTTAGTACCCGTTACTGATCGCTAGTCAGTAGTGCTGTAATAACTCAAAAAGAGCTTTGCACGAAGAATATGGTGAGAGAAAAATTCAAGCTGTTTATCCGCCATATTTCTTCGCGCAAAGGTCTCACAAAAAATTAGTGTATAACAGCCAGTAAAGGAAAGCTGGCTGAGTGGATTTTATGGAGAATAATATATGCAACAAAGTACAGAGTTAGAACAACAATCAACGCTACATACTGCCGTCCTTGGGGCACAAATGCTATTTGTCGCTTTTGGTGCATTGGTATTAGTGCCAATACTCACAGGTTTAGACCCTAATGTGGCACTCTTCACTGCGGGTATCGGCACATTGGTTTTCCAGGTAGTAACAAAACGTCAGGTACCTGTTTTTCTTGCCTCTTCATTTGCCTTTATTGCACCCATTATTTACGGTGTTCAAACATGGGGAATTGCTGCAACACTTTCGGGTTTATTTGCCGCTGGTGTGTTGTACATGATTTTAAGTATGCTTATTGTGTGGCAAGGTCGTGGCATTGTTGATCGCTTTTTACCTGCAATTGTTGTGGGGCCAGTGATTATCGTTATCGGTTTAACTTTAGCACCTGTGGGAATCAATATGGCATTGGGTAAAACAGGTGATGGCTCGGCCGTATTAGTCGCACAAAATAATGCCTTAATTATCTCAATGATAACACTACTGGCAACAATCTTAACCACCGTATTTGCCAAAGGCCTGTTTAAACTAATCCCCATTTTAGTGGGTATCGTTGTTGGTTATCTCATTTCCATGTTTTACGGGCTAGTCAGTTTTGATGGTGTGGCTAAAGCCGCATGGTTTGCACTGCCCAGCTTCACAATGCCTGAATTTAATCTGGAAGCTATTTTGTTTATCTTGCCTATTGCGATTGCTCCAGCGATTGAGCATATCGGTGATGTCTCCGCCATCAGTGGTGTGACAGGCAAAGATTATATGAAGAAACCGGGCTTGCATCGCACCTTATTGGGCGATGGCTTGGCAACATCAACCGCTGCTTTATTTGGTGGCCCGCCTAATACGACATATTCAGAAGTAACAGGCGCTGTGGCACTCACCCGTTCATTTAATCCTGCAATCATGACATGGGCTGCTGTATTCGCTATTTTATTGTCATTCTCTGGTAAAACAGGGGCATTATTATCAACCATTCCAACACCGGTTATGGGCGGTATTATGACCTTAATGTTTGGTGCTATTGCCGCTGTCGGTATGAATACACTTGTTCGCGCGCGTTTAGACTTATCACATGCACGTAATATGATTATTATTGCATTGGTCTTGGTCTTTGGCCTAGGTGGTATGCAATTTGGTGTCGGCGAATTTACCTTGAAGGGAATTGGTTTATCAGCCGTCTTAGCCATTGTCCTAAATATAATTTTACCAAAAGACACGAGTGAAAAGATTTAAAGGAATATTCGTTTGTATCACTTAAAAGGCCGGAGTTTTCTGGCCTTTTTTATGCTTAACTTTTTATGGTTTGGTTTTTAAGTTTTGGCTTAGCTATCCTACTATCATCATTACAGGTCTAGCGCTTTATACACTATTAGAATTCAGCCCTATTATAAGAGACATTAAACCCACCCCCCTACTTATAAGCAGTTTTTTATCAGTAGAAAGGTGGATGAATAAATAGACAAGTAACAGAACGTACTCGTAATAGTTGTATTGGCTATTGCTATATGGCTTTACCAATAACATCAACCCCTTGAGGTATCTTAAAGTAGAACGTATTGCCTTTAATAGGTACGTTTACCTTGGTATTTAGTTGCACAACGGTTCTTTGGCCCAGCTGATCGTACATCACCATTTGGCGCATTCCACCCTTTTTATCCATGCCTACTTCAATATAACGAAAATCTTTGCTCTGCTTTCTTGGCGTTAGTTGAAACCAATCCAAACCAGCAGCCCCTTTTATTGGCTGTACAACAAATTGTGCATCAGGGCTCTGCTTACGCGTAAGAATAGCAATGGGCGCACTCGACATCGCCTGCGTCATTGGCTTGATAGTCACTTGCTCCAGATCTTCATCGTAGACCCAAATATTTTTACCATCACCCACAATCACTTGTGGATCAGGTGTTTTATAAACCCAACGAAATTTGCCCGGACGACTCATGGAAAGTAATCCTGTGGCATTTTGAATCACTTTCCCTTTTTTACTGAAAACCTGCTGAGTAAAACTACCCTGCAAACTGGACACACCCGTAAAAAAATTATTTAACCGCATACGTGCATCGCTTGTTTTGGCACTGACAGAAGTAACCAGTGCAGTCGTTGCAACAACGGCAACGAATACTGTCGTAACAAACCCTAACTTAACTTTCTTACTTGGTAATACATTAATCATCATACTTTTCTCAATTTCCTAATCTTTAGGAGGCTCAGGAGCAAGTACTTCGCGTGTACCGTTTGCTTGTACCGCACTGACTACACCTGCTGCTTCCATATCTTCGATCATTGATGCAGCGCGATTGTAGCCCACTTTCAGGCGACGTTGCACATAAGAGATTGAGGCTCTGCGTGATTCTGTAACGATGGCAACTGCTTGATCATACAGTGCATCTGTTTCTGTTTCAGCCAATGGCTCCAATCCCGGAATCGCATCTGATGACCCCGTTTCCTGTATGACATCTTCCAAGTACTGAGGTTCCCCTTGAAGTTTCCAATACGCAACAACGTCTTCAACCTCACTATCATCAACAAAGGCACCATGTACACGCTGTGGTAGCCCCGTACCCGGAGGCAGATACAACATATCACCATGACCTAGCAAGGATTCAGCCCCACCCTGATCAAGAATGGTTCGAGAATCAATTCGTGTAGAAACCTGAAAAGCAATTCGAGTAGGAATATTGGCTTTAATCAAACCAGTAATAACATCCACCGATGGACGCTGTGTTGCCAGAATTAAATGGATACCCGCCGCACGCGCCTTTTGTGCTAAACGCGCAATCAACTCTTCAACTTTTTTACCAACAACCATCATCATATCGGCAAATTCATCAATAACAATAACAATAGAGGGCAGTGGTTCTAGAATACTCGGACGCACATCAACATGCTGAGTAGGGTCAAAGCTGGGATCCGTCATTGGCTCTCCCCTATCCATTGCTTCTTTTATTTTACTATTATAGCCAGCAATATTTCTTACCTTGAGGTGAGACATGAGCGCATAACGACGCTCCATTTCTCCCACCGCCCAGCGCAGACTATTGGCAGCATCTTTCATGTCTGTAACGACAGGCGTTAATAGATGCGGAATCCCTTCGTAGATACTTAACTCAAGCATCTTGGGGTCAATCATAATGAGTTTTACTTCGTCAGGCGTTGATTTATAGAGCAAGCTCATCAACATGGCATTGACACCAACCGACTTACCAGAACCCGTTGTACCTGCAATTAACAAGTGAGGCATACGTGCCAAATCAGCGATTGCCGGCTTACCTGCGATAGTTTTACCAAGAACCATGGTTAACGGAGACTTGGACTCTTTAAAAACATTTGAATCAAGAATCTCACTGATCGCAACTAAATCGCGCGTTTCATTCGGAACCTCAAGACCAATCGTGGTTTTACCTTTAATTACTTCTACAATACGTATGCTAGAAACACACATACTACGAGCCATATCTTGGGCAAGACCACTAATTTTACTTACCTTAGTTCCTGGGGGTAACAATAATTCAAAGCGCGTAATAATAGGTCCAGGGTAATAACTGTCTATCTGCACCCCTCTGATACCAAAATGCTCAAGTGTTTCAACAATATTTTTTGCATGCGTTTCGATCTGCTCTTTAGAGAAATGACCTTGCCCATGCGGTGGCGGATTTAATAAACTAATCGGTGGCAAGGTAATCGCTTTATCTAAAGAAATTGAAGGCATAACGTGTGCCGTTGTTTCCTTTTCTTGTTTGTTACGCCCTTGTTCTACCTTTCTATGTGCATCACTTCGACGGCTCGGTACTTTTGTATTTGTTGCCACTTTTTTCGCAGTGATGACATCATCTAACCCAGCAACCGGTAGATCTTGTGCGTAATAATCATCTTCACTGGTCATATAGTCTGGCACACCTAAAACAGGCTCTTGCTTTTGTTTTTTGCCTTTACCTAACGCCTTTTCTAATAGCTTCTTTTTACTTTTCTTTGGCTTCTCTGGCTCTATTTCTGCCTCAGTCGTCATATCGTCCAAAGGATCAAAGCGTGGGCGATTAAAACCAACGGCAGAATCATTTTCTGCGGAGGATTTTTTCCATAAGAATAAGCTTGATAAACCCCCGCCTATTGCACCTGCAATACTGCTTGAATGACTGTCATTTGTGACTTTTTGTTGAATATCACTATTCACCTCAAATGACATAGGAAGTGCGCCAGTCTCGTAAGACTCTTTATTTGGTGCACTACTACTGGTAAATAGCTCGATCGTGCTGAGGATTGTATCACCAATTTTATCAATCAATTTTAGCCATTGAATATCTGCAAATAACGTGATGCCCGCAATAAAGCCAGAAAATAAAATCATGGTAGCACCGATATCGCCCAGTGATTTCATAAAAATACGTGCGATACCCTGCCCCAATAAACCACCCGCACCATAAGCAAGATTACTTGCTGGCCAAAGTAAAATAGCTAAACCACAACCCGCGATTAACGCAAGAAAAACACCAAAGACTGAAATACCTAAATTAATTCCATTGTCTCTTTCTTTAGACGACTTAAAGAGTAAAAATGCAGAGACTAAAAAAGCAATGGGCACTAAGTAAGACAAATACCCAAAAAAGCCAAATAACACATCAGCCAAATAAGCCCCCGCAGAACCTGCCTTATTTTGTATAACTGCATTACTATCATGGACAAACAAACCGGGATCTGTGGGATTATAACTAAACAAAGCCAGCAAAATTACAGCCGTAACCCCCGATAAGATAAAGATACTGGTTTGTTTTAAACTACCTTTTTTCTTTGATGTCAAAGCAACCTTGTCTGCAACTGACTGCGCATCAGTTGTTTCCTCTGAATGTATTGATGAGTGAGTATTTCGTCCTTTAGTTTGCTTAGACGACGCTTTTCTAGTGGCCAATTGAAAATCCCCATTTCCTTTAGGAAAGCTTTTTGTCACACTCATACATAAAATATATCAGTGGTTACAAATAAGCCTGATTCCTTTTCATAGTTAAATTTGTAGTTAAAATAATATGTTATCTTTTATTTTATGATTATGCATCAGTAGTATTCTATAAAATACTGAATTGCTTAACATATAAGCCCTTATATATCGACGCTAGATTAGCATATATCATTGACAAATTGAACCCTTCTACAGAGAAACTGATAAAAACTAAACGAGTCTAATTTCACCGCTATTTCGTACTCACTGCATAGCGATAACATATAAATCACACACTTTAGTTTCAAATAAATCACTTTTGGTTCATATAACTAATGTCTGTGTTAATTAATGTACAACCACACTAGCCCATAATAAAATGCTGAATACTTCTGAATCGTTAAGTATTACTTTACCTCAATGCAAACATTACATAGCATAGCGACCTATCATTATTGATTTAGGATTGGTTTAAACAGTGCTTGAGAATAAGTCTAAGAATACGTTTAAAAATGTATTTAAAACTTACTTAAAAATAGATTCAAAAAATTATTTAAACCGACTTAAACACGACATAGTTACCGCCATATATAAATAAATACAAACAAATTACTCAGGAGCATCACCCATGAGCGAAGCGATTCACCACCCTCTTATTATTTTAGGATCAGGGCCTGCAGGCTATAGTGCTGCTATCTATGCTGCACGTGCAAATCTGAACCCAGTGATTATTACGGGTATGGAACAAGGTGGCCAATTAATGACAACCACCGATGTAGATAACTGGCCTGGAGATAACGAAGGCGTACAAGGCCCAGACCTGATGGAGCGCATGAAAAAGCATGCTGAACGCTTCGATACCAAACTAATCATTGATTACATCACAGCGGTAGATTTCAGTAGCAGACCTCTTAAATTAAAAGGTGGTAGCAAGGAATACACTTGTGATTCACTGATTATCTGTACAGGTGCATCTGCGATGTATCTTGGCCTTGAGTCAGAAGAAAAATTTAAAGGTCGTGGAGTTTCTGCCTGCGCAACCTGTGACGGCTTCTTCTATCGCAATCAAAAAGTTGCTGTAGTTGGTGGTGGTAATACGGCTGTTGAAGAAGCCCTATATTTATCCAATATCGCCAGTGAAGTAACACTTATTCATCGTCGTGATGAATTACGTTCAGAGAAAATCCTTCGCGATCAACTACTAAAAAAAGCAGAAACAGGCAATATCACCCTAATGTGGGATAACGTATTAGAAGAAGTCTTAGGTGACGATGCAGGCGTAACAGGATTACGCATTAAAAATGTTAAAACAGAAGAAACACAAGAGCTGGATGTGCATGGTGTATTTATTGCCATTGGACATAAGCCCAATACCGCTATTTTTGAAGGGCAACTAGATATGCAAGGTGGCTACATTACCGTGAATAGTGGAACAGCTGGAAATGCGACACAAACCAGTGTTGAAGGTGTATTTGCTGCGGGTGATGTAATGGATCATGTTTATCGTCAAGCAATTACCTCAGCTGGCACAGGGTGTATGGCAGCTTTAGATGCCGAAAAATTCATGGATAAACTCTCAAAAAGCTAATCTACTTTCTGAGACTCCATAAAGATAGAGACACGCATGACATCGGAAACATCATCCACTCCCTTAGTTTTACTTGACCCACAGGCTTGTGATGAGCCATTTCCCCCCGTGGAAATGGCGTGGGATGAACCGAATGGCTTGCTTGCTTTCGGTGGAGACCTCTCCCCTACTCGCTTAATTAATGCTTATCAATCTGGAATTTTCCCGTGGTTTAACCCCGGTGAACCCATTTATTGGTGGTCACCCAACCCGCGTGCGGTTCTCTTTCCTGATTCAATCAAGATTAGTAGAAGCCTGAGAAAATCAATCAGGAAGATCACCAAAAATGGTTACAGTATTAAATTTGATACGGACTTTTCCTCAGTAGTAAAAGCCTGTGCTGCGCCTCGTTCATTTTCTGATGGCACTTGGATAAGCCATGAGATGCATGATGCCTACCAACGCTTATTCGAACGGGGTGTCGCGCACAGTGTTGAAATCTGGAATGATAAAGAAGAATTAGTCGGCGGGCTTTATGGTGTTGCTTCAGGCGGTATATTTAGTGGTGAATCAATGTTCAGCAAAGAGCGCGATGTATCCAAAATCGCATTTGTCGCGCTTGCTTGGCATGCCCAGCATTGGGGCTACTCCGTCATCGATTGCCAAATAGCCAACTCACACCTAACAAGCATGGGGGCAGTAGATATTCCAAGGGAAAAATACGTGCAAATACTTAAAACCACGCGCGCCTTTAAACAACCTAAATGGGAATATATTGAAGATAATGACCTTTCCCACTGGAATCCAAAAGACCCTTTATAAAAAATGCCTTATAAGTAGGGGGGTGGGTTTAAGTATCCAACTTACTGCTCGCGAAAGCTATTACCAGCTTTCATCTCAACTAATAGTGACTCAATTAACACTCTACAATATTCACAGGCACTTCGATTACCTGAATCGCCAATCCGCCACGAGATGTTTCTTTATATTTAGAGCGCATATCTTTGCCTGTTTCACGCATAGTCGCCACTGCTTTATCCAGTGAAACAAAATGCTCTCCTGTTCCCCTTAATGACATTCTAGAGGCATTAATCGCTTTGACTGACCCCATTGCATTACGCTCAATACAAGGGACTTGCACCAAACCACCAATGGGGTCACACGTTAATCCCAGATTATGCTCAATACCTATTTCTGCGGCATTTTCAATCTGCTCAGGCGTTCCGCCCAGCACTTCCGTCAACCCTGCAGCAGCCATCGCGCAAGCAGAACCTATCTCACCCTGACAACCAACCTCAGCACCAGAAATTGATGCATTCTCTTTTATGATGATACCAATTGCAGCTGCCGTTAATAAAAAGCGGACAATACCCTCATCGCCATCACGCTTATAAGCACGACAGAAATGCACATAATAATGGAGTAAAGCAGGAATAATACCAGCTGCACCATTTGTTGGAGCCGTAACAACGCGCCCACCTGCAGCATTTTCTTCATTTACAGCCAAGGCAAATAAATTAACCCAGTCCATACTGCCTTGGTTAAATTGATCGTGTGTCAGCTCATTCTCTAATGAATGACACAATTCAGCGGCACGTCTTTTTACTTTTAAACCACCGGGCAAAATACCCGTATTTTTACAGCCAGCATCTACGCACTCTTGCATAACGTGCCATATTTTTAATAGCTTTTGATGAACTTCATCTTCAGGTAACCAAACACATTCATTACGTAACATAATCTCGCTGATAGACAGATTTTCTTTCTTACACAAGGCAAGCAACTCATCCCCCGTACTAAAAGGATACGGTAAAACCACATCATTTTGTTTAATGGGCGACTGCACCTGATCACGCTCACTATCATCAACAACAAAACCACCACCCACTGAGTAATATATTTTTTCTAATAAAATATCATCACTTGCATCACAAGCCGTAATCATCATGCCATTCGCATGAAAAGGCAGGGATTTCTTTCTGTGAAAGGTGATATCAGTCTCATAATCAAAATCAATCACATCGCTACCTGCCAATTTGATCTTTTTTGATGCAAGTATTTCATTAAAAATATCAGGTACTTTAGAGACATCAACTTCATCAGGTTTTTCGCCCATCAAACCTAATAAAACAGCTTTACCACTACCATGCCCCTTTCCTGTTGCACCCAAAGAGCCATAAAGGTCTACTGACACACTATCAACAGCACTTAAACTCCCACTCTCCTTCAAACCTTTAAGGAAAGTATTTGCTGCCACCATGGGTCCCACGGTATGGGAACTCGAAGGTCCGATACCAATTTTAAATAAATCAAAGATACTAATAGCCATTCGTACAACTTTATATAATTTGTAACAAGGAATTTAAATATAAGAGACCCATACATGCCAATAATGATCATTCGTATAATTAAAAATTCTTACAAAAAGAAGGCGTTGATAAACCTACCGAGCGTGCCAATTTCAAAGCGCACGGCGCACAGAAAGCGGCGTTTACACAGAGTAAATGCGTATTTCTAGCACCACGCAACGCAGAAATTGGCTCGCGCAGATAGTTTTGCAAAACCTTCAAAAAAGAATGGCACGATGAAAGACACATCCATTTTTATCTTTTATAAAAGCCAGTGATTGATTAATCGAAGAAATTCTCCTCAAATGCCTATTCGTACAAAAGAGACAAGAGTTCTGAATAATCGTATTAAGAACCAGGAAAACTGGATGCCCACATTTCTATTAATATTTAAACCCACCTCCCCACTTATAGGTAGTTTTTTAAATGGACTAGAGCTTTAGTAAATTATTTGAGCTATCGTTTAAAATTGTGGATATTCCTTTTTTATTGTTTTGGTTCAATCTTCTATTTTATTTTTACATAATTGAGTTTGAAGCACCTAACATCGGGTTTCTATTTGTGGTTTGCAGTTTTTCGGTTAATATGACTCATTATTGCGTACAAATTAATTAGTATCCCACTATTACAATGATATGCTAGAAAACAATAAATAAAATCAACAATAATCATTAAAATTTATAATAATTCAGAGGAAATCACATGGGTTTTGAGGCAGTTAAAAGAAGAGGCAAATACTGGGATGATTGCAAAAAACTGCATAATTTATTAGAAAAATTTCCTTTTCATACAACAGGTAAGAGCGAACGGGATTTTGAAAATGGTTTTGCCACTACTTTGCTTACAATAAAAGATTCATTTAATACTGAAGTAATAACGCAAATAGATAAGAAAAAAACAGTACAAAGCGTTTATTGTTTCGGTAAAAACCATAGACCTGATATGACTCTAGATGAAAATGGTATCGCAATAGAGTTGAAGTTTGTTACATATGCAGGGTTAAAAGATGCTATTGGTCAAGGTTTCTTATACAGACTTCGATATCGGTTTGTCTTTCTTGTCCTTGTAATAAGTGAAGCACGTTCAAGTATCTACTACGATCTTGATTCAAATAAAGAAAAGGACTTACATGATACGCTAAGGTATCTAGCAGACACCATGAATATCTTTACTTATGTTGTCCCTGCTTTTGATATAAATCCAGGAACAAAAAAATGTCTTTCATATTTTAAATAATGCTAATTAGTAAAAATAGGAAAACTTAACACCCATATTTCTATTAACATTTAAAGCACACCTCCCCGCTTATAGGCAGTTTTTTTGAATGGACTAGCAATAATCAAGACATCCAATATTTAATCATCAAAATCAAGTCGCTTATCCCCCAAAATAGCAAAAGTCTGGGAGAGGTAAATTTCAACTAATCTAATGATTAAAATGACACCCCCCACCTTTGGGGCAGTTTTTTCTTGAGTTAAAAGCTCACCGTTTATTTGAGTTACTTTCTAAGTAATGACTGATAGTAAAAATTTGGACGCTATTGATTCATTATGTAGATTATTTGGCTATTAGGTTTTTTTAATCCTCCCTCTTCTCAAAATCAGTACAATCTCCCTAATAGGATATTTCATAATGACAATCTATTTCGAGTATTCCCATTTTTTGATGCGAGTTAACTTGCTGGTTAGAAAAGTCTCTCTTATGCTTTATTCATACCTATCTTCTACTAAAAGAAGGCTTTGCAAAACCACCTGCGCGAGCCAATATCTGCAGTGCTCAAAATGCGCATTTACTCCGTGTAAACACCGCTTTCTGTGTGCCGTTAGCCTTGAAATTAACACGCTCGGTAGGTTTATCAAAGCCTTCTAGAAATTGATAAATGTTTGAAAAATATCATAGACAAACTTTATATATTTGCTAATATATTAGAACTTGGTAATTTACTAATATATTACAGAAGAGTGCCACTATCATGATTCCAGAAGAAGTTGTTGATATATCACGATTACAGTTTGCGACGGTTGCTTTGTATCACTTTATATTTGTTCCTTTAACCTTGGGGCTGACCTTTATATTAGCCATTATGGAGTCGGTTTATGTCATGACCGGCAAACAGGTTTACAAGGATATGGTGATGTTTTGGGGCAAGTTATTTGGTATTAACTTTGCTTTGGGGGTTGCTACCGGTTTAACCATGGAGTTCCAGTTTGGTACAAACTGGTCATACTATTCTCATTATGTGGGTGATATTTTTGGTGCACCGCTGGCGATTGAAGGTTTAATGGCATTCTTTCTCGAATCAACCTTTGTTGGCATCTTCTTTTTTGGCTGGGATCGTTTAAGTAAGGTTTCCCACTTGCTCGTTACCTGGTTGATGGCACTGGGTACTAACTTTTCCGCACTCTGGATTCTAATTGCTAATGGCTGGATGCAAAATCCAGTGGGTGCTGAATTTAATATCGAAACCATGCGTATGGAAATGACGAGCTTTACAGATGTTTTGTTTAATCCTATCGCACAGGTGAAGTTTATCCATACCGTTTCAGCGGGTTATGTAGCAGGCTCTATGTTTGTACTCAGCATTAGTGCGTGGTACTTATTGAAACGACGTGATATTGGCTTTGCCAAGCGTTCTTTTGCCGTTGCCGCAGGTTTTGGACTGGCTTCTATTTTATCCGTTATTTTACTTGGTGATGAGAGCGGCTATGAAACGGGCGTATTACAAAAAGCTAAACTCGCAGCCATAGAAGCAGAATGGGAAACCGAGCCTGCACCTGCCGCATTTACCCTGTTTGGCTTCCCGGATCAGGAAGCACAGGAAACCCATGCCGCAGTAAAAATTCCTTATGTAATGGGTATTATTGCAACCCGTTCACTGGATGAAGAAGTCAAGGGCTTAAAAGATATTATCGCTGAAAATGAAGTACGTATCCGTGACAGCAAACAAACCTATGCCCTTTTCGAAAAAATACGTAAAGGCGAAGCTTCAGATAGTGAAAAAGCGCGTTTTAATGAATCTAAAGGTGAGCTTGGCTATGCCCTGCATTTAAAGCAATTTGCGCCTAATGTTGTGGATGCAACAGATGCACAAATCAAGGCTGCTGCTAAAGACTCTATTCCGCATGTTGCGCCTATTTTCTGGTCTTTCCGTGTGATGGTAGCGGCAGGCTTCACCATGCTACTGGTTTTTGCATTAGCATTTTTATTTACCGCACGCCGTACTGTTTTCACCAAACGCTGGTTTTTGTGGGTTGCATTCCTGAGTCTACCACTACCGTGGGTGGCAATCGAAACAGGTTGGTTTGTCGCTGAATATGGTCGCCAACCTTGGGCAGTAGGTGAAATTTTACCCACATCCACGGCGGTATCTTCACTGACGTACAATGATGTTTTGTATAGTTTAGTTGGATTCATTGTATTCTATACGGTGCTATTAATCATTGAAGTATACCTTATGCAGAAGTTCGCTCGTTTAGGTCCTAGCAGCCTGCATACTGGCCGTTATCATCATGAACAGGAAGGCGGAAAAATGTATCATCCGCAATCATCAACCCCAGAAGCTGACTTGCTATAAGGAGAATGGTTATGGAATTAATTGATTACACAACACTGAAAATAGTCTGGTGGTGGTTGGTAGGAATACTCTGGCTAGGGTTTGCGCTAACAGAAGGTTTTGATATGGGTGTCGGCATGTTATTACCTTTTGTTGGTAAAACAGATGAAGAGCGCCGTGTCGCCATTAATGCGGTCGCCCCTCATTGGGATGGCAATCAGGTATGGCTGATTTTAGCGGCTGGTGCTATTTTTGCCGCTTGGCCCATTCTTTATGCCACAACCTTTTCCGGTTTTTATCTGGCATTGATGTTGATGCTGTTTTCCCTGTTTTTCAGACCTGTCGGATTTGATTACCGCTCTAAACTTGAAAATAAAAAATGGCGTAATACCTGGGATTGGGGGCTGTTTATTGCGGGCATTGTGCCACCACTCATTTTAGGTGTTGCTTTTGGCAATCTGTTTTTAGGTGTTCCCTTCTATTATGATGGTTACTTGCGTTCATTCTATGAAGGTAACTTCTTCCAGTTATTGCACCCATTTGCGGTACTTTCTGGCTTGTTAGCCATTTCGATGTTTGTCATGCACGGTGGTGCTTATTTAATGATGCGTTGTGGCGATGCTGTCTATGAACGCACTCGTAAATACACTCAGTTTGCTGCACTTGCTGTGATTGCCTTATTTGCTATTGAAGGCGTATGGTTATGGACGAGTATTGACGGTTATGCCATTACGAGCCAGCTTAATACTGCCGCAGATGCTAACCCATTAGGTAAAACGGTAGAAATTGTTAAAGGGGCATGGCTCACCAATTACCAGAATTATCCTTTGACAATCATTGCGCCAGTTGTGGGCTTTATCGCTGCATTTGCTGCCTTCCTGTCCGTTCGCGCACGCAAGGCAGGGGTCGCTTTTGCAATGACAACATTGAGTATGTTCGGCATAATTTTAACGGGTGCATTTTCACTGTTCCCCTTTATTCTCCCTTCAAGTGCCAATCCTAATCATAGCTTAACCATTTGGGATGCCGCATCCAGTGAGTTAACATTATCCATTATGTTATTGGCAACCTTATTATTTGTACCCGTTATTTTAGTTTACACCGTCTGGTGCTATGTAAAACTATGGGGCAAATATAGCGTTGAAGACATCCGTGCCAAGCAGCACACACTTTACTAATAGGAGTATAACAATGTGGTATTTCACCTGGATTCTTGGAGTATTACTGGCTTGTGCTTTTGGCATTATTAATGTCATGTGGCTTGAGCTAAATGGGCTTGATGATGATGAATAAAAACCAGTCAGCTCCAAGCCTTAGCCCCTAAGTCTTAAATAAAAAAATGAATAGCAATAGCAAGCTGTGCAGTTATGTCTAATACCAATGACACTGCCACTCCGAGGTTTCTTAAAGCTCAGAAAAAAACAACGGGTGCTTACTTACGTTATTCAGTCGGTCTGGGGTTATTATCAGGCCTGCTATTGATTGCACAGGCGTGGTGTCTGGCAAATATAATCAACAATGTCATTTTTGAAAAAGCGACCGTAGGCAGTTTATCTGTCTACTTTGTTGCTTTATTTTGTGTATACCTGCTGCGTGCAGGGCTCAATTGGGCATCTGAGTACACCGCTGTAGAAGCTGCCTTACGTGTTAAACGCGATATGCGTAATAAGCTGCATCATCGCTTATTTGAAGTCGGCCCCCTATCTTTAAATAACGAACGCAGCGGGGAACTCGTTAACACCGTTGTTGATGGCGTCGAAGCACTCGAAAATTACTATGCACGCTACCTGCCAACCATGTCATTGGTGGCACTCATTCCGCTTTCCATCCTGGTATTCATATTCCCGATTGACTGGGTTTCCGGTGTCATTATGCTGGTAACTGCACCGCTAATTCCCTTCTTTATGATTCTGATTGGCAAGGGCACAGAACGCCTGAATAAAAAACAATGGAGAAAGCTCGCACGTATGAGCGCTCATTTTCTCGACATGATTCAGGGGCTCACAACACTCAAATTATTTAATGCCAGCCGCCGCGAAGCTCAAGTGATTGCCCGTATCTCGGATGACTACCGTAAAAGTACCATGTCTGTTCTTCGCGTGGCATTCTTATCCTCATTGCTGCTGGAATTTCTCTCCACAGTCAGTATCGCATTAGTCGCAGTACTGATTGGTTTTCGCCTAATGTACGGGGAACTGGACTTTTTCCATGGCTTTTTTGCACTATTACTCGCACCAGAGTTTTATCAGCCATTACGTAATATGGGCACACATTATCACGCACGCATGGAAGCTATTGGGGTTGCTGAGAAAATGCTCGAAATATTGCATCCTGATGAAGTAAAAAATAAGGATACCCTGGTATTAACGCCCTCCTCTGCTGCTGTTTCCTTAAACACATCTCAAGCTATGGCGGCTAACGCTAGTACTAATAACGACCACCCTATCCATCTGGAAGAACAACTAAAATCTATCACATTCAAAAACATCAGTTTTGAATATGAAGCAGGTCGCCCTGCGATTAGCCACTTATCATTAACAATCCAGGCTAATGAAAATATTGCTATTGTTGGCTCCAGTGGTGCAGGCAAAAGTACCTTAATGAACTTGCTCCTCGGCTTTATTAGCCCCCAGCAAGGTGAAATACAAATCAATCAACAACCCTTAACACCCTCGCAGATAGACGCATGGCGTAAGCACATCGCCTGGATGCCACAACGCGCACACCTGTTTCAGGGGGCAATAAGAGAAAATATTTGTTTAGCCAAACCCACTGCTGAAGATGCCGAGATAAAAAAAGCCGCCAAGGCTGCACATATTGATGACTATATCGAATCGCTCGCTGAAGCTTATGATACACAGATTGGCGAACGTGGCGCGGGTTTATCAGGCGGTCAAATTCAAAGAATAGCTCTGGCACGCGCATTCCTGAAAGATGCCCCTTTGTTATTACTCGATGAGCCAACAGCACATCTGGATAAAGAAAGTGAAATATTGATTCAACAAAGCCTTCAACAGCTATCAAAGAATCGCTGTGTTATCAGCATTGCACACCGCCTGAACACGGTTAAACAAGCAGATAGAGTCGTCCTGCTCGACAAGGGAAGTATTGTTGCAATCGGTCATCATCAAACACTACTGGCTGAGAATCACTTATACCAGCGGATGGTTGCAAGCTTTGAAGAAGGTGATCACAGCCATGAGTAGCGATATTCAAGTCATGCGCAGGTTATTTGGGCTCATCAAACCGTGGTGGGGCTGGATGTTACTTGGCATCTTTTTATCGCTGTTAACGATTCTCGCCAATATCGGACTTATGGCGTTATCCGGGTGGTTTATTGCAAGCATGGCCATCGCTGGAGTCACAGGCGCTGCCATTAACTATTTTACCCCTGCGGCAACTATTCGCGCCTTTGCCATTATTCGCACAGTCAGTCGCTACGCTGAACGACTCGTTACCCACGAGGCAACATTCAGGTTAATCGCCAGTTTACGCAGTTGGTTTTATCAACACCTTGAGCCCTTGGCTCCCGCAGCTATTCAAAATTATCGAAGTGGCGATCTGCTAAGCAGAATCCGTGCCGATATAGACACGCTGGATAACTTCTATTTACGCATTATCGCCCCTGTAATCGTCGCTTTTATCAGCAGTATTGTTATCATTACTTTTCTCTGGCAATACGATTACACACTGGCATTCATCGAGCTATGCTTTCTACTAACAACAGGTGTTTTCTTACCTTTACTCATCAACCGCTGGGGTTATGCAGCCTCTAGCAGACAATCCAGAATAAGCTCAGAATTGCGCTCTGCCGTCATAGACAGCACCCAAGGCATGAGTGAATTATTGATTAATGGCGCAGCCAAAAGACATGCCGCATATGTGGAAAAACTCAGTAACAAGCTACAAAAAGACCAAAAATCACTCGCCACACTCAATGGTGGCTCACAAGCCCTGTCAGGTTTACTGGTTAATCTCTGCATACTGCTCATGTTAATTGTGGCGATTCCACTGGTACACAGTAAAACCATAGAACCTGCCAATTTACCCATGCTTGCCCTGTTTACCATGGCAAGTTTTGAAGCCATTATGCCGCTATCATTAGCCTTTCAAACCTTACCCGCAACACTCGCCGCAGCCCGACGATTATTTGCTATTGTTGATAGCAAGCCAGCCGTAACCGAACCTGAAACACCTCAGGCATTGCCAAAAACATCTGATTTAGTCTTCACAAATGCAACCCTGCGCTATCCTTCGCAAACATCCGCTGCATTAACAAATATAAACCTTAACATACCCGCAGGTACTCATATCGCCATTATAGGCCCCAGTGGTTCGGGTAAAAGTAGTTTAATACAGGCATTAGTACGCTTTTGGCCGCTTACCTCAGGCCAAATCAGCTACGGTGGTGTACCTATTAATCAACTAGATAGTGAAGCACTGCGCTCACAATTTGCCATAGCCTCACAACACAGCACATTATTCAACAGCACCATCAAACGTAATCTGCTATTAGCAAATCGTGAAGCAAACGACAGCGAACTGGAAACCGCCTGTAAACTTGCTCAAATCCACGACTTTATTATGCAACTACCCGATGCCTATGATACCTGGATTGGTGAAGCAGGCCACAAACTCTCTGGCGGTCAAATGCGACGCATAAATATCGCCCGCGCATTATTAAAACCTGCCCCCATTCTCATTCTGGACGAACCCGGCGAAGGGCTAGACAGCATTACCGAACAACGCATGTTGCAGTCGATTATTAAACACAATAAACAACGCACACTCATATTAATTACTCATCACCTCTCAGGGCTAGATGCAATGAATCAGATTATTCATCTGGAAAAAGGCAAGATCATTTTGCATTAGGCTTGATCGAGAAGCTCTCTAAAGAGGCTGAATTCTGAATCAATACCTGCGGCTTCAGCTGCCAGACCAAGGGCAATGAGTTCTTTATCTGAGAGTTTAGGTTTTCTGATTTAATTCAGAAAATTATCAAGCGGCTCAATGGTATTCAGTAGAGATAAAAATTGTGTACAATAGCCTTGTAAGTCACTAATAAATTTGATTTTTTGGCAGAAATTAAATGATACCATTATTAGATGTATGAGTAACTTATCTACAAAAGTGCCCCAAAGGTGGGGGGTGCCATTTTAACCATTAGATTAGTTGAAATTTGACACCCTCCCACATTTTTGCTGTTTTTGGGGATAAGTGGCTTGATTCTGATGATTCAATATTGGATGTCATAATTATTTTTGTAATTTTTTCTTTTTTTCTTGTACGTTGAGAAACGTCATTTGCACACTTTTGGCAGTAATTGACACAAAAGCACCGATAGATAAAAACGTATAAAGCATGGTAAACACTTTGCCTACATCGGTAATCGGCACCAAATCGCCATAGCCGACCGTCGCCATTGTCATCACTGAAAAATACAGTGCATCAACGATACGCCACTGTTCGATATTGACGTAAAAAACGGTGGAGCCGATAAGCAACATCACAATAAAAATAAACAAAAAACGAAATTCTTCGTCATTTTTTATACCGTTAATGATGATTTTAAGAAAGCGATAGCCGTTTAAAAAGAATGAAAACATCGTAAATACCGATTAACTAAATTTAAAACATAAAACCGAAACAACGCTTGCATTGTTTCGGTTTTATTAGAGCGTGTTGAGAGTAACAAACTACAAAATGTTATTTTGCACTATAGGTAGTTTTACCATTCATAATCGTCATATCAACTTTAACATTATGAATATCAGTCGGTTTGATTTTAAACAAATCTTTATCCAAAACCACAATATCAGCGGCTTTACCCACGGTTAATGAACCGATTTCTTTTTCCATGCCTAACTGGTAAGCGGCATTAATCGTGTAGCCTTTAATCATACTTTCTAGCGACATTTTTTCGCCTTTTTTCCCTAGGCTTTTGGCATCTTTGTCGAAGCCTTTGCGAGTCATGCCCACTTCGATATTGTTTAATGGAACAAGCCCATATTTACCACCAACAGGGAAGTCACTGCCAAAAGTCACTTTAGCACCGCCATCTTCCATTGATTTAATACGGTAGCGTTGTTTTGAGCGAGCCTCGCCCAAGTTTGGATTAACTTCATCT
>PDWI01001830.1_pt1 | contig 33119 bp, 35 predicted proteins | sample 1430891 | NCBI WGS metagenome assembly PDWI01 (sample SAMN01162508, study PRJNA174530) | Oral metagenome, whole genome shotgun sequencing project. | biome: Marine environment; feature: Marine mammal; material: Swab sample of the gingival sulcus; isolation source: swab sample of gingival sulcus... | reverse complement strand
TAAAAGTATTAAATTTGTTGCAACCCAACAGCGGAAGGGCCTAAAAGAACGAGAGAACTATGATTGTCAGTACGATTGAAGACCTGCCCCCCATTCATAAGCCGGTCGTCACCATTGGCATCTTCGATGGCGTGCATCTGGGTCACCGTTACATCCTGAACAAATTGAAAGAAAATGCCCGGGCTGTCGGGGGTGAAAGTGTGGTGCTCACACTCTGGCCGCATCCGCGTCTGGTGCTGGACAAATACCTGGGTACTTTTCGTCTCCTTCACACGAAGGAGGAGAAGATTGGGGCACTGGAGGCCTGTGGTATTGATCACCTCGTACTCATTCCCTTCAACGAAGAACTAGCATCAATGAGTACCTGCGATTTTGTGAGATCCTTTCTGGTCGATCGGCTCAGTATTGAAGCCCTGGTATTGGGGCATGACAATCGCTTCGGTAGTGAGGGACAGGATGATGAGGGGCTTCAGCATTGTGCCGCCGGGCAGCATTTCAGGCTCCTGCGTTTGCCCGAGTTTAAGCCGGCCGGGCAGCATATCAGTTCAACAGTGATCAGAGGCCTTTTATTAGAGGGCGAACTGGAGGAAGCCAATCGCTTACTGGGCTTTTCTTTTTCCCTGCGTGGAGAGATCGTGGAAGGCAACCGGATTGGCCGACAGATTGGCTATCCTACAGCCAATGTACACCCCGAAGGCTATAAGCTGATTCCGATGAATGGCGTTTATGCCATTGAAGCTGAGCTGAAGGGCAGAACATACGGAGGCATGCTCAACATAGGTTTCAGGCCCACACTGGACAGTCCCATTGATGTGAAAACAATTGAGGCTCATCTTTTCGGGATGTCGGGTGATTTGTACGGTGAAGAGGTAGAGCTGCGGTTTCTGGCCCGAATGAGGAAGGAAATGAAGTTTAGTAGCCTGGATGAGTTAAGTGCGCAGCTGGCCCGGGATGAGCGTTTAGCCCGCCAAATATTGAAGATGGAGTAGCTATAGTCCTTTGAAATAAGCCTATATTTGCAGTCCTAATATTCATACGCATGGAAACAATGATTTATACCGAAACACTGCCTTATAAGGTAGCCGATATCAGCCTGTCGGCATTTGGGCGCAGGGAAATAGAGATTGCTGAAAAAGAAATGCCCGGTCTGATGGCCATTCGGGGCAAGTATGCGGCAGAAAAGCCATTGAAAGGTGCGCGTATTACGGGTTCACTTCACATGACGATTCAAACGGCCGTTCTGATCGAAACCCTGGTCGAGCTTGGAGCCGATGTACGTTGGGCCAGTTGCAATATTTTCAGTACCCAGGACCACGCTGCTGCTGCCATTGCGGAGGCTGGTATTCCGGTTTTTGCATGGAAGGGCGAAAGCCTTGAAGAGTATTGGTGGTGTACCGCACAAGCCCTTGGTTTTCCGGGAGGCCTGGGGCCGAACATCATTGTCGATGACGGCGGAGATGCTACACTTTTGATTCATAAAGGCTTTGAGGCCGAGGACGATGCCAGTGTATTGGATGTGAAAGCCGGCAGCCAGGAAGAGGCTGTAGTGCTTTCAACCCTCAGGAGAATTCTGGCCGAGGATCCCGGCCGCTGGCACCGAATGGTTCCCGATCTGAAGGGGGTGTCTGAAGAAACCACCACCGGTGTGCACCGGCTGTACCAGATGATGGAGCAGGGCCGGCTGCTTTTCCCGGCAATTAACGTAAACGATTCTGTTACCAAGTCGAAGTTCGACAACCTCTATGGTTGCAGGGAATCGCTGGCCGACGGCATTAAGCGTGCCACCGATGTGATGGTTGCCGGAAAGGTCGTCGTTGTTGCCGGTTATGGAGATGTTGGCAAGGGCTGTGCCCATTCGATGAAGTCCTATGGGGCGCGGGTAATTGTGACCGAGATTGATCCCATCTGTGCGCTGCAGGCGGTCATGGAAGGCTTTGAGGTGAGTACCATGGAAGAGGCCCTGAAGGAAGGGAACATTTTTGTGACCACCACCGGGAACCGCGATGTCATTACAGCCGAACATCTGGCAGCCATGAAGGACCAGGCCATTGTCTGTAATATTGGCCATTTCGACAATGAGATTCAGGTAGAGGCCATGGAAAACTGGCCCGGTGTCCGGAAGGTCAACATCAAACCCCAGGTTGATAAATTCATTTATGAAGACGGCCATGCCATCTTCCTGCTTGCCGAAGGCAGGTTGGTTAACCTTGGCTGCGCCACCGGCCACCCCTCCTTTGTAATGAGTAATTCATTCTCGAATCAGACCCTGGCACAGCTGGAGCTTTGGACAAAGGACTATGAGACAGGGGTGTATATGTTGCCCAAGCATCTCGATGAGGAGGTGGCCCGTCTGCATCTTGCCCAGCTTGGTGTGAAGCTTACCACCCTGACCGAGGAACAGGCTGCCTATATTGGCGTGAAGGTAGAAGGGCCCTATAAGCCCGAGCACTATCGCTACTAATTCCTGATCAGCAGCACATCACCCTGAATGCTGCTCCGGTATTCCACCAGGGAATAGCGGGCAGGCCCCTCACTGGGTATGGCGCCGTTCATCAGCAGAAAGCTCGAACCACATTCCGGGCACTCAAAAACGCTGAAAAAGGAGGGGTTTTCTGTAACGGCTTTATTGTGATCGGGATAGCAGGTGCAGGTTCTGTCGTAGGCGTGGAACAAAAGGTCCGATTCCCGGTAGAGAACGATGCCATTGTATCCACCTTCGATGAGCTTGCTTTCCCCGATGCCCAGATCGGCCAGGTCGGCGTAAAGAAGGAGGGGAATATTCACATTGACGTAGGGAATGATTTGTCCGCGGTTGGTCTCACAGGACATGGGGATCAGCGCCTGGGCCATGAACACAAGCAAGAGCAGGAGTGCTTTGATGGGGACTTTAGTCATGCCGTAAAAGTACGAAAATGTAATAATTTTGTATTTTTAACTCATGCTTCCGTGAATATATTGTATAAGGGCTTGCAGGTATATGGAGTTTGATTTTGGCAATATCCTCTACATTATCGTCACCATAGTGGCAATCGTGGCTGGTCTGACGGGCAAAAAAAAGAAGCCCGGGCAAAAGAAACCCGGCGGGCAAAACCTGTTGGAGAATCTGGAGAAGGCCCTGAGTGGCAATGCTTTTGAACAGCCTGTCGATGATTTGGCTGAGGAAGAAGTCGTATTTGAGGAGGAAGATTCGGATAATCAGCCGGAAGTTATGGAGGAATCAGCTTCGGACGGGTTGCTCGAAGCCTACGAGGCCTATCTTGGGAGGCAGAAAGATGAGGTCGGTACGGAAAGCCCCGATGTTGGAGCCGTGGAGGTCCTCAGCACTGGTGAAATTGATGTCCTCGAACTGGAAGAAAGTACGGATTTTCTCGAGATGATTGAAGATTTTGATGCAGGGGCAGCAGTGGTGTATTCCTCCATTATCAATCGCATTGAGTATTAAGTTTTTTTTGTAATTTTGTCGTAAAGAGTTCCGGATGGGCCGGGATTCTTTTTGTTTTTTAACCAATAAGTAGATCGTTATGGCACAAGCTTCTTATATGACGGAAGAAGGCCTTGCCAATCTGAAGAAAGAACTGGAGCAACTGGTATCGGTCGAACGGCCAGCCATTTCACAGCAGATTGCAGAAGCCCGGGATAAGGGAGATTTGTCGGAGAATGCAGAGTATGATGCGGCGAAGGAAGCACAGGGCCTTTTGGAGATGCGTATTGCCAAACTTGAGGACATGGTGGCCTCGGCACGCATCATTGATGAGTCGAAGATCGATACTTCTTCTGTTCAGATTCTGAATAAAGTAAAGATCAAAAACCTCAAAAACAATAAGATAGACGAGTACACTCTGGTTTCGGAGAGTGAGTCGGATGTGAAGAAAAAGAAGATCTCGGTGGCCACACCCATTGCCAAAGGGCTGCTGGGAAAGCAGGTTGGGGATGTGGTAGAGATCAAGGTGCCTTCGGGCTTAATGTCCTTCGAGATTATGGAGATTTCAATCTAGTAATTATGGCCAGCATTTTTTCAAAGATTATAGCCGGAGAGATTCCCTGTTACAAGGTTGCAGAGGATGATCACTATTTTGCCTTTCTCGACATCAATCCTTTGGCAAAGGGCCATACCCTTGTGGTGCCCAAGGTCGAAACCGATTATCTCTTCGACCTTGACGATGATTCTATTGCAGGATTGCATGTTTTTGCGAAGAAGGTAGCCAAAGCCATTGATGCTGTGATCGACTGCAAGCGGGTTGGTGTCGCCGTTCTGGGCCTTGAGGTACCCCATGCGCATATTCATCTGGTGCCCATTAATGATTTGTACGACATCGAATTCAGTAAACCTAAACTGAAGCTGAGTCAGTCCGAGTTTGAAGAAATTGCGGCTTCCATCAGAGCTGCCCTGGCCTAGTCAGCGGATCCTGTTCGGGTTCTTCCGGACGAAGTCTTCCCAGTTTTTTGGCCCCTTTGTTTGTTTGGGCAGGCCTTCCTGGTAGAAATGACAAAGCGCAACGGCGAGGCCGTCTGTTGCGTCAAGGTTTTTATGCAGCGTTTTTATCTTGAGCATTCGTGCAAGCATTCCTGCAACCTGTTCTTTTGAAGCATCTCCGGCGCCCGTAATGGCTAGTTTAATTTTCCGGGGAGCATATTCCACCACCGGAATTTCCCGCGATAAAATGGCCGCAATGGCAACCCCCTGTGCTCTTCCCAATTTCAACATCGATTGTACGTTTTTCCCAAAAAAGGGGGCTTCGATGGCTACTTCATCGGGCCGATGGCAGTCGATAAGGGCAAGGGTTTGCTCGTAGATCTTGCTTAGTTTCTGGTAAGGATGGGTGGTTTTTCGCAGATCGATCACCCCCATATCCAGGTAGCTGGCCTTTTTCCCCTTACAGGAGAGCAGACCGTAGCCCATGAGCGTGGTTCCGGGGTCAATTCCCAGGATGATTCTATCTGCTTCCACCGGCTCTGATTTGAGTGATTTGCAGGATCAATATGCCTGAAATAATCAGCAAGATACCAAAAACGGTGCTTCTCATGATGATTTCATCAAGAAGCAGGTTCACGATGAGCAGATTCAGGAAGGGGGCCAGGTAAACCAGATGGCTGATATGGTCGGTGGAGGGCGCTGTCTGCATGGCCAAAAGCCAGAGAACGAAGGTGATGCCCATTTCAAAGATGCCCACATAGGCTGCTGAGGTCCAGGCCTCCACACCTCTCGGAAAGATGGCAGGCTGGCCCAGTCCCACTACCAGCAGAAAGAGGCTGGCAAAAAAGAAGTTCAGGCTGAGGCGTAGAACGGGGTCGGTCCTGTCCCGGGCATTGAATATCCAATAGAATGCCCAGATAAAGGCTGTGCTTAGTGCGAGGAAAACCCCCAACAGATTGCCGGAGTTTGTGAGTCCGTTGCCGCCCTGCCAGGAGATCAGAATCACCCCGCAAAAACTGATGAATATGGCTCCAATACTCATCCATCCTATCCGCTGCTTCAGCAGTGGAATGGAAAGGAGGACCAGTAAGATGGGCCAGATCATATTCAGGGGTTGGGCTACCTGGGCCGGGAGAAGGCTATAGGCCTTGAACAGGATCAGGTAATAGGCAAGCGGATTCAGCAGCCCTGAAAGGAGGGAGAAACTGAAATCGCGCGGTCCGAGCTTTGCAAAAGCTCCAGGGCCTTTGGTGATGATGCTGACAAGGGCCAGGACGGCAAAGGAAACCAGGCTTGCGCCGCATAGCAACTGGACTGTTGTCTGGTGGGTTAAGGCAATTTTGAAGGCTGTGGGGGCCGTTGACCAGAACAGAACGGCTACGATCGCAAAAAGGAAGGCTTTCTTCCTGTTCGGGGACCCCTGGGTACGCATACCTTAGACGATCAGCATATTGTCGGCGCCGATGTATTTCTCGAGGACTTTCGGAAGACGGATGCCTTCTTCGCTCTGGTTGTTTTCGAGGAGGGCCGCCATGATTCTGGGGAGTGCAAGTGCACTTCCATTCAGGGTATGGGCGAGGATGCTTTTTTTCGAGCCTTCTTCCCTGAAACGCAGCTTCAGCCGATTGGCCTGATAGGTCTCGAAGTTGGAAACCGAACTGACCTCCAGCCAGCGTTTCTGTGCAGCTGAGTAAACTTCAAAATCGTAAGTAAGGGCCGAGGTGAAGCTGAGGTCACCACCGCAGAGCCGCAAAATGCGATAGGGTAGTTCCAGTTCTTCGACCAGGCTCCTGACATGTGCCACCATTTCATCGAGTGCCGCATAGGAGTGGTCGGGGTGCTGGATCTGGACGATTTCCACCTTGTCGAACTGGTGAACACGATTGAGCCCCCTGACCTCCTTTCCATAAGAACCCGCTTCGCGCCTGAAGCAGGGGGTGTAGGCGGTGTTCTTTATGGGCAGGTCTTCGGCTCTAAGAATGAGGTCTCTGTAGATATTGGTTACCGGAACCTCTGCGGTCGGGATCAGGTAGAGATTGTCGGATTCTACATGGTACATCTGGCCCTCTTTATCGGGTAGCTGACCCGTACCAAAGCCTGAGGCTTCATTGACCATGTGAGGGGGAAGGAATTCTTCGTAACCGGCAGCAGTGTTTCTGTCGAGAAAGTATGAAATAAGGGCCCGTTGCAGCCTGGCCCCCCTGCCCCTGAAAACCGGGAAACCGGCTCCGCTAATCTTCACGCCCAGGTCGAAATCGATGAGCCTGTATTTTTTAGCAAGTTCCCAGTGTGGAAGTGCATCCTCTGCCAATTGCGGGACTGATCCACCTTCCGCAACCTTTTCATTCTCTGCATCACTCTTGCCCCGGGGCACACTTGGGTGAGGAAGATTGGGGATCTGGGTGAGCCAGTTATTCAGCAGGCCTGCTTTTTCCTGCAGGCTCGCTTCCAGTTGTTCGATTTCCTTTTTCAGGTCGCCGGTTTTCGACCTGGCCTCATTGGCCTTATCCTTTTCGCCCTGCTTGAACAGCATGCCGATCTCCTTGCTTAAGCGGTTCATTTCGGCCTGCAGGTCATTGGTCTTTACCTGTAGTGAGCGGCGTTCGTCATCGACGGCAATGATCTGGTCGATCAGTTCGACTTGTTTAAAGTGCTTGATCGCCAACAGGGCAATTACTTCGTCCCTGCGTTCGCGGATGGTTTGGATTGTGAGCATATGTAAATAAAAAAACCTGTAACACACAAATGTAGTGTATTACAGGTATGAGATTGTAATGAGATTCCTTTTTCTTCTAATTTTCCAAGGGCTCAATGGAAACGTAGGACTTGTTATCCCTTTTCTTTTTGAATTTCACACGTCCATCGATCATGGCGAACAGGGTGTGGTCCTTACCCATGCCAACGTTCGTGCCGGGATGGTGAACAGTACCCCTTTGTCTCACGAGGATGTTTCCGGCCCTGACTACCTGGCCGCCATACAATTTCACACCGAGTCGTTTGCTCTCTGATTCGCGACCGTTTCTTGAACTACCGGCTCCTTTTTTATGTGCCATATCTGAATACTTTTACTGTTTTTCTTTCGTCAGACCCTATTCTTTGTCATCACTTATTTTTGCAGCGGCTTTTTTCGGAGCAGCCTCCTTCTTGGCGGTGGTCTCCTTTTTCGGAGTTGCAGCTTTCTTCGGAGCGGCTTCCTTTTTCTTAGCTGTGCTTTCTTTCTTCAAAGCTGCGCTTTCTTTCTTCGGAGCTGCGGCTTTTTTCGGAGCAGCCTCCTTCTTGGCGGTGGTCTCCTTTTTCGGAGTTGCAGCTTTCTTTGGGCTTGTTTCTTTTTTGGCGGCTGCTTCCTTTTTTGGTGCAGCGGCTTTTTTCGGTGCGCTCTCCTTTTTGACCGGTTCTGTCTCCTCCGTTTTGGGTTTAACAGCTCCTTTTTCGGAGATAGCCGCAATCTGTATCTGCGTCAGGTACTGGCGATGGCCATTCAGTTTTTGGTAGCCTTTTCTGCGCTTCTTCTTGAAAACAAGCACTTTGTCGCCTTTCACGTGCGAAAGGATGGTGGCGCTTACGCTGGCTCCTTTGATGACAGGGTCTCCAACGCTTACTTTCGATCCGGAGTCAATCAGGAGAACCCGGTCAAAAGCGACCTTTTTCCCTTCTTCGCCTTCCAGCCGGTGTACAAATAACTTCTGGTCCTTTTCAACCTTGAACTGCTGTCCGGCGATATCAACAATTGCGTACATGAGTGATAATGTATTTACTGATGTCTGATTTTGGGTTCGCAAAGATAGGAAAGATTGGATGATTGACAAAGATTTGCTGAATTATTTTGCAGGGCTATTTTGCCGGAGTTATTTCTATATTTGTCTTCAAAGAGTCCGTTCGACTATGGGGAAGATAAAACTCAATGTCCTTGGCATATCTTACAGCCAGACACAGTCCGGGGCCTATGCCCTGGTTCTGGCCGAGGAAGATGGGAGTCGGAGAATCCCGATCATTGTTGGCGGATTTGAGGCCCAGGCCATTGCCATTGAACTGGAAGGCCTGGCCCCCCCCCGGCCACTCACCCACGATTTGTTCAGGAATTTTGCCGAGTCTTACGGGATTCGCATTCTTGAGGTGAATATCCATAAGCTGGAGGAAGGAGTGTTTTATGCCAGTATTTCGTGTGACAATGGAGACCGGGAGATCGATCTTGATGCCAGGACCTCCGATGCCATCGCTTTGGCACTGCGCTTTAAGTGCCCGATCTACACGACAGACGAGATTGTAGATAAGGCCGGTATTGTGCTGGATTTCGACAAGGAGACAGGCCTGGAGAGCAAGGATGCTCCGATGGCGGAAGACATCCCCGTGCAAAAAAAAGCTGAAAAGAAAAGAACTCATTCCAATCTGACCGATGCCTCCCTTAAGGAACTGGAGCAGATGCTTGCCGATGCTATTTCCAGTGAGGACTATGAAAAGGCCTCTGAGATCAGGGATGAGATTAACCGCAGAAGTGCATGATATCCGACACCCTGATGCAGAGTGGCCAGGTGGCAGATAGCCTGGTTACCCTAGGTTCGAATCTGGTTAGCCAGTCCGGTTCAATGTCAAACCTATTGCCCCAGTCGGGCGGATTTTCTTTTGATTTTGTTCGCCTGGTACGCGGGATGCTTGGTATGGTTGTTCTCATAGGCCTGGCCTGGTTGTTTTCCTCGAACAGAAAGGCGGTGAACTGGACCATGGTAGGCCGGGGGCTGGGTTTTCAGGTATTGTTGGCAGTGGGGGTCCTCTATGTTCCCTTTATTCAGGAGTTTTTTGAGATCGTCGGGGGGCTTTTTGTGAAGATTCTGCAGTTTACCCAGGACGGGGTGACTTATCTTCTGAAGCGGAACGACACCAAGCAGGTGGATGTGGCCCTCCGGAATTTTGCTTTTACGATTCTCCCTACCATCATCTTCTTTTCGGCCCTTTCCAGCCTGCTTTTCTATCTGGGGATCATTCAGGTTTTTGTTCGGGGCTTTGGCTATCTGCTGTCCAGGCTGCTTGGCCTCTCCGGTCCGGAAAGCCTTTCTGTGGCAGGGAACATTTTTCTGGGACAGACCGAATCCCCATTGCTTGTCAAGCCCTATCTGGAGAAGATGACCAAATCGGAGATCCTCCTTGTGATGTCCGGAGGGATGGCGACCCTTGCAGGGGGTGTGCTGGCAGCCTATATCGGTTTCCTTGGGGGGGGTGATCCTGTCCAGCAGATTATTTTCGCCAAGCATTTGCTTACGGCTTCTATTATGGCTGCGCCGGGTGTGGTTGTGATATCGAAAATTATCGTGCCCGAAACCGAAAGCTTTGATCGCAAACTTGAGGTTTCCAGGGCAGAGGTTGGAAAGAACGTCCTCGATGCTGTTTCGAACGGAACTACCGATGGCCTTCGCCTGGCGGTAAATGTCGGCGCAATGTTGCTGGTGTTTGTGGCCTTTATTGCCATGTTCAATTTCATTTTGTTCAAGGTTGGCGACTGGACCTCGCTCAATGGGTGTATTCTGACCTGGACGGGAGGAAAGTACGATGAGCTGAGCCTGGAATTCCTGCTGGGCTATGCACTGTCGCCCCTGATGTGGCTGATAGGGGTTGGTACTGAAGACATCAGCCTGGTAGGTTCTTTGCTTGGCAAGAAGTTAATTATGACCGAGTTTATAGCCTATACAGATTTGGCAGAGATGAAAGCGGCCGGGTTGTTTGCACACCCGAAATCCATCATCATGTCGGTTTATATGCTTTGCGGTTTTGCCAATTTCGCCTCCGTCGGGATACAGATTGGGGGCATTGGGGCCATCGCACCAGGCAGGCGTGTTTTGCTGGCCCGCTTTGGCATGAGGGCCCTTCTGGCCGGATCGCTGGCCTCTCTTCTTTCCGCTACCATCATAGGTGTTTTGCTGGGTTAGGAATGGCTGCCGGGCAGAAATATGGATTTGATTTTGCTGGCAGGAAGGTGTTGGTGGTTGAAGACAACGACATGTATTTTCAATTGCTGGCGGCTTTACTAAAACGGGTAAATGTAGAGACCCTGCGCGCAAAGAACGGCAGGGAAGCCATCTCCTGTGTTTCGGAAGAGCCGGGACTCAAGCTGGTCCTGATGGACATGAAGCTTCCGGATATTGATGGGCTTGAAGTTACCCGCACCATCAAGGCCTCGCGGCCCGGGCTTCCCGTACTGGCGACAACGGCCAATGCTTTTCAGGAAGACAGGGCAGCCAGTAAGGCAGCCGGATGCGACGGATTCTTTCCAAAGCCTGTCAATTTCAGACTTCTTTTTCTGAAGATGCAAGAGCTGTTCAGCGATCAATAGACCCGCCCGTGTTGATAATCTATGCAATAGTGCTGCTCTATCTGGTGCTTGTGGGCCTGCTCTTTGTCGGTTTGCTCAGGGTGTTCAGAGCTCCTCCCGGCGATCATGTGCCGGATTGTAAACTAACGCTCATTGTTCCGTTCAGGGACGAGGCCGTTCATCTGCCCGGGCTTGTGAGAGACCTGCTCGCCCAGGACTATCCGGGGGAGAAGTGGCGGGCCATCTTTGTCGACGATCATTCCCGGGATGGAGGCCGCTTCCTGCTCCGCGAACTGCTGTCGGTTTCCGCGCACATGCAGTGCATTCAGCTTGAAGCGGGTCGGGAGGGCAAGAAAGCCGCGCTCGCAGCAGGCATGGAAGTGGCAGAAAGCGAGTGGGTTCTGCAATGTGATGCCGATTGCCGTGTGGGTCCGCAGTTCATATCGCTCCACGCCCGGGCAGCAGCTTCGGGCAGGGCTGAGTTTTATGCCGGGCCGGTAACGACAGCTGGCACTCTGAAGAATCTGGCTGCAGCTTTTGAGAGGCTCGATCTTCTTAGTCTGCAGGCTGCCGGTGCAGGGTCTTTTGCCTACGGACGGCCCCTGATGTGCAACGGTGCCAATCTGATGTACAAAAAGAGCCTCTATGACGACACAAGGCGCTTTGATCCGGTCGAACGAACCCCCTCAGGCGATGATATGTTCCTGATGATTGGAGCCCGGAAACTCGGCAGAAAACAGGCTTATCTGGGCGACTCCGGCGCACTTGTTAAAACCGTGCCCCAGGGGCGATGGAGGAGGCTGATACACCAACGGCTTCGCTGGATGTCGAAAAGCCCCTATTATGCGATGCCCGATATTCAAAGCCTGGCTGTTTTGGTTGTGCTGGCGAATGTTTGCATTGGCCTCTCACCTTTGCTTTCGCTGCTTTACCCGGGATGCTGGCCGGAAGTGCTGCTGCTTATCGGATTGAAATTCTTCAGCGATTTTCTGCTATGCGGAAGCATGGCCCGCCGGACAGGGCAGCTCAGGAGCATGCTGTTTTTTCCACTGGTGTTTTTGATGTACTATCCCTTCTACCTGGTGGTCCTGCTTGGCTCCGTTCGCAAGGCCCCTCCCTGGAAAGGCAGACGAATGATGTATAATTCTTGATTGTGTTTTTCAGCAAGCCCTAGTTCAAGCGCCTGCGCTGTAGCACACGCTGGCTGAGGAAGACGAAAAGGACCGTATAGGCGAGGGCAAGCAGGATGGTGGTCCAGGGAGGCAGTCCCTTGGGCACAATTTCGAGGGCTGCATCGTCAAGGGGCTCATTGCTGTTCATTTTCCGCTGAAAGATTTCGAGCAGATCGGGCATTGGAGTCAGCCTGGTAATGACCCGGTAGGGCAGATACCATTTGCCTTCGTGATTGCGGAGAATGAGCCACGAAACCGGATCAACGAAGGTGCGCAAGGCCAGCAGGGTGAGCAGCGAAAGCGCTGTATTTCTGACTAACAGTGCGATTAACAGGCCCGAACTCATATAGGCAATGGCCGAGAGCGCATAGCTGCCCAGGATCCAGGCATTTTCAAATGCAATCCGGAAAGTAAGCTTGTAGCTGTAAATCAGGCCCAGGCTGAGCGCGCTCAGTCCGATGAGCAGGGTGGCGAACAGGGCCAGGGCCAGGATGGATAGCAGTTTCTGCAGCAGGAGTTCATTTCTGCTTAAGCCATAGATCAACTGGGTTTTGAAGGTGTGCTCGCTAAACTCCTTGGTGGTAATCATGATCACCACCAGGGCCAGCATGACATTGTAAGGCTCGGTGATCCAGGCGAGGAAGAGCCAGGCTTCGGGAAAGCGGAAGAGATCACTTAAGGAAACCACCGGAATCTGCTTGTCGAGGGCAGGATAGATGAGCAGGCCAAGCGTAAAGGCCAGGAAATAGATGCCCAGGGTAATTCTGAAGGGCTTGTAATGGAACAGTTTAATCTGTTCTATATGCAGGAGTTTTCCAATCATGGTATTTGATCTTCTTTGACCAGTTCCAGAAACTGGGCTTCTAGGCTGCGTTTTCGGCTGTTCATGTGGTGGAGGGTCTGCTTGTGCCGGTGGGCGTAGAGATTGATATCCGCTGCAGTGGTTCCCCGGGTAAGGGTCAGGATCAGCAAGCCATTTTCAGTATGAAGATCCTTCACCAGCTCACTCTCGGAAAAGACAGATAGAAGGGCCTGATTGTCGGCAGCCCCAACCTCCAGGATTTCCTCTTCGGCCAGCAGTTCCCTGACCGGCCCGTCGGCCAGCAGTTCTCCCTTTTTCAGGATGGCGACATGGTCGCATATTTTCTCCACCTCATTCAGAATGTGAGAGGCCATAATCAGGGTACTTCCACGTTCGACCTGTTGGAGGATGATTTCCCTGACCTCGGCGATTCCTTCCGGGTCGAGTCCATTGGTGGGTTCATCCAGTACCAGTACCTTTGGATTGCCCAGCAGGGCAGCTGCAATTCCAAGTCTTTGTTTCATTCCCAGCGAAAGGGTCGAAAATCTTGAACGTTTGCGCTTAAGCAGCTTCGTCGATTCCAGTGCAGGCTCAATGCTTTCATAGGATATTTGCTTGATGTCGCAGACAATCTGAAGATTCCTGACGAGGCTGAGGTAGGGGTAGAAGTGGGGGTTTTCGATGAGCGAACCTATGGCTCGACGCTGGCCCGGTGCGGGGGCTTCTCCGAACCAGGAAAAGCTCCCCTGATCGGCCTTTAAGATGCCCATAATGATGGAGAGGGTGGTTGTTTTTCCACTTCCGTTTGGCCCCAGGATCCCATAAGCCTGGCCCTCCTTGATTTCGAGATTTAACTTGTTTAGAGCACGGATGTTCCTATAGGATTTTGACAATCCCCTGATCGAAAGTATTTCATTCATATTAGTTTGCAAGCTCGGAGAAAAATTTAATACGAACCAGCCTGATTTCCTCTTCTGAAAAGTCTTCTTCTCCCAGTTCATTCAGGGCCTCATCGACCGATTCGGTTTCGGCCTCGCGGAAGTATTCGAAGATCTCGTCTTGCTTTTCTTCGTCCATGATCTCGTCGAGGTAGTAGTCGATGTTCAGTTTAGTGCCGGAGTGAACAATGGCTTCAATCTCTTCAATCAGGTCCATCATCCCCATGTTCTTGGCATCGGCGATGTCATCAAGTGGTAGTTTTCTATCGATGCTTTGTATGATATAAACCTTGACACCGGATTTCTTAACCACCGATTTAACCACCATGTCCTGCGGACGGATGATGTCTTTTTCTTCTACATATCCGGCAATCACGTCAACAAATCGTTTGCCAAACTTCCTGGCTTTCCCGGCTCCGACCCCAACGATGTTTTGAAGCTCCTCAATCTTAACAGGATATTGGATGGCCATGTCTTCGAGTGAATGATCCTGAAAAATAATAAAGGGAGGAAGGTCGAGGGATTTGGACATTTGCTTGCGCAAATTCTTTAAGATGTGCAACAATTCGTTGTCCACCGCACCGGTACCTCCGCCGCCAACTGATGGGCCTTCTTCCGGGGCAATGTCAAAATCATGGTCCCGGGTGAGCATCATCGAATGAGGCTCTTTCAGAAAGGCGTGCCCTTTTGGCGTCAGTTTCAAAAGGCCATAGTTTTCAATGTCCTTGGTGATGAGGCCGGCAACAAGGGCTTGTCTGAGGACTGCATTCCAAAGGCGCTCGCCCTTTTCTTTGCCCGCCCCAAAAAACTCGGATTCGTGATGCTTGTAGGTCTTAACTGCACTGTTTGCATTACCTGCAAGGACAGCGGCCACGTGTTCCGTTTTAAATTTTTCCTGCACACCCAGAATGGCCCGTAATCCCAGAAGCACATCATCTTTTCCTTCGAATTTTTCTTTTGGGTGAAGACAGTTGTCGCAGTTTCCACAGCTCTCGGACATCTGCTCTCCAAAATAATTCAGGAGGAGTTTCGGACGGCAAACCGCCGACTCGGCATAAGCCACGGTTTCCATTAACAGTTGTTTTCCAATTTCCTGCTCGGCCACAGGCTTGCCCTGCATGAATTTCTCCAGTTTTTGAATATCCTTGTAACTGTAAAAAGCGATGCAGCGTCCCTCGCCGCCATCCCGGCCGGCTCTCCCGGTTTCCTGGTAGTAGCCCTCAAGGCTCTTGGGGATGTCGTAATGAATGACGAACCTGACATCGGGTTTGTCGATGCCCATGCCAAAGGCAATGGTGGCTACAATGACATCCACTTCTTCCATCAGGAAAAGGTCCTGATTGGATGAACGGGTCATGGCATCCATGCCTGCATGGTAGGGAAGCGCTTTGATGCCGTTTACTTTCAGGGTCTCGGCCAGTTCTTCCACCTTCTTTCTGGAGAGGCAGTATATGATGCCCGATTTTCCTTTGTTGGCCAGAATAAATTTGATAATCTCCTTGGTTGCATGCACTTTCGGCCTGATCTCATAGTAAAGGTTATGGCGGCGGAAGGAGGACTTGAAAACATTTGCATCCAGCATATCCAGGTTTTTCTGGATGTCGTGCTGAACCTTGGGTGTAGCAGTTGCAGTAAGGGCAATAAGAGGAGCCTCCCCGATCTTATTGATGATGGGCCTTATTCTTCTGTATTCGGGTCGGAAATCATGCCCCCATTCTGAGATACAGTGTGCTTCGTCAATGGCATAGAAGGAGATATTCACCTGCCTGAAGAATTCGATGTTGTCCTCCTTGGTCAGGCTTTCCGGTGCCACATACAATAAGCGGGTGCGTTTTTCAAGCACGTCCTTTTTGACCTTCGCAATTGCATTTTTGGTAAGTGAAGAGTTCAGGAAGTGGGCCACGCCATCGTCCAGGCTGAAACTTCGCATGGCATCTACCTGGTTTTTCATGAGTGCAATCAGGGGAGATATAACTATGGCTGTACCATCCTTGATGAGCGCAGGGAGCTGATAGCAGAGAGATTTTCCCCCACCGGTCGGCATCAGCACAAAGGTGTCATTCCCGAGAAGAACATTGCTGATGATCTTCTCCTGGTTGCCTTTGAAGCTGTCGAATCCGAAAAACTTCTTCAGATTATCGTGTAAAATGGCGCCTAAGTTTTCCATCAATCTGCTTCTCGATCCTCCAGAAAACTAAAGATAGTATAAAAAATACAGCTCTTTAAGGCGCTCGGTTTTTTTTTGTTACTTTGCACAGCTTTGAGAATTGTGAAACATGAGTAAGAAGAATGATGGTGAGATGACCTTCCTGGAGCACCTGGAAGTCATGCGGTTCCATCTGATCCGCTCCCTGATAGCGGTGGTGATTATGGCCCTGGTGGCCTTTGTGTTCAAGGAAATTGTTTTCGATAAAATTATACTGGCCCCGAAGGAGCCAGACTTTGTGACAAACAAATGGCTGTGCCAGTTGGGAGAATTTCTGGGGCTTCAGCGTATTTGCATCAACCAGGATCCATTTGGTTTGCAGACCGTGAAGATGGCCGAGCAGTTCTCTATGCACATCATCGTTTCTCTTGTGGCCGGTGTTGTGGTTGCATTTCCCTATATGTTCTGGGAATTCTGGCGCTTTATTGTGCCTGCCCTCTACGAGAACGAGAAGCGCACCGCCAGTGGAGCTGTATTTTACACCTCCCTGCTTTTTCTGCTTGGAGTTGGTTTTGGGTACTACATTATCTCGCCTCTGTCGGTTAACTTTCTTGGGAATTACCGGGTGAGCGAGAGTGTGATCAGTGCCCCGACCCTCCGGTCTTATGTACAGACTGTGACCTCGGTGGTGCTGGCTTCTGGCATCGTATTTCAGCTTCCTATCCTGGTTTATTTTCTGAGCCGGGTGGGACTCGTTACGCCCGACTTCCTGAAGAAGTACAGGAGGCATTCCATTATTCTCATCGTTACCCTCTCGGCCATTATTACCCCGCCGGATGTTTTCAGCCAGGTGCTGGTAGCCCTTCCACTGATGGTGCTTTACGAAATAGGGATCGCGATTAGCCGCCGCATTCTCAGGCAACGAGAGGCCGAGGATCGGGAGCGAAAGGAAGAAGAAAAACGCCGGAAAGCCGAGGCCGAGAGGCGGAAGAAAAAGACTGCTGAGGAAGAAGCGAATGTGGAAGAGAGCCCGGGTAAGGCTGCCGGAGGGACCCTCATAGATGAAGCTCCTGCCGGGGAAGGGCATCGTGCTTCAGAAAAGGACGAAGGCCCTGCTGAGGAAGATCCTGAGAACCGATCATAATACGCTATGAAACTCCATACACATAAGCTTGTCAAGAAGTACAAGAACCGGAAGGTGGTCGATCAGGTTTCGGTGAATGTGGAGCAGGGTGAAATCGTTGGTTTGCTGGGCCCGAATGGTGCAGGGAAAACCACAACCTTTTACATGATGGTCGGGCTCATTACCCCGAATGAGGGCAGTATTCTGCTCGACGAAAAGGACATTACCAGGGAACCCGTATATAAGCGTGCCCGGATGGGCCTGGGTTATCTTGCCCAGGAGGCCTCTGTTTTCAGAAAACTCAGTATTGAGGACAACATCAGGGCTGTTCTTGAAATGTCCTCCCTGGATCGAAACGAGCAGCGCAGGCGTGTCGAATCGCTTCTGGAGGAGTTTGGTCTGACCAAAATTCGGAAGAGTCTGGGCATACAGCTTTCAGGGGGGGAACGACGGAGGACCGAGATTGCCAGGGCTTTGGCATTAAATCCCCATTTTATCCTCCTGGATGAGCCCTTTGCCGGGGTAGACCCGATTGCTGTAGAGGATATTCAACAAATCGTGTCGCGGCTGAAAGATAAAAACATAGGCATTCTTATAACCGATCACAATGTGCATGAAACCCTTGCCATTACCGATCGTGCTTACCTGATGTTTGAGGGGAGTATCCTTAAGGCAGGGACCGGTGCACAGCTGGCAGAGGACGAGCAGGTCAGAAAAGTGTACCTCGGACAAAACTTCGAATTGCGATAGCCAGGCTCTAGGTCTTTGTAATCCAAAAATTTGGATTACTTTTGCGGGACATTTTGCGGATGTGGCGGAATTGGTAGACGCGCTAGACTTAGGATCTAGTTCTTTCGGGAGTGGGGGTTCGAGTCCCTTCATCCGCACGAAAAGCTCTCACGTCTTTGAGGGCTTTTTTCCTTTTTATGCGGGGTAAAGGGTTCCTTCAGGGCCCATAAGTTATTAGGGAGTATTATCTTTGTCCATTGAAATTTTTTTATGACGTTATGAATATCACAAAAGAGCAGCAGGATAAGCTCAATGCTATCCTCAGCGTTAAAGTGGAAAAAAGCGATTACGAACAGAAGGTCGATACTGTGTTGAAGGACTATCGCCGCAAGGCCAGAGTGGATGGGTTCAGGCCGGGAAAGGTACCTATGGGACTGATTCGCAAAATGTATTTTACCCCCGTCCTTGTCGACGAGGTGAATAAGCTGGTTTCAGAATCACTTTTTAATTATCTGAAAGAAAACGATGTCAGGATTCTTGGTGAACCTCTTGCTCGGAAGGAAGAGCAATCCATTGATTTCGAAAATGATAGCGAGTTCAATTTTAAATTCGATCTGGGCCTGGCTCCGGAAGTAAATCTGGAAGTGACCGCAAAGGACAAGATTCCTTATTACAAGATTAAGGTCGATAAAAAGCAATTGAACGAGTACAAGGACTCAATGCTGGGGCGCTTTGGCGAGTTCGTTAATGTGGAGAAAGCGGGTAAAGACGAGCTCATTAAGGGTAGCCTGGTGAAGGTAAACCAGGATGGCGAGGAAGTGAAAGACGGGATTCGTGTAGAGGAAGTGTCGATGTCGCTCGACATGATGAAGGATGATGAACAAAAGCTGCTTTTTAGTGGGGCCGGAAGTGGCGATGAGGTCATATTCGATGTTAAAAAAGCCTACCCAAATGATACCGAAGTTGCTTCATTGCTGCGCATTGACAAGGATCAGGCAGCCCTGCTTGATGGCAGTTTTAAGTGTGTGATCAGGGAGGTGTTGAAGTTCGAGAAGGCCAGGATCGGACAGGAATTCTTCGATAAGGCTTACGGAGAGGGAAAGGTGAAAAATGAAGAAGAGTTTGAAAAACGTATCACTGAGGAGATCGAAGCCAATTACGAACGTGAAAGTGAATACCGCTTCATGATCGATACCCGCGAAGCCCTGACAAAGAAGGCGAAGCTGGAACTGCCCGTTGAGTTTCTGAAGCGTTGGATGGTAGAATCCAATGAGCAGCTGACTGAAGCCCAGGTTGATGCCGATTTCGATAAATACGAGGGCGATTTCAAGTGGCAGTTGATCAAGGAACATCTGCTTAAGCAACAAGAGATCAAGGTGGAAGCCGAAGAAGCGCTGGCTGCAGCCAGGGAAATTGCCCGCAGCCAGTACATGCAATACGGTTTGGCGGATATTCCGGAGGAGTACCTCGATAATTTTGCAAAGGAGATGCTGAGCAAGCCCGAGGAAGCCAGGCGGATTCACGAGCAACGTGCCGAGGAAAAGCTCATGGCCTATGTAAAATCGACAGCCAAAGTCGAAGACAAGGAAATTAGTTCGGAGAAGTTCCGTAAATTGTACGAAAAATAGAACCAATCTTTTTCAAGATGAGTCAAAAGGACGATTTTAAGAAGTTCGCGAACCAGCATATGGGCATCAGTAGCATGGCAATGCATCGCTTTACATCGCAGTATGCCAGCTATATAAGCCCAACCATTATTGAGGAGCGTCAACTCAATGTTGCATCTATGGATGTTTTCTCCAGGTTAATGATGGATCGCATTATTTTTCTGGGAGCTCCCATCGACGACTATGTGGCCAATATTATTCAGGCCCAGCTGCTCTATCTCGATTCGGCCGATCCTTCCAAGGACATTCAGGTTTATTTTAATTCGCCCGGCGGATCGGTTAATGCCGGTCTGGGGATCTACGATACCATGCAGTACACCTCCTGCGATGTGGCTACCATCTGTACCGGCATGGCTGCTTCCATGGCTGCGGTTCTCCTGGCAGCTGGCAGTCCGGGTAAGCGTTCTGCCCTGAAGCACAGCCGGCTTATGATTCACCAACCCATGGGAGGAGCCCAGGGTCAGGCATCCGACATTGAGATAACCGCCCGCGAGATTCTCAAGATGAAGAAGGAACTCTATGCCATTATTGCCGAGCATACCGGAAAGGACATCGCCCAGGTGGAAAAGGACGGTGACCGGGATTTCTGGATGACCGCCAGCGAGGCTAAGGAGTACGGAATGATTGATGAGGTATTGGTCAGATCATCGAAAAAGAAATAGCCATGGACCGTTGCTCTTTTTGCGGAAGGGAGAAAAAAGACACGAACCTGCTTATCGCAGGCATTTCGGGGCATATCTGTGACCGTTGCATTGAGCAGGCCTACAGCATTGTCCAGGAGGAACTCGGGGCAAACAGCGAGTTTGATATGGGCCAGATTCAGTTGATGAAGCCCATGGAGATCAAGCGTTTTCTCGATTTGTATGTGATTGGGCAGGAGGAGGCTAAGAAGTACATTTCCGTTGCCGTTTACAATCACTACAAACGCCTCATGCAGCACGACAGCAAAGATGAGGTGGAGATAGAGAAATCGAACATTGTCCTGGTTGGCGAGACAGGAACGGGCAAGACCCTGCTCGCCCGTACCATTGCCCGCCTTCTGCATGTTCCCTTCACCATTGTTGATGCGACGGTGCTTACCGAGGCAGGTTATGTGGGCGAGGATATTGAGAGTGTGTTGACCAGGTTGTTGCAGGTGGCCGATTACAACGTGGAGGCAGCTGAGAAGGGCATTGTTTTCATCGACGAGGTCGATAAGATTGCCCGTAAAAGCGACAACCCATCCATTACCAGGGATGTATCCGGCGAGGGTGTGCAGCAGGGGCTCCTGAAATTACTGGAGGGTTCCATCATAAATGTGCCGCCGCAGGGGGGCAGAAAGCACCCCGACCAGAAGATGATTCCGGTGAATACCAAGAACATCCTTTTCATCTGCGGAGGGGCCTTCGATGGCATTGAGCGAAAGATCGCAGGAAGGCTTAATACCCAGGTGGTTGGTTATAACGCAGCCAGGGAGACCGATGCCATTGAAAAGGACAATCTTCTTCAATATGTGGCCCCCCAGGACCTCAAGGCCTTTGGCATGATTCCGGAGATTATCGGCCGGCTGCCGGTACTCACCTACCTGAATCCCTTGAACGCGGAGGCGCTCAGGCGCATTCTCACAGAGCCTAAAAATGCCATTATCAAGCAATATGAGAAGCTTTTCGAGATCGATGGCATAAAGCTTAGCTGGGACAAGAAGGTGCTGGACTATATCGTGGAGAAGGCGCTTGAATTCAAGTTGGGCGCACGTGGCCTTCGCTCGATTTGTGAGGCCATTATCATGGATGCCATGTTCGAACTTCCCTCCAGGGAAAACCCCGGCGATATGCATATTGGGATTAAGTATGCCCGGGAGAAACTGGAAAAGACCAATCTGAAGCGACTTAAGGCAGCCTGATGTTTTCAGGGAAGTCCGGAGCATATCTGAGTGCCATTCTGGCCATGACTCTCTGGGGGTTTACCTTTGTTTTTTTTAAGATTGCAGCAGTCTCTTTCAGGCCCATGACCATTGTATTCCAGCGCCTGTTTATTTCTATCTTTTTTCTTTTTGGCTTTGCCTTTCCGGCGGGTCGCCTGAAGCGGATCAAAGCCGCCGACCAGCCCTGGTTCATCCTTATGGCCTTTTTTGAACCCTTTATGTATTTCCTGGGCGAGGCCAACGGGCTTAGCCGTGTGAGTGCAACCGTTGCCGCTGTCATTATTTCCACCATCCCCCTGCTTGTCCCCTTTGTGGCCCGATTGCTGTTTGGGGAGCGATTAACCCTCCTGAACAAGCTTGGGCTCGTGGTTTCCTTTATGGGGGTATTAATGGTGGTCATGGTCGGGCGTGGAGAGCTGAGCGCCGATTATAAAGGCATTCTCCTATTGCTTTTGGCCGTTGTAAGCGCTGTGGGCTACACCATGGTGGTACGCAGGCTCGTCGATGACTATCCTCCAATGACCATCACCGCTTATCAGAGCCTCTACGGCCTGCTGCTCTTTCTTCCGATCTTCCTGATTTGGGAATGGCCCCATTTCGATCCCCATGCCATTACCCGCGACAGCCTGCTATCCCTGCTGTTTCTCGGGATTTTTGGCTCGGGAATCTGCTTCATCCTGATGGCTGTCAGCATCCGGGAACTGGGTGCTGCCAGGTCTAATGTTTTCGCTAACATTGTTCCGGTGGTCACAGCTATAGTCTCCTTTTTCCTGCTTGGTGAGGCAATGCCCTTGCTTAAGATTCTGGGTATTGCCCTGACTGTTCTTGGGCTTTTCCTTTCTCAGATAAGCAGCCTGAAGGGAATTCGTCCCGGCAGAAAGGAGCTTTTACGACATCCGCCTTATTCCTGAGTCATGGCCCGTTGTCTGTTCTTTGTTCAGGGCGAGGGCCGGGGGCATTTGAGCCAGGCACTGGCTATGGCTGAAATGTTGGAGTCTCTTGGCCACGATGTCGTCGAGGTCTGGACCGGCAGTCGAAACGAAGTCCTTTTACCCGCCTACTATCTTCGGCCTTTCGAAGGAAAGCACTGGCACTATGCCGCACCATGGTTGCACAGGCGGGCGAACCGCAGGGGCATTGAAACAGCTGCATCAATATGGCTGAACGCCTTTCGCATCCCCCGTTACCTGAAGGAGGTTCGTCGATTGAGAAAGCGCATTGCAACCCTCCGGCCCGAATACGTTTTTAACTTTTACGAGGGACTGGCTGCCCTGGCTCTTCGCCGCTGTCCCGGGGGCATCAGGCGTATTGCCGTTGGGCACCACTTCTATCACCAGATCAAAAGGCGAAGAACCGGCAAAACGGCACCGATGGGGAAGCGTCTTCTTGCCTGGATGTCGCGTATTGTGGCTGCAGGTAGTGACCGGATTCTGGTCCTTTCTTTCGGGGCCGACCTGCAAGCCCGGGATCCTTACCTGCTTTTTCCTCCGCTGATCAGAGCTGAGGTGCTGAAGTCGACCTATAAGCCCGGTAAGCGTCAGCTCGCCTATTTTATGGACGAAGGCCATATTTGGGATCTGATTCATCGCCAGGGTGAGTCGCCAGAGGGAGGGGTGGACGTTTATTGTTTTCATCAAGCCTTAAGCAAGCTTCCGAAGGCCTACGTTTTGCATGCCCCGGCCGCTGATGTCTTTCTCGGAAAACTATGCAAGTGCTCCCGTCTCTGGACCACTGCCGGTTTTGAGACAGTGGCAGAGGCGGCCTGGCTGGGTGTGGACATCGGACTCTTTCCTGCCGAAGGGCACTACGAGCAGTATCTGAATGCCCTTGATGCCTTTGAGCGGGGGATGGCTGTGCCGGGTAAAACCAAAAATGGCGATATTCCGTTGCAAATACGTACATTTGACCGTGATGCTTACCGGGCCTGGGTGCTGCAGGCTAAAAGTCTGCTGAAGCAGGTTCTCGGTGAATACTAACCAGGATGAATTAGCGTTTTATCAGGGATGAACAGGCCTCTGCTATTGGCAATATTTCTGCTTATGCCCCTGTGTGGGGGCTATGCCCAGAAGGGTGGGAATGCCACCTACAGTTTTCTCGGACTCACCAATGCAGCGCGTGTGGCTGCACTGGGGGGAGAGTTGGTTTCCATTGCCGATGATGACATTAACCTGGCTTTTCACAACCCGGCCCTGCTCAGTGCTGGTATGCACAACCATCTTAACCTGAATTATGTAAATTATTTTGCCGGGGTGAATTTTGGTTATGCTTCCTATGCCCGCAGACATGAACGCCTTGGGAACCTGGCGGCCGGTATTCATTATGTAAACTATGGCAGCTTTGAGCAGACCGACGAGCTGGGGGAGCTTCAGGGCAACTTTAGGGCCTCCGAATATGCCCTGAATGTAATGTGGTCGCGATCAGTGATCGACTCTGCACTGACAGTTGGACTAAACCTAAAACCAATCTATTCTTCCCTGGAGCAATACAGTTCTCTGGGGCTGGCCCTCGACCTTGGCCTCTGCTATCGGATCGATCGTTCCCATACCACTGTGGCGGTGGTCGTGAAAAACATGGGAGCGCAGCTGATTACTTACAGCGGGACACGGGAGAAGCTGCCTTTCGAGATTCAGGCCGGGATCACCCAGGGCCTGGCACATGCCCCCTTTCGCTTTAGTATTACCCTTCAAAACCTCGAGAAATGGGACCTGACTTATGAGGTGGAGGGCCAGGACAAAACCGATTTTTTCAATGAGGAAGTCAAGACAAGCAGCTTCGATGAATTTGGAGACAAGCTGATGCGTCATCTGGTCTTCGGAACCGAATTTCTGCTTGGAAAAAACTTTCACATTGACCTGGGCTATAATTACAAACGCAGGCAGGAGATGAAGGTGTCCGGAAAGCCGGGCATGGTTGGTTTCTCATGGGGGCTTGGATTTCGCGTGTCGAAATTCCACTTTGCCTTTGGACGTTCTTCCTATCACCTTGCCGGCGGTTCCAGCCATTTTTCGCTCACAACCAACCTCTCGGATTTTTACCATCGCACACCCTGAGCACTATTGTGCAAAACGCTATCTTTATGGCCTTAAAACCAAGCCAGTGGAGCAAAGAAAAATCATTGTCGCACTCGATGGAAATTCTTCCTGCGGGAAGAGCACATTTGCTAAAACGATTGCTGCGGATGTGGGATATCGCTACATTGATACCGGTGCCATGTACAGGGTGGTTACCCTGGCAGCTATGGAAGTGGGCCTTTTTGAAGGAAGTGATGCCCCCCCTGTTGAACGGGTAATGGAGGTAATGGACCGGACCCGCATCGAATTTCGTTTCAACACAGTGCAAAAGCGTTCGGAAATCTTTATGAACGATCGCATGGTAGAGGACCGCATTCGGGAGCTCGACGTTTCAGATCATGTCAGTTATATCGCCACTCTTTCGCCTGTTCGGCAAGGGCTTGTTGAGGAGCAACGGCGGATGGGCCGGGAAAAGGCTGTGGTCATGGATGGACGGGACATTGGGACTGTGGTATTCCCCGATGCCGAACTAAAGATTTTCCTGACAGCTTCAGTTGAGGTTCGGGCTCAACGGCGGTTTAAAGAGCTAAAGGAAAAGGGGATGGAAGCAGAGCTTGAGCAGGTCAGGCAGAACCTGGAAAAACGGGATCGCATAGACTCGACCCGGGAGGATAGTCCCTTGAAACAGGCAGTAGACGCCCTCTTACTCGATAATAGCGAGATGCAGATTGAGGACCAGATGGAGTGGTTCAGAGAGGTTTTTCAAGAACGCACAGCATTCAGGGGGCATGAAGATTGACATTGACCCGGGAGCCGGTTTTTGCTTCGGTGTGGAGCAGGCTTTTGACAAGGCCAGGGAACTCCTGAAACAGGGGCAGCAGCTGTATGGCCTGGGGGAGATGGTACACAATGGGGAGGAAGTCAAACGATTGGCGGCACTTGGACTCAAAACCATCAATCATCAGGAACTGGCCAAACTTAAAGGAGCAAGGGTGCTCTTTAGGGCCCATGGAGAAGCCCCCTCCATCTACGAACTGGCGCGTAAAAACGGAATAGAAGTCATCAATGCCACCTGTCCCATTGTACTCAAGCTGCAGGAAAAGATTCGAAACTGTTATGCTTCCATGGACCCTGCGAGGGAACAGATCGTCATTTATGGGAAGGCGACACATCCCGAAACCATAGGGCTGATGGGCCAGATTGACGGAGATGCGGTGGTGATTGAGGACAGTGCAGACCTCCACCGGATCGATGTTTCGAAAAAGATTCATTTGTTTTCCCAGACCACAATGGACCCCGAGGGCTTTTCCGAACTGAAAGCAGCATTGAATGAGCGTTGCGGAAGCGTTCAGGGACTTAATGCGAACTGCACGATTTGCAGTCAGATGAAAAAGCGTAAACCTGGCCTGGCAGAATTTGTCGGGAACTATGAGCTCATCCTCTTTATCAGTGGGAAGAATTCCTCCAATGGCAGAATGCTATACGAATACTGTGCTTCTCTCAATCCTTCGACCCGTTGGATTTCCGGGCCCGATGAACTAGAGAGATCCTGGTTCGAGGGTTTTAGTTCCGTTGGAATCAGCGGGGCAACTTCTACCTCGCGGCTGCAACTTGAAGAGGTTGCAACGGAGATAAGAAAGATAATGCGGGGTTAAGATTATTTTCCGTAATTTTGTTCCTTAATTTTTTGTAAACCATGGGAAAAATCAAGCGATTAGCTGTACTTACTTCCGGGGGAGACGCCCCCGGAATGAACGCTGCCATCAGGGGGGTTACCCGGACAGCCATCTATAACGGAATTGAAGTAAGTGGTGTGAGGCATGGCTACCATGGTATGATCTACAATCATTTTGTGAGCCTCAAGGCCCACAGTGTGAGTGACATTCTCGACAGGGGCGGAACCATTCTGAAGACGGCCCGGAGCAAGGAATTCATGGAGGCCGAGGGGCGAAAGACCGCCTACCGTAACCTGAAAGAGGCCGGCATTGATGCCGTCGTGGTCATTGGAGGGGATGGTTCACTTACCGGTGCGAGGGTATTCTGTGATGAGTTTTCCGACATCCCTTTTGTAGGCATTCCGGGCACTATCGATAACGATATATATGGGACCGATTACACCATCGGCTACGATACTGCTATGAATACGGTGGTTGACGCTGTGGATAAGATCAGGGATACGGCGGGCAGCCACAACCGCTTGTTTTTCATTGAAGTCATGGGTCGCGATGCCGGCTTCATTGCCCTGGAAAGCGGGATTGCTTCAGGTGCCGAGGCCGTCCTGATCCCCGAGGTACATGGTCAGGTCGAGAACCTGAAGGATCACCTTGAGAAGGGCTTTAAGCGTAAGAAGTCGAGTAACATCATCATTGTGGCTGAAGGAGATGAATCGGGAGGTGCTTTTGCCATTGCAGACAGGGTAAAGGATAGCTTTGTAGACTACGACATAAGGGTCTCGGTGCTGGGGCACATTCAGCGAGGCGGTAAACCCTCGGCACTCGACCGCGTGAATGGCAGTAAACTCGGCTTTGCTGCTGTAGATGCCCTGCTGGACGACCAGAAGAGTGTGATGGTGGGTTTCCATAACGGGGAGATCGACCACGTTCCCTTCCGGAAGGTTATTAAACTGAAAAAGAACGTGGATCCGTCCCAGATGCAGATGGTGGAGATTCTTTCGGTCTAATCCTTTTTCCTGCAGCCTTCCATTTTTCGTACCTTGCCGTTCATGTCCGGCAAAGCAACCTGTGCTTCAGTTATTCTTCCGCTGGCGGTAAGCGGAACCTTCAGTTATCGCATTCCCGAAGACTTGTGCGGCAGGCTTGCGCCCGGCATGCGAGTCCTCGTTCCTTTTGGAAAGAAGAAGGTCTATACCGGACTCTTGCTGTCGCTCGAAGAAGATGCCCCGGACGGCTACAGCCTTAAAGCGATTCTGGAGCAGGTCGACGAGACTCCGGTGGTCTCAGCGCTGCAGCTTCAGCTCTGGAAGTGGATCGGAAACTATTACATGTGCAGCCCGGGCGAGCTGATGCGTGCAGCCCTGCCTTCAGGCCTTCGTCCCGAAAGCGAATCGCGCGTTCGTTCCAATCCCGGCTGGAATGACGAAGAGGCATTGGACCGCCAGGCCCGTTTGCTTCTTAAACTCATTCGGGAAGAGGGAGAGGTGACCATTGGAGATCTGCAATTAAGCGGGATTCATGGAAGTGTGCACCGGCTGCTGCGGCAATTGGTCGATCAGGGAGCTGTTGAGATCAATGAATTTATGCCAAAAGGGGCGAAGCCCAAACTGCGCAGCTACATTTCTCTGGCCCCTGCCTATCGCTCTGAAGAGGCCCAGCATGCATTGCTCGATAAGTTGCAGCGCGCCCCGAAACAGCGCGCCCTTATTGAGCGCCTGCTCGATCTGGCCGGAACAGGAAAGGAAACGGGACCGGTTTTGCGAAAGCAACTGAGCGGAGCATTGCCTGCACAATCGCTGAATGCCTTGCTGAAGAAGGCGATACTTGTACAGGAGGACAAAGAGGAGATGGCAAATGCAGAGGCCGAAAAAGTTCAGGCGCCGGCCCGTCTGAACCAGGCTCAGCATGAAGCCCTGGAAGCCATACGCAGCCATTTCAACACGAAGCAGACTGTTCTGCTTCACGGGATTACCTCAAGTGGAAAAACCGAGCTCTATATTCACCTGATTCGCGACAGTCTGGAGGCAGGCAGGCAGGTGCTCTACCTGCTCCCCGAGATTGCGCTTAGCACCCAGATCATCCAACGAATCAGACGGGTGTTTGGCGCAGGTGTAGGGGTTTTTCATTCGCGCTACAGCGATGCCGAACGGGTGCATGTGTACCGCAACCTGTTGGGCCTCACCGATCAGCCACCCTACGACATCATCATTGGTGTGAGGTCGGCCATTTATCTTCCGATCGACAGGCTGGGCCTGATCATTATCGATGAGGAGCATGAGTACACCTTCAAGCAATTCGATCCTGCTCCGCGCTACAATGCCCGTGATACAGCCCAGGTGCTGGCGCTGTTCCAGGAGGCGAATGTGTTGCTTGGAACGGCTACGCCTTCATTTGAGACCCTCTACAATGCCCGGCAGGGAAAGTACGGGCTCGTCGAGCTGAAAGAGCGTTATGGAAAGGTAGCCCCGCCTGAAATGGTCCTGGCCGATGTGGCACGGGCCACGAAGCGGAAGCAGATGCTCTCCCATTTTACACCGGAGATGGTTGCAGGCATCAGGACCTGCCTGGAGAACCAGGAACAGATCATCCTCTTTCAGAACCGAAGGGGTTTTGCCCACTACCTGCTCTGCCAGGATTGCGGTCATATCCCGAAGTGCAGCCGCTGCGATGTCAGCCTTACCTATCACCGCTACAGTGGAAAGATGGAGTGCCATTACTGCGGTTACCAGGAGCCGGTGCCCGGATCCTGCCCTTCCTGCGGAGCCACGCGTATGCAAATGAAGGGGATAGGTACCGAAAGCCTGGAAGAGGAAATAGCCCTGGTTTTCGAAGGCATCCGGGTCGGGAGACTCGACAGAGATGTGGCCCGCTCGGTCCGTTCCTACGAGCGTATCCTGAATCGTTTTGCCAGCCGTGAGCTTGATGTGCTCATTGGAACACAGATGCTGTCGAAAGGCCTCGACTTTGGCAATGTGGGGCTGGTGGGGATAATAGATGCCGACAGCATGTTGAACTTTCCCGATTTCAGGGCTTTTGAGCGTAGTTATCAGTTGATCTCACAGGTAAGTGGCCGGGCCGGGAGACGAAAGAAGCAGGGGAAGGTGATCATCCAGACCATGGATCCCGGGCATCCGGTGATCGATTACATTGTGAGGCAGGATTTTGAGGGATTCTACAAGGACCAGATGGCCGAACGCGAGCTATTTTCCTATCCCCCTTTCAGCCGGATGATCAGGATTCGCTTCAGGCATCGCATTCCCTCCATTCTGGATGGTGCATGCGATCGGGTTGCTGCTTCGCTGAGGGAGATTTTCGGCATGAGGGTTTATGGGCCCCAGTATCCGCCGGTGCGAAAGACCCACAACTACTTTATTAAATTCATCATTCTGAAAATCGAGCGGGAAGCTTCGATGGAAAAGGCCCGCAGCCTCCTGGCCGGGGTTCTTGGAACGCTTGACAAGCAGGAGGTGTTCAGGGCTGTGCGTGTGGCCGTTGACGTGGACCCGTATTAGCCGATAAAATCCTATCTTTGTCTGAGTCTTATTCAGCATAGATGTTTGAATCCACCGACTTTCAGGACCTGTTTGCGCACTTCGATAAGCAAAAAATACTCATCATCGGCGACGTGATGATTGACACCTACCTCTGGGGGGAGGTGAATCGTGTTTCTCCGGAAGCACCCGTTCCCATTGTTTCGGGCGTAAGGGAAGAAAACAGGCTGGGGGGGGCTGCCAATGTCGCCTTGAATATCAAGGCCATGGGTGCTGTACCCATCCTCTGTTCGGTCATTGGTGGCGATTACCGGGGGCGAATGTTTCTGCAGTTGATGGAGGAACAGAATCTTTCGGATATTGGGCTTGTGGTGGATGACGGAAGAGTTACCACACAGAAAACCAGGATCATCAGCGGAAGCCGTCACCTGCTCAGGGTCGATGAAGAAATGGATGAGTTCCTGGAGAAGCCTGTTCAGAACGAGTTTCTTGAACTGGTCCGGAATTTACTCGAGAGCGGCGGTATAGATGCCATTGTTTTCCAGGACTATGACAAGGGAGTGCTGACCCCCGAATTTATTGAATCCATTATTGATCTGGCTGCGCAGGTTTTGGTTCCTGTTCTGGTCGATCCCAAGTTCAGAAGTTTCCACCTTTACAGGAAGGTGAGCCTTTTCAAGCCAAACTTTAAGGAAATGGCCCGGGGTGCAGAACTGGATCTGAAGAAAGAGGACATTGTGGCCATAGCACAGGCCGTTTCACCTTTTCGGGAAGAGCAGGGAATAGAGACGCTTCTGCTCACCCTAAGCGAAAACGGGGTACTCGCGCTGGATGCCGAAGGCAGTTACCACTTACCTGCTGTTGAGCGTGAGATTGCGGATGTTTCCGGGGCGGGAGATACCGTGATCAGTGTTGCTGCCCTGGCTAAGGTTGCAGGCCTGACCATCCCAGAGATCGCCGCTATTTCGAACCTTGCCGGCGGTCAGGTTTGCGAAAAAGCCGGTGTGGTCCCCGTCGACTGTGAAAAGTTGCAGGAGGAATGCATCCGGTACTTTAAAAATTCATAATCTTTTGTAATTTTGTGCCCGGATCAATGATCCAATCGGGGTATAGCGCAGCCCGGTAGCGCGCTTCGTTCGGGACGAAGAGGTCGTGGGTTCAAATCCCGCTACCCCGACCACACCGGACTTTCTTCGACTTCAGAGGGAAGTTCCATTTTGTCCGGGTTTATGAACGGAGTTCTACCCTTTTTCGCGGGAGAAGAGGGCCACCCGGGTTGGTTTCAGCAGTACCTTCAACCGGGGTGTCAGTAAAAACTCCGCACTCACCTGGCCACCCCGGTTATTCAACAAAAACCACCCGCCGGAGCAATCAACCTCCAACTGCGGACGGCACTGTATCAAAAACCCTCCGGGCTTGGCCTTGCGAGCGTAAACCTATTAAATAGTGCGGATTCTGCGGGCACAGCCTGTGTGCTTTTTTAATGTGCTACCCGCCGCGCGGTGACCAGAAGACCAGCGAGTATTTCACATAATGCCCTTTTATGTTTCCCTATTTAGGGCGGAAGGAGCAGACATAAAAGTCATTATGTTAAATACCGAGCGAGCATGGCCTTTGTCCGATTGCCCCTGACTGAACCCAGGGCGCAAAGGAGTGAAGGAAGGGGCATGAGGCAAAGGCCAACAAAACACCTTACAGGTTCAGGGCCTTCGGATCCATCCGGTTACCCCTGAAGCTGGCCAGTTCTACACACTCTCTGTTGAACCGGTAATACAGTGTTGTTTGTGGGCTAATCACGCAACGGCGAAGGTTTTTCCTTTTATTCGAGTATGGGAACTGTTGGGATTGATGGCTATCTGATCGATCACCTCTTCAAAGTAAATATCAACCCGGGCAGCTACCGCTGCACCAAACTGACCTGATACATAATCAAGGATCTCCTCATACTCCTGGTAAGCACGAGTGGAGTAGCGTACTGGATAAGACATGACAAAGGATTTAGAGCTTGTATTTCTCCTGGATCTTCTCCCTTACCTCAGAACGGGTCAGATACTCCCCGCGATCCAGCTGCTCCAGACCTTCTTCTATGGCCTTTCGATCCTCCTCACTCACCTCATCCCACCAGTCTTCCTGCGCTGCTGCCTTACCTGCCAATAAGGTCTTAACGGCATTTAAAACATTGCTGTCCGATATCTTATCGATCATATTGTGCAGGTCTGTACGTAGTTCAACGATGTCCATAATTAGCATGTTTTCTGCCTCCTGCAAATTTAACGATTAATATGCACTTTGGTTTTGTACCCTTTCAAAGGGTGGTATTTCTTTAACTGGTTTTGCAGCCCCTGCAGGTTTACCCGCAGGTAAAGCCGTGCTATCGATATTCTTGTCTCCCGGAAAACATCCTCAAGGATCCAGGTATGCTCAAGCGGCTGAACGATATCGAGAGCATGGAACCTGAAGAAAAAAGCCATGTACTCTTTACAAAATTTCCAAGTACACACCAAGCTGAAAATCCTTGCGGATTTTCAGAAGTAGGCGAGTAGCAGCAATTACTTATAGCTATTGTTGCCATTAGTACTTCTTATTTCCATTTCCATTTTAGTTCATCAACATATTCAGCTCCTAATTCAATCACTCGTTTTTTAAATTCTGTTTGATTCAATCGAGTGTTTTGGAATAATGAGAGATAAATCCGTTGTCAGTTTTATAAAGAGATGCTCTTTCGTCTCTATCAATTCCTTAAGTTCAGTTCCGTTTATTTTACTTTCAGATATAAAATCTTTGGCATTCACAGAATTTTCATCAAGTTCAATTTCCACAGGTTTGTTAATCCGATTTTTATAATTTTCCTCAATGTGTTTCTTAAAATGGTTTTTGTATTTCCATTTAGAATACAATGGATATAATACAAACCATAAAATTCCAAATAAAACGAATGCAATTCCGATTCCAAATTTTCCACTTTGGTTTGCAAAAAATATTCCGAGTACTAAGTAAAATATCGGAATAATTATTCGAGAACGAAATCGTTTTTTTCTATGTAATTCAGATTTTGAAGATGCATAAAGCTGGTACTCTAAAAAATCCGAATTTGTAAGTTGATAGTTTATGTTCATCGTATTAATGGCAACGGTGAGTATATGAGCAGTAGCGGAATTAAAAGCTATAAACTTCAAACCTAAACTGCCCTTAGCCAAACCTTATTTTGATTATTCAAATTTACATAAAAAATTATAATAAGGTTTGGCGGGTAAAAATGCACAATCTTTAAGTTAAGTACTTGCCCCGCTATTGCTTATACACATTGTTATAGCCAATTTTACTTATCTAATAACCAATCAAATACGTTTAAATGCCTTACTCCACTTCGACTTTGAGTAAACCCATCTGTTGTAAGCAAGTATTTAGGATAATTATCTTTTATTTTTTCCAACGCTCCAAATTCTCGTTCTATGGTATTTTCATCATTCGTTTGCCAAGCAACTTGATAATATTCTATATCACCTGTTTTGTTTTTACAAACAAAATCTACTTCACTATTTCGACTTGTACCTGTCCATATTTTATTGCCTCTACGAAGTAGTTCCAAGTAAACAACATTTTCCAAAATATGTCCTCTGTCAGTAGTACGTTCTTTGCCTTGTAAAAAATTGATAAAACCCATATCTACCAAATAGTATTTTTCTTGTGTTGCCAATTGTTTTCTACCCTTCAAATCAAAACGGTTTACTTTGTAAAACACAAAACTT
>PDWI01001829.1_pt1 | contig 33127 bp, 36 predicted proteins | sample 1430891 | NCBI WGS metagenome assembly PDWI01 (sample SAMN01162508, study PRJNA174530) | Oral metagenome, whole genome shotgun sequencing project. | biome: Marine environment; feature: Marine mammal; material: Swab sample of the gingival sulcus; isolation source: swab sample of gingival sulcus... | reverse complement strand
ATAACAACGCCTATAACTTTTGCAGCAACTGCTAATTGTGTTCGATTTTGTGGCGGGGATGTATATTTTGCTGATATAGATCCTGACACATATTTACTTGATCTTGAGTCGGTAAGAAATCTTGTAGAAAGTAAATCCAAAGGCTTTTTTAAAGGTATTATTCCTGTTAATTTTGCAGGACTTCCTGTAAATCTTGAAAAATTTAGATCTTTGGCGAATGAGCATAATTTATTCTTAGTAGAAGATGCCGCTCATTCTCCGGGTGGGTATTTTATTGATTCCAATTCTAAAAAGCAATACTGTGGCAATGGTGTATATACAGATTGTTCTATTTTTTCTTTCCATCCTGTGAAACATATTGCTTGCGGAGAAGGTGGAATGATTACCACGAATAATGAAGAGGTTTATAGAAGATTAAAATTATATAGATCTCATGGAATTACAAAAGAAGATATGAAAGAAAATCATGGGGGCTGGTATTATGAAATGCAAGCCTTAGGTTTTAATTATCGCTTAACAGATATGCAATCAGCTTTGGGTATTTCTCAATTAAAAAAGAATCCTAAGGGGCTTATTCGGAGAAATGAAATTGCAGAAAAATATAAAAAATCTTTTAATGGTAAAATAAAATTTCAAACAGTTCCTGATGGCTGTTATAATGCTTATCATTTATTTGTTATTGAAGTTGATGATAGAAAGGGCTTATATGATTATTTAAGAAAACATGAAATATTTTCTCAAATTCATTATATACCTTTGCATACTTTACCATATTACAAAGAAAATTGTAATTTAGATTTTAATTTGCCGAATGCAGAAAATTATTATAAAAGATGTATCAGTTTACCTATGTTTCCATCTTTAAAAGATGAAGAACAAGATTTTATTATAGAGAAAGTTTTGGAGTATGTTGAGAAATGATAGCTAATAAAATAATATTGGGTACCGTTCAATTTGGATTAGATTATGGAATTAATAATAAGGACGGGAAACCTTCTTCATTAAAGATTTCAAAAATATTAGATTATGCTAAATCTCAAGGTATTGAATACCTTGATACAGCTGAAGCTTATGGTGATTCTCAAACTCAAATAGGCAAATATCACATAGATTCTGATACAAAATTCAAAATTATAACTAAATACAGTTCGAGTATTACTAATTTACCTGAATCCATTATCGATAGAGTTAGGAATGATATTAGTGTTTTAAATGTTGATAGTTTATATGGATATATGTTTCATTCTTTTAATGATTTTATTGCAAGGATTGATCTTTTTAAAGATGATTTGTTATTTTTAAAAAAAAATGGGGAGCTAAATAAATTAGGCGTTTCTGTATATACAAATGAGGAAATGAATAGGGTTTTGGAGTACGAATGTGTTGATCTAATTCAGTTACCTTTTAACTTATTAGATAATTACAGTCAACGCGGTTCTCTTTTACGAAAAGCTAAAGAAAAAGGAATAGAAATCCATACTAGATCAAGTTTCTTACAGGGCTTGTTTTTTAAGTCGCTTGAATCTATTCCGAAAAAATTAAGCCCTTTGTTATCCTATATGAATGAATTGAAGAAAATGAATATTGATATGAATAAACTTGCTCTTAGCTATGTAAATCAGCAAAAATATATTGATAAAGTGTTGATAGGTGTAGATAATATAGAACAATTAATATCTAATATTGCATCTTTAGAATATAAACTTTCAGATGCAAATATAGAAAAAATTAATAATCTTTATGTTAAAGAAAGGGATTTATTGAATCCTACTAATTGGAGTTAAATTATGAAAACAATTGTTATAACTCAGGCTAGATCTGGTTCAACCAGACTTCCTGGAAAAGTTTTATTGAAAATTAAAAATAAAACTTTATTGGAGATTCATATAGATAGAATAAAAAAGGCAAAAAGGGTCGATAAGATTTATATTGCGACAACTACAAATAAAAATGATTCTTGTATTGTAGATTTATCTAAAGATTTGGATGTAAATTATTTTTGTGGTAGTGAGAATGATGTATTGGATCGGTTTTATCAAACTGCAAAGCGCGAGCAACCTGATTGGGTCGTTCGTTTGACATCAGATTGTCCTTTAATTGATCCTGAGTTAATAGATGCTGTAATCGAAATGGCTCAAGAAAGAGACTTAGATTACTGTTCCAATACTCTAGCCGAATTATTTCCTGATGGTCAAGATGTTGAAGTTTTTAAATTTCAAGCTTTGGAATTAGCTTGGAAAAATGCTAAATTAAATTCGGAGAGAGAACATGTTACTCCATACATAAGAAAAAATTCTACATATTCTAAGGGTTCTTTGTTTAAATCTGAAAATTATCCTGCACCGGATAATTTTGGTATGGTGAGGCTAACCGTTGATGAACCTAATGATTTAGAAGCTATTCGTAGGATAGTTGACAATTTAGGTTTTGACTGTACTTGGAGAGATTATGCAGACTATTATTTATCTCATTCTGAAATACAGAATCTAAATAATAATATTGAAAGGAATGAAGGTTATCAAAAATCACTAAAGGGAGATATATAATGAATACAGGACAAAACCTTTATAAGAAAGCAAAGAAAATAATTCCGGGGGGTACAATGTTATTGTCAAAGCGTCCTGAAATGTTTTTACCGAAAAATTGGCCTTCTTACTTTTCTAAGGCGAAAGGCTGTGAAGTTTGGGATCTTGATGATAATAAGTATACTGATGTTTCAATAATGGGAATAGGAACTAATATACTTGGATATGGAAATGAAGAAGTTGATAATGCCGTTCGTGAAGTTATTTCTAAAGGTAATATGTCTACATTCAATTGTCCCGAAGAAGTGTTCTTAGCGGAACAGTTAATTGATATGAATCCTTGGGCCGATATGGTACGCTTTGCTAGAACCGGTGGTGAAGCAAATGCTATTGCAATTAGAATTGCAAGAGCTGCTTCCGGTAAAGATAAGGTTGCTATCTGTGGCTATCATGGTTGGCATGATTGGTATTTATCTACAAACCTGGGGAATAATGAAGGTTTAACACCACACTTATTGCCGGGCTTAGAGCCCAAGGGTGTTCCTGCCGGACTTAAAGGAAGTGTTTTACCATTTTTATACAATGACTATACTGAATTAGAGAATTTAGTAAAAAATCATGATATAGGCATCATTAAAATGGAGGTTCAACGGAATTTCCCACCTAAAAAAGGGTACTTGGAAAAAGTCAGAAAATTAGCTGATGATAATGGTATTGTTTTAATTTTTGATGAATGCACATCAGGTTTTAGAGAGACTTATGGTGGTGTTTTTAAAAAATACAATGTTGAACCTGATATGGCTGTTTTTGGAAAAACTATAGCGAATGGTTATGCCTTAACGGCTGTTGTTGGTAAAAGGTCGGTAATGGAGGCTGCTCAGCAAACTTTTATTAGTTCAGTATTTTGGACTGAGCGTATTGGGCCTACGGCAGCATTAAAAACACTGGAAGTAATGAAAAAATGCAAGTCATGGGAGTATGTAACTAATTTAGGTCTTTATATTACTGACCAATGGAAAAAATTGGCAAAAACACATGAGTTGCAAATTAATACTTTTGGTCTACCGGCTCTTACCGGTTTTTCATTTTTATCAGAAAATGCTCTTAAATATAAAACATTTATAACTCAAGAGATGTTAAAAAAAGGCTTCTTGGCATCCAATCTTCTTTTTAGTTGTATGGCTCATAATAAAAATATTATAGATAATTATTTAAATGAGTTAGATAAGGTTTTCTTAACTATAAAGAAATGTGAGAATAAGGAATTAGCCATTGATGATTTATTGGATGGTCCGGTGTGTCATGCTGGATTTAAAAGATTAAACTAAAGTATAAATTACAAGAGGAATAATAAACAAGATTGAATATGAAATTTCCAACTAAATATCCATTCCTAAAAAAAAATAGGTTTACTCATCAGGAATATTCATTAGTGCCAATTCGTTATGAAGATAGACTTGATATAATGAAGTGGAGAAATGAGCAAATTTATCATTTAAGACAAAAAGACTTGTTAACTGTAGAGCAACAGGATAAATATTTTAAAGATGTAGTTAGTAAACTTTTTGAGCAGGATAAGCCTAATCAAATTTTATTTTCTTATTTAAAAGATGATGCCTGTATTGGATACGGAGGTTTGGTGCATATAAATTGGATTGATAAAAATGCTGAAATTTCATTTGTAATGAATACTGAATTGGAAGAAAAAGAATTTGAATTGCATTGGACAAATTATTTGAGAATTATAGAGCGGATTGCATTTAAGGAATTGGCACTGCACAAAATATATATATATGCATTTGATTTAAGACCTCATTTGTATCAAGCCGTTGAGAAAGTTGGCTTTGTAAAAGAAGCTGTGTTAAAAGAGCATTGTTGTTTTGAGGGCGCATTTAAAGATGTTGTTATTCATGCGATGGTGAAGTGATGAATTTAGGTATTTTGTGTAGTGGGAATTTGGGCTTTTTAAATCTTTGTAAATTAGCCAAATTATACAGTATTGATTTTGTCTTTACAGATTCCAAATCTTTTCCAATTATAGATTTTTGTAAATGTCGCAATATTCCATTGTTTGTGGGTAATCCCAGAGATGGTAGAGGAAAAACTTTTTTAAAAAATAGATGCCGATATTTAATTTCTATAAATTATATATTTATTGTGGAAAGTGATATAATAGATATGGCTGATAAATTAGCTTTTAATATACATGGCTCTTTATTACCCAAATATAGAGGACGCACGCCTCATGTTTGGGCAATTATAAATGATGAAACAGTCACAGGTATAACAGCTCATGTTATGGAAAAAGGTTGTGATACTGGCGATATTTTATTACAGCAAAAAGTTTATATTTTACCAGAAGATACAGGTTATGATATTTTAAAAAAGTATGAAAATTTATATTTCCCGTTAATTAAAGAGGTTATAAATCAATCAGAAAATAATATTCTGACTAAAGAAAAACAAAATGAGACTTTAGCAACCTATTTTGGCAAACGCACTCCCTCTGATGGTGAAGTATGTTGGGATTGGTCTAGAAGAAGAATAAAAAATTGGATTAGGGCTCAATCGAATCCTTATCCTGGGGCTTTTACTTATATTGGTGAAAAAAAAATTATCGTTGATAAAGTCATTGAGTCTGACTTGGGCTTTAATCAAAACGAACCTAATGGGTTGATAAAAGCTGATACTCCTAATGTTATTGTTAAAACTCCAAATGGGTGCCTTGAATTGTTAGAAATTAGAGGCAATAAGTTTTTGTGTAAAAAAGGCTTAGTGTTTAATTCTAGTCATAACACTTTATATGGGAAATAAAATAATCTGTTTTTGAAGATGTTCTTTACGAAAATGCAATAGAAAATAGAAAATCTCAAAAAGGTTTTGGTTACTTAATAATTGTATGGAGAGCTGTCAGTTTTTTGGAGCTGGAAAGTCTTGCCCATTCTGTAAGGAAACTGGAAAAACTTAAAGGGTGAAGTTCAAAGAAATTCTAAAATGAAAAATAGAATAAATTTAGAAGTTAAAGATATAAACACTATCCTTACTCAAGGCGAAACTTCTACTGTTGAATTTAAATCAAGTTTTCAAAAAGAACTTATTGAAACTGTTGTTGCCTTTGCTAATGCTCAAGGTGTATTGGTGGGGTATGTTAATTTTGATGAAATGATGATAGACTTAGAAAATGAATTATTATATAGAAATTGAAGTTTTTAACTTCTTTAAAAGAATGCTAAAACGTATTATCTGGATATGCTCGACACTGAACGGGCAATTAAAGAATATTTTGTAGAAATGGGAGGATTTTATGTTAATCGGAACGATAAACGGAAATACAATTACAGTAAATAATGGTGATATTACTTTGCTGGATGGAAAAAATGTTTTAATAAGCGTTTTGGAAAAAAAACAACAGCAAGAAAAAGATCCTATTGATATTTTAACTTATGTAAAACCATGTGTTCGTGCAGATTTTGCGAATGATTATATAAAAGGTTTAAGAAATAATGACAGATTTTAAATGCGTGTTTGTTGATACAGCTCCTTTTATTTATTGCTTAGAAAAAAATAAAAAATATTTTGAACTAGCAAAACATTTTTTTGAGCATTGTTATTTAAATGATATAAAGCTAATTACATCTGTAATAACAATTGAAGAATATTGTGTATACCATTATAAGCATAATCAATTTGATTATATTAAAAACTTTGAGAAATTTATTATTAATTTATCAGTTAAAATAGTTTCTATTGATAAAGAAATAGCAGTTCAAGCAGCTAAGCTTCGTGCTTTGTATGATAATATAAGGGGAATGGATTCTTTACAACTTGCATCTTGTTTAAATTATAAATGCGATGCGTTTGTAACAAACGATCTACAATTAAAACAAGTCAAAGAAATAAAAACCTTATTTCCCGAAAATTGGATATAAACAGAATATAAAGATAACCCCAAAACAAGATGCTATTTTGTTTTGGACAAAGAGATTCTAAAATGAAAAATAGTATAAATTCAGAAGTTGAAAATATAAACACAATCCTTATTCAAGGCAAAACTTCTACTGTTGAATTCAAATCAACTTTTAAAAAAGAGCTTGTTGAAACTGTTGTAGCCTTTGCTAATACTAAGGGGGGGGGCTATTTTTATTGAAATAAATTTTTGATGATAGAATTGAATTTTTTGATCCCGGAAAGTTATATGCTGACTTAACAATAGAGAAATTGCAACAAGGAGATTATTCTTCACAAAGTCGAAATAAGGCTATAGCAAAAATGTTTAAAGAAGCCGGTGTAATTGAAAAATATGGTTCAGGTATTAAGCGGATTAAACAGGCTTGTGTAAAATATGGATTAAAAAAAACTGTTTTTGAGGAGTTCTCTAATGGTTTTAGTGTTGTATTATTCAAAGAGCAATTTGTTGAGGGTGTAAATGTCGGTGTAAATGATATTTATAAGTTTATAAAAGAAAATAAGTCTGTTAATGCTAGACAAATATCAAACAAATATACTCAGATTTCGCAAAGAACTATTGAACGCTGGTTAAAACAATTGAAGGAAGAAAATAAAATAGAGTATAGAGGTAGCTCAAAAACAGGTGGCTACTTTATTAAAGAATAAGCGAGGATAATATGAAAAATAAAGTGTTTATAATTGCAGAGCTTTCTGCTAATCATAATGGAAGCAAGGATATTGCTATTCAAACTATTAAAGCTGCGAAAAGAGCCGGAGCAGATGCTATAAAATTACAAACTTATACAGCAGATACTATAACATTGGATTCAAATAATGATGATTTTATAATTAAAGGTACTATTTGGGAAAATCAAAAACTTTATGATTTATACAAACAAGCGTACACACCTTGGGAGTGGCATAAAGATTTGTTTGATGCTGTAAAAAAAGAAGGACTTGTTTGTTTTTCAACACCTTTTGATAAAACTGCTGTTGATTTATTAGAAGAACTGGATAATCCAATATATAAAATTGCTTCTTTTGAAATTACAGATATTTCCTTAATTGAATATGTTGCATCAAAAGGTAAACCTATAATTATGTCAACAGGAATAGCTAAGTATGATGATATTAAGTTGGCTGTTGAAACTTGCAGAAAAGCAGGCAATAATGATATTACTATTTTGAAATGTACATCATCGTATCCTGCACCTATTGAGGATTCAAATTTAATAATGATGAAAAAGATTGCAAAAGACTTTAATGTAAAAGTTGGATTGTCTGATCATACCTTGGGTATTACTGTTCCTGTGGTTGCTACAGCCTTAGGAGCTACTGTTATTGAAAAACATTTTATTTTAGATAAAAACATTGGCGGTCCTGATGCTTCTTTTTCTTTGGATGAAAAAGAATTTACAGAAATGGTTAAAGCTGTAAGACAAGCTGAAAAAGCGATAGGCAAAGAAACTTATGAGCTAACTGAAAAGCAAAGAGAAGGTAAAATGTTTTCTCGATCTCTTTATATTTCAAAAAATGTGAAATCCGGTGATATAGTAAGTGAGGAAAATGTTCGTTCTATTAGACCGGGATATGGTCTTCATCCCAAATATTTAAACGACATTCTTGGTAAAAAGTTTAATGCTGATTATAAGTTAGGTGATAGATTTACAATTGATATGGTTAATTAATTTTCCAGTTTAATATTATAATTGAGTATCAATGATTAAGGAGTATAAATTTATGAACAAAGCACTAAAAAAAATACTAAAGCCTGTTCTTTTACCACCATATCGTTGGTTACAGAAAGACAGGCTATGGGTAAGAAAAATACTTTCTATGATTGCACCCGTTTATGCATCTAAAAGATTATATAAAATGGCTCTTGGAAAAAAACTTGATTTAAAAAATCCTAAAACGCTAAATGAAAAATGCATGTGGTTAAAATTAAATAGTTATTATAATCATCCGTTAATTACTGAATGTTGTGATAAATATTTAGTTAGAAATTATATCAAAAGAATGGGTTGTGCGGAAATACTGAATGATCTAATAGGAGTTTGGGAAACTCCTAATGAGATAAATTTTTATGACCTTCCAAATCAATTTGCTTTAAAATGTAATCATGGTGCCGGATATAATATTATTTGCACTGATAAATCAAGACTAAATATTGAGAATACAAGAAAACAATTAAGTAAATGGTTAAAAGAAGATTATTGGAAAGTATGTGCGGAAACACAGTATAAGTTTATTAAAAAAAAAATAATTGCTGAAAAATTTATTGAAAATAAATCAGGTGATTTAATTGATTATAAATTTTTCTGTGAAAGTGGTAAATTTAAAACATTACAGGTCATTAGTGATAGATATTCTAATATGCAATTATATTATTTTGATGAAACATTAGTTTATCAACCTAGTTATTCTTTTTCAGAAGAAGTAAAATTTGATACTAGTTCACCTCCTAAACTCCCTGATAATGTAACTGAAATGATAAAAATTGCTGAACATTTATCGAAACCATTTCCTTTTGTAAAAGTTGATATGTATAATGTTGATGGTAAGATAATGTTTAGCGAGCTTACTTTTATACCTTATGGCGCTATACATTATACCAAGCATGCTAATATGCCCAGCTCTATAAAACTAACAAATGTTGATGAATCTGTAATACTATAACATAGGTAAAATAAAAATGACTAATAAACTAACAATATTAATGCCTTCATATAATCGTGGGCAATATATAAGTGAAGCTGTAGATTCAATTTTAAATCAAAAAACAAACTTTGGTATAAAGTTAATTATAACGGATGATTGTTCTACTGATGGATCAGTTGAAATTATCAAAGCGTTGCAAGAAAAATATTCTGAAAAAATTGAAGCACTTTTTTCAGATGAAAATAAAGGGCTTCTTACAAATATTTTAAAAGCACAAGTAAAAGTTAATACGGAATATTTTTGTGTATTAGATCCTGATGATTATTACATTGATGAAAATTTCTTGCAAAAAGCTATTGATTATCTTGAAGCCCAAAAAGATTTTACTATATACTCATCAAATTGTAGAATGTTATATGAAGATGCAAAAACAGAACCTTTTATTAAAAGCAAAAGAAAAAATGCTATTTTTAATTTTGATGATTTATTAAATGAAAATCTTATAATTACACAAACAGCAGGTAGTATATTTCGAAATGTAATTTATAAAAACGGTATTCCTAAAATAATACAACAAGCAATAGGAACTGAAAGTGAGCCTTCTTTTAGAGCTGATACTGAAAGATATATTATGCATCTGAACAAAGGTAAGGCTTATTTTAATAATGAAATTGTGGCTATATATCGAATTCATAAATCGGGTATTTGGACAAAGACAAATCAGTTTCATCGCAACTTATTATCTGCACAAGGATTTTATGACTATTTTAGATATTTTGAGTATAAATATCCTGAGTATTTTATAAAACAGTCAAATTTTTATATAAAATTATGTTTTGATGAATTAAAAAAAGCAATAGATGAAAATAAAATTAATCAAACAGTACAAATAGATGACCTTAAACATTTGTTTGACTTGATGCTTAAAAACGAAAAATATCATGTAAAAGATATTAGATTAAATAATAAAAAGAAGAAAATAACATGTAAAAAAATACTAAAAGCTTTATTACCTTATGGTCTAGTAAAAATAATTCAAAAAATAAGATAATAGATGGAGTTAAAAAAATGAGTATTCCCACAATAATTGGAACAACAGGATTTGGCATGTCCGGAGGTTCTGCAACTACAAACATATTAGAAGAGTTTAGCAATATATATGGATTAAAAACAGATATGGGAGGGGCTTCTACTTTTGAATGTAAATTTTTTACTGAGAATATATTTGCATTAGAAAACGCTCTCAAAACAGATTCTGATATTGATTATGCGATAAAAAAATTTTTATATAATGCAAAACAAGCATCTCAAGAACATTTGTATATTAAAAATTTTGGTAATACTTTTTTAACATCTTCTTTTGAATATATTGATAAAATTTCTAATACTTATCTTGGTGGAATTTATAAAAAATACGATTACACATTTTTAAAAAAAGAGGAAAAAAAACATATAAACTATACTCATACATTATATGATTATCTGTGTCAAAATAGAGAGTACAATGAGTATGAACCTTATCCTTGGGTACCTGGATTTGCACCTTTTGGTAAAGTTTATTATGCTGATTTTGATGAAGCTTTTTATAAAATTACTCAAGAATATATTCAAAAAGTTTTTTTGCCTTTATACAATCATTTTAATGGGGGGGGGTATATATTAGCAGATGCTCTTTATAGAACGAATACCGCTCCTAGTGAACTTAGATATTTTAATAAATCAAAAGCACTAATGACAAATAGAGATCCTCGTGACTTATATGTCATGAATAAGGAGTTATATGGTGAATGGTTTATACCAACATGGGATGTTGATAAATGGATCAAGTATTATCGGCATCGTCGAAAGTGTATAAAACCTCAAAAAGAACATAATACAAGTAATATTTTGCACTTGCAATTTGAAGAATTAATTTATGACTATGAAAATAGTCTTACAAAAATAAAAGACTTCTTAAGCTTAAATGATGAACAACATATTAAGAAAGGTAAAATATTTATTCCTGAAAAATCAAAACAAAATACTCAAGTATTTAGAAAATATCCTAAATATATAAAAGATATTGAGAAAATAGAAAAAGAATTGTCCGAATTTTGTTATAACTATTCAGAGAATCAAGTAAGATATTTTACTGAAGAGGAAGTAAAATCCACGCGACAGGAGTCATTAGAAGATATTAGAAAAACAGTTTGTATTTTTCAAAAGACAGGAAAGCTACCGTTTTCAATTTTAAAAGGTACTTTTATTTTTTCAACATTGTATAAGTATATTAAAAGTTTTAAAAACAGGAAAGGTATAAAATCAATTATTAAAGGAATAATTAAGGTGTTTTTTGCTGTAATTTACTTTCCAATAGAGTTTTTTTTGAATTTATTTAATTTGAAAAAATATTATAAATTAAATAATCATAGAAAAGTGGAGTTTAAATAAAATGCAGCCAAAGATTACTGTTGTTATTCCAACTTACAATAAAGCAAATTATATTTCACAAACAATAGACAGTGTTTTAAATCAAACTGTTACAGATTTTGAAATTATAATTGTTGATGATTTTTCAAGTGATAATACTGAAGAGATTGTTAAACCATATTTAGCAGAGAATATTAAATATTATAAGCATAATACTAACTGGGGCCCGGGAGCAACTTTTAATGATGGTATAGAAAAAGCTCGTGCTGAATTTGTTACGCTTATTGCCAGTGATGATATATTACTGCCTGAGCACTTAGACTTGGTATTAAAAGAGTTTAAAAGTAATAAGGAAGTTGAAGCTGTTTTTTGTAAATTAAAAGTAATTGATGAAAATAATAAATATATTGATCAAATTCAATCTGCTCCATATACTGATAAATATAAACTTCTTAATCATCAGTTTTATATCGGTAATTATATTCCCGCACCGGGAGCTTCTTTTAAGAAAAGCTTATTTAATAAGATAGAGGGTTTTAATCCTAATTTAATTTTAATGCATGATTATGATTTGAATGTAAGAATATTGATAAATTCTGAATTTCGAATTTTATCTGAAGCTACGGTTTTATATCGAAGATTTTCAAATAATAAAAATCTTAGCGGAAATAATAATTGGTATAGAATTTGCCATAAATTTGAAAATAATATTGTATTAGATAATTACTTAAAATTAAGCTATAATGATATGATACAAGTTTTCCCTGAATTTAAGAAGTATACTGAAGATGAAATAATTTTGAGATTTATAATTGAAACATTTAAACATGAAGATAAAAGATTAAGCTCATGGGCCGGACAAAAATTACTTGAATATTTAAATAATGATGCAATTTTTTTTAAAAAGAATAAGTTTGATTTTCAATATAAAGACTATATAAAGCTTTATAGAACTCTTGCTCTAGGTTCAAAACAGACAACACATAAGCAAAGGCTTTATGAAAAATTTAAAAAGATATTAAAATTATTCTTTGGACTTAAATAAACTATGAAAATAATAGAACTCCCTAAATTTACAGATGAACGAGGGGCGCTTTCTTTTTTAGAAAGTAATAATCATATTCCGTTTGAAATAAAACGGATTTATTATTTATATGGAAATACTCACAATAAAATCCGCGGTTGCCATGCGCATAAAAAATTACAACAGGCTATTATAGCTATAAATGGTTCGTTTACAGTTGAAATAGATAATGGTACAAAAAAGCAAGACTTTATTTTAAATACGCCTTCACAAGCTTTGTTAATTACTGAATGTGTATGGCGCGAGATAAAAAACTTTTCTAAGGATGCTGTTGTTTTAGTTCTTGCTTCTGATTTTTATACTGAAGACGATTATATTCGTGATTATAATGAGTTTTTAAAATATAAGGAAATAAAATGTTTACTATAAAAAAGTATAGTGATAATTACGAAAAAGTTTGGGACGATTTTGTTTTAAATAAAAGCATTAACGGAACTTTTTTGCATACTAGAAGCTTTTTGAATTATCATCCAAAGGAAAGGTTTGAAGATTGCTCACTTTTATTTTTTAATAAAAAAAATAACCTTGCAGCTCTTATTCCAGCCTGTAAAGATCCTGCTGATTCACAATGTTTTTTTTCTCACAAAGGTTCAACTTATGGTGGAATTGTTATTGATAAAAAACATTACAATGCAAATTCTTTGATTGAAATTATTGACTTATTAGAAAGTTATCTTTTAGATAGTGGTTTTAAAAGATTATATTTGAAAATTACTCCCAATATATTATCTTCAGAAGATCCGGCTTTATTGGAATATCTTTTATCATTAAATAAATATAAACAAGATAGTGAGCTAAACACTTATATTGATTTTTCAAATTATAAAGATGATGTTATTTCAAATTTCAATGATACAAAAAGAAAGCATGTAAAACGCCTATCTAAATTTGATTTACATTTTTTCGAATTAAAACAGAATCAAGAAATAAAAGATTTTTATGAACTGTTAACTCTTAATCTTAAGAAATATAATACAAAACCCATTCATAGTTTGGAAGAAATTTTTAGTTTAAAGGAAAAATTTATAAAAGATAATGTCTTGTTTTATGGAGTAAAATTTAAAAATAAGATTATAGCGGCTGGAATGCTATTTAAATTCTTAAATGTAAATGTAATACATGCTCAAAATCTTTCTTATGATCCATTGAATTTAGAGATTAATGCTATTGAGTATCTTTATTATTCTATAATTAAAGAAGCTAAACTAAAGGGATTTAGATATTTATCTTGGGGTATTTCAACAGAAGATCATGGAAAAATACTAAATACAGGTTTGTTAAAAAATAAAGAATCCTATGGTAGTTCATATTCATTGAACAAGTCATTTTACAAAGAGTTATAAAGAGTTACAAAAATGAGGTTATCTGAAAAATATATTAAAACAATAAAAAAATACTTTCATGAAGTTTTTGAATCGGGTAAAATTTTCTTATTCGGGTCTCGTGTAGATGATACTAAAAAAGGTGGAGACATTGATTTATATTTAGTTTTAGATAACCATGAAGATTTGTTTAATAAAAAAATAAAATTTTTATCTAAAATAAAAAAAGAACTGGGAGAGCAAAAAATTGATGTGATTTTTAATACAGATAGTTCAAGATTGATAGAAAAGGAAGCGGTAAAATGGGGTATTCAACTTTAATAGCAAGTGAAAAAATTAATTCTAATTTGAAGGATTTTTCTAATAAAAAAAATAAACTCAATTTTTCACAAAATTTATTTTGGGATATTGATTATGAAAATTTTAACATTGATGAATATCCTGATTTTGTAGTTGAAAGAGTGTTGATGTATGGTTCTTGGTCTGATTGGCAATTGCTTTTAAAATATTTTTCCTTAGAGAAAATAAAAAAAATAGTGCTAAATTTAAAATCAATAGAACCTAAAACGCTTAATTATTTATCAATCATTACTAATACGCCTAAGGAGAGCTTTAGATGTTTCAAACTCAAACAGTTGATGTTGACACCTTGGAATTGTTAAAAGTGCTTCAATCAATACCTGAATTAAAAGATTTATATCTTGTCGGTGGTACAGGTTTAGCTTTACATTATGGGCATAGATATTCAATTGATTTAGATTTGTTTGGTATTCATAATATTAAGCAAGACAGTCTTATTGGCTTATTAAAGTCATATGATATAAATGTAAAAGAGTATTATTCTTCAGAGCAAATTTTTACATTGTTTTGTAATGATATAAAAGTTGATATTGTAAAATTTGATTTACCACTACTTGAAAATATTAAAAGTGCTGATGGTATAAAGCTTGCTTCAGTAAAAGATATTGCAGCTATGAAGTTATATGCAATTACAGGTAGAGGTACTAAAAAAGATTTTGTTGATTTATTTTTTTTACTGGAAGATTTTAGCTTGTCTGAAATGCTTGATTTTTTTGCTTATAAATATAAGGATATAGATCCTTTTCTTGTTATTAAAAGTCTTAGTTATTTTGAAGATGCTGAAAAGTATCCAATGCCTAAAATGATTAAGCCGGCAACTTGGGATGATATAAAAAATCAAATAATTCATGAGATTAAAAACTTAATTTAAGATAAAGGAAAATAATATGAAAGGAATAATTTTGGCAGGTGGTAGTGGAACTCGCTTGTATCCAATTACACAGGCTGTTTCAAAACAGATTTTGCCATTGTATGATAAACCGATGATATACTATCCCCTTTCTGTTTTGATGTTGACAGGAATCCGCGAAGTTTTAATCATTTCTACTCCAAGAGATCTGCCTGTTTTTCAAGAATTATTGAAAGATGGTAAGCAACTTGGTATGAATTTTTCGTACAAGGTGCAGGATAAACCTAGAGGATTGGCTGATGCCTTTATTGTTGGAGATGACTTTATTGGCGATGACTCTGTTTGTCTAATCTTAGGCGATAATATATTTTATGGTAGAGGTTTCACTCCTTTTTTAGAGAATGCAAAAGAAAAAGTAAGCAAAGAAAGCGGTGGAGTTATATTTGGTTATTATGTAAAAAATCCTACAGCCTATGGTGTGGCAGAATTTGATAAAAGCGGAAAAGTTATTTCAATAGAAGAAAAACCTAAGAAACCTAAATCAAACTATGCAATTCCGGGACTTTATTTTTACAGTAATGATGTAATACAAAAAGCAAAAACTGTTAAGCCTTCTGCTCGCGGCGAAATTGAAATAACTTCCATAAATAATGCTTATTTAGAAGAAGGTAAATTGCAAGTTGAACTTTTAGGTAGAGGAATGGCTTGGCTTGATACAGGAACTGCTGATGGTTTGCTTGAAGCTTCTAATTTTATTGCAACAATACAAAAACGACAAGGCTTGTATGTTTCTTGTATTGAAGAAATTGCATACTTGAAAAAATGGATCAGCAAGTCAGAATTATTAAAACAGGCTGAGCAACATAAAAATGAGTATGGTGAGTATTTAAAATATACAGCTGAGCATTTGCAGTAAGGTAACTTATATGAGAAAATTAAATAATATATTGGTAAGCGGTGGCTGTGGATTTATTGGTTCAAACTTTATACGACAAGTTTTAAATAAATCAGACTTTAAAGGTAGAATTATTAATCTTGATGCATTGACTTATGCCGGTAATCCTGAGTCTTTAAAAGATGTAGAAAATAGATTTGATAATAAAAACTATGTTTTTATTCATGGTAATATTTGCGATAAGGAATTAGTTTTTAATATATTTAAAGAGTATGAGATTGATACTGTCGTGCATTTTGCAGCTGAAAGTCATGTTGATCGTTCAATATTAGAACCTGATATTTTTTTAAAAACGAATATTTTAGGAACTAATGTATTATTAAATGCTGCTCTTGATTTTTGGAAGGCTAAAAATTTTGAAGGTAATTTGTTTCATCATATAAGCACTGATGAGGTTTATGGTAGTTTGGGGGAAACCGGTTCTTTTCATGAAACTACTGCGTACGATCCTCATTCTCCATATTCTGCAAGTAAAGCTTCCAGTGACCATTTGGTTAAAGCCTATTATCATACTTATGGATTACCTGTTACAATTTCAAATTGTTCAAATAATTATGGGCCTTATCAATTCCCTGAAAAATTAATACCTTTAATGATTTTGAACATTGTAGAAAAAAAGCCTCTTCCTGTTTATGGAGACGGAAAGCAAGTTAGAGATTGGATTCATGTTGATGACCATAATTCTGCTGTTTGGGAAATAATAAATAACGGGAGGCTTGGTGAGACTTATAATATTGGTGGTGAAAATGAATGGGCAAATATTAACTTGTTACATAAGTTAATTGAAATAATTGCACGTAAAGCAGGGTATGATGTAAATGATATAATGCAAACAATTAAATTTGTAAAAGATCGTCCGGGTCATGATAGAAGATATGCTATAGATTGTTCTAAAATAAAAACAGAATTAAATTGGAATCAAAAATTTAATTTTGAATCAGGATTAGAAAATACTATTGATTGGTATTTGAATAATAAAAATTGGGTCGAAACAATTCGTTCAGGTGACTATCTTAAATGGATTGAAAAAAACTATAAAGAAAGGTAAGTGATACAGATGAAAGTACCTTTTTTATCTTTACAAAAAATAACTGAATCTTTTCAACCTGAGCTTTCCCGGCGAGTGAATGAAGTTATCCAAAATGGTTGGTATATTCGTGGAGAAGAGTGTAAAAAATTTGAAAATGGATTTGCTAAATTTTGTGGTGTAAAAAATTGTATCGGTGTTGGTAATGGTTTAGATGCATTAAGCTTAATTTTAAGTGCATATAAAATTAAAGGGGTGCTTAATGCAGGTGATGAAGTAATTGTTCCTGCCAATACTTTTATTGCCAGTATTTTAGCAATTTCTTCTGCAAATTTAAAACCCGTATTTGTTGAGCCTAATATTGAAGACTACTTGCTAGATCCTAAAAAAATTGAAGAAAAAATTACAGATAAAACTAAGGTTATTATGCCTGTTCATCTTTATGGAAGAGTTTGTAATATGGATGAGATAAATGAGCTTGCAAAAAAATATAAGTTAAAAGTAATTGAAGATGCTGCTCAAGCTCATGGCGCAAAATATAATAACAATCGGACAGGCTCTTTGGGAGATGCTGCAGGTTTTAGTTTTTATCCCGGAAAAAATTTAGGTTGCTTAGGTGATGGAGGTTGTGTAACAACATCTGATAATGAACTTGCTGAAATTATCAGGATGCTTTCAAATTACGGTTCAGCAATAAAATATCAGCATAAATACAAAGGTATTAACTCTAGGCTTGATGAAATACAATCTGCAATTTTATCTTTAAAGCTTAAGCGTCTTGATAAAGATAATCATCGTAGGCAAGAAATTGCAAAAACCTATAATGATAAAATTATAAATAAAAATTTAATTTTACCAAAATTACCTAAAAATCATGATGAGCATGTATGGCATATTTATTGTGTTCGAGTAAAAAATAGACAGTCTTTTATAAAATATTTAAATGATAATGGTATTGAAACTAATATACATTATCCAACAGCACCGCATAAACAAGATGCTTATTCTGAATATTCAGATTTAAAATTTCCCATTACAGAACAAATACATGATGAAGTTGTAAGTTTACCGATAAGTCCGGTTCTTACCGATATGGAAATTGATTATGTAATACAAGTTGTAAATAATTGCAAGGATGTGTAAGATATCATATGCAGAAACAAAAAATATTATTTATAACACATACGCATTCTGCAGGAGGTGGAGCTGAAAAAGTTCTAACAACATTAGTTAACGCTCTTGAACCTAGTAAATATGAAATAGCAATTCAAGAAGTTTATGCTTGGAATGTAAAAAAAGAACCTATAAACAACAATATTAAATTATTAAAACCTATAATACAAGATGATTTTGAATCTGAGTTTAATAAACAGTTTAAACGCTATTGTATTGAGCAATATCCTAATTTAATTAGAGCTGTAAATGACTGGGAAGATTATGATGTTATAATTTCTTGGAACTATCAATGCCCGTCTTTTTTACTGCAAGCGTTTACTGATAAACAAACTATTGCATGGTTTCATGGTGCAATTGATGATTTAAATCCTAATACTAATTTAAAGCAAATTAAATATAATTATAATTTACAATATAAGTCTTGGATAAATGTTGATAAAATAATTACAATTTCAAATCGTTCTTTGAAATCTTTAAATTATTTCCCTGTTTTCATGAGTAAAGCAAGTATTATTCATAATGCTTTTAATATAAAAGAAGTTATTGAAAAATCTAAGCAAGAATGTACTTTTAATTTTGAAGATTGTAATGAGCCATTTTTGATTTGTATTGGCAGACTTGATTCAAATAAAAATTTTTCTATAGTTATTAAAGCTCTTTCAAAATTAAATTTAGAAGGTATAAGTTGCTCTTTGATAATTATTGGGCAAGGTCAAGAACAAACATATTTGGAAAATCTTGTTAATAAATTAAATATACAAGATAAAGTTTTCTTTTTGGGTTATCAACAAAATCCAATTCCGTATATTTTGAATTCAAAACTACTATGTCTTTCTTCCATATCAGAAGGTTGGGGGGTGGTAGTATGCGAAGGTATGGCTTTGGGAAAGCCTTTTATCACTACACCTGTTGCAGGAGCTTCAGAAGAATTAGCTGATAACGGTAAATGCGGCTTAATTTCTGATTGGGCTGTTGATGAATATGCAAAACAAATAAAAGCTTTATTGACAGACGAAGAAGTATATACCCAAATGTCTGAAAATTGTAAAGAAAAAATAGAAGAATTTTCAATAGAGAAAACAGTGGCTAAATTTGATGATTTAATTTTTTCGCTTTCTGAAAAAAAAGAAAAGAAAAATGTTGAGGTTCTTTCAAAGTTTATTGCAAGAAAAAAAATACGCAAGCTTTATATCTGGAATTTTGATTTTGCTACACAAAGATTGAGATTTGCTTTTAATAGATTTTGTGTGAATAAAAATTTAAAAGACCTTTTTATTAGTTTTTATCATATTCTGAAATTACTATATTATGTGATAATTACTCCTTTCAGAATTTTTACTTCAAAAAAAATATTTAATTATGCACCGGATCTGTCTTATGAATAATAATCCTATTATATTAACTTCAACAGGATATGGCACCAGTGGCAGTTCTGCCGGTACAAATATATTAGAAGAATACTCATCTGTTACAAGCTTTGGTAATGGTTTTGAATGCACTTTTTTGCATGAACTTGATGGCTTATATGATCTTGAAAAAGCTCTTTCTGAAGGTCATAGATTAAAAACCGATTTGGCAATTAAACGATTTCTGAAACTGTCTTATAACTTAAATAAAGACAATGATTATAAAAAATATTTTAATAATGACTTTTATAAATATGCAGAAGAGTATATAGATTCGATTGTTGATGCTAAATGGAATGGCTGGTGGCATAGAGCTTTTGAAGTGCATGGAGCTTCATTTGTAGAAAAAACAAGAATTAAAGTAGCCGAAGCTATTTATCACTCCTTATATGCTAATAAAGTTTTTAACAGTTATGAACCTGATAATTGGCAACCTTCATATACTCCCCTAATAGAATGTTATTATTCTAATAAAAAAAATAATTTTTATGATAAAACTAAATTATATATGGAAAAATTATTTTTTAATGAAGCTATTCAAACTCCATATATTTTAGTTGATCAATTATTGCCGGCGTATAATATTGATGCTTATTCAAAATATTTTTCTAATATAAAGACTCTGGTTATTGATCGTGATCCGCGTAATATATATGCCGTAAATAAAGCAGAGTCAGGCGATTCTTATATTCCTACGGCAAATATTGATATGTTTATTGAGTGGTATAAAGCTACTAGGTTTGAACAAAATAGAATAAATATCGACCATAAAGAATGTGCTTTGTTTCTTAAATTTGAAGAGTTGATATATGAATATGATGGGTCAATAAAAAAAATAGAAAGATTTACAGGTTTAAGTGAAAATGAGCATATTTATAAGAAAAAATATTTTAATCCTGAAAAGTCAATTGTAAATACACAAATATATAAACGCTATCCAAGGCTAAAATCAGATATAGAAAAAATAGAAAAAGAGCTTTCTGAATTTTGTTTTCCGTTTGAAAAATATAAACCTGAACCTGTTAAGATTTTCTCTGATGATTATATTTTTATTGAAGACATAAAAAAAACAGCTGAAAATTATCAACTTCAAGGAATTTTACCTAAACAGGCACCGGTTAAATTTATTTTACTTGCTTTAAATTCAACTACTCTTTTTTTTGTTTTAAAAAACATGAAAAAAAGAAAAACAAAAAAATCTAAACTCAAAGGTTTTATAAAAATTTGTATGTTTTTACCAACTTTTATTTTTGAATTTTTTTTCTATATATTGTTTCTAGTATTTTCTAAAAAAGGTTAAAATAAAAATGAAATTTACAATTATAGTTCCTGTCTATAATTCCGAAAAGTTTATACAAGCATCTATTGATTCAATATTATCTCAAAATTATAAAGATTGGGAGCTAATTTGTGTAGACGATAAATCAACGGATAATACTGTTCAAATAATTAAAAATTATACAATAGACAATCCCAAAATTAAAATTATACAACTAAAAAAAAACAGCAGCCAGCATGTCGCAAGAATAATTGCTGTTAAAGAGGCAAAAGGAGATTACATCTTATTTTTAGACAGCGATGATTTTTTAGAGCCTAATGCTTTAGAGATTCTTGATAATTATTTAGATAAAAATCCGGTTGACATATTAGAATATGCTTTTCAGACCACTATAACAAAAGAAAAAACAATTCCGGTTCAATGTGATATTTCTGAAAGAGTAAATTTTCTTCTTAATAAAAATAAAATTATACCGCCTACTTTATGGAATAAAGTTTATAATACAGATCTTTTAAAACAGGCTTATGACAACATGGATGAGTTTTATGCAATCATGGCGGAAGATTTTTATCAATCAATTATTATTTCTTATTATACAAAATCCTATTATGCAATTAATACAGTTCTATATAATTATTCTGAAGGTACAGGTGTTTCTTTGCAAAGAAACACAACCGCCGATTCTATAAATAAAAAATTAAATTCAGTCAATAATGTTATTAAATACACAAAAAAATTTTTTGAAAAAAAAGACAACTCTTATTCAGAAAAAACAAATGGGTTAGAAGAAAAATTATTTAATGATATGGTATATAATCATATATTAGGCAGAACAAAAAAAAATGATATAGAGATTGCATTGAGTTTATTACCTAAATATTTTAATTCTAAAATTATACAAAAAAATAAATTTAAAATTAAAATAACTAAAATTAAAAATAATATAAAACAAGCATTAAAAAATAAAATAAAATTGCAGGTACTTTAAAGTACTAAAATATATTAAATAAAAAAATTGTTTTCAAAGCGTTAAAATGAAAAGAAAACCGGAGTGTAAGAGAAAAATCAATTTTTGATTTTTCTCTCAAAACGCTTAACCTGATGTGGACGGTCGATGTCTATCCTTTTACTCGATTCTTTTTTTAAAAAAAGATGGTTCGCTTGAAAAGAGAAACATCGATTGATTACAGAAGTAAAGAGTAAAAGATTATGCGAGACCGTCGGGTTGGCGTCAGCAAATAAAAATTAAGGAGAAAAAAATGAATATTATACCAAACAGGTCGTTTAATGGGCTTTATATAATTTTAGATATATGTTTTTTGATTTGTTTAATATTGTATATGATTCGAACCAAGCGATATGTTCCGCTGCTCGTAGGATTTTTGGGAGGGTTGCTTTACTTTTTGGTTGATTTTGGCGGATTTTATTTATTGCTTGGTACGCGACAAGTTAATGGTGCGAATACATTTTGGTTTTTGCTTTGGCTGAGTATGAGTTACGGTTTTACAAACATGGCGTGGATGTGGTTGTGGTTTGCCGAAAAGGAAAACAGGTTTGAGTGGAGTGCTCTTATTATTATTGCTTGGTTTTCAATTGCTGTTATTACGGCGGGACTTGGAAAGTCTTTTGCACATATCACAATGAGTAGAGGAACGGGCGGATACCATTGGATTATGGCGGTGTTTTTAATTTGCGGTTACGGATTTTTGTTGTTTAAAAACTTGTCGGTAAAAAATATTAGCAATAAAATTGATATAAAGAGTATTTTTATAATTGGGTTGCTTGTACAATTTAGCTGGGAAGCTGTTCTTTTTATAACAGGGATAAGGCAGGCGGGTATTCATACTTTGGTTGTAAATTCTTTGCTTGAAACAAATATGGGATCCCCGTATATGTATTTAATTTATTCGGCAGTACATAAGAGCCACTTGCAAAAGTCGAATATTGTATGAGCTTTAAATTAAAACTATCATAAAAGTTGTTAAAAGGAGTTGTTAAAAATAAATGCCGGATGAAAATAAAAAATTAAATATTCTTTTTGTTATATCTACATTACAGATGGGCGGTGCCGAGCGGGTTCTTGCAGAACTGGCAAATCGTTGGTCGGATGATCATGCAATTTCAGTTTTAACAATTGATAAAGGGATTGACTTTTTTACATTAAAAGATAATGTAAAAAGATATAATTTAGCAGTAGAAAGAAAAAGCAGATATAATCCCCTACCCCATTTTAAAATTATAGCCGGAATAAAAAAAACAACAAAAAAAGCAAAGCCTGATTTTGTGATTAGCTTTGTCGGCAAAACAAATGTTTTCACATTGTTGGCATTAAAAAACACGCAGTATAAAACAATAGTATGTGAACATTCTATTATAAATCAACCCGATATTGATAAGTTCACGGATTTTTTTCGACTTCGACTTTATAAAAAAGCATATAAAATTGGGGTGCTTTCTGAATCAAGTAAAAAAGACTTTATAGCAAAATATAAAAACTGCAAAGAAAAAAATGTAATAGCTATTCCGAATTCATTAAAGATAAATGATAACAAACAAGGAAGTATTAATTTAAAAGAGGTATTGAAAGAAGATATATCCAAGCTTAAAATAATTGTTTCATTGGGAAGATTGGATTCGGTAAAAGGTTTTGATAAGTTAATTAAAATATTTAATTTGTTAAATAAAAAAATGCCTAATACCGTATTGATAATTTTTGGAGAAGGTGATGAAAGAGCAAAACTGGAAAAGTTAATTGACAATTTAAATCTAAAAGATAAAGTTTTTTTACCCGGTCAAATACATAATGTAGGAAGCGCTTTATCCCAAGCATCTGTTTTTGCATGTACATCTGAATATGAAGGCTTTGGAATGGCAATCTTGGAGGCTATGTATTTTTTAACACCTGTTATTTCATTTGATGTTCCTGAAGTTGGAAATTTAATTATAAATAATAAAAATGGAATACTTGTAAAAAATAATAATTTAGAAGAATATGCAAAAAAAATAGCGCATTTATTAAATAACAAAGAAAAAACACAATATTTTATAAACGAAGGTATGAAAACAGTTAAACTTTTTTCACCCGAAGCAATTGATAAAATATGGTTTGAAAAAGTTATGATATAGTTAGGAGCAAACGACGCAGTATGAATAAAGCAGTCATACAGGCAGTAAAAACTTTTTTTGAATCACAAGACGATATTTTGCTGGTAATACTATACGGCTCTCAAGTAACTGATCACTACACACCTTCCAGTGATATAGATATTGCTATTGCAAAAAAAAATACCATAACTTTTGATGAAAAAAATAGATTACAGCTAGAACTTTCTGTTGTATTAAAAAAAGAAATTGATTTACTTGATATACAAAACATATCAGGGCTCATTCATTATCAAGTCCTCACAACTGGACTATGTATTAAGAAAAAAAACAATGAAGCAGAAGTATTGTACCATAAACACACAATGAAAGCCCTGTACTGGTACGAAGATTATTATCCGCTGTACAACAGAGAGCAAAAAAAACACTTAATCCAAAAGCTCGGCATATAAGGTTTTCATACTATGAAACAGAAAATGATAATACAAGAAAAATTAGCATCATTAGAAAGATGCCTTAAAAGAATTAAGCAGCACACCCCTTTTTGCGAAGAAGAACTTGACCGCAATTATGACAAACAGGATATAATAAATTTAAATCTACAAAGAGCCATACAACTTTCTGTTGATATTGCATCTTCTGTTATAAGCATGAGCGGTATAAAACAACCGACGACCATGGCTGAAACTTTTCTCATATTGGGAAAGGAGCATATTATACCTGAAAAACTTGCACTTACACTTGCAAAATCAGTAGGGTTTAGAAATGTAGCAGTACATGAATATGATACATTAAATATAAGTATTTTGTTCAGCATAATCACAAAAGAGTTGGATTGCTTTTTAGATTTTTCAAAAGCTATATTCTTGTTTCTTGACAAGCATAATTAAGGATGAAAATAATGACATTACACAAACGAATCATTTTAAAACTTATGAGCCTCGGGTTTTTTAATTGGATGCCAACCAAACCTTACATTAAATGGAAATTTAAGTTAAGATTGGGATATAAATTAAATCTTAATAATCCAAAAACCTTTAATGAGAAATTAAACTGGTTAAAAGTAAATGAAATAAACCATGAACAAACAAAATATGTTGACAAATATACAGTACGAAAGTATATCGCAGACTCTATCGGTGAAGAATACCTTGTACCGTTAATTGGTGTCTATGATACTGTAGATGAAATACCTTGGGAAACTCTTCCTGAAAAATTTGTTCTCAAATGTACAACAGGCTCCGGTGGAAATATTATTTGTACAAATAAAAATGAATGTAATATAAATAAATCGAAAAAAAAATTAAACTCCTATTTAAATAAAAATTATTTTTATTTAAATAGAGAAACACCGTATAAACAAGTAAACCCAAAAATAATTTGCGAACAATTTATATCAGACACAAATATTACTCCAAATGATTATAAAGTTTACTGTTTTAACGGAAAAGCAAAATTACTGGAATTTCATATTGATAGATTTAATAATCAAAAACATACATGCGATTACTATGATACAAATTTAAATAAACTTGATTTCAGATGGGGTACAACGCCATCTGAAATCGACCTGCCGTATAAAGATGTTGCAAAATTTTTAATTCATCTTTCAGAAGAAATAGCTAAATCTTTTATTCATGTGAGAGTAGATTGGTATGTAGTTGCAAACAAAATTTATTTTGGGGAAACTACTTTTTTCAATGGTGGCGGGTATGAATTATTTAATTCGTATGAAGACGATTTATTATTGGGTTCATGGCTTAAACTTCCAATAGATAAAAAATAATTATGAACATATATGGCATTTACTTAATAGATAAAATTAGCACAGGCGGTAATTGGCGTTACATAGAACTGCTAAAAGGTCTGGCAAAAAAAGGACATAATGTTACCGTATTTGTGCATAAAAATCTAAAAGCTGACTTTCAACCATGTAACACTATTCCCATAAATATTAATTTTAAAAAACACAGACGAATTAGCACACAAATTGCTAAAGCATTAAACTTATTTTTAAAAACCAACAAGCAAAAAAATGCGGATTATATAATTGCATTCGGGGAAACTGATTGGAAATCCGCAAAAGTTTTGAAAAAACACACAGGTTGTAATATTATTTTTGCATATCGAAACGACATAATTTCAGCAAAAAAAGTTATTCTAAAATACGAAACCCTTAACATAAAACAAAAACTTTTTATGTTTGCCGAAATTATAATCACAAGATTACGAGAACTTAGCACAAGAAAACATGCAAAGTATTTAGTATTTCAAACTGAAAATGATAAAAACAACTTCTTAAAACGAAATCCAAAATATAACAATAAATGCAAAATAATCAGAAATGATATATTAAGACCAAAATTTTCATCTGAACTCAAAAACAAAAATACATCAACTCAATGTAAAACAATACTTTTTGTCGGCGACTACACATTGCGCAAAGGTTTCTTTTTTTTATTGCAAGCTCTTGTAAAACTCAAAAATAAAAATCTTAATTTTCAATGCCATATAATTACAAAAACCGAATGCCCAAAAAAAATTCAAGACATCATTAAAACCCACAATTTAGAAAATCATATTTTTGAACTTCCGCCAACCAATAATGTTATGCCTGAAATGATACAACACAATTTAGTTGTAGTACCTTCACTTTTTGACAGCTACCCGAATGTTATTATGGAAGCCATCCACACCGGCACACCCGTAATCGCGAGCAACACTTCGGGCATGCCTTACATGTTGCATCATCATGACCTACTTTTTCAAACTGCTGACCCTGACAGGATAGCAGAAAAAATTAGCAACTGCATCGAAAACCAAAATTATTATCTTCACTTAAAAAATTTATGCAATGAGCGTAGAACCTTTTTTGAATTCGATTGGATTCAAGAATGGGAAAATATATTAAATTAAAATTTGGGCGTTACCCTACGCTGTCGCTACGGGTCGGCGTACTACAGACTACGCTATAGCTTCGACTAAAAATATCACGAAAATTATCGTGATATTTTTATTTTGAAAGGTGTTCTGATGAACACCTTTCAATCTTTCGTATGCCTAACGCTCGTGCTAAATTACAGTAAAAAGGAAAAACACATGATAACATTAATAAACAAATTCTTATTTTTAAATTACAAGCGTATTTGGTTTGCAAATAGCATACCCGAACAAACTAAATTTGACTTTATAACTCTTCGTCAATTTTCAGGAGCGACACCTAAAAATTGGAAAGAAATAAAATTCTTTACCCTACTTTCTGATTTAACAAAAACTGAAAATGAAATTTTCAGTCAAATAACTAAAACTACAAAATATCAAATCAATCGTGCTAAAAGAGAAAACGTAAAAACAAATACGGGAAATATTAAAGACTTTAAAATTTTTTTTAATAATTTTGCACCAAGCAGAAATTTGAAAAAATTGTCAAATATGAATATAAAAACTTATCTGCCGTATTCAATAACAACACAAGCTACATATCAAAATACAACTATTGCCATGCACCTTTATATAATCGACAAACAAATATCACGAGCAAGATTAGTATATTCTGCGACACTTAATAGAGATAATACTAATTTACAATTAAGCATAATTGGAAGGGCCAACAGGCTTTTACATTGGGAAGATATGATTATGTTTAAAAACATGGGAATAAAAACTTATGACTGGGGTGGAATAGCAGATAACACAGAGCAGTCAAATACAAAAGGAATAGACGAATTTAAAAAATCATTTGGCGGTATACAAATTCAAGAAAATCATTATGAAAGTCCTAATTTATATAAAATAAAAAAAATTTTAAAAAAATAAATATAAAAAATGCAATGAATAATAAAAATAAACTAAAAAAATATAAAAACTTGTTGATTCAAAAAAGATACAGCCAAAATACTATCAAGGTATATTCTACATATTTTTTGGAATTCTGCAATCATTTTAGTAATTCTGACATTGATTCTGTTTCCGCAGATGATATTAATAAATACATATTAAATTTAATAAAAAAATACGATATATCAATTAGTCAACAAAACCAAAGAATTAATGCAATAAAATTTTATTATGAAAAAGTTATAGAAAAAGAAAAACAGTACTATAAACTTCATCGTCCACGAAAAGAGCATAAATTACCCAAAGTATTAAGCAAAGATGAAATTAAAAAAATTTTAAATGCTACAACAAATATAAAACATAAATGTATACTTTCTCTTTTATATTCAGCAGGATTAAGACGCAGCGAACTGCTTAATTTAAAAATAAGTGATATTGATTCTAAAAGAATGTTTATTAATATAAAAGATGCAAAAGGTAAAAAAGATAGAGTATCGTTACTATCAAAAAATATGCTCAACTTATTAAGAGAATATTATACCGAATATAATCCTAAAGAATTTTTATTTGAAGGGCCTGATTTTAAACAATACTCTGCAACAAGTATAGCGGCTATTTTAAAAAAATCTGCGTTAAAAGCCGGAATCAACAAAAATGTAACCCCACACATGTTAAGACATAGTTTTGCAACGCATTTACTGGAACAAGGAACAGATTTAAGATACATACAAGAGCTATTGGGACATAAAAATTCAAAAACTACGGAAATATATGCACATGTTTCTAAAAAAGCTCTTGATAAAATAAAAAACCCAATCGATGATTTTTTTTAATACTTTTTAAAAATCGGTTTACCTTGAGGTAAACCGAAATACGATAAAACAAACATCTGCAAGTAGCAATTTAAACTCTAAATTTTTCAACATCACGTGCAATATTTTCAATACTGAACTTGTTTTTCTGTGTTATTTCATTTACTTCATTAACAGCATTGTTTATCTGTGCAGAAGCACCTAACATCTGATTCATGCCATCGGTTATCGCACGTGTAAGCTCATCTAGCTTTTTCATTTCATCAGCAACTTGTACCCCGCCTCTCAGCATTTCAGCGGAACCGTCTTTAACTTCATTAGTAACTGAATCAACACCCTCGACCAATTTAAGAAGCGTATCACTTTGTTGCATGCGGGCTTCTGCTATTTTCATAATCTCACTGCTCATAATTTTTACTTCATTTACTTTTTCAAAAATTGACATAAACTTTTCGCCAATGTTAATTGATGATGCTGAGACTGTTTCAATTTCGGCACTCAAATTTTTCAACGCAGATGTAATTAGCTTGCCTTGTGTGCCGGCCTCTTCAGCCAACTTTCTAATTTCATCTGCTACAACAGCAAAGCCCTTACCGGATTCGCCGGCATGTGCGGCTTCAATTGCCGCATTCATAGCCAAAAGATTTGTCTGACTTGCAATATTTTGAATTATACTACTGGCTTCTAAAAGACTTCCTGATTCATCAAGTATTTTTTTTACTTCATGCTCTGAGTTGGAAATAACATCTTTGCCTTCAGAGGCATCTTGTACCAATTGGTATATAAGCTCATCATTCTTACTTAACACAGACTTAGTTGTTTCTGTTGTAGTATTACTTTCGCCAATAGTCGTAATTAGCTCATTTAAATGACCGGATTGTTTATTTATGCCGTTATTTAATTGTTGTATTGTTCGTATAATTTCTTCCATTGTTGCAGAAGTTTCCGTAACACCACTGCTTTGATTTAATATTTGCTCTTTCATACTGAGAATATTCCCGTTTATCTGAGTAACCGAGCTTGCCGTATTTTGCATTGTTTCAGCTAAATTACTTCCTTGTGTTTCAAGATTACTGATTGAAGTATTCAATTTTTCAATAATTGGATTATTTATATCAGCTTTTTCTTGTAATTCCTCTTTATTTTTTTGAGCATTTATAAAAGTATTTTCATGCCTTTCCAAGTCATAACCCAGTGTTGAAAGTAACGCTGTTAATCCTAAATTTGCTACTGTCATTGGTAACAAAAAGTTGTGAAGCATGATTGCAAAAGCCTCACTTGCCGGCTTGGTACCTAAAAAAGGAACAAAAACAGCCAAATGAATACATTCCCATATACCCGTAAAAATAGCGGCTATGAATATCAATCTATAAGAAATCTTTTTTTCTTTAGTGATACTTTTATAAATAAATAATATAACAGCAAAAACAATACCCGAAGCAGCAGTGGCAAGACCACAAGGCAGAGCAGTCCAGCCTCCTAAAAAATATCTGTAAATACCGCCAATTAAACCAACAACAATACCACTTATCGGTCCCAATAAAACCGAAGTTGTTATTGTTATACCGGTACGCATATTTACAACAGCACCACCCGCTTTAAATGCAAATATTGATGCATATGATGCTCCAATTACAAGCATGGCAAAAAAAGCTGTTATAAGGGAAATCACAACATGGTTGTGAAATTTTCTTTGTCTAAAAATAATAGTTTCTTTTACAATACCTATTTTAAGCATAAGATAAATACATAAAAAAAACAGTGATACATAACTTGTAAACAAAAAAATCGGATTTTGATTCATAATAACCCCTATTATTCTATATTTTAATAATCTTACTATACTTTAAACTTATTAACTTCCTCAGAAAGATTATTAATACTTTGTTTATTTTCTTGGCTTAAATCATTTACCTCTTGCACAGAGTGATTGATTTGCGTAGTACTGTCAGCCATATCGTTCATTCTTTCTGCAATAACCTGAGTAAGCTCATCAAGTTTATACATTGCATTGGCAACTTTACCGCCACCTTCTAACATTTTTGCAGAATCACTTTTGATTTCGGTTGTTACATTGTCTACATTTTCTACAAGTTCAAGCAAGGTATTGCTTTGTTTTTTTCTTGTTTCTGCTATTCTCATTATTCCTGCACTTCGTTTTTTAACCTGATTTACCTTATCGAAAATTGAAATAAAACTCTCTCCAATATTACTTGATGAGCGAGAAACATTTTCAATTTCAATACTAAGTTGTTTAAGTGCAGATGTGATAACCTTAGCTTGTGATGCAGATTCTTCTGCCAATTTTCTGATTTCATCTGCAACAACCGCAAAGCCCTTGCCGGCTTCCCCCGCATGGGCGGCTTCAATTGCCGCATTCATAGCCAAAAGATTTGTCTGACTTGCAATATTTTGAATTATGCTACTAGCTTCCAATAGACTTCCTGATTCATCAAGAATTTTATTTACTTCCTGCTCAGAATCCAAAATAATTTCTCTTCCTTCCGATGATTCATCAACCAATGCGGCTATGAGCTGATCATTTTTTTCTAAAATATTCCGTGTTTCTCCTGTAGTAGTATTACTTTCTTCTATAACATTTATCAGCTTTTTTATATTTTCAACTTGATTTGCAATGCCAATATCAAGATTTTCAATTGTTTTAATAATATCTTTTATGGTAATTGATATTTGACTAACACCACCACTTTGATTGACAATTTGTTCTTTTACACTTTTTATATTTGAACTAATTTGATTGATGGAATTTGCTGTTTCTGTCATGTTTATAGAAAGTTTCCGACCAACATCTGCCATATTATTGGTAGTACCAACAACCGAAGATATTGAATCGGCAATTTTTTCCATCGTTTCATTAAAATAACGGGCAACCCGTGCAACTTCGTTCTCACCTTTAAAAGGTAGTCTTGCACGTAAATCGCCATCTCCTTCTGCAATATTCCTTAATGCACTAACAGTGAGATTAAGCGGATTTATAATCCTGTTAATAAATATATAGATAATGATAATTAAAATAAGAATTCCAATTGAAAACATAAAAATTGCTTTCATTAACTCTTTTCTTATACTGTCATAAATCAAATCTTTATTTTCAAACAAATATATTTTCCATCCCAATCCGGGGATAGTAGAATATGTTACAATTTCATTTTTGTAAACAAAATAACCGTCACTGCCGGTTGAACGATTATAAATTTCTGTCATATCAGGGTTGACACTTCCTTCATTGTAAAATGAAAAATTATCCGCCAGCTCTTTATACATAGAGGAGTAAATATAACGGGGTAATATTTTTTCGGTATCATCTTGCTTTTTACCCTTTGAAAGGATTATAATTTCATTATGTCCGTCTGTGGTATTTAGCTCATTTTCCACATGTTTCATTATAGGTGCTATTGAGCAACCAATCGCAAGGGTTCCTTTTTTATTTTCTATAGTGATAGAAGTAGCAATTGAAACAAGGGCTTCTTTTGTTCGTCTTTCTGCATAAGGCTCTGTATAGGCAATCGAATCACCGGCAACTTGCCCTATTTTATACCATGGTCTAATTCGTGGGTCATAAGGGTCATCGAGTCCGTTAACAGGAACCCAACCTGATGAATCACGATATGTACCATCTTCAAGACCAATATAAGAAAATTTAGCTCCGTCTCCAAAAGCATTTTCTCGAGTATTTATATTAGTAAGCATTTTTTTGATTGAAGCCGGCATATCATCGAAATAAAGATTTCTAATATTGTCTAATGTGTTATTTCTTTCTTTCAAATAGGCTTTTGCATTTATAGGGTCATCATTTACTTTTTCGCCAAAATGGCTTAACTGATATATCCAAGCTTCTGCAGAATTATTAGTATTTTCGTTTATATACTGCTTTACAAAATTTAAAGCAGCTTCTTTTTCTTTAAATTCACCTCTGATTCTATTTGCAACACTTCTATTATGATTGATTAAACTAAGCATTTTTGCATTTAATTGATTATCCGCTATATTACTGAAAATTATAAACATTACAATACTGATAACAACAAATAATGATGTTACAATGGCTAATATCAACTCTACTCTTATTGACTTTATTTTCATCACTTACCTCTGATTTAACAATATTTTACAATATAACTTTATTCTGTATTATCGGTATTAGTATATTCAAGTTTAACATCTCTACCGTAATCATACACCCCTGTTTACAAAAAAAAAACACGGCAAAAAAAATTCTTTTTAATTTTTAAAAAAAAGATTTTGCAGTGTTTTTTGTATCCAAATTTTATCACTCATTTTTTCAGACATAATTTTGACCGAGTGTCGAGTGTCGAGTGTCGAGTGTCGAGTGTCGAGTGTCGAGTGTCGAGT
>PDWI01001827.1_pt1 | contig 33135 bp, 28 predicted proteins | sample 1430891 | NCBI WGS metagenome assembly PDWI01 (sample SAMN01162508, study PRJNA174530) | Oral metagenome, whole genome shotgun sequencing project. | biome: Marine environment; feature: Marine mammal; material: Swab sample of the gingival sulcus; isolation source: swab sample of gingival sulcus... | reverse complement strand
CGACAGCAGCTGCAATAGATCGACTGGTACACCACAGTGTGATCCTTGAATTGAATCTTCCAAGCTACCGAAAAGCCAGAGCAGAACAACAAATCGACATCTTTAGGTAATTATATAGGGACCTGAATCATTTATATTGTAGAGGGCAGTCTGAAATATGATAGAATTATATTTTATATTCGCTTCTCTTTGATATTCAATGAGTACATGGATATGTTTGCAGGTGTTTTGTTATGAATAAATGGAAACTCTTCAGTTGTTTTATTTTTGCTTTTTACTCTTATGAGTTTGTTTTTGCTCGTTTTCTTCAGCCGGACCCTAAACGGGAGCATGTTAATTCTTATTCTTATGTAGGGAATAACCCTATACTAATGGTTGACCCAAATGGTGAAGACAGTTATGTCTTCTATGACCCTAAGAAAAATGGATTTTTAAGAGAGGCAACGTTTGAGGCAAAAAGACTGTCTAGTGTATATAAAACTCCAGTTCACATGGTTCCCATAAAATCAAAGTTACGATTTTGGTTAGAGTGGAATAAAATGAGTAACGTTGATTGTGTATCGTTACTATTTCATGGTTCAGAAAAGACAATAAACATCAATTATAAAACAAATGATTATTTGACAACATTACCCAGCGGTAAAACCCCTTTAGGATACCCAGCAGTTTTTGTAGGTCTTTTAAACAAACAAAAAATAAAGGAAATACGATTGATGACGTGCCAAGGTGGAAATATCGATGTTTCAAATAATATGGCACGAACTTTATCTGATTTATTTCAAACAACGGTAACAGCATGGGATGGTGGCTTGAGTTATATAAACCACCAAACACCAAGAAAAGCAGGTCTTTCTAACATCGCTTTCGCAATAGATAAGGGTAGAGAACCACTTGGCATGGTTGAGTATAAACCGGGGCAGGTTGTGAATTTAATAGAATTTAATAAAGATGCTTTGAACAAAAAAATACATCAGAAAGAGGCCCCCCTTTATACACCGGGTAAACTTTAATTTTATCATGAAAAATCCTCATTCTTTTTTAGCTGTTTTGTTTTTTATTATTAGCCTTATTCTAATATCATTATATTATTTGTATCCAAGAAAAATGAGGATCTATGATGTAACGGAAATCCGTTTAAGTCAAGGTGTTGTTCCCATTGAAGGTAAATTCCCACTTCCAATAGATAGTCAAGAATATAAAACACATTGGGAAGAGAAGTATCAGATTGAACTCCCCGATTGTGACTATAGTGTGAAGTCCCAGTACATTTCATTTGGAAGAAAAATTGCTAGTGCACGATATCGTGTAATCTCGAAGTATTTTTGGAATTATCATGATACATTTATCGGTGAGTTTACATTTGAACATGAAGCATTTCCAAATTCGATTTTTATATATGAAACAAATAGGGTGCTGCTAAAACCAGATGATAGGTGGAGTGAGTGAATACATCGCTTCGCTCTTGAAGGATTTAGGCACATTTTAATAAAATCTATCAAATATGTATGACATGAATACAGGCAATCTTAGCTTGTTCTGTTAATCTGCGATGACAGGGGTTAAATTGTAAGCGATCATTTAACCGCCTCGATACATAAGACAAAAAAGCGATCAATTATTCAACCTGAACCGGCCCCACCTGGTGCGTGTCACTAAATCCGTTTTATTGGCCAAATCACGCAATACTTGATCAATATGGTTTCTATCTTCCCCTGGATAGGTTTCAGAATAAATTTTTAAAATTTGAGCAATTCCGGGCTCCAAAATGCCCTTTCTGGCGAGATGTTCCATCGATTTCAACACCCTTTGCCTTTTGGACGTTTTGGCTCTGGCCTCTTTATTTATCAACCGTTTGCCTGCAACTGAAGCAGCATCATTGCTTCCATTCATTTCATGGAGTAAATCCAATTCAAAGAGTAACTTAGCTATATCTTCAGGTATCCCCTCTATCCTTACAGGTCCCAAGCGCGGATGGGTAAACTCACAATTTAACATGTGCAGCATTATAAACAAGACCAATACATAAACTCAAGTTTAATACCGTTAAAAAGTCACGAATTGCTTGATTAGAAACTAAAAAGTCTTTGTCTTGTCTTGAAATAACGGAGCTATCAAAGGGATTGCACAATAAATAATTGAATGATTATCGATTATTTACGCATTTTATTCGGTATGATGGATTTTTTATCCTTCTATTCTAAAGGAAGTAACAATTCCCTTTAATGCCGATAAAAGTTCCTCTAATTGAACAGCCTGTTCTGAAATCGCAAAGCTTTTTCCTGAAATTTGTTCGTCAGCCCCTCGCTCATCTGAGTAATATCACGACTGATTTCTCCTGAAATTGATGCGCTCTGATTGATATTTTCATTGATTTCAGCAACTCTCTGGAATGCATGCGCAATATTTTGGTTGTAATTTCCTGGGTGGTTGTGGCTTGTTCCTCCATGGCAGTTATTATGGTTTTGATAATGTCATTAACCTGGTTGATGATGCTCACCATTTTATCAATAGAAGAAATGGATACCCTGGAACTATTCTGGATGCCGCTGATTTGATTATCAGCTGATTTGATTATCAATATTCTCGGTAGCTTATGTGTTTTTGCAAGGCCATATCTCCTCTCCAGCGATGGCTCGGATATATTTTTTTGGTGGCAAGTGTTCAATACGCTTTTGCATCCCGGCGGCTTGAACTCTTGCGCTTTTTTACTGTAGACTCCTCCGCTTATTCATTTTGCGGCGTGAATCATTTTATCCGCTTGATAATACTGTCGATGAGCTCCCTTTGGGTTGTAAGCCCCTCGTGGTTTGGAAACTGTTTCATGGCGTTTTTCGACAATTGATCGGCCATTTTGTATTTTTTAGCCCAAATCAGTGTTTCTATTTCTTTTACAAAGGTAAAACCATAGTTGGTGTAAAATTTTTCTTTGTTTTCAGCATCTAAATTGATCCTGAGGTCATTAAAGACCGTTTCATACAGATTGCGTAACTCCATGTAATCCTTTTCGGGGTCAAGGGCATTAATCATGTTGATGTAGGTGTTGATCTTGAGTGTACTGATTGTTTTGTCATTATCGAGTTCGGCAGGTACCTGGTTGATAAGTTTCAATCCCAGTTGGTAGTCTTTTGTCTTCCAGGTGTTTTGCACGGCAATGTTCAGCATATTGATGTAATTATGGCAGTTATCGACGGACGAAATGTGTTTTTTTGCTTCCTGAAGGGCGGCTTCAATTTGCTTTGGATCTTTCAAGTCTTCCATTTTCAGTCGCAGGATATGAATTTCCATGCTGTTTCTCCTGCCTTGATCGAGCTTACCCAGTTCCTTGAGTTGTTTTTTCACATTTGCGTTAATATCTTTTTCAATTGCAACGAGAATGTAACCGACATAGGAGTTGATTAAGAGCTTTCGGACATTTAATATCTCGTGTTCTCCCGATATTTTAGCGGCTTCTTTAATGGCTTTTTCATAATCCTTTTTCTGGTAAAAACTGAGTGCGTAATTGTAGCGACTACTCGCGAGAGCTTTTTCAAACTGAGAGGTGTGAATTCCCACATGTGGAAGCAGTAATTCAATGGTTTCAATCACTTTGGGAAAATCCTTCTCTTTTTCGTATCGATCAACCAGCTTGGCTCCCAAGTTGTAACACAGGCCATGATATTCACGGACTTTCGGATATCTGGAGGCAGCGGCCGCAGCCAGCCTGCTTCCCAGAACATAAGATTCGGCTTTAAACAGATCATGAGCTTTGTTGAAGAGCTTGGCATCACAGTAACCACGACCGTAGTCACTGTTTGGTTCAATCAACTTACTCAACAAAACGCAGTTAATGGCTGTTTCCAGGTCTCGGTTCAGAAAAAAAACAGCTTTTAACAAGGCCATGGCAGCTAACGCCTCCGATTTTTTGTTGGGATTTCCCATGAAAAAATAAGAGTCAAAATCCTCGTTACTGGAGGCATAATCCGCCGGTTCCAACCCTATATTTTCTGCTGCATCCAGGAATAAATAGGTCGCTGTAATGGGGCTGTAGGCTTTACCCTCTATGAGCTCTGTTAACTTGTAGGATTCAGCATCTTTTTTCTTCAAATACTTTTTTATTTTTTTTAACAAAATCCTGGCTTGTTTTGTTTTTGGCTTATGGCGGTCTTTTTCTCTGAGGTTGAGATCTTCGAGCATGGCCTGATAGGCATCTTTGTATGTTTGCATTTCGGCCTTGTTCTCAATACCTGAAAGATAGAGTGCTTTTTCCAGGTTTGAATACTCTTTTAATGCGGCTTCCGCTGCCTTCAAATTAAACGCTGAATGACCGCTATCCGACAATTGGGGGCTATCTGGTATGGGAGTTTGAGCCGAACTGTGCTGATTGAAGCAAAACCCCGAAATAAGTAACAATCCCATTAGTAATCTCATACAAACACCTTTTATATCTTGTTTAAAGAGTGCAGCCAGCGCTGTTGACGTTCTGGTACCTTAAATAACCCCTGTTGAGCCAAATCCACCGCTGTCCCGTTCAGTTGCACTTATTTCGCGGACTTCTATCCAGCTCGCTTTTGTAACCGGAGCAATGACAAGCTGAGCCACGCGCATATCCGGTTGAATGGTAACTGGTATGGAAGATAAATTGACAATGGGAATTTTGACTTCGCCGCGGTAATCGGAGTCAATGGTTCCCGGCGCATTGATAACGGTAATCCCCTGTTTGGATGATAATCCGGATCTCGGCCGGATCTGACCTTCATAACCCGGTGGAATCGCCATGGCAAGACCTGTCGGAACCAGGAGGCGCTGCAGTGATTTCAGCTCAACGGGTTTGTCGATGGCAACTCTCAAATCCATCCCTGAAGAGCCGTCAGTTTGATACTCAGGAAGAAAATCATACCTGAAATTTGGAAGTTTCTTTATTTTTATGTCAAGAGCCATGCTAAAACCTGTAATAAAATCCCAATGTCACGGTATCGACATGAGTTTGATTCAGTTTGTAGCGTTCCCACTCTCCTCGCAGTGAAAAATGGTCTGTAATGGTGAAGAGTGTGCCAATTCCACCGGAGAGGTCAAACTCATCTGCCTCTGTCGTTGAAAAACGGTTTGTACCGTCTGTATAAGTGACATCGTCCCTGTGATAGGTACAGCCGAAACGAGCGTAGAGAGAAAATCTGTTTTCACTGAGATAAGATAAAATAACCGATGAAGAAAACAAATTACTGGATAATTCAACAGGCAGATCTGCTGAAATAAATTTCTTCTCTTTTTCCCCGAAAGTGCCAAGGTCGGCCAGTCCCAGTTCCAAGGATAAAAAGCGATTGAATTTATATCCGGAAAACACTTTGAACCCAAGGCTGTCTTCATCCATGTAACTGTCTTCCAGTTCCGACCAACCGATACCTGCACCGATATAAAACCCTTTTTCCTCTGCCTGAAGGTAGACGCTGCATACACCCGCAAGAAATAGTACGACAGCTGTTCTCATAGTTCCTCCCTGGTTATTTGAGGTTTGGTGCTTTAGTTAGGAGGGCAGACCGCATTTTGCATTTGAATGATGTCTGCTACTGAATAAGTGGGGAACCACTCGGTGATGGCGTCTGTTACTTCCTGCGGGGAGTGACAGACAAGCCCGATGTAGGAGACACGTCTTGACTCAAACAAGTCCAGATCGATGGAACCAGTGGCACCCGAAGGAGTACCGTTGGGGGCACCCAGTCTTACGAAATCAACTTGGCCCTGATCGTTTGACAGATTGTTCAGTTCCACAGAAGGGACCCCATCAAACCAGAGTTTCATATAGCCAATGGACGAGTCAGCGAACCAGTCGATTTCAATGGCATGCCATCCACTCGTTAAAACGGGCGACTGCGCCGCAACCGAGCTCGTAAAAGATCCGGAATTATCTCGAACGGAACTGGACAGGATGTAGTTATCCCCTGACCGGATAACGGATAAGATAAACTGTTTGTTTTGACTGGAGTCAGAGCCTGTAAATATCTCAAATGACTCTCCATCTGCCATTGCCACGTTGTTGAGACGAAGGTAGAATCGAGCGCGGTAGCGCTGCTCCGCAGTCGGGCTGTCATTTTGAACGTAACTGCCCGCTTCCCCTTCAAGATGAATTTTCATACCATAAGCTCCGTAGTATTTTGCATTTTCACAAACTTCCAGTGTGGTTGCGAAAGATACCAAGGGTATGGATGCAAGAATAAAGAGATAAAAGATACGTCTCATGAGCTTTCCTCCTGACAGCAGCAGATGCTGTTGGATCATTATAGTTCAACTCTGGTAATAAAAACAAATCTCTTTTTATGAAAAAGTCTGTACGAATGAACTGAGGAATGTTAGGTTAGAGCCGTATAAAATGGTTTTCATCAAATGATAAGGAAACCACAAATAAAGGCAATTTCAGGAGCAACACATGACAAACCTGCGTTTTATCAATTTCCTGTTGATATTGATCGCGATTACAGGTATCGCACCCTCCGTATCTACCGTCTTTGGGCAGGAGTTCCATTTTGGTGGCAACACTCAGGTTCAATACCGCGATTCAGAGCGCCATGAAACCATTGAAGTGACATTAGACAAGCTGAATTTGAGTGGAATTCGAGTTCAAAATCAAAACTATGCGTTCCCCTCCATTGACAATGCCAGTTACCTCACGAATAAAGGCGAACCGGCACTTCCCTTCCTGCCTTTTGACCTCCTTTTAGGTGATTCAGACCGGGTGGAATTGAAACTTCTATCGCTGAAAAAAAGGGAAATTGCCTTGACGCCTCTTGGTTATGCTGGTGTCATTCCATCGAAAGGGCATTTTAACCGCAACATCGATCCAAACGATGTACCCTGGCTGTTTGAACCCAAAATATACGAAGAGGGAACAATCTATCCCGATCGCCATGTTTTTCAAGGAACACCCTACATCGCAGGGCCGCTCCGAGGTCAGAATTTCCACATTCCCGTTGTCAAATGGAACATCGAGGAAAACACGCTGATCGTCGTCGAACGAGCTACTTTTGAAATAGTCAGAAAAGAGGATCGCGTCAACCCGCGAGCCAACGGAAAGGAAAAGCGCCTCACGGGTTTATTTAGTGAAATGATGAATCGAAAATATCTCAATACTCTCAGAACTCCTCCTGAATACGACACCCTGGTGGAATCAGGCAGAGTGCTGTTTCTTGTGTACGATGAGTTCATCGAAGAAGTCCAACCGTTGATTGACTGGGAAGAACAGGTGGGTTACCCGGTTTCAACCACACTATTATCAGAAGTTCCCCACGCTGGCACCTCCCCTACTGAAAATGAAATCTTTGATTACGTGCAGGCAGAATACAACTCCCCACAGGGTCTCACCTGGCTGATTCTTGTAGGTGACTATCAGGAAATCGGCAACCTTCCAGGTCAGTTTGAGAGCGCTCCCTGCGATGCCTGTTACACGAAACTCGAGGGCAATGACCATCATCCCGACATCGCCATCTCCCGCATTTCCGCACAAACCGAATTGGATGTGACCGTTCAAGTGGATAAATTTTTAAACTACGAACAGAACCCGGACTCAGGTAGTTCCGCAGATTGGTACTCGAGAGCATTTGGCGTTGCAGGCGACGACACAGGGGGCACACCCTCTTACACTGATTGGCAGCGCATGAATTTCCTGCGCGACATCTTGCTGACTCCCAGTTTCCACTTCAATGAATTTACAGAGATCTACCACGCCTCTGCAAGTGCCGCTCAGGTTACCACGGCGGTAGAAGCGGGTCACAGTCTCGGCCTTTACATCGGTCACGGCAGCGAAACCAGCTGGGCTACAACGGGATTCAATGTCGACAATGCAAGTGCACTCACCAATGCAAACATGCTGCCCATTGTGTGGGATGTGGCCTGTGTCAACGGAGCTTTTCAACGACCATCTGGTGATTGCTTTGCCGAAGCTTGGGTCAAGAATGAAGGAGGCGGGGCTGTATCATTTGAAGCAGCTACCACCAACGAATCCTGGGTCCCTCCCTGTGATGCTCAACGCGGTATTTTAGATGCTTTCCGGAATGGCTGGGCATTTACCACTGGCGGACAGCATTTATACGGCAAAGAAACTTGCTTTGGAATCAATGGGGATACGTCAAGCTCCGAGGGCAACAAGTTCATGGAACAGTCAACACTCTTTGGAAACTGCCTCATGTGGCCCCGTACCCAGGAACCTCAAACGCCCGACGAACCACTTGATTTCATGTCCACAGGAACTACGGCCAGCTTGACGGTTCAAATTAACGGGACTCCCCTCTCTCTCGCCAACAGTGCCATTGTCAATTTCTATACCAAAAACGGCAGTGACCATGTCTACTGTGGTTCCGGCTTGATTGATGAAAATGGTTTTGTTCAGGCACCCATCGACAGCGAGCCCACCCATTGTCATATCCACGGATTCAATCTTGTACCGGTTGAATACGAATTAGCGGCACGACCCAGTGGTACGGTCAGCTTTTCTGCTTCCGTGACGAGCTGTTCGTCATTGGTTCACATTCGAGTGTCTGACAGCAATATCTCAGGTACAAGTCCAACATCCATTGACCAGATTCAAGTCAGTGTCATTCATGGTACAACCGTTGTTCCCATCGTCCTGACGGAAACACAGGCAGATTCCAACATCTTCTCCGGCGAATTGAATCTGGCTCAGGATCTATCGGGATCTCATGGCGATATCGTTTCCGTGGAATACATCGATGAAGATGACGGCGCCGGCAACTTGAACCAGCTGCGAACCGCTGAAATGACGCTGGACTGTCTGGGTCCAGTTATTTCCGATGTTGTCTTGACCGCTTCAGAAAATGCCATTACGGTAGCATTCACAACTGATGAAAAGAGCAGCACCCTCGTCAATTACGGTGAAGCCACGCCTCCAGCGTTAAGCGTTGCTGATATTAGCGAAATTTCAGGTTCACACAGCGTTTTAATCGAAGGAATTGATAGTTGTAAACGCTACTACGTAGAACTGGTTTGCACGGATGAGTACGATAACGAGTCTACGGATAACAACAGCGGCCTCTATTATTCAGTCGATTCCCTGGGCTTTGAACAAACGGTCATTGAATCTTTTGATGCCGACCCCTCCTGGCAGATCGACAATGGGAACGCGTCAAATGGCTGGGAGTTCGGTACTCCGACGGGTGGAGGTGGCCAACACGGTTCTCCAGATCCAACCGGCGGCTATACGGGGGACCATGTCTATGGCGTCAATCTCGCAGGGGACTACTCAAACAATTTAGGAGCTGATGAGTTGAAGCTGACATCAGCTGAAATCGCCATACCCGATTTTTCCACCTTGAAATTCAGTTTCAGAAGATGGCTCGGCGTTGAGTCACCCAGCTATGACCACGCCCGCCTCAAAATTTCTTTTGATAGCGGTCCCTTTGAGACCCTGTGGGAAAACAGTCAGGCCATTGCGGATTCGGATTGGGTACTGGTTACTTACGATTTGACAAACCTGGCTCAAGGGCATTCATCCTTCCAGCTTCGATGGACACAAGGTGCAACAGATAGTAGCTATACCTATTGCGGCTGGAACATAGACGATCTCGCTCTGCAAAGATCTTACGAGTGTGAAGTGGAAGCCCCCGACCCCATATTCAAAGCCGACTTTGAAAACGGGGACTGTTCAGAATGGAGTCAAATGGTTTCTAACCAGTAACTATTGTTTAAACCTTGTTCATTCATTTCGGGAACGTTTTTTTCAGCTCTCCTGCTGGGCCACCGTTCCCGAAAAATAAATACACAAAACAAAAAAAAACAAGTTGACAGTTCAATCTTCTTTCAATAAAATGCCAATCTGTTCGGCGGATGAAAATCAGCCGAACCGTTCCGATGTAGCTCAGTTGGTAGAGCAGGTGGCTGTTAACCACCCTGTCCGCGGTTCGAGTCCGTGCATCGGAGCCATAAAGGCCGGAAGACAACCTCTTTCGGCCTTTTCCAGTTTAATGGCCAGCCCAAAGCTTTCGTCTGATGTCCATGATAATTATTTCAGGTTTTTCAAGAAAATAGTGTTACAATGACTCGCTCTTGAAATTGAACAGAGCGAAAAACAACCCAACGCATGGGACCCATTGGGCTTGTAGTGGAGGGCAAAAAATGAGCCGAAAGACCATACCGCAGATTACTGCGGAAACCGAAAAGAAACTCGTCATGCTCACAGCTTACGATTACTGGACAAGTCAACTTGTCGATCAAGCCGGAACCGATATGATTCTGGTTGGTGATTCCCTGGGCATGGTCATTCAGGGAAACGAGCATACGCTGGGAGTTTCTGTGGAAGACATTATCTACCACACCAGAGCCGTGGTTAAAGGCCGGCAAAACGCCCTGGTTGTCAGCGATATGCCTTACATGAGCTATCACATCAGTGAACAGGAGACCATTCAATACGCGGGCCGAATTATCCGCGAAGGCGGTGCCGATGCCGTTAAACTGGAAGGCGGCAAAAAGCGCGTTTCCATGATTCAAGCTCTACTCGATGCTGAAATACCGGTTATGGGTCATTTGGGTTTAACACCTCAGTCAGTCAACAAACTGGGAGGTTTCAAAGTTCAGGGCAAGGCACCCAAGGATCGACAGGAGCTGAAAGCCGACGCTCTTGCCCTGCAGGAAGCGGGTGTTTTCGCCCTGGTTCTCGAATGCGTTCCCTTTGACCTGGCCAGAGAAATAACCGAGACAGTTGATATTCCGACTATTGGCATCGGAGCAGGTCCCTACTGCACAGGGCAGGTTCTGGTGATCCACGATTTACTGGGGATGTCTTTCGGGTTTAAACCCAAGTTCGTAAGACCCTATGCCAATTTCAGCGAAACCGGGTTGAATGCGGTGGAATCCTTTTGCAAGGCAGTTCGCGAAGGCGAGTTCCCTACCCTTGCAGAATCCTTTGGCAAAAGAACAAAGTCCAATAAAACAACGCTGCTTTATGCCCAAAAGTAACTCAAAACACGACCAGCGTTTTAAACAGCTTTTGTGTATCAGTTATCAAAATAATGACGGGGTCACAGAATGACGACATATACGGTAAAAAACGACGGCAAAAAGCTGCAGAAGTTACTGCAAACCCTGAGAGCGGACGGCGCGCGCATTGGCCTGGTTCCCACCATGGGTTACCTGCACGAAGGACACCTTTCACTCATTAAAACCGCTCTTCAATACCAAACCAAACCGGTTGTCTCTATTTTTGTCAACCCCACCCAGTTTGGCCCCAATGAAGATCTGGATACCTACCCCAGAAACGAAGAGCGCGATATCGAGCTTGCCACAGAAGCCGGAGCGGAAATAATCTGGATCCCAAGCACGCAGGAAATTTATCCCGGACCAGACGGCATTGGTTCTCAGCAATTTAAAGTCGTTCCCGGTTCCATTTCCCGAAAACTCTGCGGTTCCAGCCGACCGGTCTTCTTTACAGGTATCGCAACCGTCGTCCTGAAACTCTTTCATATCGTGAAACCCGATTGCGCTTTTTTCGGCGAAAAGGACTTTCAGCAGCTTCAAATCATTAAACGCATGGTGCGCGAATTTCACATGGGAATCAACATCATTGGCTGTCCCATTATCCGCGAAGAAGACGGTCTGGCTATGAGCAGCCGAAATGTCCGAATTCCTGCAAGCCGTCGGAAAAAGGCACTCCATCTCTACGCAACCATTCAAAAAGCAAAAACGCTCTTTCAGCAAGGTCTCGAAGAACCGCAAACCATGCTGAAACAACTGAAAGAAGACTGGCCTGAAGGGTTGGAGCTGGATTATCTGGAACTGTACGATCCAGAGACCTTGGAACCAGCGGATCATCTCAAGCGCGACACCCGCCTTTTCTTAGGGGCCTGGCTGAAAACTACAGAAAATAAACATGATATGGGTGTGCGTTTAATCGACAATGCCCCTTTGGGAAGCTTTTAGAGCCATAACATAACCATGCAAAACAAAGGCGCGCAACACCATTCTGTTCACATCGCCATTCCTGTTTTCAATGAGCTGGATTGTTTACCCAAAACCATGGCGTGCCTTTCAATGCAGCGCGATGCGTCCTTTCAGGTCTGGATCTGTCTGAATGAACCGCCACATACAAAATCCAGCCGTCCGGAAATTCATCAGGCGAATACGCAAACCCGGCATTGGCTGGAAAAGACTTCTTTCCCCTTCCCTGTCGAGATCGTCGATGCCCTCGATGATCCGGAAGTTAACGGTGTGGGCATGGCGAGAAATCTTCTGGCCACCCTGATTTACGAAACAAATCGGGAAGGCATTACCCTTTGCCTGGATGCGGATACTCTGATTCCCGACAACTACGTCGCCTGCGTGCGACAGGCCTTTAACACCTTCACCGATGCCGTGGCCGTGGCCGCGCCCTATTATCATCCTGTTCCCGAAAACCGCGTTACAGCCAGACAGCTTCTGCGTTATGAAATCTACATGAGGTTGTACCAACTGGGTCTGTGGTCCATTGGCAGTCCCTACGCCTATTTAGCCATCGGCTCCGCCATGAGTTACAGGAACCGCGCGTGGAAACAAGTCAGGGGCATTCCCGCTAGAACGGCCGGGGAGGACTTTTACTTTCTGCAGAAGTTGAGGAAAATGGGAGATATCATTCGCTGGATTCCGGTACGGGTCTCTCCTGCGCCCAGAATCTCTGATCGGGTGTCCTTTGGAACGGGCACCTTGCTCAAAGAGCGTGATCTGGCATTGCAAAAGACGCGATTCCCCTTTTTTCACGCGAACAGTTTTCAAAAAATAGGCGCTTTTTATTCCCTTTTCAAACAACTCTTTCACGCATCCTGTCCCCTGCCCATCGATGCGTTTCTGGTTGAAAAGATGAAAGGTCAACAACCCTTTGACCGCATCAGAGCGAACTCCAAAACCGAGAGACAGTTTGCCTCCAACGCCCATCAGTACTTCGATGCCCTCAGAATTTTGCAATTCCTGAGATATGACCACCAAAAGACCGGTAACGTGTACCAGCCGCCTGTCGACGTGGATTCTTGCGATTATGAATTACTGGACGCCTATCGCAACGAGCTCTTTGCACGTGAAGAAGCTTACCAACGCAGATACATGAAACACTGGCGGCAACGGCTTGTAAGCGGAAAAACAGGCGAGAAAGTTTTTTTGAGTCAAACGATCGTGTGAAGGGACTTATCTGTATCCTTCCGGTAAGATTGCGTGAATTGAGTAGCTGACAAAGTGTATGTTTCTCCAGAGAAAGTTGAGGGAGGAATATGTGCTACCGCATTTCAGGATTGGAGAAGAACCAGGAATAAAAAAGGGCGCATTCCAAAAGAGCTTTGGGCACAAGCTTTCACACCGTTGGCCTTAACCAAAACATTTTTAATTCAAGATCCGTGACTGAAGATTAATTTTGCTGATGGCCAGAGCTCCAGTATTTGTATTCGCTGAAAAAAAGGTCCCGATTGTGCTGTCGTGCCGGGCCCCTTTTTCCTTTTCCAATACATATGCTTGTAGCACCTTTTTGGATAGACTACGATAAAACAGGAAGCTACAATGGTATGATTTTGAAATACGGTGTCCGCTGTCTCCGCGCGGAGGTTTCGTTCAACAAGTCGTTCCACCGGACTCGGTACCCTTGCCGGAGAACTCTGCGTTCGGTTCCTGGAAAAACCAGATAACAAAATCTAATATGTTATATGCTAGTCAGCAAATAATATAAAGTGTCTTTGGAGTAGTGTCGTGAAAATAAAAATAAAAGAGTTAGGGCCATTAAGACAAGCAGAATACACCATGGGTGATTTTACAATCATCTGTGGGAAGAACAATACAGGTAAAACATATGCAACTTATGCTATGTATGGTTTTTTAAGTTTTTGGGAAGAAGCTTATATCATACATGTAAACAGAAAAAAAATAAACTCTTTGCTTGATGAAGGAACTGTCGTGATAGACCTTAATGAATATGTTGATGGCGCTTCAAAAATAATTAGTCATGCATGTAAAGAGTATTCAAATGAATTCTCTCGAATTTTTGCATCTACTAAAAAAATGTTTTCAAATGCAAATTATGAAATTTTGATTTCAGAATATGAAGTCAAAATATTAGATCAATATAATAAAACTTTTGGATCTGCCAAAAAGAATCAATTAACTATAAAAAAAACAGGTGGAACCAAATTAGAAGTAAGTCTGTTAATTGACCGAGAACAGCCTGCAATAACACAGAGGTATAATCTGCAACGACTTATTGGAAACGCTATAAAAGAAATTGTTTTTTCAAATGTCTTTCCTCATCCTTTTATTGCGAGTGCTGAACGTACAGGGGCTGCTATTTTTAGAAAAGAACTTGATTTTGCCAGAAACAGATTAATAGAACAAATGAGTTCTATGGAGCGCGATCTTAATCCATTTGAGTTGCTTGACAAAGTTTATGCAGATTATGCCTTGCCAGTAAGACGAAATGTTGATTTTACAAGACGGTTGGAAGAGATTTCAAAATACGAAAGCTACATAGCAAAAGAATATTCTGATATTTTAGCTGACTTTAGCCACCTTATTGGAGGTCAATACAAGGTTGTTCGCGATGAATTATATTATATACCCAATCAGAATAAACGTCTTAAATTAAGTATGGATGAAAGTTCGAGTGCTGTGCGCTCTTTACTGGATATTGGTTTTTATCTCAAACATGTCGCAAAAAAAGGTGATCTACTAATTATTGATGAACCAGAACTCAATCTTCATCCTGAGAATCAAAGGAAAATGGCCCGACTTTTTGCAAGATTAATTAATGTCGGGATTAAAGTTTTTATAACGACTCACAGCGATTACATAATTAAGGAACTCAACACCCTAATTATGCTAAATAAAAATTCAAGTACGATTGAAAACATTAGAAAAAAAGAAAAGTATAAAAAAAGGGAATTAATTAAATCATCACAGATTCGTGTTTTTATGGCCTCCAAGAAAGCCATTTTGATTGATGGAAATATCCGAAAAGTTAAGACATTAACATTTTCCGAAGCTGATATTGATCCTGAGTTAGGAATCGAAGCTGAAAGCTTTGACAGGACTATTGATGAGATGAACAGAATTCAAGAATCTCTTTGGTTCTGCGAGGATGATCAACAATGAATAGTTTGGATGCGCTGAGAGAATTGCTCGTTCCTAATATTTTAAAGGACCTTGTGAATATTCATGGCAAAACCTGTGCCCGGTTAAAAGAGAATTCTCCTCATGCAAAGTTAAAACAAATTGATATCCTTGGTGTTCCTGCAAATTCTATTCTGATTAAATTGGATGAATACGCTCAGCCCTCTACTCTTTTTAAAAATGATAAAGGGCAAAGGAAGCGATGTGATTATATCCTTTTTTTTCATATTCAAAACCAAGGTATTGTCCTTTTTATTGAGCTTAAATCAAATAAAGTTAAAAATCCTGAGGTTATACGTCAATTTAAAGGATCTGAATGTGTTCTTGATTACTGCAATGCAACTTTAAAACGATTTCACAACCATGATACGTTGCTTGAAAATTTTTCAAAACGATTTATTGTTTTTTATAAACCTAGAATATCCAAAAAGAGAACGAGACCTATGATAAAACCAAACAATACGATCCCTGAAAATGCTCTCAAATATCCGGCAACCAAAAATATTTCATTAAAATCGATAATTGCACTATAACCTACATTACCGGTTCTATTGTAACGAGGTAGTGGTTCTACTCCCATTTCTCCTGTAGAGGTCTATTTGCTTCTTGGTTATTTCTACACTGGCGGCCACGGCTTGTAAGCAGGGAAACAGGCGAGAAAGTTTTGTAAGGTAAGCGATCATGGTAGAATCCATATGAGTGAAGGAGCTATGAGCAAAACAAATAAACGTACCCTCTTACCCCTAGTTGCCTGGGAAGATTACGTTGAAAACTGGAAAAACAGCCACTTGACCTTGACCAAGGCTGCGGCTGCCTATTATCTACAGAAGAACCTGGTTTATTTTCAGTTCATCTACTGGTCTTCCAAATTGAAAACACAAGAGGCTTCACCCATGTTGGTGGCGATTCCTTATGATCCGTTTTTATTACGACAGTTAAAGTATCCAAGGAAGAATTGCACATTTTTTTTCATCGAGCTTATCTGCTTTTATCTGCTTGAACAGATACTCTGCCAATTTATCTTTCCTTTCCATTTTGTCAATCATGCGGCATTTGGCTAAACAGAAATCTTTAAAACGAATAGATTGTAAAGAACACCTGTTGACAAAAAAGGCTGTGTCCTGTGTTATACTTCACCGTTTTAGTTGAGGAGGGAAAAATGCCACTTTTATCGGGAAACGTCGCCTGCACGAGATTCAACGTGATCAGTATGCCGGATGAATTGAATTTTGAACAGGAAGCCTTTCATCTCATTCAGCCAGGCTCTGCCATTAAGGATCGCATAGGGTTTGTACCGTTTGAATTGGAGGAATCGTACGAGTTAAGGCCCAAAACCTGGGCTTTCAGAGTGCGTCGAGATAAAGTGACAGTAGATTCCACACTGCTGAAAGAGCGCGTGAAAGAGCTCATAAAAATAGAAAATGAACAGACTGGTCCCCCATCGTTCAGCAAGAAAAAAGAGTTGAGGCAGTTGGCTGAAGATGAACTGCTGGCCCGAACGGCTCCTCGCAGCAGCATTGTGGAATGCCTGATTGAGCACGGTGTGGTTTATGTGGGCAGCACAGCCAAAGCCAGTACCGATGCGGTCAGTGAGCTTTTGCGAAGGATTGGCGTTGAACTGGAGTACAAAACGCCCTGGCTTGAATTGGGTCAGGAAGCCGAGAGTTCCATTGTCGAGGCAAAAGATCCGGGTCAATCGGTTCTGGGCTGTCATTTCCTGAAAAAGCTGCTGGAACAATCGGATGTTCTGGTTGAGCCTGTCAAGGGTCGGGCAAAGCTCATTACATCAGAGGGCACTCACGTTAGCCTGGCAGGCAGTGTTATTAACGAAATGAACCGCTACCTGGATGAAGGTGCCGAGCTGATTTCGGCTAAGCTGATTGTCAAGGAAGCGACCCTTCAGTTTGACGGCTTGTCCTACCACTTTTCGGGTTTGAAAGTTGAAAACGCAAAAGCCGATCACTGGACTGAAACGCTTGAAACCAGGATGGACAGCATCCGAGCCATGTGGGAAATGCTCGATGAGCGGTATTTACAGGCCATGAACACGGCTTCCCCTCAGGAGGATTCATGAAGTGTCCTGAAATAACGGTTGCAGATCTGGAGCAATGGATTCAGGAAAAGAGGGCTTTCTTGTTGGTCGATGTTCGCGAGCCCGAAGAGTACGCTATTTGTCGTTTCCCTCAAACAACCCATGAAATTCCCCTGGGCAGACTGCAGAGAGAGGGTTTTGCACTGCCGGAAGAACACGACATCGTTGTCTATTGCCGCTCTGGCAAACGCTCCATGTATGCCACCCTCTTTCTGCATTCGGAAGGCTACCAGCGCGTCTACAATTTGAAAGGCGGCATTTTGGAATACATAGCTCAGTTTCAGAAAGACTGGACGGTTTACTAGTCAGGAACTTCCCTGTTGCTCTCAAAACAAATTAAAGAGTCAAGCACGCTCCAACCTGCCTTTAAAAACGAGTTAGATGTGAAACCCAGGCACATGAGGTTTCAAGAAATTGGCGCTAGCTTTGCAAAAAGCAAGATTTTAAGGGTTGGCAGTCTTTCTGCTTTTGCCTTTGGGTTCGGGCTTAAGAAATTACGCTTTCTCCATGCGCTCAAACCTAAAGGCCAGCATACCGAAATTAATGGTATCCTTGTCGACAAGTTTCATGCCGATGTCGTTTTGGGCAACTTTTTGACCGTTTACAAACGTCCCGTTGAGGACACCCAATTCTTCACGCACAAAAAACTCATTCTCTCTTCTGTAAATAATGGCGTGGCGCCGGGAAACCGATCGATTTTCATCTTCATGGGTTAAATCAACTTCGGGCTTGATACCTGTGACAGGGTCAAATCTGCCGACGAGATTTTGATCGGCATCGATTTGAAATACCCGTTTAGACCCCAAGGCAACCAACTGACCCGCTATTTGTACTTTTTCAGCAGGTGCCGTGATTGCCAGGGTTTCTTCCGCTTTATCTTGTACATGCGCTAACTGTGAAACGAGTACATCTATTTTTTCTTCGCGATTCCTCAATTTTGCGGACAGCTTTTGAAGCAGCCTGATAGCGATTTCCATATTGGCTTTTAACATTTTAAGGAAGGTATTTCGATGAATAACCACCACAGATGCTGAATTGACCACTTTAGCGGTGTGAGGTCTTGGTATGGATTCGAGAATACTCAGTTCCCCGAAAAAATCACCCTTTCCTAAGTCGGAAATGACTTCCTTCTTACCGCTTTTCTCTTTAAGCAGCGCCACTCGACCTTCGGTAATAATGAACATGGAATGACCATGTTCTCCCTGTTTGTAAATAGTTTCTCCAGCTTCAAAGGTAACGGTCAATTGAGAAAAAAAGTTGCTGGACATGGAACGCCTCTAATACTGATTGAAGACCTTTGGTCTGGAAAGCTGTTTATCAACTTGTGGCTCATCACCCTTTCTGAAAGCGTTTCGAGTGATGGAGCACTTTGTCAATGGATTACGACCACAAGCTCAACGAGTGAAGTTATGACCGATCTTTAGTATACCTCAACGTTCTTGCAAGAAAAAACATAAAATAAAACCCCTGTCGGGAAAAGACCCGACAGGGGTCGTTGTCATTCATTTTTCAATCGAAAAACACATAAGAACCAATCACTCTAAGTCAATGGCACCCTTTGTCTTTTCACGACGCTTGGATTCTTTGGCTTTGTATTCATCCATGCAAGGTGCGTCAGGCCCCTGAATCATGGAACACTGCAAGTACTCTGCAATTTCCATAATACAAGCCCGAATGGCTTTTCCTGCAGGTGTTTTTTTCTGTTTGGAAAGATTACCACCGAAGCCCCACTTATGCAGACCGAGGTTGAGACCACCGCTTTTTGAGGTAGCTTCAACTGTGCGTGCATCCTTAATTTCTCCTGTAGTGGTGTCGATGACTTTCAGGTCAACTGCAATATAAGCTCTTTTCTTCTTTCCGCCGATTGAAACACCTTTAAATGATACGCCGCCACCAGTACCCTGGGTTCCCTCTTCGTAGGCAGATACCGTTGCCGCGACCAGATATTGAGCGCCTTTCAACTTACCCATGGCTGCCTTTGTTTTGGCATCAATTCTGCCTGACGCTCCCAGGTTCTGTTCACCCAAAACCGCGTCAATTTCTTTTCTTTCCAAAACAGAAAAACTCTTCATGGATACGAGCTCATTGATGAGCATGTCTTGTAGATCACGTCCAACGCCAGAACTCCACCAACCAGCGTGTGTATTGTTGGTGAAACGCAAAATACCCAGCCTGGGCTTTTCACCTGCTGTAATTAATGTACTTGTAAGCAAAATAATGAGAATTGCGATGCATGTTTTTTTCATGACTTCCTCCTGTTTATCTGGGCTAATGCCATAAAATATCAAGTATTGAAAGACTGGTCAATGGAAAAAAAACAAAGCAATACGCAAGTAAAACGCGGTTTCGCGCCCTTGTATAAAGCGCTTCTTTTTATCCATTCAGCAAACAAAACGCTTGAGTTAATCTCAATTCAGTAAAAACGCACAGACATTCATCACTCCGTATCGAGATGATAAGCACACGCTGCGATTCAATGGATGCCTCCTTGGCATACGTGTTAAAATAACTTCATAAATTGAAGAGTGAGGTTTATCGTGACGCAAACAGATTTTTACAACATGGACAGCTGTCTTTCCGAAGATGAAATACTAACCCGGGACTCTGTTCGGGAATGGGTCGATGCGCGTTTTATGCCGCGCATTCAGGAATGTCACAGACAGGCCGTCTTCCCCTTAGATTTAGTTGAGGAAATGGCCGAATTGGGACTGCTCGGCCCCAATTACGAAGGGTACGGCTGCGCGGGCTTGAGCCATGTGTGTTACGGTCTGATCATGCAGGAACTTGAACGCGGAGATTCCGGACTTCGCTCCTTTGCCTCCGTTCAAGGGTCGCTTGTTATGTACCCCATTCTCACTTACGGCTCCGAAGCCCTGAAGAATCAATGGCTGCCTGAGCTGGCCTCAGGCAAGAAAATTGGGTGTTTCGGTTTAACGGAACCCGATCACGGTTCCGATCCGGGAAGCATGAAAACAAGAGCCGTTAAAGACGGCAGCAGCTGGGTCCTCAATGGCGCGAAAATGTGGATCACCAATGGCTCGATTGCCGATGTGGCTCTCATTTGGGCTAAAGACCCCGAAGGTGTTGTTCGCGGTTTTCTTGTGGAAAAAGGCAGCCAGGGCTTTTCAGCTCCCGAGATGAAAGGCAAGTTTTCACTGAGAGCCAGCGTGACTTCCGAGCTCATTCTGGACGAAGTGAGGGTTCCCGATCAAAACAGACTGGATGTAGAGGGTTTAAAAGGCCCCCTGAGCTGCTTGACTCAGGCTCGTTATGGTATTGCCTGGGGCGCGATCGGCGCGGCTATGGCCTGCTTTGAATCGTCACTGGAGTACAGTAAAACGCGCCTGCAGTTTAACAGGCCGCTGGCCAGTTTCCAGTTAATTCAATCCAAATTGACCGATATGATCAATGAAATCACCAAGGCCCAACTGCTGGCACTCCACCTGGGCCGCATGAAAGATCAGGGGCTTGCCACTTTTTATCAGGTCAGCCTGGCTAAAATGAACAATGTGGCGGCTGCACTTGAAATTGCGAGGCAAGCCAGAGACCTGCACGGCGCCAACGGTATTACGGACTCTTATCCCGTTATGCGTCATATGATGAACCTCGAATCGGTTAAAACCTACGAGGGAACACATGACATTCACAAACTGATTGTGGGTCAAAAGTTAACGGGAATTTCAGCTTTTGCCTGAGGGCTCGGGAAACGCTTTGAGCTGGAGTTGAAAAAGGGACTATTTAAAATATCCGAGGTTTCGCAGAACTCGTGTAAGAGCCAGCAAGGGCAAGCCGATGATCGCAGAGTAATCATCGGTGACGACCGATTGCATGAGCGTGATACCTCTGGACTCTATTTTATAACCGCCGACACAGTCCCAGGATGCGTCTTCCTCTACCATTCTCCGCAAATAAACACCCGTGTGATCGGGATAAAAAGTAATTCTGGAGGTTACACATTCAGAATACGCATACTCCGGATCATTTCTTAAAACCGCAATGGCGGTGTGCAGCTGGTGTTCCTTACCCCGCAGTTCTTTGAGTTGAGCGACGGTCTTCTCCACCGTGCCCGGTTTCTGAAGGAGTTTGCCCTGAAACGAAAGCACCTGGTCACACCCGATAATGATGTGCTGGGGATATCTGGTTTTAAGACTGGAGGCTTTCAGCCTGGCCAGGCGGGTAGCCTGTTCCTCAGGGCAAAGATCCTTGACAAAGGTTTCTTCAAGATCCGGAGCGATAGCCTGATACGTCAACCCCAACTGATCGAATAGTTTCCTCTTATACTTCGATTCCGTAGCCAGGATAATTGACATTATCGAAACCACTCAGCGTAGAGGAAGGGGCTCTCAGAGACGCGGATTTTCACACAGTAAGCTGATTCAAAAGAGAGCTCTTTTGAGAGAAGAAGGGCAAAGTTTTCGGTGGTGGGAAGGTGTTCCTTAAAAAAAGGATGGGCGCGATTCAAGTTTCTGCGATGGAAGACATCCAGAACTTTTTCTTTAAGAATACGATCCACTTCCGCAAGGTCAATCAGCATGCCCATTTCAGGGTCCATCGCCCCTTTCAACCAGACTGTCACCTGCCAGTCGTGATCGTGCTCGTTGATGTAATCGCCAAATTTTTCGCGGTTCTTTTCTTCTCCGAGACCATTAATCCAGTAAAAATGGCTCGCTTTAAAACGGCATACCCGTGCAATACATAATTCAGACAAGACTGATTCCTCCATCGACAGACCACTTTGCCCCGGTAATCCATCTGGAACCTGGACTCAGAAGAAGATCGGCTACAGGTGCAATATCCACGGTCTCGCCCACTCTTCCCAGCGGATGCATTTTGGCGAATTGGACCATTTTTTCTTCTCTGGTGGGTTCATTCTTTGTTCTGGGATTGTGAATAGGCGTGTCAACAACTCCAGGCAGGATACTGTTGACCCGGATACCATCTTCAGCCCACTCAAGTGCCAGAGAACTGACATAGCTGTCGAGTGCCGCTTTACTCGCGGAATAGGTGCCCGTTCCCGGGACGGGTTTTAAACTCAAGGTGGAAGAGATGAAGAGAACCGACTTCCCTTTCCCCTTTTTAAGTAAGGGGTAGCATTGTTTGGCAAGGGAAACAGGACCAAATACATTGGTTTGGAAGACATCTTGTACGGTTTCATCATCTTCGTTCATTAAGTGCACAAAGTCGTACCGCGCCGCAGATAAGATTAAATGATCTATTTGGCCATAAGAGTTCAGGCTTTTAACCAGCTCGGCTCGTTGTCTGTCACTGGAAATATCACTTTGAATCGTCACCAGTCCCCTTTCACTGCAACTTTTTAATTTTGAGTTATTTCTACCCGTTACAATCACCTGACTGCCTTTGTCCCGCAACATGCAGGCTATTTCAAATCCGATCCCCGAACTGCCGCCTATGACCACTGATATTGATTTTTTCATTAATTTCTGCCCCATCATCATTCGATTTGCAATCGCTCTTCTTCTATTCAACACCAAGTATCGTTGAAATTAAACTGTTTTCCGTCCAATTTGGGATAATATATAGAATGAGTCCGAACAGAAAAGGAATATTTACATGGAAACAGCTCCTCCTCCTCATGCCAATCTCTTCGCCAGTCAAAGTACCTTGCAGTCCGCTGATTGTGTTATTTTACCCGTCCCATGGGATGCCACTTCATCTTACGGAACGGGCAGTTCACAAGCGCCGGAAGCTATTCGCACAGCTTCACACCAAATGGATTTTTTCGATTTATCCTCTCAAGACGACTATTCTGATCGCGTTTACATGATGCCTGTCTCTGCCGCCTGGGAGGCCATGAACAGGAAGACTTGCGACATGGTTGCAGAATATCGCCAAACCCTATCCCCCCAACTCCAAACCAAAATTAATCATAACAGCGAAAAGCTGAACGCGGAAGTGGAAGCTCGTGCGCTGGAAATACTCCATTCCGGAAAGAAATTGGGTTTGCTGGGCGGAGATCACTCAACTCCATTCGGTGCCATTAAAGCCCTTTCCACTGGCGTGCACTCTTTCGGCATTCTACATATCGACGCCCATCACGACCTGAGAGAGGCTTACGAAGGACTCTCCTTTTCTCACGCATCCATTTTTCATCAAGTACTTCGGCAAATCTCACAGGTGCAAAAGTTGGTCTCTGTGGGTGTCCGGGACTTTTCAGCAGAGGAATTTCTCAAAGCAAGAGACGACAGCCGAGTGCGCACCTTTTACGACACAAACATGAAAAAGCGACTTTACAAAGGAACTTTATGGCATGATATATGTCAAGAAACACTGAATGAGCTACCGGAAAATATCTACATTTCCCTGGATATAGATGGTTTAGACCCACAGAATTGTCCCCATACCGGAACACCCGTTCCGGGTGGCCTGTCCTATGACAGACTCATGTATCTTCTTGAAATGGTCAAAGCAAGTCGCTCCAAATTAATAGGTTTCGATCTGTGTGAGGTCTCGCCCGACAGAAACCATCCCGCCAATGAATGGGACGCCAACGTGGGAGCACGCGTACTTTATAAATTGGTCTCACTTCTCTTGCTCCACCGATAAAAAAACAAAAAAAAGGGTTCAGCATGGGTGGCTCATTCATTTATGTCGTTCGGGTTTGGGTTTACTTTGGTTTCACTGCCTTTCCACAGTTTTTGAATATTACTTCGATGGGTTAACAAAATACTCAATGTGAGCAGCACTGAAAAGTAAAAGACACTGCGTTCCGCCATAAAAAAGGAACTCACACAGAGTGTCAAGGCACCGGCAAGCGACGCGAGAGAGCCTATTCTTAGAGTGCAGACGATTAAGGCGTAAACCGCCAGACTGACAATCAACGGTACAGGAGCCAGAATGCTAAAGGAACCCGCCGCTGTTGCCACGCCCTTTCCGCCTTTTGTGGGCGCGTAGAAAGGAAAGACATGACCCAGAAAAGCGGAGAAGGCCGCGAATAGTGCGCTATTCAGACCGCACTTAAAGACCAGCAGAACCGGTATCATGCCTTTCAGCATATCCAGCACCAGGACAACCAGAGCGGGTTTCCATCCAAAGACTCTAAACACATTGGTCGTGCCGGGATTACCGCTGCCGACAGTTCGTATATCCTTTTTGTAAATGACTTTACATAAAAGGAAAGCGGCGGGCAGTGTGCCGAACAAATAGCCAATTACAACAGTGTACCAGTCATTCACGGTTTTAAAATCCTGTAGCGTACTTTGGCGCGAATGCCTTTGACATCAATATCCAGCTCTCGTTTGGAATTCAGTGGAATCTGACTGTAATAACCGAGATAATAAAAACCTCTGAATTCCTCGATAATCTTTTTCATTGCTTTGTCGAGCCCTTTTGCGCTGCTGATTTGCTTTGAAACGGAGCCCGTCAGCCTGGCCAGATCTTTCAGAAAGAGATGGCCTCTTTGGTTGTTCTGACCCAGATAATCTCCAGGCAGAACAACGGAATAGACCATGATATCGCTTTTCTGAAGTGCCTCTACCACATGCCGATCGTGAGAAAGGGAACCCGTATCGCTTCCATCGGAGAGAATGACGAGAATACGTGTTCCGCTCTGATTTTCCAGTGCCTGAATACCGGCCAGGCATGCGTCATAGAGGGATGTGGAAAGCTGAGGGCATGTGTTAAAGACCATGGGAGTGAGCTGGTAGAAGTTGTTGGTGAAATCGGTCAGTCTCATGACCTGATGGTCGAAAGTGTACAGACTAACCTGATCTTGCGCTTGCAAATGGGAGATAAACTCCTGAATGGCGTATTGTGCGTGATCCAGCTTCTCACCTGTCATGGAGATCGAGGTGTCCAGCAGAAGCGCGATGTTGAGAGGTGCCTTCTCTCTTGAAAAATAAGCCAATTCCTTTTTGACGCCATTTTCCTTGATTGAGAAGTCGGTTTCCTTTAAGTCGGTGAGAAAACCCGTTCCCCCTTTGGAAGCCACAACCCGCAGCGGAACGAGGTGGACACTCAACTCTTGATCGACCTCGATGGTTCGGATGGGAACGCGTTTTTCTGCATAGGTTTCATTTTCAAAATAAACCACAACGTGCAGCTCGGAAACAGGTTTCTCTGTGGAGGCCTGGAACATCATGCTCCACGGTTCTTGATCAAGCGTACCGAGTCGTTCTCCTGCCTGATAGCAGTAAGCTGCCAGCACAGGTGCATCGGTGCCTGTGAGTTCAAATCTCAATTCGCCTACTCCTGTGAGGAGGTCGTTGGGTTGAGGGCTGAGTATGTTGACTTTTGCCGTCCTGGACTCGGTAAAGAACTGTTTCCTGCCGAGCAGAAAGTTCTTCTTCCTTGCCGAGTTGAGCTCCAGTGAGTCCTGATTGGTCAATCCACCCTTAATGACTGAAAAAACGGGTCTCAAAGCCGTAATCAAACTCAAGGCCTCCTCTTCCATTTCGTGGTAGAGATAAGCGTTCATCAGTCTTTCAAGAATCATTTTGTTAATGGGAAAGCAATGAAGGGTTTCTTCATAAAGGGCCAGCTGTTCCAGGGTGGGCTCTTCGCCCATATCCATTGCTTTTTTAAGTTGCCGGTGAGCATCCGCGTAGTGATGGAGAACCGTTCCGCTGGCTGCTGTGTAGGATCCCGCTTCATTTTTCTCAAAAAAGGCGCTTCCCAGGAAAATTTGCACCCGTGTGATGGGACCCTTGTTCCACAGTACGGCCGATGGAAACAAGTCGAAAATGGGCGTTTCCGATTCCTTGACCAGCAATTCAGGCCATTTAAAGTGTAAATCGACCACAAACTGTTCCAGCCGAGGTTGGGGAAACGTATAGGTTTCAAAGGGGAAAACAACTCGCTTCAGAAATTGCTCATAAGTCGCCGTCGTGGACAATTGCTCCGGGACGACATCAAAAATGCTGTCCTGATAACGAATGCAGGAGCTGTTTTTCGTGACACCGATGGTGACCTGGTACTCCATTTCATGCAGAACCTCGCCATTGGTCTGCTTGACACGCAGGGTGAAGGGAATGGACAGAATATCGAGCTCACCACCTTTCATCTTGAGTACGGATTGGTTCCTGTTGAGCGTTCTCAAAAGAAAGGCAATTTGCCTTATGGGTGCATCCAGAGAGAGTTCCATCATGCTTTTATGGATGCCAAAGCGCTTGTCCTTTATATCTTTATAAGAAATCAGTGGTTCAGGAACGGCTGTCAAGTGCAGTTGCCCGCCATCAGTCTTGAAATTGAAATCAATGAAGTAGAGATCACTGGTTGACATTCCCGCCATGGGTGAAAGACAAAGCAAGAGGATGAATCTGAACCGCATGTTGAAACTCCTGTACGATGAACTCAAATGGGTGGTAAATTGCCATAACTTTGTAGTTCCAGTTAAACGCCACCCTGTTTTTCAGATGTATTATACGTGATATTTGCAAAAATGACGGTCTGTCTCCACGTTGTCTCAGGTAAATTTTTTGGAAAACAGGAACTGTTTCCTGTTGAGACGGGCTCTGTTTCCCTATAATGGACGATTCCGTCGAACTGTTGGCTCAAGAGCTGCCAGCTGAACGCGTATGAATCCACGAAGAAGAGGCAATAAAACCGATGACCCTGCTTATAGTATTAAATCTACTTTTAACAAATCCAGCTTACGAGGAAATGACCGTCACGGCTTCCATGGTACCGGAAGAGTTCTCCGACCTGGCCCGCAGTTTAACCGTACTCGACGCGGAAACCATATCCAGATCCGGAGCATCATCCATTCAGGACTTATTGGTACTCGCTGGAGTGCAGTTGAGAGAACGAGGAGCGGGCGGTGTTCAAGCTGACGTCGCTATCAGGGGCGCGACCTTTGAACAAACCCTCATTTTACTGGATGGCGTAAAACTGAGTGACCCGCAAACAGGTCATCACCTCTTAAATCTTCCCGTAACGGTGGAGCAAATACAGCGTATTGAAGTTCTTAGAGGTCCTGGCTCGCGACTTTACGGCCCCAATGCCTTTGGCGGAGTGATCAATATCATCACCAAAGAGGTTCAAGACATCTGGAAAGTATCCATAGGATCAGGTCAGAATGGGTTTAAAAATGGCAGCCTGAACGCCGGTGTTACCAACAATGCCTGGCGTTTCAATGCCTCGCTGGATTCCCAACAGTCCGACGGGTTCATGGAAAACACCGATTACGATCTTCAGACCATGAACTTCAGCGCAGGCTACAGGAAAGGTCTGCATGATTACCAACTGAGCTGGGGTCAATCGGAAAAGGATTTCGGAGCCAATCGCTTTTATCATCCGGATTTTCCCATGCAGCGGGAAATTACCAAAGCGACAACCGCCGTGCTAAAGGGTAAATGGATACTGGATCGCGGTCATGTATCGGCCAACCTCTATTCGAGAAAGCACGAAGATGATTTCGTGCTGGACTATACTCGCCCGGATTGGTATCGAAATGTTCACGAAACATCTGTGTCCGGTCTGGACCTAAAGGGCAGCCTCAAAAACAGCCTGGGTTCATTTTCCATGGGCATGGAATACATTCAGGAGGAAATAGAGAGCAGTAACCTGGGTTTTCATGACCGGAACAAGAAGGGTGTTTTTATCGAACAGAGCTTGTCATCAGAGCAATTCGACTGGGTTTTGGGCGGCTCGGCCTACTACTTTTCAAAACACGGATGGGAGTTTTGGCCCGGATTGGATATCGCATGGAAACTTCCAAACCAACAACGCCTCTTTGGGTCTGTGGCTCGTTCTTTCAGACTGCCCACCTTCACGGAACTCTACTATGTGGGCGGCGGCAACCGTGGCAACGATAATTTAAACGCGGAACAGGCCTGGAATTACGAACTGGGGTATCGAATCAAGCTCCCTTCTTCTCTTCTTCAGCTCTCTGTATTCAGCCGGGACGCTGAAGACCTGATCGATTGGGTCTGGAATGATGAAGACAGATTTTACGATGCCATGAATTTCAGTCAGGTAGACACTCGGGGAATTGAATTGGAGGCTTCCTGGTCCCTGCCGCAGTCCGTTCTGGGTATCACTCAAATGAGAGGGTTCTATTCGTATATCGATTCAGAGCTGGATACAAGCGGTCTGCAAACCAAGTACCTGCTCAACCATCCACGACAGATTGCCACCTTGACGGTTTTCTTTGAGTTTGGGCAGAGGCTGGAGAGTTTCATGAGCCTTTCCCACGAGGAGTACAGCCAGGCTTCAGATCAATTCACGGTGGATATGAGTACCAGCTACACCTGGAATAAACTGACCGCTAAAGTTCATGTAGACAATCTCTTCAATGAGCGTCATGAAGATTTTACTCGTTTGCCCCTTCCTGGCAGATGGGTTAAATGCTCCATCGGTTACGCTTTTTCTGCACAAAAGCTCAACAAGTAGGGTGAGCCCAACACCCCTTGCCAGAAGAACGGTGCGTTTTGCCTTGAAACGGTAGAGAAAAGGCCCTTTCCGGCAATTTATATTGATTGGGATGCGAAGCAGGCATGTTGTTGTAATAATACATGGAAACTGTTAAAGTTCTATTTGTGAGTGCCGATTTATAAGTTGAATTATAGTGGTTTGGCCATCAATAGTTCAGTCCGCTTATTTCCATGCTTGACTTTCTACAAGTATGAACTGCAGAAAGATGGAGTCCAAAAGAAATCCAGTCTGTCTGAGGGATATATGGATATAAAAGAAACCAGTATTTTATGGACGGATCAAAATGGAGAACACCTATTTGTTCTGGAAAAAGGAACTTATATTATAGGAAGAGATAAGCTGGCAGATATCGTGATCGATCACCGCGGAGTTTCAAGACAGCATGCTGTCCTAACCATCAGGGAAGGGTCTGTGCGTTTCAAGGATCTTGAATCATCAACAGGTAGCTCGATAAATGGTATTCCGGTTAAGGCCGGTGAAGAAAAAGCGCTTGCAAACGGTGATCGTTTTTCGTTGGGAAGAATCGGGTTTATATTAACGGAATCAAAAAACCACGTTGAGGTCAGTGACGAGATTGTAGCGTTAAACAAGGAAACGAGTGAAACTGGCATACTGTTAAATAACCTGAACCTTGTTCAAACTTCCCTGGAAAAACTATTAAAAGACATTCCCGAAAGCGATCATATTCTTCAGAAAATGATCGAGATGAACGAGCGGATCGAAAAGCATCTCGTTCAATATCAGGTTCTTCAAAAGGTCACCCAAACCTTGGGTCAAATTCTGGATATTAAAACCATGCTGAAAACAGCACTTCATCTGGTTGGATCGGAGCTGGGAGCAGACAGAGGCTTTATCATCCTCTACGATGCCGCCATTCACAAAATGAATTCCATGGTTACCTGGCATTTTGACTTAAACTCCAGTACGACCCAGCACGATTACTCTTTCAGTCAGACCTTGGCCAATGAATCGGTAAAAACAGGTAAAATTCTCATACTTGACAATGCCATGAAGGATCCAAAATTTAATTCTGCTCATTCCATTTTGGCGTCCAGAATTCTGAGTGTTATTTGCATTCCCCTCTACAGAGGCACCGAAACACTGGGCGTGATCTACCTGGACAGCCTGAGCAGGGAAGGTCAGTTTCAATCGGTTCACGAGGATTTCCTCAAAACCTTTGCACGCCAGACCAGTATGGCTTTGCACAACGCCAAGCTCTACACACAGGCTGTAACGGATGATTTGTCCGGGCTTTTCCTGCGCAAATACATGGAACAGAGGATCAAGGAAGAATTAGCGCGTTCCCAGAGGCACCAACGCCCATGCTGTTTGCTGATGATAGACATCGATTTCTTCAAGCATATCAATGACACCTACGGTCACCCGGCTGGCGATGAAGTCATTACTGAAGTAGCCCAACGTCTGCAAAGTACAGCCCGGGAAATGGACGTGGTCGGCAGATATGGCGGTGAAGAGTTTATTATGCTCTTGCCTGAAACCGTCCCAAGCGGCGCTCTCATTGTGGCTGAGCGAATCAGGAAATTGATTTCCCGGGCGACATTTGAACGTGACGGGCATGTTTTCTCCGTAACGATCAGCATTGGGGTTGTCTCTTCCAATTCAATTGATAGTTACCAGCCCCTGCCTTTCATTCGAGCCGCTGACGATGCACTCTACAGGGCGAAGAGTTCTGGCAGGAACCGGACTGTGATGTATGAACCCGACTAAGGACAAAGTCCTGCAGCAAGTATGGGGGTTCTTCAAGAGCGGGTTGATGGTCCGCTTCAGCAAGCTGTGGGATAAAACAGACGGCCCGGTTGAGAAAAACAGCCTTCTCATCGTACAATAAAAAAGCACCTTACAGCATTTGTCTGTCTGTCCAACCATTTTGAGGCCTATTTATGATTCTTTTCCTCTTTCTCCTTTTATCACAAAAGTTGACCGATACGGTTGGAAACAATGAAATAGCCATTTTCTACGAAGGTTACCCTATAGTAGCAGGCCGCACAGTTCAGGAAATCAAGCTTCCTGAGCGACTTGTGAAACTGGGCTATCAACGCGTAAAACATGTTCCCAAAGTCCCGGGAACTTTCTTTTGGGGGCACACCAACTTCAGAATCTATCAGCGAAAACATATCTACAACGGCAAGGAAATAGATGCGCGTCTTTTTACTGTTAACACCAATTCAAAAGGCATGATAACCGGGGTCACCTGGTCTGACGGCACCACAGGAACCCTTCAGGAAAGAGGTGAACTCCATCTGGAACCCGTCAAGTTCGCAGAAAGCCTGAAGGAGGTGCGTGCCGAGCGAATCAGCGTTCCGCTAAAAGACTACCCTGAACACCTGTGGAAAGCCCTGCTGGCTGCTGAAGATGCCCGCTTTTTTGACCATCACGGTCTTGACTCAAAAGCCATAGCACGCTCCATGCTGGCCAATGTCAAAGCGGGAAAAGTGGTGATGGGCGGTAGCACCATCACGCAGCAGTTCATTAAAAACAGGGATTTAACACCCAAACGAACCTTCAGTCGCAAAGCAACTGAAGCTCTTAGAGCTTTAATTCTAGAGACTCAATACGATAAAGAAGAGATCCTGGAGGCGTATTTGAATCACGTCTACATGGGCCATTACCAAGGCCTGGCCATTCACGGATTCCCCTCAGCCGCGCGTACCTATTTCTCAAAAAAACTCTCAGAACTGACCCTGGCGCAAGCGGCTCTCTTGGCGGGTATGGTTCAGGGGCCCAACCACTACACTCCCGGCAAAAAGAGTGCAAAGGGAATTAAGAGGCGCAACTGGGTGCTCTCACGCATGAAAAAACTGGGCTGGATCACAGGGAAAGACTACAAAAAAGCTGCAAGTGCAAAAATCGTTTTCAAACCCACCAGACCCCAACGAGAAATAAACCCTCACTTTCAAAGCTGGCTCAAAGATTATCTCTTGAAAAAGAAAAAGTCCCATTTTGAAAGCCATCAAGGTGCCATTATTTACTCCAGCTTAGACCCCTATTTGCAAACTCAGGCCGAAAAATCACTGAAGCGCTTTCTTGATCAGCTAACCAAAAACAATCGCCGTATTCCCTTTCTGGAAGGGGCGCTTGTCTCCATGGACCTGGAAACGGGCGGCATTTTAGCTTACTCAAGTTACTCCACCAGAAAAGACAAAAGGGGCTTCGACTGCGTCAGGTTTGCCCAAAGACAGCCAGGCTCCACTGTGAAACCCTTTGTGCTTCTGGAAGCGTTTAATCGAAGTGAGAGCCCGCTTTATCCAGGCACGTTAATTCGCGATAATCCCTACACCTTGATAAGAGATGGACGAAAATGGAGCCCTGAAAACTACGACAGAAAGTACCACGGAACCGTGTCGCTCAGAACAGCGCTGACCCAATCCTACAACGTCCCTTTTGCCAAACTCGGACAGGTTTTAGGATACGAGAATGTGGCTGACATGTTTGTCAAAGCGGGTCTGCACGTCACTAAACCCGTGCCGCCTTCCATTACACTGGGAGCCATTGAAACCACGCCCTTGGAGCTTCTTGAAGCCTACAGCGCGTTTTTCAATCAGGGAAAAACCATTCGGCCCAGACCCGCTTTTCAAATCGATAAACCCAGTGGCCGATCGTTAGTGAAAATAAAGTCCAAAAGGAGGCGCGTGGCCAAGGCCTCCAGTGCTTATCTCGTATACGATATTCTAAAAGAATCCATGAAAAACGGTACCGCCAAAACCGCCTGCCTGCAAAACTCATGGTCTGCCGGCAAAACCGGAACTTCGTCCAATTACAGAGATGCCTGGTTTGCGGGAGCCGCCGGCAGTGTATTGACGGTTGTCTGGATAGGCAGAGACGACAACAAGTCCATTGGACTCCCCTCTTCCGGCACTTCTGCAATACTATGGAAGAATTATATGAATAAAATCGTGCTTTTAAGGCCGCAATTTGTGATTAAAAAACCCCGCTCAATACGAAAATGTAAAGTCAACCCAAAAACCGGATTGCGCGTTTTCGGAATTCTTCCAGGTTATGTAAATGAAATTTATCGCTTCGGAGCCGCGCCACCCAGAGAAAAGCCCTGGCGGTCGGAGAGATCTCAAATTATTCATTGAAAACGCCAAAGCTGTTTTCTGTCTTGAAAAAGGCACAAAGCGCTCGCGACATGGGGCAAATTCGCTATTGAAAACGAAAATGGACCGTGATAGAATAAAATCATCCTAACGCTGCAATTCAACAGCACCCATCTATGCGAGGTTTTTTATGAAAGTGTTCTTTTCATTATTTAGTATTATTGTCTTTACGAGTTCAGGTTACTTTGTTTTAGGCCAGGAAAACACAGCCGAGAAACAGTCAGCAGTTCAATCTTTCAAGGTGGCTCCGTGTTATTTCATTGCCAACACAGCCAACCGCAAAACAGGTAAACGCCTGGTTGACGACCATCAGGTGAGCGCTTTTGTGCAAACCCGAAGGGGCCGGGTCATGTTCACACCCAGCGGAGCCTACATTGGCATGGCGGTGCCAGTGGATGAGCTGCCAAAACCCGGCAGCTCGAGACACAGCAAGCACAT
>PDWI01001826.1_pt1 | contig 33159 bp, 25 predicted proteins | sample 1430891 | NCBI WGS metagenome assembly PDWI01 (sample SAMN01162508, study PRJNA174530) | Oral metagenome, whole genome shotgun sequencing project. | biome: Marine environment; feature: Marine mammal; material: Swab sample of the gingival sulcus; isolation source: swab sample of gingival sulcus... | reverse complement strand
AATTGCCATGAGTCAGCAAGGTGTCTACCGAATCACGAGTAGTACCTGAAATATCCGAGACAACCATCCGCTCTTCACCGAGAATACGGTTAATCATCGATGATTTTCCAACATTCGGACGGCCAAAGAAAGCGACCTTTACAGTACCCTCAGGTAAATGCTCTTCTTCTGCTGTTGCATCGATGGATTCAGTCAAACCTGCCATGAGATCCTGAAAACCAAAAGTATGTTCAGCAGAAAGCGGCCAGAACCTTTCTACCCCAAGCTCATAAAAGAAACTCAGCTTTTCGGCCTCCTGCTCGGGCCCATCAATCTTGTTAACGACATGAAAAACCGGTTTATCTACCCGCCTCAGAATATCAACAACCTCATAATCTGCTGGAGTAAGCCCTTCGCGTCCATCCATTAAAAAGAGAATAATATCAGCCTCTTCAATGGCAGCAATCGCCTGTTCACGGATGTGCGGCACCAGAAGATCTTCAGGATTATCGTCAATCCCACCGGTATCAACAAGTATCATTGCCCTGTCATTCCAGACAACTCTTTCGTAGTGACGATCCCTTGTCACCCCCGGAGTTGGATCAACAAGTGCTTTTCTCGACCTTGTTATTCGATTGAAAAGAGTCGATTTCCCAACATTGGGGCGACCAATCAAGGCAACCAGCGGACAACTATATTTCGACATAGAACTTCCCTTATTCAGAAATGAAGACCTTGTTTACACAAAACTTCCAGCTTTTGCAGCAAATATCATGCTGACTTTCATTTGTTATCTTCACAAATAGTCATAAATCAAAAATACAGCGGAGTATTTATTCAATCCTGTGCAGGACCAATACCACCTTATCATCTTTTAACAGCGTTAATCTGTGTTCATCTTCAAAAAAGTAAGTAAAGGTCTGATTATCAAGAAAAGAGGTGATTTCCTCACCCAGCCCTAATTGTCCACAAGACATCAGGGTACTGAGAAAGGGACCAAAACGGATACTTTTATGCTCTACAGAAAAATTGGCGGAAATACTGTTACAACCATCAGAGCCGACAAGGTATTTTTCAATTATATTCATTTCAAAAACGGGGAAATTATGCACAAAATCCTCCCGCTTGAGTTCATTACCCTGAAATTCAATGATTCGGTATTTACCATGAAGATTATAGTCCGGTACGTAATCACCACAACCATAATATGTTTTCGTCTGTCCTGTTGAGGTCTTTATTATATCAACAGCCACACTAAAATTCAGTTTTTGCTTATTGGCAGTAAAACATTCTGTTTGATGAAGCTGTATTACCAGTTCACTATCTTCATCGCTGGAGATAAAGCGTCGTAATTTTGGATTTTTGTCAATTTCAGGTAATACAGCAGGAAATGAGAGTGCTGAATTATTAATAAGATGAGTCAGCAAAAATTTGTCGTCAAAATCAAGTTCAAGTAAATAACTGTTTTTGTTATCAACGATTATAAAATCAATTCCTTTCTGATTTTCATCAAAAAGACCTTTTGGACTGAGCAAATATCCAAAATCAATTTTTTCCTTATCAGCCACAGCTTCATCAACACTGGTAGGCGATGGATTTTTACTGCAACCGGATAAAATCAAAATGAGTATAAGAGCCGATAAAACAATGTTATTTTTTCTCATTACTTCCTCCTGCTGGTCTATGCAGACACATAATGACATCAGAAATATCCAGGAATTATATTGCTACTCAAGCAACCTGGCTGCTTTTTGAATAATCCCTTTCAAGACCCTTAAATCACTAAGGTACTCTGATTCGAGCAACTGCTGTAGATCTTTCAGGGAGGGTTTGATGAAGTCTGCAAAAAACCTCTTCCTACGTACCTCCGACAGAAAAGAAAAAGCACCTAAAATCTGCAGGTTTCGCTGACAGGCAAGCAAAGTAAATTGCTGGTCAAAATCTTTTCGATCAAGATGGATATGTCCTCGCAGCTCACTGAAATAAATATCCGCCAACTCCGATCGAAGTTCATAGGGTAAATTGACATAGGGGTCATTCAGTAAAGAGGCGAGGTCATAGGCAAGCGGTCCAAATCGTCCCCCCTGAAAATCTATAATCCGTACTCTACCATTTTTTATCATTATGTTTCTGGATTGAAAATCCCGATGAAGAAAATAGTGGTCAGGAGCCTGAGCTGCCCTGTCCGCAAGCAAGGTAAAATCTTCATAAATCGCCTGGGGAATCTGTTGCTGTAACAAACCCTGCCAGAAGGCATCAAGAAAATAACCGGATTCCCTCTCAAGCATCAATTTCCTATCATATCTGGGGGTATCCCAACACCATTTTTCGTCAAAGTTCTCAGCGGCCCTGCATTGCATACGGGCAAGCTGTACAACAGTATCACGATAAAGTTCTCGTAAATTTCCGAGAGCAGCACAATCCTGCAACCTCATATCACCAAGATCTTCGAAAAGAAGTATTCCGCTGTCCTCATCCCAAAAAAAAGGTTCCGGGACAGGAACACCACAGAGATAAAGATGCCTGCCAATGAAATAGGCTGCCCGGCTCTCGGCAAGTTCCGCCTCTTCTGTCTTTGCCGGAAGAACAAGAACAAGAGTCTTTGACGAGCTTGAAAACAACCTGAAAAACTGGCGGGGCGAACCATCTCCGGCAAGCGGCAGAAAGTTTAAGGGTAGGAAATCCTCATAATGCAAGCCAACAAGGATGGACTCAAGTGTTTTTTTATGATGGGTAACAATCACAGCTATCCTGGAGTTGGATTTACACAACAATGGTATCTACATATTTCCGATTGTTTTCAAGTATCGCATTATCCCAGACTACGCTCCGTTCAAGATGAACATTCTCACCAATCTTCACATTGCTACCGAGGGAAACCCAATCCTTTATACAAACATCAGCGGGAAGGACTGTATTCTCCCCTGCCACAACTTGCTCGGCTCGTAACCTTTCATCTCTTTTAAACAAATCACCATGCAGCTGTAAATAGTCGGGAACAGTTCCCATATCAGCCCAGAAACAATCATCAGCCCGATACACTCCAATAGTACCTTTAGCTGCAAGGAAACTCTTGTAACGCGCAATAATGCAGGAAAAACAATCTTCCTTTATATCTAGCAAAATTTGCGGATCCAGCACTTGAATACCGGTAAAGGCAAGTTGCTTTGCAGATTCACCGCCAATATCGATAACCATGTCACCCTGCACAGCCACCTTATTGAAACGTTGACAATCATGGAGAGCCATGGTCACCTGCTTTCTGCTCTCAGCGTGAAAGGTGTAAAGCTGTTGATAATCAAGCGAATGATAAATATCTCCATTGACGACAAGGAGTGGTTCGTCATCAAGTTTTGGCAAAGCTCTGCGCAAACCGCCGCCTGTTCCGAGAATTATCTCCTCATGCTGAACGATAACACCTGAAATTCCTGAAATGAGGTCGATAATCTGTTCTGCAAGATGATGGCAGTTCACTATTATCTTGTTAAACCCGCTCTGCTGCAACTTTTCTATGGTAACAAGTAAAAGAGGTTGACCCAGTACAGGAAAGATCGGTTTTGGTTTCATTTCTGTAAATGGTCTCAGTCGGGTGCCAAGACCCGCCGCCAGTATCATCGCCTGCATGGTTAGCCGATTCCTGAAAAGGTTAATCAATCTTGAGGGAACCATCCTCAAGTTCTGTAACACCAACAACAACGATACCAAAACTATCGGCGAGTGCCACCATCTCCTCCCTGTCAAAAAGCAGGGATTGTCCAGCTTCCACAGCCAGTACCTTGCCCTTTACCTCACTGATAGAACGAATGGTCTGGATACCTGTTGCAGGAAGATCAAATCTGAAATCCTGCCCCGGTTTTTTCACCTTCACGACCACGGCATCCTCTTTAGCAAGCTTACCGCCTCTACGGATAGCTGCATCAGTACCTTCTATTGCCTCAACAGCAACAACAGAACAATCCCGCACAACAACAGTCTGCCCAATATCCATACTGCCAATTGCCCGTGCGTTCTTCCAGCCAAACTCAACATCCTGAAGCTGGCTCCTGGTCAATTTTCTTTTCGTGAGCGTCCCTTGAGGAAAGAGCAGATGCTGCAAATAGAGCGTTGATTCGAGAACCTTGATGCCCTCCTTTTCCATTGCTCCAGCAACTGCCCGCAGTATAGCATCATCCTGCTTGATATCAATCTTGTTCCAGAGCGTCAAAGCCTTGAGATCAGGCATTACATCATGAAACATCCGTGTCTTGGTAATGGTACCAAGAAAAACAGTCTCACCAACACCATGCTCCTGAAAAAACGAGAGGACCTTCCCCAGCTGTCCCAGTTTTACCCAGCAGGATTCATCTGCTTTTTCAGCAACCCTGGAATCAGTCTCATTTTTGTGAGCCACAACAACTACTGTCCTACCAGCTTTTCTTGCCGCCTCGATAAAGAGCAGGGGAAATTGTCCTCCCCCTGCAATAATCCCTATTTTCTCAGGACATACCGGTTGTTTTCTTGAACCAAACATCTGCTAAATAACTCTTTAACAAATTTTATTCATCCCCTGAAGTCTGTTTCACCACACCACGTTTGGACGCCCTGAAAAACTGCACTAAATGCTGTACCTCCTCACTATCTGGATATTTCTGCTGAGCAAGTTCAATGGCATCCTTCATGAGCAGATTCGGAGATCTGAAAATAATGCGGAAGGCTTCATCAATTTCCTTAATGGTTTCCTGGCTGAAACCGTTACGCCTCAAGCCAATCTTGTTTACACCAGATATTCTGGTACGATTCCGAGTCCCCACAAGAAGCACATAGGGAGGAACATCGAGACTAAGACCTGATAAACCACCAACATAACTATAGGCACCAATTCTGCAAAATTGATGAACAGCAACAAGCCCGCCAATGGAAGCCTTGTCTCCCACCTCAACATGACCTGCCAATGTTGCCACATTTGCCAGAACAACATTGTTTGCGATATTACAATCGTGAGCAATGTGTGTATAGGCCATCAGCAAATTGCTATTTCCAATTATGGTTTTCCCCTGCCCCGACGGCGTACCACGGTGAATTGAAGCATACTCGCGGATCTGGTTATCATCACCAATAATCAACTCGGTTGGCTCCCCTTTGTAACTCAAATCCTGCGGTGCTCCGCCAACAATTGCAAAAGAACCAATATAATTTCGCTTACCAATGGTTGTTGGCCCTGCCACAACTGCATGAGCATCAACCTTTGTTTCTCCACCAATTTTTACTCCGGCCTCAATTACTGCATAGGGGCCAATCTCTACAGTCGAATCAAGTTCCGCCCTGGAATCAATAACTGCCGTTGGATGAATTGCCATTCTATCTCCTAAAATAAACGGTATTACCGTATGTTACATATATCTATTTACTAACTGAACATGGCTTTCAGTTCTGCTTCAACAACAATTTGATCATCCACATAACCTTGCGCTGTCATGATAATTAATGATCGTTTCTGCTTGATAAGTTGTACCTTATAGATTAACTGATCGCCGGGAACAACAGGTCGACGAAAACGAGCTTTGTCAATACCTGCAAAAAAGGCAAGTTTCTTACCCACCGCTTCCGGCTCAGCCAGAAAAGCATGCACACAACCCACCTGGGCAAGTCCCTCAAGCATCAGGACACCAGGCATTACAGGTTTTCCGGGAAAATGTCCCTGAAAAAATTGTTCATTATAGGTAACATTTTTCAAACCCACAACCTCTTTACCTATTTCTACCGAAAGAATTCTGTCCACCAGAACAAAGGGATAACGATGGGGCAAAAGTTTTAAAATTTCTATAATATCAATATTTTCAGGAATCAGAGCTTGACTCATATTATCCTCTTATTTTTCATTTTTAAGTAAATCAATTTCTTTTCCAAGAGCTTTTATATCCTTGTGCATCTCAGGCAATCTACCAAAAACAGTCGCAGCCTTTCTCCATTGCTTAAGAGGGATAGCCGGTCTGCCTCCAACCACAGAACCATCCGCCAGATCACCCACAATACCTGAACCGGCTGCAACCATACACATATTTCCAATCTTCTGATGTCCAGCAGTACCGGACTTACCCCCCATAACCACGTGGTGCCCAATAACTGTCGAGCCGGCAAGCCCTATCTGGGCAACAAGTATGGAATGCTCACCAATTTCAACATTATGACCAATCTGTACCTGATTATCAATCTTGACACCGTTCTTTATTTCTGTAACACCGTATGCCGCACGATCAATACAACTATTGGCTCCCACATCAACATCGCTACCAATTACCACATGACCAGTCTGGGGTCTTCTATGATGTGTTCCCATCTCATCGGTAGCATAACCAAAACCATCACTACCAATAACGGCACCGGCATGGATCAAGACCCTGTCTCCAATAACACTTTCTTTTTCTATCACTGCATTTGCACAAATCTCACAATCCTCACCAATCGTTACATCATCGGCAATTACCACCCCAGGATGTATAATTGTGCGCTGCCCGATAGTTACCCGATTGCCTATGGAAACAAGTTGTTTAATTGTCACCTGCTCGGCAATTTGACAGTCCTCACCAACCCAAGCTGCCGAATGCACTCCCTCTGCCACAAAATCAGTTTGCAGAAGGAAGCTGTGAATTTTGGCACCAGCCAAATAAGGATCCTTTACCTTGATGATGGGAACGGCACATTCCCCATCAAATCCGGCTGGCACAATCACGGCACCGGCTCCGGTTGTTTTAAGCATTGCCTTATCCTTTAATTTTACCAGAAAAGACATCTGCTCACTGCTTGCATTCTCCAGTGAATTAAAATCGCTGATGAGCTTGTCACCATCTCCAATAATTTCACCATTGACCAATGCTGCAAGCTCCGCGACAGTAACTTTTTTCATCTACTCACCTTAATATCATAACCTATTGATTGGATTTCTATTTTCCCATACAAGAATGACAATCTGACCAACATTATCAGTTCTCTTTAGATAAGGAGAATCAGTACAGAAAATATTTCCTGCGCAGTATATCATATTCCTGCAATTCTGCCTGCCAGCCTTTTTCAAGATCATCAACTGAAACACCTGCAGCTATCTTCTCCCGTAAAACAGTGTCACCAAGAATCAGATCCAGAGGCAATTTTTCATACTCATATTCGTAGGGAGGTTCCTTATACGAGAACTTTTCAGGATAACAACACATTGCAGCCTGCAACAGAACAAGACCTGTCTTGTACGGTTTATATATTTTCCTGTCAGTCACATGAATCTGAAAACCATAACAATTTTCTTTTGCCCATTTCCCTGCAACAGGTTGAAAAACAAGCGGTCGAAGCAATATACCCGGCAATGCATATTTCTGCCTTTCAATAAAGGAAAAAATTTCCTCATGCTTCCAGTAAGGGGCACCAAAAAGTTCGAAGGGCAGTGTTGTACCGCGCCCTTCAGAAATGGAAGTTCCCTCCCAGATAACCTGACCTGGATAATGCATGGCTGTTTCTGGTCCAGGCATATTGGGAGACGGTGCAATCCATGGAAAATCGACATCCCGAAAATACTGCTCCCGCCTCCAGCCTACCACTTTCACAATCTCCAACATGGCATCAATCTGAAACTCTCTGTTGAAGAGCAGGGCCAGCTCACCGAGAGTAAGACCATGACGCATAGGAACAGGGAAAAGCCCCACAAAGGATTTTACATCCTCACGCAGGATATTACCTTCAATCTCAAGACCGGAGATGGGATTTGGCCGATCAAGAATAATAATTTTCTTGCCAAATTCCGCTGCCGCCTCCAAACAATAGGCCATAGTATACATAAAGGTATAAACCCTGGTACCGACATCGACCAGATCAATCAACAGGGTATCGAGATGAGCAAACATCTCTCTGGTCGGTTTTCTGTGCTCCCCATAAAGACTGTATATTTTCAGGCCGGTTTTTTCATCAATGAAGTGATCAGACTCAATCATATTATCCTGCTTTTCAGAATAATATCCGTGCTGAGGAGAAAAAAGACAGGTGAGTCTTTCACCAAGTTTTTCCTGCAACAGGTCTTTAGCATACAAAAAATTTCTATCAGTACATGCCTGATTGGACAGAAATCCGACTCGCTCGCCCAAATCTGGAGCAAGCTCTCTCTGTAAAAAAACCTCAAGCCCTACCTGCATAATCAACCTCAGAAAAACAAAATTACGATTCAACAATCCCTAACGAGTAAAATCATTGTGAAAGTAAGAAACAGGCGCTATCTTAATGGCAGCAAGGATAAAAGTCAAAATATGTATAGAATTCTAGACGAATAAAATAACCTGACCGCAAAGACAAACAGCATGGAAGAACAGACAAAAATCATTAATCAAACCATTCAAGACACTGTTATTGGCAATAAGAAGATCAGAACCATCAATCCACCTATCCATAATGGTTCAACCATTCTCTTTGAATCATACACCGATCTGATGCTGGCCAACAAAGGCGAATATAGTGGATTGACCTATGGAACAGACCGCATGGTTGCCCAGAGAGCTTTTGAGGAAGCACTCTGCGATCTTGAAAAGGGTTATATTTGCCGCGCCTTTCAATCTGGAATCAGTGCGATCAGCCATGCACTTCTTGCCTGTACCAAGGCGGGAGATCATATCCTTATCTGCGACAACGTCTACTGGCCCACCAGCAACTTCTGTAACAAAATCCTCACAAAATTTGGCATCGAGATCAGTTATGCACCAGCTGATGTGGGAAAAAATATAGGTGATTATCTACGAGATAACACTGTCTTGATATTCATGGAGTCCCCCGGCTCCAACTCTTTTGAAATTCAGGATATTGAACCCATAGTTGAAACAGCACAAGACAGAAATATTATAACAATGATGGATGCGAGCTGGGCCACGCCCCTTTACCATAAACCTCTTGAGCTAGGTATTGATGTTTCCATCCAGTCAGTAACAAAATATATTGCCGGACATTCCGACATTCTTATGGGAGCTGTCACAGTCAATAACAAATATGGTGATCTGTTTGCTGATTATTATAAAACATGTGAAATATATACATCTCCCTCTGACTGCTACACATCATTAAAGGGCTTGAAAACCCTCAAGGTGAGAATGACGCAACATGAACAATCAGCTCTGGGTATAGCTCAATGGCTTGAAAAACATCCTCTGGTAGATAAGGTTATCCATCCGGCTCTTAGCAGTCATCCGCAACATAATCGCTGGAAAAAATATTTCAGGGGTGCTTCTGGACTCTTTGGCTTTACCTTGAAAGAAGAACCAGACTCTGAATCACTTGCCAGGTTCATGGATAATTTACAGCTCTTTGGCATCGGCTATAGCTGGGGAGGTTTTAAAAGCCTGATCACTGCCGGAAAATATCACAGATCTAATGGTTCAGATTACGACAACAAAACAATCATACGCCTGAATATTGGTCTGGAGGATTGTTCCGACCTGCAACAGGATATAGAGAAGGCTTTTTACCAGCTGAACTGACTTTACAAACGTATAAGACCCTGAATTCGATCAAGCTCCGCAAGGAGCTTTGCGTAATTTACCCTGGCACTGTTTTCCTGGCTCAATGCCAGAGAATACGCTTCCTGTGCCGTCAGTACATCAAGGGTGGTCGCCCGACCCGCAGCAAATTTTGTCTGCTCCGCCTCCAGTCGTTTGTGACTTGCAATGCTCGTTTTCCGTGTCGCTTCCATTGCCTTTTGGGCAAGATGAATGTCCCTGACAATCGTACGTACAGACTTTTTAATCTCAAGCCGCAAAATTGCTGCGGCTGTTCTGCTTTTCGAATGATTTGCCAGGGCCTGACGGTAAGAGCCCTGAGCAGCCCTGTTTCGTAGAGGAACGCTCAGCAGCAACCCTACATTCCAGTTGGTACTCGCGTCATCAGTGATGGCCTCCACAGCCTCACCATAACTGTCACCAGTCCCGCCATAGTCAATTCCACCGACAAGATTTAACGAAGGTTTCAGGGAATCCCTGGCAAGCATTTCCTGAATCCTTGCGGCTTCAATATTTTTTTCAGCGGCTAACAGATCAGGCCTGTTACTTAGGGCATTTTGCAAAATCAACTCAGGATCTGGCTGCACAGTCTCGATATCAGGTTCATCGACAGGTTTGAGATTTATTAGCCAATCGTCACAATTCATCAGCAATTTTAATTGATCTTCAGCATAGCCAATTGCCCGCTCGGCGTTAATCAGTTTCTCCTCCCTGCGTGCCACCTCTGCCTGAGGCTGGTAAATCTCCACTTCCGCCAGTCTGCCGGCAGCTATCTTCTGGACAGTTTCATCAAGCAGCTTCCGGGCAAGTTCCAGTGAGATTTTCTTCACCTCTATATCCTGCCATGCATAAACAAGATCCCAATATCTGCCCTTAACATTCGCGGCAAGATCAGCAGAAACACTGTCTACCCAAAATTTCGCGGCCTCAAAACCCTTTTGGGCAGCAACAATTTGCCCGGTCTGAATTTCAGCTCCAAAACCACGAAGAAGAGGCTGGCTAATCTTCAGGCTCAGTTCACTATCATATACCGGATTTATGGGCATATTTGCGGAATTTGCATCATAGCTGCTGTTCTTCCACCCCAACTGAATTTCGGTACCAGTAGAAAACTTTTTAAAGAGACCAGTCTCAACAACAGCTTTATTCTCCCTGCCGACATTCCCGACAGTAAAAGGAGGATTATCAATACTCTCAAACCCTGCTGAAAGCCTTATTTTTTCATCAAATTTCCCCTCGGCAAGCTCAACATTTCCTGAAGCTATTTCGACATCATCGCCGGTTAAACGGATATCAAGATTTTGCTTTAAGGCTGTTTCGACAGCTTCCTTCAGGCATAAAGAATGCCAGTTCCTTATCTCCGCAAACGCAGGCGTCGAAAACAGCAAAACTGACAAGACCGCCAGAATACCGTATTGTGTAATATGATTTTTTTTCATTACTCCTTTCTCGCCAGACAAGCTGGCACGATATAACAAAACACTATTTTCTGCGAATTTCCCGTAGGGGAACCTTACCTCCAAAAAATCGATTATAGGGATACCAATACATGTTATATATCTGTGCCTTCATTCTTCTCGTGAAATTTTTCAGATCACCAAGCATATAGAAAAGAGTGGGAACCACCACAAGGGTCAAGAATGTTGCTACCACCAGGCCAAAGATGACAACGACAGCCATGGAGCGCCACCACTGACTCGCCTCACTGGTCCAGGAAATAGACCAGGTATGAAAATCAAAAGAAACACCGGTGACCATTGGTATAAGGCCAAGAATGGTAGTAACAGCAGTGAGCAACACAGGACGCAACCTGGTAGCGCCTGCCGCAATAACAGCCTCTTGCAGCTCATATCCTCGTTCCACAAGCTTGTTGGTATAATCAATAAGAACAATGGCATTGTTCACCACAACCCCGGCAAGAGAAATAACCCCCACACCGGTCATAATAATGCCAAAAGAAGACTGAAACAGGGTTAGTCCAAGAAAAACCCCACCAAGGGATAACATTACCGAAGTCATAATAATAAAGGGCTGAACAACCGAATTAAACATCGACACAAGAATCAGAAAAATGAAAAGTAGTGCCACCACAAAGGCCTTGCTCAGAAAAGCCTCTGACTCTTCCTGAAACTCAAACTCACCGGTAAATTTAAGAGAATAGCCTGGAGGAAGGGAGTATTCTTCCAACAGTTTTGCCGCCTCTGCTCTGGCTACTGGGCCAGGCACTTTCGTCTCATCCACATTTGCCCTTACCGTCACTACACGCTGATGATTAATCCTGGTAATATCACCGATTACCCCACTGAATTTGATATCTGCAATGGTAGAAAGGGGTACCATCTGCCCGGAAGGTGTGGGCATCATCAATTCATTGAGGATATCCACCACCTGCCGATCTGATTCCTGCAGCTGTACGGTGATATCATAATCATCGTCCCTTTCCCTGAACGAAGAGACCTCAAGCCCGTTATAGGCACTCTTGAGAGCGTACCCCACAGCATCTGTAGTTAATCCGAACAGGGCTGCCCGCTGGCGATCCACAACCACCTGAACAGATGGTATGCCTTCAACAAAGTCATCCTGTACATCTTTGACATGGGGAATATTCCCCAGAAAGTTTTTTATTTCCCTGGCAATACGCCCCAGAACAAGGAAATCATCCCCAGCGATCTCTATGTTGATTGGAAAACCAGTGGGCGGACCCTCAACCTGAGTTGTAACAGTAATTTCTCCACCAGGAATATCCTTGACCCGTTCCCGAATCTCATCGACATCCAATTTGGTTGAATGACCACGGTCAACCATGTCGACAAATCTGACCCCGACATGATTTGGGGTATTAAGGGAAAAGGCTGAAGCAGCACTGCTCTCAATGGTACATGCAGAGTAAATTGACTCAATATTGGTCATATCACTCGGGCCATCTCCATTATCTGATCCCCCAAATAGAGCCTCTTCCACCCTACCTACAATCCTGTCCACATAATCAAGATCAGCCCCTTCCGGCATATCAATATTAACATAAAGACCTTTGGGGTCTACATCCGGCATAAATTCAACCGGCTTTTCAAGACCAATTACCAGTCTCCAGCCCTGAAACATGATGATAAGAACACAAAAGGCAAGCAAAACCACGGAAACAGGTTTATCAAGGGCAGCAGTAAGCATTCTGGCGTATTGGCTCAACAACCAACCCTTTATTTTAGCTGGTTCCTCAACACCAATGGTCACATCCCTTTTATTCTGTTGACTATTACCAGCAGTTTTCACCTTCATGAAGATTGAAGCTATTGCCGGATTGATAACCAGCGCAACAAAAAGGCTTGAGGCAAGGGTTACCATCAAGGTAAGAGGCAAATAGCCCATAAACTCACCCATAATCCCAGGCCAGAAAAGCATGGGAGCAAATGCCGCAACTGTTGTCAGCGTCGAACCAATGACAGGATAAGCAACCTCGGAAGTTGCCCGCATGGCAGCCTCTTTACGCGCCAATCCCTGCTCCATGAAACGATATATATTTTCAACAATAACAATTGCATTATCGACCAGCATACCCAGAGCAAGAGTGAGGCTGAACAACACCACCATATTCAGGGTAATGCCCATGACATAGAGAACCGTAAAGGTGATAAGCATGGAAAAAGGAATGGCAAGGCTGACAAGAAGCGCATTTCTCATACCCATAACAAAAAAGATGACAATCAGTACAAGCACCAGACCCGAGAGGATATTATTTTCAAGATCCTCGACCATAAGCCTGACATCCTTTGCCTTATCAAGCACCTTGGTAACCCTGGTATCTGCCGGCCAGTTCTTCTGCTCTTCAGCCAGTACCTTTTCAGCTTCCCTGCTAATACTGACAATATTCTCCCCTGCCCGTTTTTTTACGGAGATGTTTACCGCAGACTTCCCATCAAGACGAGAGCGGCTGGTCTCTTCCTTAAAGTCATCCACCACCCGGGCAACATCTTTCAGATAAACCGGCTGTCCCTGATGGGTTCCAACGATCAGGCCATAAATCTCTTCCGGCACAGCAAACTCACCAGGTACGCGTAACTGAAAACGGCCATTACCAAGCTGAATGTTGCCACCTGAGGTATTCTGGTTTTCACTTTTCACCGTTTGACGCAGCACATCAATACTCAAACCATAATAGGCCAGTTTTTCAGGAAAGACTTCCACTCGAATCTCCCGTTCAAGACCGCCTGAGACTTCAACCTCAAGAACTCCTCGAATACCTTCAAGCTCATCCTTCAAATCATCGGCAAGATCCTTTAAACAAGAAAGTCCACAAGTACCGGACAGGGAATAGACAATTATCGGCATCTCCGAAAAATTCACTTCAAAGACCAGGGGGTCTTCTTCCAAATCAGCAGGCAACTCACCCATTGCCTCATCCACCTTATCCTTGACATCTATCAGAGCCTGGTCAATATCAGTACCTGTCACAAACTCTGCATTGATAGAAGAAAGACCCTCAGCACTGACAGAGCTCAATTTCTTCAAGCCATCAAGCCCTTTAAGTTTTTTCTCAATTTCAACGGTGATTGCAGTTTCAATATCACGGGAGGAAACACCACGATAGCTGGTGGAAATAAAAACATTGGGAATAACTACCTCCGGGTCATTTTCCCTCGGTAAGGCCATATAGCAATAAACACCGAAGACAATGAGTATGAAAGCCAGCACAACGACTGAAGTGCTTTTTTTTACAGCAACATCCGAAATAATCATAATTTCAGATCCCTGATATTCTCAAAAGACTCTACGACCTTGACCTTTTGCCCGTGCTCAACATCCCGATGCCCTTCCAGCACAAGCTTTTCACCTTCGGACAGCCCATCCAGAACCTCAACCATCCACCCTTCCATTATCCCCAGTCTGACACGCCGCCTGGAAACAACATTATCCTTTTCGACAAAAACATACTGTTCGTCGTTTCTGGAAATAACCGAATAAAAAGGAATTACCAGCGCATTTTCAACAGTTCTTTTTACAATGTCGGCACGAACAAACATTCCCGGCAGAATTTCACCATCACCATTATCTATGGACAGTTCCAGATCATATAACCGTGCTGCAGAATTGGGGGAGGGCGAAAGAAAAAGCTTTTTACCAACGAACTTTCTGTCTTCCAGAGCATGAATGACAAGAGTTACCTCCTTGAGCTTTCTGACTGCACTAACATCAGACTCCGGTATACCAATCACAGCCTTTACCCTGTCTATTTCAATAATTTGTGCCACAGGATCACCAACAGAAAGCAACAAACCTGTTTTGGCATCAAGACGACGAACGATACCATCCAGAGGCGAAATTATCTGACATCTGGAATATTGTAACTCGGCATCATTCAAATCAGCCCTTGCTGTCTCCATTGCTGTTTTTTTTGCATCAAATTCAGCAGCTGGAATAACTCCTTTTGCATAAATTTCCTTATCCCGCCTAAACTCATTGCTGGCAAGTGTATAGGCAGCCTTTGCCCTTTCCAGCCTAATCCGGTAATCGGTATCTTCAATAACTGCCAGTAGATCTCCTTTTTGAACCCTGTCACCTTCCTTAACAAGCAGTTTTTCTACAGTACCGCTGACCTTCGCCAGTAAAGTCAGATCTGTCCAGGCCTCAATATTTCCGGGCAAACTTATCTTGTCATTAATTTCCTGGGAATTTATGGTCAGGGTAACAATATTCACCGGTGGACGTTCCCTGGCCAGGGCTGATTTTTTTGCAGTCGACAGTTTTGAAGCTTTCAGGCTAACCATAACCGTCAAAACCACCAGGACTATAATGAGCAGAAAAAGAACCAGACGAGGGAAATTTTTCCAAAAAAAGAATATGGCCCCGCCTTCAGCCTTCGACTCTCCAGATGCATTCATAACGCCTCTCTTCCATAAAAAGACCAGCACCGATAATTAAAAATACTGTTATTCCACAGTAACAGACTTAGCCAGATTCCTCGGTTGATCGACATCACAACCACGGCGGGCAGCTATCTCATAGGAGAGTAACTGAGCCGGTATGGTATAAAGGACAGGATTCACATCCTCATGTACACGCGGCAAATAAATCACATCCTCTGTGATGGTTTCAAGATGCTCATCCCCCTCTGTACCAATAAGAATTAAACGTCCCTGGCGAGCCTTTATTTCCTCAACATTGGAGATGGATTTTTGATAGACATCATCATCAGGAACCATTGCCAGAATTGGCATATCCTTATCAATAAGGGCAATAGGACCATGCTTGAGTTCTCCCGAGGCATAGCCTTCGGCATGGATATAAGAAATTTCCTTAAGTTTCAAGGCACCTTCCAGAGCAACAGGAAAACTTAGTCCACGACCGACGAAAAGGAAATCCCGGCAATCATAGAACTTCTCAACTAACGGAACGAGAGCTTCCCGCAACTTTGGTAACTCCTGTTCAATAACGCTGGCAATGGAGATCAAAGCCCTGCCCAGTTCAATGCTTTTTTCCCCGGAAAGTTTCTTTCGAACCTGACCAAGATAAAGAGTCAAAAGCAGGAGAGCTGACAACTGGGAGGTAAAGGCCTTGGTAGATGCAACCCCAATCTCCGGCCCGGCATGGGTATAGATAGTACCATCGGCGTCACGGGTCATGGTCGAACCAACAACATTACAAATGGTGAGGACTTTGGAACCCATTGCCTTGGCTCTCCTGATTCCGGCAAGGGTGTCCGCAGTTTCACCAGACTGGGAAACAGAGACAGTCAAGACACGCTCATTTACCAGCAAATGACGATAACGAAACTCGGAAGCAATATCAACTTCAACAGGAATCTCGGCATATTTTTCAATCCAGTATTTGGCGACAAGGGCAGCATGCCAGGAAGTACCACAGGCAACAAGAAAGATTCTGTCAATATTCTGCAACTGCTTTCTGTCAAGACCTATTTCCGGCAATTCCACTTCGCCGGTTTCCAGATTAATTCTACCGGAAACAGTGTTTGTAATTGCCTGGGGCTGCTCAAAAATCTCTTTAAGCATAAAATGTTTATAGCCGCCCTTCTCTGCCATTGCAGCATTCCACTCGATAGTTCTTATTTCCTTATCCAGCACATTACCACTGTTCAGGGACTGGACTTCGAAGGAATCATTCCGAAGTACCGCAAGTTCCATATCATCAAGAAAAACAACCTGCCTGGTATAAGAAAGAATTGCTGGAATATCAGAGGCCAGAAACTGACCTTTGTCCTCACTGACACCAAGTACCAACGGACTATGGTTTCTTGCCCCCACCAGAAGATCAGGAGTCTTTGCCCAGAGCACTCCAATACCATAGGATCCCTCAATACGGGCAAGGGCCTTTTTGACAGCAGCAAGCAGTACCTCTTCACAGGGATTATCCTTATCCAGATACTCTTCGACAAGATGTGCCAGAACCTCGGTATCCGTTTCAGACCTGAAAATATGTCCGGCACTCTTTAACTCTTCCCGAAGAGAATGATAATTCTCAATGATTCCATTATGAACAACGACTAAATCTCCGGTACAATCACTATGAGGATGGGCGTTCTCTGTCGTTGGCGCACCGTGGGTTGCCCAACGAGTATGACCTAGTCCAAGGTAGGCTGGAGCGACGACAGCGTCTCCAATAACATCCTCAAGATTGGCAAGTTTTCCTTCTGCCCGGTGTTTCACCAGCTCACCATCCTGAAGATATACTACTCCGGCTGAATCATAGCCCCTGTATTCAAGTCTTTTTAAACCATCAATAACGACAGGGACAACCTTTTTCACACCAATATACCCTACAATTCCACACATATATAATTCCTCATAAAATATTATCCTGACCAAAAACAGTTAATCCCATTACAATACCATTCATTTTTAAAGCAAAGCGAGTTTTTTCTTTTGATTGCAAAAAAAAAAGGGTATCTTCGCATCAGCAAACAATTTTCCCTCATCACCATAACCATGTGAATTTTATGACAGACAGACAACGACTCAAAGAGATTTTACTTGAAAAGTCTTACAGAAAAGGAACTTTTACCCTCACCTCCGGCAAGACTTCAGATTTTTATATCGATGGCAAGCAGACCACGCTCTCCGCTGAAGGTTCATATCTCTGCGGTAAACTGCTTTTTGAACTCATCAAAAACAGTGAGACCAGAATTGAGGCTGTTGGCGGTATGACTCTTGGTGCCGATCCGCTTGTAACTGCTGTATCTCTTACAAGTTTCCTGGAAAACGCGCCAATCCCGGCCTTTATAGTAAGAAAGGAAGCCAAGGGACACGGTACAGGCAATTATATAGAAGGATTAAAAAATATGCCGAAAGGCTGCACAGTTGCCCTGCTTGAAGACGTTGTCACCACAGGAGGCACCCTGATAAAGGTGATTGAGCGTGTGGAAGCTGCCGGATTCAAGGTTGGTCTGGTGGCAACCGTTGTTGAACGACAGGAAGGAGGACTAGAAATACTTAAACAGGCTGGCTATAAACTCGACTCCGTTTTCACAAAGGAAGAACTTTTAAGTGAGTAAAAACGATGAAGTGTAAAATCTGTGGTGAAAAGCTTGAAGTTTACAGAGCCTGTCGAAAAATCCGTATGAAATGTACTGCTTGCAGCAAGGAGTATCAAATTCATGAAGTTGCCGATCAACTTGACAGGCAAACAGAAGAAATTCTTTCAAAATATACAAGCATCGTTTACGACTAATTCTCTCCTCTCTGTTCTACAGGATGAACTCTCTTGCAGGACAGGGGGTAGGCGTTTTTCATTTTACCTTCAACAACAACCGATATTGCCTCGTTATTTCCAGGCAACTATCTGACTTTGACCCCAGATATTCATAAAAATTAGAGAAAAACTTTTGCCTGCTTTAATTTATTCACAATTTTTTGATATAATTATTTAATTACAGTATTATTATTTGATATAAAAAGACATAGCCATATTCGACTGATTATTTCAACCAGCGTAAAGAGATGACAGAACAGAACAGTACAAAATCCTATGTAAACGAAAACGGTAACACTACTATTCTCTGTCCTGAATGCTATAAAAAAAAGACCCTGGCTGTTGAAAAATTCAGAGGCAAAAAAACCACTCTAAAAGCAAAATGCAGCTGCGGTCATATCTTTGTTGTCAACCTTGAGTTCAGACGTCATTATCGTAAACCCACCGAACTCAATGGCAAATACAAAATGGATCCGCCCTCGAATTCTGCCGGAATCTCTGAAATTATCAACCTGTCACTCAGCGGGGCCTGTTTTAAGGTGCGAGGGATGCATGACATACAGGAAGGACAGTTGGGAACAATCGAATTCACTCTGGACAATCGCAAGCAGACATCCCTTTTTAAACATGTCATTATCAGAAATGTGGATAAGGGAAAAATAGGCTGCGAATTCCTCGATCAGCAGGCCTTTAACAAAGAACTCGGATTTTATTTAAGGAACTAGCTCGTTACAAATCCAGAGTCTTGTCAATCATTCTCTCTGCCTCTAGCAACAAAGGTTGCAGGGATGATTGATTCCTTGCAGAAATGAGCACCCCTTCCCTGCCAAGTTCTTCTCTTATCTCATCGAGATTATTGACCCGATCAATCTTGTTAAAAACCTTTAAGCATGGGATATGATTGAGTTTCAACTCTCGAAGCAAGTCTTCAACTATTATTATATGATCTCTTGCTGCCGGATTAGATATATCCACAACATGCAATAACAGGTCAGCCTCTTCCAGCTCTTCCAAAGTTGCCATAAAAGCCTTAAGCAGCTCGGACGGCAGATCCCTGATAAACCCAACAGTGTCTGTAATAATAACTTCCATCTCGGTGGGAAAACGAAGCTGCCTGCTGGTAGGATCAAGAGTTGCAAAAAGCTTATCCTCTGCAACAATCTCACTATTTGTCAGCGTATTTAAAAGCGTTGACTTACCCGCATTGGTATAGCCGACAAGGGAAAGTACCGGTAACTCTTTCCGGCGCCGGTTTGAACGTCTGCGATAACGCTCCCTGCCAACCTTTTTCAGTTCCCTGGCAAGGTTCGCCAGTCTGTCATTAATCCTTCTACGGTCGATTTCAAGCTTCGTTTCTCCGGGACCTCTGGCACCAATACCACCGGTAAGACGTGATAAGGAATCATCCCTTGAAGCAAGTTTTGGCAGCATATATTTGAGCTGAGCCATCTCCACCTGTAGCTTGCCTTCTCTACTCCTTGCCCTTCTGGCAAAAATATCGAGGATCAACTGGGTACGATCAATAACACGCAACTCTGTAAAATCAGTAATAGATTTGACCTGAGAAGGATTCAGTTCCTGATTGAAAATCAAAAGGTTCGCGTCAAGTTGCAGGGAATGAATCATGATTTCTGCAAGTTTTCCCTTGCCAAGAATAAAGCGAGGATTGATTTTTCGGCTGCGCTGAAGCACTGTATCAAGCACGGTAACATCTGCTGACCGGGCAAGCTCCCCCAGTTCAGCAAGAGACTCTTCCGCCATTATTTTCGGCTCGGTAGAAACTGAAATCAAAATGGCACGATCTTTACCGCTATCAACATCCCTTACCTGTTTTGATCTCGCAAAATCAGCTTCAACAGAGAGGATCAAATCCTCAACAGAATCACTCTGCTGTGCCGGATGCACAGGTTCAAGAAAATTCCAGCTTCGCCCGCCATCTCTTGCTGGTTGAAGATGTACAGAGTGCATGGTGAGAGGCGAACCTTCTCCATCCATCTTGATTACCGAGAGCATATCAAGCCGCAAAAAGAGCAGATCCATCAAATCCTCATCAGTAATATCCTCTCCTGCCAGATGAGTATGAACAAGCCTGACACCTTTCAAGCGGCCATGTCCCCCTCTTAGATGACCAAGCGAAGGAATCATGATGGAATTATGAGAACCAATTATCACCATTTCCAACTTGCCGGAACGATGAATAATAAGACCTATTTGTCTGTTCAGTTCAAAGGAAAGCTGACAAAGAGCTTTTGCCATATCTGGATGGATAACCATGTCTCTCGGCACTTTTTTTCGTCCAAGACGCTCCAGTGCTTTGACATGATTCTTTTTGAGCCCACTGAGATTACCTGTTACTAAACCGATGACTCCACTCCCCGATTATTTAACTATTTTATGTTGTTTCATTGAAATAACAATATTTATTGACGAAAATTATGCACATTAGGAAAACGCCGACCATAACCAAAAGCCTTGCTGGTGACCTTAAGCCCCATAGGTGCCTGTTTACGCTTGTATTCATTTAGCCGCACCCTTCTGACAATATCTTCTACAATCCCTGTCTCAAATCCTTGCCCAATAATCTCACTGGTTCCAAAGCCATATTCTATATGCATCTCAAGGATACGATCCAGAACATCATAAGGCGGTAACTCATCCTGATCCAACTGATTCGGTCTCAGTTCCGCTGATGGTGCTTTACTGATGCTGTTTTCAGGAATTCGCACAGCATGGCGATTAACATATCTGGCAAGATCATAAACAAGCTGTTTGGGTACATCACTAATCACGGCAAGCCCGCCATTCATATCGCCATAGAGAGTACAGTAGCCAACGGCCAGTTCACTTTTGTTCCCGGTCGTTAAAAGCAGTCTGTTAAACTTGTTGGAGAGAGCCATAAGGATACTGCCACGAATCCTTGCCTGTAGATTTTGCTCGGTTACGTCTTCCGGCAGCTCCCTGAAAATGGGCGAAAGGCTATCCTCAAAACTGGCAAACAGCTCCTTTATCGGTATTACCTCATAGCCACAACCTAAATTATCAGCAAGCTGCTTCGCGTCAAGCAGCGAATCCCTGGAGCTATATTGTGACGGCAAAGCGACACCAAGCACGTTCTCACAACCAAGAGCATCTACTGCTATAACCGCACTCAGGGCTGAATCAATACCGCCGGACAACCCCAGGACGACCTGGGAAAAACCACTCTTTTTTACATAATCCCGAACACCCGTTACAAGTGCTTTATAAACGCTCTCTTCGGCAGCAGGATAGTCATGTAATCTGTTTTTTTCAGGCTTCTGTTCGTCATCATAAACCAGAAGATCTTCTTCAAAAGACCTTGCCTGGCAGAGAAGCCTTCCTTCCCTATCCAGAACAAAACTTGCCCCATCAAAAACAAGGGAATCCTGCCCACCTGTTTGGTTACAATACATAAAAGGGGTATCAAGTTCTTTACTGATTGAATGAAAGAGTGCTTTTCGCAGTCTGTCCTTACCTTGCTGAAAAGGGGAGGCGGAGATATTGATAAGCCCATCCAGCCTAACTTGATCGGCAGCAGCCCTGTTTTTTAGCTGCTGAATTGGGTTCACAGCATATTCCTCTATCCTTTCAGGCCAGACATCTTCACAGATAGTAATAGCCAGTTTTTTGCCGCGGCATTCAAAAAAAGGCTGTTCTTCAAGAGATTCACCGGCTTGAAAATATCGCGGTTCATCAAAGACATCATAGCAGGAAAGAAGCTGTTTTCGAACCCGATAGACAATTTCACCATCTCTGACAACAAAAGCGGAATTATAAAGCCCCTTTCCCAAGGTCTCCTTACTTTTTTCAATACAACCAAAGAGTACATCCACCCCCGCAGGTAATCTCTTGAGCAAACGAGCCAAAGCCTTATTCTGTTCTTCAATGAAAACAGCTCTGTGCAGCAAGTCCTGCGGTGGATATCCCGAGACAGAAAGTTCCGGAAAGATTATCAACTGACAGCCAGACGCTTTCGCCTCCTCTGCCCGAACAAGCATTTTTTCACAATTATAGGTAAAATCACCAATTACCGGATTATACTGGACAAAACCTATCTTCACCTATTACTCCTGAAATCACAGATTATTGACTTGTTCCTGCAGCTTTTCTGGCGGCTTTCCTGCTCTCACGTACTGCTTTTCTGTATCTTTTAACTGCCCGGTTATGCTCCTTCAAAGTTCTGGAGAACTGATGAGAACCATCATTGTTGGAGACAAAATAAAAATATTTTGTCTCAGCTGGTCTGAGCACAGCCCGAATTGCAGCCTCTCCGGGATTACAGATAGGACCAGGCGGCAGCCCCGGAATAACATAGGTGTTATATGGAGTGTCTCTTTTGAGATCTGCACGGGTTATTGGTCCCTTGTGATTTTCTACACCGTAAACCACAGTCGGGTCTGATTGCAAGCGCATGTTTGTATTAAGCCTGTTATAAAAAACACCAGCAATAACGGGCTGTTCCTCTGCCTTTACTGCTTCTTTTTCGACAATTGAGGCAAGGGTTAGCAGCTGATGCTGATTAAGATCAGTCACGCATCCATCTTTCATTGCGGCCTGCCACACCTTTCTGAACTTTCTGACCATCATTTGCAGACTATCTTCAGCGTTACGCATATTTTTCGTCACAAGATAGGTATCAGGAAAGAGATACCCCTCAAGAGAAATGAGCTGCTGAAAACCAAGCCTTTCAATAAAGTCCTTATCAGTGGCAAGGTTTATAAACTCATCATAATTGACCCAGTCCTTTTTGGCAAAAATCTCTGCAATCTCCTTGAGATTAAGACCTTCAGGGATAGTTATGGAATAGAGAGCAGGTCTGGCATTGACCAGTTCATGAAGAAGGTCAGCAGGTTTTTGTCCCGACCTTAGCTGAAACTCGCCTGCCTTTACCTTATGGGCAAGATTTAAATATCGTGCCAGCAAGTAAAAACGAATATCATCCTTTATGAGGCCCTTTTCCCCCAGCTGACTTTGAATCTCGCGAAAAGAGGCTCCTTTTGCGATGTCAACTGTAACCATCTCCTCACCAGCCACAACCGGAGGAACTGTTTGGCTGTACGTATAAAACCAGTAAACCAGACCACCACCCAGCAGAAAAAGAGAAAGGGTCGCAAAAATTACGACCCTTACAATTATCCTGCCCAACTGAGACTGTTTCCCTTCCATAAAACCTACTTGCGAACTGCTTTTGCTTTCTTTCCGCCAAAGGCAATATCAATAACCTCATCCATATGCTTCACAGGATAAAAACTCATTTTCTTTCGAATATCTCCTGGAATTTCAACAAGATCTTTCTCGTTCTGATCTGGAATTATAATCTTGTCAATATCCGCTCTCAGCGCCGCAAGTGCCTTTTCCTTCAAACCACCTATTGGCAGGACACGACCTCTAAGAGTAACCTCTCCAGTCATTGCCAAACGCGGGATAACCCTGGTTCCGGTAACAGCAGACCAGAGTGCCGTCGCCATAGTGATGCCGGCAGAGGGACCATCTTTGGGAATAGCTCCCGCCGGTACATGAATGTGAAGATCAATTTTCTCAAAATAATCATCGGCAACCTTCAAGTCACTGGAACGGCTTCTACAATAGGTCAGCGCTGCCTGAGCTGATTCTTTCATCACATCCCCGAGCTGACCTGTAAGAAGCAGCTTGCCCTTGCCAGGCATGATATTTATCTCGATTTGCAGAATATCTCCCCCCACCTCTGTCCAGGCAAGCCCTGTAACAAGCCCGGGCTGTTCAAGACGCTCAAGTTCAGATTCGGGAATAAGCTTGGGAGGACCAAGATATTTATGAATATTCTTTACACTTAGCCGATATGGTCCTTTACCGCCCTCTGCAACCTTTCTGGCAATTTTCCGGCAGACCTTACCAATTTCACGCTCAAGATTTCTTAATCCCGCTTCATGGGTGTAGTGGCTGATAATATGCTCAAGTACCACATCATCCAGACGGATGAAACCAGACTTAATACCATTTTGCTTCAACTGACGGGGCAGTAGATATCGCCTGGCAATAGCAAGTTTTTCCTCAAGTGTGTACCCTGAGAGCCTGATAATTTCCATCCTGTCCAAAAGCGGTCCAGGGATAGTATCGGACATATTGGCAGTGGTAATAAACATCACCTTCGAAAGATCCATTGGCAGGTTCAGATAGTGATCCGAAAAATCTGAATTCTGCTCAGGATCAAGCACCTCGAGCAAGGCTGAGGATGGGTCACCACGATAATCAGAACCAACCTTATCAATCTCATCCATCATGAAGATTGGATTATTTGAGTCCACTGTTTTTAAGCCCTGAATAATCCTGCCCGGCATCGCCCCAATATAGGTTCTTCTATGCCCCCGAATTTCAGCCTCGTCGCGCATTCCACCAAGCGAGAGTCTATAAAATTTTCTTCCCATAGCTCTGGCAATGGATTTACCAAGAGAGGTTTTACCAACCCCTGGAGGCCCGACAAAGCAGAGGATAGGGCCTTTGGTGTCTTTATTCAATTTTCTTACCGCGAGATATTCAAGAATACGCTCTTTGACCTTATCAAGACCATGATGATCCTCATCAAGTACCTTACGTGCATATTTCAGATCAAGAATATCCTTGGTGGATTTTTTCCAGGGTACATCAAGAATCCAGTCGATATAAGTGCGGATAACAGTTGCCTCAGAGGAATCAGGATGCATCATCTCCATACGGCCAAGCTGCTTTTTGGCTTCCTTTTTCACAGCCTTCGGCATCCTGGTTTTTTTGATCTTTTTCTCAAGATCATCAAGTTCCTGAAGCCGATCATCGGTGTCACCAAGTTCCTTTTGCAAGGCGTGAATCTGCTCGCGCAGAAAATACTCCCGCTGTGACCGACTCATCTCTTCCTTGGCTTCATTCTGAATTTTTGCCTGAACAGTGGAAACAGCAAGCTCACGGCTGAGAAAATCATTGACCAGCGCAAGTCGTCTGACCTGATCGCTCTCCTCGAGAATAGCCTGGGATTCTCTCACCTTAAGACGCAGGTTAGAGCCCACCAGATCAGCAAGTCTACCTGGTTCTTCAATGTTATTGACAATCATCATCAAATCAGCCGAAAGAATGCCGCGCAGAGACATAATTTTCTCTGTCTGCTCCCGCACATTTCGCATCATTGCCTCAACCTCGACACTGATCTCGGGAGGTTCATAATCCTCAAGCAGATCGACTTTAACCTGATAAGCAGGTTCGGTGCGAATATACTCGCTAATCCTTGCCTTGGTCATTGCCTGAACAAGCACCTTTAAACGGCCATCTGGTAGCTTCAGGGTTCTCATAACCATACAAACCATACCAACATCGTAAAGATCATCCTGCTGCGGATTATCTTTAGTGGCGTCCTTTTGGGTAACAAGCATGAGCAATTTGTCGCCGCTCACAGCCTCACTGACAGCTTCCACCGAACCAGGACGGCCAACAAAAAGGGGGATAATCATATAATTAAAAACAACCACGTCCCGAACCGCCATCATGGGGAGAACTTCAGGAACATCAATATCTTCATGGGTTGAGAAATCATCCATACTTATGCTTAACGAATCATTAAATTCCACTAATACCTCCTGACCACGGTATGATAAACTGTAAAACTACTAATATAAAAATAAACATATATTCTGACAAACAACCATTTCATCACAAATATATCATTTCCCGATAAATCATTCAAAATTCAACGGAAAACTAAACATCACCTGAAGCCAAGTCAAGGTACCTGCCCACCGTTTTACAATTACCTGATTTTTCCTTGCGATCCGACTAAATATTGAACATAATTAACAGTAACAATTTTGTTCCTATCATAATCTAATAGCTAGATAATATTGTTGTAACTTGATAATTTTACTTATTAAACCATGGTATGCCAAATGCTTTTCCCCACACTCTTTTTTGACCTGGATAAATTTACTCATCCCGCGCTTTTTCAGAATGACAAACTTGTCTGGGACGCCCTTAAACGACTAAAAGACTATATGAACAGGTACGATTATCCAAAGCTGCAACATCCACAACTTCGCTCCGGCATACCTCTTCCAGAGACCCTTGTTTTACATAAGGGAGAATTGAAGAGCAGTGAAAACATCGAAATCATCTTCGGCAATACTGGCAAGGAAGGCCTGATAGTCAAGGAAGACGAGCAAATCCTTAAGGGTGCCAGCGTAATCATGGCAGGTTCTGTGCTTGTGGGCGAACAAATTGAACTCGGTGCCTCAAGCCTGATAGAATCCGGTGCCATGGTAAAGTCTCCAACGATCATCGGTGATTGCTGCGAAATTCGTCAGGGAGCCTATATTCGCGGTTACTGTTTGACCGGTAATAAATGTGTGATTGGCCACGCCACCGAAATAAAACATTCTATCATGCTCAATGATGCCAAGGCAGGACATTTTAACTATCTGGGAGATTCTGTTCTTGGCAACCACACCAATCTTGGGGCAGGAACCAAGTTAGCAAACTTCCGCTTTTTACCCGGTAATGTTGTCGTAAGACATGAAGGCAGCAAATTGGATACCGGATTAAGAAAACTGGGCGTTATTCTCGGCGACCACAGTCAAACAGGCTGTAACTCGGTCACAAGCCCAGGAACGGTTCTTGGCAAAAAATGTATCATTATGCCAAACACCACTACCCGCTCAGGTTATTTTCCTGAAAACAGCCGTATTCAATCAAGCTAGGTCATTTATCAAAGATAAGAACACTGCCAGGACAAGGTTTTCCGGCTGTCCCCAACCAACCAGACAAAAAGCAATAATGAAAGGGTAATCAGCACTTCCGATCACCCTTACCCCTAATCTCCGAGACAAGTTCCGACATCTCGGGCACTTTGCAGCCAGGGGTGATCGAGAGGAACAACTTTCCGACGACCAACAACATCCTCAAGAGGTACGGCTTTAACACCTCTACCGTCAACGGCAACCATTATTCCGTACTGTTCCTTTTCAATATATTCAATGCAGCCAGAACCAAGAAGTGTTGCCAGCAGTCTGTCATTCGATGAAGGCGTACCACCACGCTGACAATGACCCAGTATGGTCATTCGTGCTTCAAGCCCTGTCATCTTTTCAAGCTGCTCGGAAAGGATAAGGGTTGAATTGGATTGCTGTTTTTTAAATTTAGCAATCTCTTCGACAACATTTTTCAATGATTTTTCATCCTTTTTTTGTTTGGCCTTAGCCTTCTTCTCCCGAAGTCTTGCTTTCAGTTTTGCATCTTTTACCGACATGGCTCCCTCTGCAACGGCAACAATAGAAAAGTTCGTACCTCTGTGCTGACGCATCCTGATTGCTTCAGCAACCTTTTTCGGATTATAGGGAATTTCTGGAAGTAAAATTACATCGGCTCCACCTGCTAATCCGGCGGCAAGAGCCAGCCAGCCGGCATTGTGGCCCATTATCTCAACGACAATAATTCTGTGATGGCTGTGAGCTGTCGAATGCAGTCTGTCTATTGCCTCGGTCGCGATCTCCATTGCCGTATCAAAACCAAAGGTGACATCAGTTGCAAAGACATCATTGTCGATAGTTTTTGGCAAGGTAACAATATTGAGTCCACGCTGCGCCAGGCGGTAAGCATTTTTCTGGGTGCCGCCACCACCGATACAGATAAGGGCATCAAGATTATGACGATGATAATTATCACAGATAACCTCTGTCATATCCATCACCTCACTGCCAACAGGCATCTTATGCGGTTTGTCCCGACTGGTGCCAAGGATGGTTCCACCAAGAGTGAGAATTGAAGCCAGAGTATCATGATCCAGTTTCATGGTACGATTCTCCATCAAGCCACGAAAACCATCACGAAAACCAACTATACTCATCTTTCTATCCAGGGCTGTCTTGCCAATTCCACGAATTGCTGCATTCAACCCCGGACTATCACCACCTGCTGTCAATATACCAATACGTTTAGCCATAATATCCTTCTATAGTTATTTTTTTGAAAACACAATTTGTAAGCTGACATCATAACATTCATTACACCATATCAAAAACTCTTCTCTTTATGAACAATTTGTCATTAAATGAGTTTTATGTTACGACAGAATTGCTAAACGAGGGTAGAAGATTACATTTTAATCTTGTATCATCTACCAGATATTATTCAAATATTCTCTGACAAACAAAAAAGCGATTAACGAAAACTCATTATACAAAAAATGACCCCCCAGGCTCAAACAGCAGGAACTCTATATATTGTTCCAACGCCTATTGGCAACCTTGAAGATATAACGCTAAGGGCTCTCAGAATTCTCAAAGAAGTCGATTTTATTGCTGCTGAAGACACCAGGCATACAAAAAAACTACTCAATCATTTTGGCATTGGTACAAAATTAATAAGCTATTACCGCGAAAAGGAAGCTGAACGGACAGTAACAATAATAAAAAAGCTGCAAAGTGGTTTAAACATTGCGCTTGTCAGTGATGCCGGAACCCCCGCTATATCTGATCCCGGAGCAGTACTTATTGACGCAGCCCATAAGCAGGCGATACACGTAGTGCCTCTCCCCGGTGCTTCTGCCCTGACCACAGCCCTTTCAGCTTCAGGTATCACCGACCCAGGATTTCTCTTCCTCGGGTTTTCGGCAAACAAAAAAGGACAGAGAAGAAAACAGCTTCAGGCTATCAAGAATTCACCTTACCCCATCGTCTTTTATGAATCTCCTCACAGGGTTGACGGCTTACTGACAGATTGCCTGGAACTTCTCGGAGACCGGGAAATATTCTGGGCAAGAGAGCTAACCAAGAATTACGAGGAACTACAAAAGACACGGGCAAGCAAGCTCCTTGAGAAAATAACAAAAACCAAGACACGCGGAGAATTTGTCATAACAATTCTTCCAGTGAAACAGAAAGAGGTGGTCGGCGAGAATCTTGAAGAGATGCTTGTCTGGTATCGCGATGAATCCGGTCTGTCCCTCAAGGATGCCAGCAAAAAACTGGCTGCGGATCTTGGTCTTTCACGCTCCAGCGTTTACCAACAGGCTCTTGTAATCTGGAAAAATAAATAATCATAACGGCATATTGGACAAAAACATGAAAACGCCCTTTCCAACCTGTATCCACCCGAATGGCTATTTTATTTACGGTATCCATAAGCCACATTATGTGGCAAGAAACCAGCGTGTTCAGGATCAAAATGAACTTCTTGGCAGAACAGCTGACAAAAAACCTGTTCTCAACAACGGCAATTTTCCTGAAAATGAGGTAAAAGTAGAAAATGGCAACTGGGTGTACGAAGTGCCAAACCCTCTTCCCTTTAAAGGTGTGACCTACATTAACAAAAAATGGGCGGACAACACCGCTAACAACCCCGAGCGCATTCACCTTTCTGAAAAACCCCGAGTCTCTCTTAGTTCCGAGCTGAAAGATGAGCACATTAACCACACAGAGTTCATCAACAAACTGCCACAACCATTAAAAATTGCCCTGGCTACAACCTCAACAGACCCAGAAGATTTACTTGCCCTTGCAAAATCCAGCTGTGAAATGGTTTGGGATAAGACAGGCAGTCCCATTGGTCTTGTATACAACAATGACGGTCCAGACAGACGTGCTGTCATCCACGATTTTCATCTTTTTGAGGCCGTCGCCAACAACCCCTGTCTGCCTGATGCCTACAAAATAGTCATGGTGATACGGCCGGGTGCCCAGGGAGCCAGCGAAATCACAGGTGAATGGCTCGCAGAGAACAGCCATATCTATGAATATCTCAGAGCAAACTCCTATATTAGCGGTGGACACTATGCAGCCAATATGGCGGAGGACGCCATACGATATTCAACCAGAGAACTCTCGGTAAACGACATTACCGGTTTAAGACATCTCTACTATCAACGCAGTTTTATAAGGCTTGCGGAAGAACTGAACCTCACCCTGCCGGAAACCAGAAAATTACTGAACAAGGCTGAACTCGAAGAATTACGACACAATATTCTCAAAAAAATTAACCAGGATGATCTTGCCTCCAGAGCAACTCTCTGGGGCTGGAATTACGGTTTTGATTACGCACCAACAAAATATCGACTGCACGCCTCTCACCAACAGATACACCAGCAATATGCGATGATCCCCAAAACAGTAGAAACTCATTCCAGCAACAAGAACACAGTAACCGAAGACTTTCATTCATACGCCTGTGGAGATCTGATAAGTGATACAATATCAAGATATTATAAAGTATACAGGCAAAGCTACTTCTGTGACTATTTCAAGGCTATTGCCTCAAACAGCAGGATGGATGGCAGAAGCGATCTCGAATCCAGTCTCATTATATGGTCGGATGACAATGTAACTGTCTTTGTTCCCAAGGCACAGACCTCGCAGTGGGAAATCCAGGTTATGGCTAAACCAGACAGTAACGGAAATTTTGCAGGGAATATCCTTGAGGCAGATGAAAAGGTACGAAGCTCATTTGACCTTGCTATTTTAAAAGCTCAACAGGCTCTGGCAGGGCTTGGGGCAAGAATGGTCACATCCATTGAATACTCAAAGCAATTTACCACCAATGAAAAAATGCAGCCTCTGATCTATGCTCTCCTGCCCAGACTACCCGAATCTCCGGGAGCTTTCAGTGAAGCCCAGTTACGCTTTATTAACGGACATTATCCTGAAGATTTTGCTGCTGTCTGTAGAAGAGCCCTGGCTCGTTAAGTTGATAGCAGAATAAATTATACCCTACTATTCAGAAACAATCATGGTACGAACATTTGACTGCTTAAGTACCTTCTGAATACCTTTCTGGCATGCGACATTTATTATTACAGGACCACCAATATTGGCATTCAACCCGTTTTGGCCATCGTCTTTCTTGCTGAGCATCAGAAAAATTGCAATATTCTTGGGGTCACTCACCTCAAGTTCCTTCTCTTCCTCGTCAGTCAGGGTCAAGTCATAGTGAAGCCCGTATCCAACAGGGTCAACAAGGGTGAATGTTATTTCAGGATCCTCACATGACTCCAGCCAGTACACAGCATATTCATTTTCTTCCTTGTGAAAAATACGGTACTTAGTGTATTTTTCAAAGCCGGGTATACCGTTGGGGAACAAGAGTACCTTCTCTTGCTCAATTACAGCAGAGTCATTTGAGGTTATTTCAACCGCGCTCATAAAATCCTCCTGAGAATAAGAAAAATATATTTTCCATACTCAATGTAGAAAAACAGTCAAAGATTGACACTAACGTTATACTCACAATAGAAGCCAGATATATATCGACTGCAATGTGAAGAGAATTTATATAAATTTTTAAACATCAAACCCTTCAATTACTTTCATGGCAATGAACCAGAAAAATATCAACAAACAGCTGCAAACAGAAAAGGTTATCTGGGATCTGAATGATCTTTATTCAGGTGTCAGCGATCCACAGATTGAAAAAGATTTCAATTTTTGCAAACAGGAAGCAAAAGAACTAAAGGATAAATACCAGGGAAAACTTTCCACTTTAGAGGCTCGGGAATTTCTCGAACTGATTGAAAGATATGAAAACCTGGACAGTCTTCTCACCAGGCTGGGGACATTTTCCTTTCTGAATTTTACCACCCAGATTGATAATAGTGAGGCTGGAGCTCTTGACCAGAAAGTTCACGAAGTCTACAACAGCTGTTCCGCTATCACAGTTTTTTTTGAACTGGAGTGGACTCAACTGGAAGAGAGCAAGGCAGCTGCCCTACTGAACAGCCCTGTTTTGAAAAAATACCACCACTATCTGAACAATCTCAGGGAACTCAGACCTCATCTGCTAAGTCACAAGGAGGAAATACTTCTTAAAGAAAAAGAAGTTACCGGCAGACACTCCTGGGTGACACTTTTTGAAAAGGTTTTTGGTCATCTGAAATTCGGAGACAAACAGAGGACTGAGGAGGAGGTTCTCACTGACCTTTATCATCCAGATCGAAAAATACGCCAGCAAGCAGCAGCCGAGATGACAGCAGGCCTCAACTCACAGCTTCATATTCTGACCCACATCTTCAATACCCTGGCAGCCGAAAAAATGGTTACAGACCGGCTGAGGAAATATGGTAGCTGGATCAGCGAGATGAATATCAACAACCAACTACAGGATCAAACCGTAGATGTGCTTGTAGAAGCTGTTACTTCCAGATACGACATTGTTGCCAATTATTACACTGTCAAAAAAGGGCTTCTTGGAGTCGATACCCTCCATGATTATGACCGCTACGCACCACTGCCTGATCTGCCAGATCGGCTGGTAAGCTGGCAGGATTGCAAGGATATGGTATTACATTCCTTTGCTGAGTTTTCTCCTGTACTGGCGGAAACGGCCAAACTATTCTACGACAGAAACTGGATTCACGCCCCCATCCTTGAGACAAAACGAGGCGGCGCCTTTGCCCACCCCTGTGTGCCGGAGATACACCCTTACGTGCTGGTAAACTACACCGGCAATCTACGGGATGTCTCCACCGTTGCTCACGAACTTGGTCATGGCGTACATCAGGTGCTGGCGGCAAAAACCGGTCACTTTAACAGCGAGACACCACTACCACTTGCTGAAACTGCCTCTGTTTTTGGGGAACTGCTGGTCTTTAAGGCCCAGCTCAAACTCATTGATAAGCCGGTTCAGAAACGTGCTTTCATTTGCCAGAAACTCGAATCAATTTTTGCTACAGTTTTCAGGCAAACCGCCATGAACCGATTTGAATCTGCCATGCATAATGGCCGCAGGCAAGGAGGTGAGTTGAGTCCAGAACAGCTCAGTGAATACTGGCTGACAAGCCAGCAGGAGATGTTTGGTAATTCCGTGACTCTGAGCGATGATTATAAGATATGGTGGTCCTATATCCCTCATTTCCTCTCAACTCCCGGCTATGTTTATTCCTACGCCTTTGGCGAGCTTCTGGTACTTGCGCTCTATGGTGTTTACCTTGAAGAAGGTGAACCTTTTGTCGAGAAATATCTACACCTGCTCGCAAGCGGCG
>PDWI01002064.1_pt1 | contig 33165 bp, 33 predicted proteins | sample 1430891 | NCBI WGS metagenome assembly PDWI01 (sample SAMN01162508, study PRJNA174530) | Oral metagenome, whole genome shotgun sequencing project. | biome: Marine environment; feature: Marine mammal; material: Swab sample of the gingival sulcus; isolation source: swab sample of gingival sulcus... | reverse complement strand
ATTTTCCTTATTCTATCTTTAAAAGATTGTTCTATTAAATGAATACCTTATTGATCTTATTCTTTGGTGTTTTTAGTGTTTTCTTTTGAGACCTATTAAATATTTGAACTATTATATTTGACTATTTGAGTAGTAATTCTTCCAAATAATGTTTAAATGTAATTACTTCTTATAGATTTATAAGTTCTTCTTTAAAGTCTCCTATTAACCATTCGTTTTCATAATTATCATAACGAATTATTTGGATACTATTGTATTTGTTTGTCTGATAAAAGAAATAAATTGTACCACCCGTAATTTTATTGAATTGCTCTAGATCTGTTTTGACGTTATGGTCATACATGCAATCTATATAGTTAAAATTATCGTTTTTGTTCATTGAATTACTTTCAATCAAAACTTTCCTGATTTCTAAATGAATTTTTTCTTTGTTATTTAAGTCCAATGTTTCGAACAGTTTTTCATTGTCTTTTATGACTTTGGTACCAGTTTTTTTGAAAATAACTTTTGCTAACTTCTTTTTATATTTATCAAACATTAAAAGTGTAACACTTCCATTTCCAGAAAAGACTTCTGTGCCACCATGAAAATTTATGTAAATTTTATTGTCGGAAAGTATCTTAATTTCTGTATCATAAAAAGGATGACCAAAGTTTAGATACGAACCAGTTGCTAATTGACCTCCGAAATATTCATTTTTTATAAACTTTTTATAGTCTTTAAATTCATAGGTGTTTAAGTAAGTTTTACCGTGTTTATAAAGCGTTAGATATATAGTCTCGTTGTCCAAAATTACATCGCCAATTATGATGTGCTTTCTGATATCTCCAGAGATGTTTTCATGTGCTTTCTCGTATATCTTTGGATGTTCAAAATGGTCAAGTAATACACTATCTCTTTTACTGTTATATATATAGATGTCCCAAGAGGTTTTTCTTTCTTTGATATCTGTATTTACTAACATTTTCAATTCTAGATTATTAATTTTCTTTGAGAATGTTTCCATTGTAGTATTTGTTTTATGGGTTGTTTGCGCTTTACAACCACTAAAGCTTATACTTATTATTAGGATTGAAAATAATAGTTTCTGTATCATAATTCTGTTGTTTTAGCCATATCTTTAACATAAGGGAAATCGCTTGTTGTTTTAAACAACATTAAATTTAGCCATTTCAAAAAAAATATATCATTTTAGTCTTAAAATCAAGGTAATAGCTATTTATATTAATTAGATTGTTAGAATGACGTTTAAAATACAAATAAAAGAGTTCAGATAATTAAAAATAATATATAAATTCGCATATACTGGAAATGATTATTGGGTTATTTTCAATAATAAGATGAGGGAATGTTGAAATTACTTATTTAAAATGCTCTGTTTTTCGTGACATTTTGTAACTATTTAAGGGATCTATTAATCAAAATATAATGGAGTATAAAATATACAAGGTTGAAGAGGAAGAAAAATTATCAAAAATTGCTAGGAAGCATAATGTTTCTATAATTGACATAAAATAATAATCCTGATGCATGATTTTTTAAGAGTTTCTATACGTGAGAAAATTAAGAATGATTTTGAAAGTTTAACTCAATTTGAAATCAAAAAGGTAGAATTATGAAACCCAAAAAAGATAAAGCAATTGTAGAATATAATGCAATTCCACTGTGGGAGGTTGTTCTATCATTTTTTGTAATGCTTGTCCTTCTTTTATTCATTACAAAATACATTATTATTCCCCTCACTGGAAATAATAGTGCAATGCAAACACAACTTATAGTCTTAGTAGGAGTTTTTTTTCTTTTTGTTGAATTTCTTTTTCATAAAAAAAGAAGTAAACCAATTCTCATTAAAACAAGTAAAGAAACCATAGTCAATATCAGATTGCCAAACTCTGAATTAAATATAAAGGATATCTATAATTTATGTTTGATAAAATTTATTTTTAAAAAATCTTTGACTTATATATTGTAAACGATTCTGTTTTCTTAATATATAAAAAAAGGCTTCTGTCTTTAAAACCTGATTCAAAAAGTATAGAAGAAGCAAAGCGTGAAAATATGTTTTTGTTTACGCTTGTTAAGAAAACTGAGTTGTGTAAAAAACAAAGGTTAAAAATTGTTCCTGTCTGTATTAATGTGTTGTTTTATATTTTGATAATCAGTTTATTACTATTAATTCTGTTTGTTTTTGTCTCTGTTTTCACAAATAGTACATTATAGTGTGAATTTTTATCGTGAATTCAACTAAAACAGACGGCAATTGGGCAGAATTTAATACAGTATCACCGCCAGCTATTTTATCAGTTTTATGATGTTAGGATATAAACTGTCTGTTTTTCCTTGATAGGTTCTAATAGCAAAAAGTATTGGCAAAATTATATTCAAAGCATAAAGTCCGATAAATATGTAAAACAGAATTGGATAAGATCCATAATGTATGATTTTTAAAAAAGCGAATGTAGTAATAGATAGAAATGTTATTATAGACCAAATGATTTGAAAATTTAAAAGATTTACGCCTACTTCTTTTAGCCCAATTATCTGGTCTTTTTTGTTCATCCATAATATAAGCGGAAGAATGATGTTTCCAACAGGAATTGCTAAAAAAGCTATTACTGAAAGATGAAAGATGATAAGATAGTTTTTGTCTGTTTTTTTACCATAGTCTAAAATGTCTTCTGAATGGATGCCAAGAGCTTCACAAATTGAATTTAAGGTTTTTCCGCGAGGTTCACTTTCATTTTTTTCAATCCGTTGAATTGTTCTCAAATTCACGTGTGCAGATTCCGCTAACTCCTCTTGAGATAGACCTTTTTTCTTTCTTATGTCTCTGATTTTTTCCCCGATTTTGTTCATCATTCATTTTTGTGTATTGTGCTGACAAAATTACTTATGAATCCATCATTGTGATAGCGGTTTGTTTACGACATTTTTACGACATTTTGGTCAATATGTTGATTTTATTGAGTTTTTAAAGTGCGATAGACTTTTGTTTTTCTGCAAAAACAATTCAATCATTCCGATAACCATGACCGGTTTTTTTACTTTAAAAACATTAGCTATCAGTTGTTTATTATTTTATTTTCCAAAAAGCCTTTTCCAAAAACTTTTTTTCTCTTTTTGAGGTGTGTTATAAGTTGTTTTTTGATAAGTTGCATTTTGGCTAATTGTCCCACTTTCTAATTTATTTGCTTTTTCTATGTCTGCAATTTGTTGTAAAGCAATTTTTTGATATATCAATGCACCTTCCGGGTCACAATTAAATAAATTAGAATATGATATTGAATTATTCAGATCCAATGGGTTTGGTTCAATAACTTCACTCGCTTCCAACAACCCCGTATTGTTTTCTTTGGCAAATTCCAATGCTTTAAGAAATACAGAAATATGCCCGTCCGAATAAAAGTTATCCAATAACGAACGAATTTTTTCATCTGTTTTATAATCATTGAGCAATTGCTTTACTTGGTCGGCAGGAATAAAAACGCCCGAACAATAATTTTCAAAAACTCGGTTTTGTATGGGGTTTTCTACTTCAAACGGCAGGAAATCTTGCCATTGTTTTATGTATTGTTCAAAAATGGGTTCTTGATTTACCAAAAAAGAAAAGGCGGTACCGCGTAAATAAAAATGCTTTCTGAAAAAACCTTGAACAACAGCAATATAATAGCCGTGTGACTTGTCAAAATACTCATCAGGTTTGGTCGTTTTTGCTGTTGAAATGGTGTCTTTATATTTTTCTTTATAAAAATCTTCTATATTGTTTTTTTTCGCTTGTTCCTCAACGGTATTTTCTTTTTCTAATGCTTCAAAATACCATTCTTGTATTTCCTCTTCCTTGATTGGATGGTAACTGATATCGAATCCCATGATTTTACTGTTTTATTTGTCTTTGTATTGGTTCCACGTTTCAAATCGGTTACTTACAACTGATGTCAAGAGGTTGTAATTCTTTTCATTGTCTTCAATATGATAAAAACTTTCATACTCAAAATCGTTGTCTTTAGCTTGTTTATCAAATAACTCAGAATAATCATTTGCATATGAATTATATTTTAAATCAAAATCGGTGTCATCTTCATAATAATCTTGTGCAAACTCATTTCCCAAATCATTCAAGTCATAATCTGTTAGTTTTTCATCACAAACGTTGATGAGAAACTCTGCTCCTGTTATTTTTCCCTCTTTTAATTGTTCTATTTCTTCTCTGGCATCTTCCTCTAATTCCTCAGAATGGAGGTTGTTCTCAATACACCACTTCAGGAACATTCCAATATGGGTTGCTCCATTTTTAGGAGGTAAATTTTTTGGGTATTCCCCTCCATAATGCCAGGAAGCATCATCGTATTTTGCCATAATTATGTCCTCAAATTTTTTGTTGTCATTAATAATCTCTGTTACTCTTTAGTTATGGGCTAAAGTAGCGATAATCTTATAATTGTTTTTTAGTCGTTTCAGGATTTAACCTGAACCCCTCAATAATATTGTCATTCTCAAAAATCATTGGTCTTGCCGTGGGTTGACCCCATGACACATCGTATTTGGCCATCAGATAATCGTTTAACTGCGTTTTATTCTTAAATACAAGGAGTTGGTAGGGTTCCTGAAAAGAAACTTTTTCTAAAAACCACCATTGATGATTTGATTTTTTTATCAAAACTCCCGTATGACCTACAAATAAAACATTGTCTAAATCATCGTGCATCCATACAGTGATTAATGAAATTTTATCAGCGTTTTTAAACGTGATTTGACTGTTTTTAAAGTGCTCTTTGATCTTTTGCTGATGGACTGTTTGGTCTTTGACCGGTGCTGTAGGAATACTGGCAAAAACAGTCTGGAACTTCGACAGATGTTCACGGTTAATTTTTCTTTTAGGAAACGCTAAAGATTCTTCATCCATAAACATAAAACCTGAGTACTCGGTTGTAGGGTTGCCTACGTCAATCATATCGTCTAACAAACGAAATGATGTGATACGACAATTCTCCCCCGGGTCATTGGGTTCGTAGTTTTCCCAAAGTTGTTCAATGAATTCTAAATTGTACGCCGGTACTAAATTTTTAACCGTACGAAACTTTTCCTTTTCAGGTACAAAAGTGTCGCCTAAATTGACCCCAATCATTTGGTTGTAAAATAATACATCGGCTAAAAAATCATCAATTGTTTTAGTAGAGATACCTGCTTGTTTAAAGGTTTTTTTGAGTTCTGTATTGATGGCTTTGCCCGATATATTAGTGTAAGTGATTTCAGTCAGATAGGGCTGTTCCGAAGTTTCCTTTGTGATGACTTCCTTTAAGTTACTTTCAGGCTGTTTGTCTTTTGTATTGAACAAAAAGACTAAGCCTGCAATGACTACAATTAACAGGACAATGCCCAAGAGTTTTTTAGTGTTGTTAGTCATAAGTCTGATGTTTTGGGTTAGTATATGCTTGTCTTTGAAAGGCTTGACCTTTATACGTAATTATTTACAAAATTGATAAGCCTGATGACATTATTATAAACGTATTTGTCGTATGATTTCTTATGTTCCGGTTAGTTTTCTCAATCTGGCTTGTATTGATTTACTTTTGTCAGTTTTGAGGTCTTGTATGGTCAAATCTAACGCGCTTTTCAGGTTGTTGTTGGTACGTGACAGTTCAAATAATGCCTGAATGGCGTTGACCCTGACGATTTTACTTTCTTTTTGGTCTTTAGCCCAATCTGTCAGTTGATTCCAAACAATTTCCAATGCTTCAGAACTTAAATGGAGCCTTGGTGCCATCAAGGCCAAATGCCATTTTAATTCTTTGTCAACAGCGGTATCCATCAGGTTGACAATTGTATGGCTGTGTGCGGTTAAATACTCAGGCTTTTGAAGCGTTATTTTTTCAATGGCATCGGCGGCTCTCATGACAACCAACCGGTCTTTTGAAAACAGAAAGGACATTAACCCGTCAAAATGTTGTTGGCTTTTGATAAGCGTCACCACTGTATTGGCACCTGCAATGGATCTTAAGTCACCGCCTTGTAAGTATTGGAGTAAATTGTGCATGTGTTAGCGTTTTAATAATTGACAATATGATTGCCGCTATGTTTTTTTTATGGGATTATGCCGCTTAATCTTCCTTTAGTTTATAAAACCGGTGTTCATCACAGATTTTATTATTTTTGATTACAGCTTGTTTGAAAACACCTTCTTATTGTTAGCCAGCTTTGCCAACTCAGATTTATCCGATGATTTAAGTGGTCTCAGGCTTATTGTTGCTCCCATGCTTAGTCAGGTTTAAATAGTGATTAATCTTTTCGGTCAGTTCCCGGAACGTTTCATTGACGGGTTTCTTGGCTGTGTCAATGATAATTCTTGCTTTTGTCCAGGAATCATAGGGTCTTTTTTGGACGTCATTCCAAGTGGGCAATGCTAAATTCGGAATATCGGTTTGCCTTGTTTTCAAGCGCGTTTTAAGTTCGTCAATAGCTGAACATATCACTTCTATATTCACAAAATCTGCTTTATTGGAGGTGGCTACGGTTTCCCATTCATCACGTGTAAGTTTGATGGGATTGCAAGAATCAGCTACCACATTCAACCCGAGTTTCAGATTATCACCGGCCATACGGTATGATAAACGATAACCTTCACCTTGTATGTCCATTTGGCATAAATCTCTTAAACCTTGCTCTATACTGTCTATCCTGATATAGCATGCCCGGTATTCTTTGGCCAGAAGTTTAGCAAGCGTGGATTTTCCCGAAGCCGGTAAGCCGGATAGTATAAAAAGGATTGGTGTTTTGTTGTTCATGGTGTTTCTTTTAATAAAAGCTGTTTGCTCACAGCATCAAAAATAATGTTTATATGATAATGTATGCACCATTAATGTCGATGGCTGATGTTAAATCATTCAGGGTTATTTTTTAAATATTCACCTTTCTCAATGAATTGTTTCAAGTTATCGGCAAGGTTTTTTGCCGGAAAAGGATTCCCATGGGCGGGATAGATATATTGGGCGCCGTTGGCTAAAATTTTTTCCCAGCTACGATAGACCGCTTGCCTGTCATTGACAAATATTGGACGATGTTTTATACCGGTAAATCGTAGAAAATTCATGGCGGCATCACCGCAAAAAACACTTCCATTGTCCAAAACTACAACCATATGATCACTGGAATGTCCCGGTGTGTAGAGAATTTTGCCATTGATACCGATAGACCTCAAAAACTGATCATCATCTTCATCTATGATAATATCCTCATCTGTGACAGTGACAGCCGGGAACTCAAAATTTTTATGCGCTAGCATAAAAATTGCCATAACAAATTTTACCCTTTTGTTAAGAGGATAATCACTTTCGGTGTTTCCACTATCTCCTTTTTTTAAAAATTCAATCGATCTTCTTTGTACTACAAGAGGAATGTGGTAAGTGTCTTTTAATTGTTGAGCAAATCCCACATGGTCATCGTGGTAGTGGGTCAGTAGAAGATATTTGATGTTTTTTATATCAATATGCCTTTTTTTTAAGGCTTTGAGGAATTTTTTATAATCTTTATCATAGCCGGTGTCTATCAGCAGATAACCATCAGTGCAAGGCAGCAAATATACTTTTGTAATACCCAGATTTAGACGTATGACTTCTTCGACTTCAGAATTTAGTTGCTTGGGTGAAGCACAAGATGACAAAACAAATAAGGTAATTGATGCTATAAATATTCTTGTTTTCATTGGTTCCGTTTTTTAACCGTTTGACATCATAAACTTTAAGATTTGAGTACGTTTTTGAATAATTGATAATAGCTTTGGAATTAATTGGTTACATCTGTTTAATGTAAACTTCAGTTACGGCAATAATTTACGAAAATATCAGGAAGATCACAAACGTTTGTAACTACAAATCTGACTGCCGTTAGGTGAGTAGGATGATGGTTAGTCCCGGGTTGTTAAAGACCGATCGAATCGGCCAAATACCTGAATTTTACTTGTGGAGGTGTGTGGGTTTAACAACAAAGTAGTATTATAGACCGCACATAGTTTTCTTTCTTGTATAAAGAGGATGATATTCTCACAACGGTGAAGGATGACTGTAAGCTTTAAGTTTAACCGGATTAATGATTAATCAAACTGGTCAGTATAGGTAGAATAAAAACCACAAAAATGATTATCAAACCAATCCATTGCCAAAACGGTCTTTTGGCATTGAGTTTGACATTATCATACGCGAATCTAAGCTCTTCATTCATGTGTTTTTTATCATTGGTGGATTTACAATGCGTACATTCACACACGCCTTTTTTAAAAAGAGGAAACAAAGGAATCCAAAATATATGTGCGTACTTGGAAAAGAACACAAAAATATGAGGTGTCTTTTCATGGCAATAATCACATTTTAATCCTGATACCCTTTCACTGTGAATCTTAGTCCCTCTGATGCCGTAAATAATCATAATGTTTTGCTTTTTGGTTGTGGTTTTTACTGTATGATATTGTTCTTTGACGCTTTATCAGTACATACAAATCACTTTATATTCGTAAAAGTAGCATAAATTCTGAATATTTCCAATGTCTTAAGCTTAAAAATATTACCCTGGTTTTAAAGCGGTAGTAGCTTCTTTTGTGGGTATTTGCAGTTTTTGTAAGTCTGTTTGCAAAAGTGAAATAATAGGGCGTTTTTATGGGTTTAAATTATCTGTTAACCTAATGAACGTATAGGATACACTTAGTTGTCCCTGTCTGTCTTTTCTCTGGCAGGTAACAATCTGATTGTGCAGATATATAGCCAATAGAAGCTTTATACGTTCTGTAAGCTGTGATTTTCAGAAACAGATATGCAGGCGTGAATTGTTTACACTCGTAATTATCTAATATTTTTAATAGGCTCTTTTTACATGTCTGGTCATAATTCCAAAGCCTACCGATATATAATGCATGTCTCCGGTCATACCATAGTATTTTTTCTCATAACCAGGCATAGAATAACCATATCTTATTCTTATAAAACTATAGTTTGTTTTAGGAATGTATTTTGGAGTGTTTTTTAATCCAAGTTTTATGTCAAAGTTAAGTCCTAAAACAAAGGTGGCTTTAGGATCTAAAGAGATTTCTTCTAATTCCGGTATTTGATCGGTATCCTTTGTTGATGTAGAAATCCCCATAACTCCAATGCCGGCCGAAGGTGATATTTTAAATCTATCGTTGTTATAGACAGCATAACCCAATGAAGCTTCTCCAAGAATTGTCATCATACCTGAACCCTTTTCATAGGTGCCCAAAGAGTACTCAAAATCTTTTTTTGATTTATGAAAACCAATATAATCTCTAAGGTATAACTCAAAATCTTTATAGGTTATATCAAATGCAATACCAATTGGAATAGAATTAGTGAAATTATTGCTCAACTGACCTGTATATGCACCATAACCGGAAAAAAACTCAAATGCTAAACCCCAGTTTTTCGGTACCAGTTTATAGCTGATGTGTTTTTTTATAAAATAGTTGAATTCACTTGAAGGATATGTTTCAAGGAATTTGTCTGCTCGTTCGTTTAAGGAGACCTGAGTATTGTTTGTTAGTCTGCTATCTAATAAAAGCCAATCAAGATGCATGTTTAACATCTCTTTTGTCTCAGCATCCAATCCGGCATTTTGTAATTGAGTTTTTAATTGTATGTTTTTTTCAAGGGATTTTTCTCTGAGTTTTATGTGTAATCTGTCATCTGATGGTCGTATCCTTGTTCTGTAACTTTTAATAGATGCAGAGTCAAGTTGTTTAATGCTTTCTGAAAGCTCTTTGTATTCATTAGTCCAGTATAAAATGAACCAATATTCATCCGGATATAATGCAAAGTATTCATCGTCTTCAATTTCTATCAGATAATTTTTGACGTTTTTAACGGTCTTTAAGTCTCCCTCAATAAATTTATCTAAAAGTAGTTTTCTGCCTTTTGATATAAAGGTTGATTTTGAAGCATCATAATCAATAATCAGCGATTTAATACTGTCGTTTTGACTGAAAACAAAGGTTAAAAAAAATATTAAAATCAACAAAATAGTAAATCTCTTATTCATAATTAGTTGTGTTTTAATTAATCTCTATTAATCAAGTTATCTAGCTCTAATGCTTTATTAGTATTTTTTGCGGCTGCAAAAATACACTTTATCTCAAAAAAACGCATGTATAAATCGTGGTTTAATGGATTATTTTTACGCATCAAAATTTTATAGATTTTATGTGTGTAAAACGGTTAACTCAGATGAAATATCTATGCTTTTATCAGTGATGAATTTTCGACATTTCTACATGGTTTAACCCGAATGTTATCATGGGCGCTTAGTAGTAAGTTTTTTAATGAATACGAATACATCCGGTTTAAGTCTCATCAAATTATCAAGATCTCTGTTTTTAAATGCAGCTGATATGAAATGGTTGTTATGCAGGCACAGCCTTGAGTTTTCTGAATTTATACCGGTTTGTTGTCCGGAGGATGTGCTTTGGTAGGACAAAAGAGATGCTAAGTTTAACTTGTCGTTGTTTAACCCCGTTTTTTTATGTAGGTTTGTCACAAACAAAATCAATGCTACAATCATCAACCATAGCATTTGCTCAAACATTTTTCAACCAAAAAGTGGATAAGTTTTTGCCGCTCTCCGCAAGTGGTTCTAACCGGAAATATTACAGGTTGTTCCTGTCAGACGGGCAAACGTATATTCTAACTGAAAACGATTTTGTGGCTGAAAATCAGACGTTTTTTTACCTGTCTCAGTTGTTTGCCGGTCATAGTTTTGCCGTTCCCGACATTCTGGCGGTAAATGATTCTCAGACGGCTTATATTCAGCAGGACTTAGGTGATCTCAGTTTGCTGATGATTTTAGAACAGGAGGGTTTCACAGACCGTGTTTTAGCTTTATATGAGCAAAGCCTTAAACAATTGGCTCAGTTACAAATCCGGTTAAAGAAAAAAATCGACTTTAAGAAATGTTACGATTTTAACCAATTTGATGAAAAAGTGGTGTATAATGATCTTTTTTATTTTAAAAATTTCTTTCTTGACCGTTTGGATATCCCTTACCAAAAAGGACGATTGATCAATGATTTTGAAAGGTTAGCCCAACAGATTAACGATCTTAAACAAGACTTTTTCTTATTCAGGGATTTTCAATCGCGAAATATAATGGTGCGGCAAAATGATGTTTTTTTTATAGATTATCAAGGCGGTATGAGTGGTTTTGTAGGCTATGATTTAGCATCACTCTTATTTCAGGCTAAAGCCCAACTTCCTCAAGCATGGAAAGCGCATTTGAAGACTGTGTATTGCCAACCATTTAAGGACAATGATTTGCTCAGCGAGGATACCCTGAACAGAGGTTGTCAGATGGGTCTAATCCTACGGGTTTTTCAGGTCTTTGGCGCCTACGGTTTACGAGGTTTGATTGAGGGAAAACCACATTTTTTAAGCAGTATCAGGCTTAATATGAATAATATAAAATACGTGTTAGAACAAAATTATTTACAAGATTTTCCTTATTTGAATACGATAGCTCAAAAACTCATTTCAGAAAACACTCAGGAGAAAATAAAACAAATATTACAAGTATGACATTAACCATAAACATCAATAGCTTTTCTTACAGACGCGGAATTCCCAAAGATACTACCGGCAATGGTGGCGGATTTGTTTTTGATTGTCGCGGAATCTATAACCCCGGTCGTATTGACGGCTATAAAACATTATCCGGATTGGATCAAGAGGTCCGGGAATTTTTAGAAACGCAGAGTAGTATAGCGGAATTTCTAACTCCTGTTTATCAATTGGTTGACAGTACTGTGGATAATTATTTAAGTCGTGATTTTGCACATCTGCAAGTGAATTTTGGATGTACCGGTGGACAACACCGTTCCGTTTACGCCGCAGAACAAACCGCAAAGCATCTCAAAACTAAATATCCCGATGTCGTGGTCAGGATTGAGCATACCAATAAAGAACATTGGAAGAAAACATTATAATTTACTTTTATTAGTCATAATTAATCATTGATTGCTGTATGAAAGCCATGATACTTGCTGCGGGATTGGGAACGCGTCTCAAACCGTTTACTGAACAACACCCCAAGGCGTTATTACCCATCAACAACAAAACTTTGCTGCAACGTAATATTGAATACGTCAAACAAGCCGGGATTACAGAGATAGTCATTAACATTCATCATTTCGGACAGCAGATTATAGACTTTCTCAATACACATAATAATTTCGGGTGTCACATTCAGATTTCAGATGAACGGGAAGAGTTACTGGAAACCGGTGGTGGCTTGTTAAAAGCCCGGCATTTACTGGAAGACAGCCCCTTCGTTTTACTCAATGCCGACATTTTAACGCATTTGGATCTATCTAAAATGATTGCTTATCACAACCAATGTAAACCTTTGGTCACCCTCGCTGTTTCTCAACGTATTAGTTCGCGCCAACTGGAATTTAATCAAAATATGTCGCTTTGTGGCTGGAAAAATCTCAATACCGGTGAGCATATACATACCGGAAGTCAGGTGGCATATGAGCGGGCATTTAGTGGTATTCATATTATTGATCCTGCGCTTTTTGAACGCATAACAGAAACAGGAAAATTTTCTATCATTCCTACATACCTGCGGTTGATGGAAGAATATGATTTAAAGGGCTTTGACCATACCGGTATTGAAGTCTTAGATGTTGGTAAACCGGAGAATATTGACCGGGCAGAGCGATACTTTAAATAGGGTCTGCTGATATTTTATATTTTAGCAAAAATTTTTCTATTATGAATATTTGGGTAAAAATAGGACTTATCATTATCGTTTTACATTTATTAGTGGGATTCGGTTGGTTGTTTTATAAACTGGCTATTCCTCCAAAGAAGAAAAAAGACGAGCAAACAACTAATCGTACAGATCCCGGGACTTTATAAAGGTTTGCCTAAACAGGGTGTTTTCTTGTAGAATCGGGGAGAGGTAGCCTGCAGTGGATGAGAGGTGAGTGATTTGCCGGCATGACAAACACTTTAGAACAATTGATGGTATAATTATATATTTTCTCCTATTTGATTTAAAAATTGACGATATTAGCCCCCGTAATTCAGATGATGTCTAATGTGTAGCAAACGATGATGATTGTTGTGTGACATCAGATGATACCAAGCAACAAAGAATGAACTAATACTAAACTTTTTGATAAAAACCTCCATTATGGCTTTAACAACACTCAATGCTTTATCTCCGACCGATGGTCGCTATTACTCTAAAACTCAATCTCTGTCTGATTATTTTTCAGAATATGCGTTGTTTAAATACCGCCTGAAAGTTGAAGTTTTATACTTTATCAGCTTAACCGATTTAGGGATTAAGCCATTAGTAAAATTAACCGATGACCAACGTCAATCGCTCAAAGATCTGTATGAGAATTTTACCGAAGCTGATGCACAAGCGATTAAAGACATTGAAAAAGTTACCAACCACGATATTAAGGCCGTTGAATATTTCCTAAAAGATAAAATGGACGGTTTAGGTCTGGGTGATTTTGTGGAATTCATCCACTTTGGGTTAACGTCTCAGGACATTAATAATACGGCTATTCCCATGTCATTGAATGACGCTTTTGACCATGCGTTTTACCCTGTGTTGGCGCAGTTGGTTGATAAGTTAAACCGTCAAGCCGAGGATTGGAAAGCCATGCCCTTACTGGCGCATACACACGGACAACCGGCGTCCCCTACCAGATTGGGTAAAGAATGGCAGGTGTTTATCGAAAGACTAAACCAACAGATCAAGCGTTTGCAAACGGTGCCCTATGCGGCAAAATTTGGTGGCGCTACCGGAAATTTCAATGCTCATCATGTGGCTTATCCTAATGTTGACTGGCGGACGTTTGCCAAATCTTTTGTAGAACAAACCTTAGGGTTGCACCATTCGTTCCCTACCACGCAGATTGAGCATTATGACCATCTTGCGGCTACATTTGATGCTTTGAAACGCATCAATACCATTTTGATAGACTTTTCCCGTGATGTCTGGCAATATATCTCTATGGGTTACTTCAAACAAAAAATCAATGCTCAGGAAATAGGCTCATCTGCCATGCCGCATAAAGTCAATCCTATTGATTTTGAAAATGCTGAAGGAAATCTCGGTATGGCCAATGCTATTCTGGAACATCTGTCTGCAAAATTACCTGTGTCGCGTTTGCAACGGGATTTGACAGACAGTACGGTCTTACGTAACATAGGTATGCCGTTTGGCTATACATTGATTGCTTTTCAGTCGTTGTTGAAAGGTTTAGATAAATTATTGGTCAATGAATACGCCATCAAAGCTGATTTGGATAACAATTGGATGGTTGTGTCAGAAGCCATTCAGACTATTTTAAGACGTGAGAGTTTTCCTAAACCCTATGAAGCTTTAAAGGCTTTAACACGTACCAATGAAGTGGTCACACAGGAGGTTATTCACAGGTTTATAGATGATTTGGACGTCAATGACGATGTTAAAACCGAACTTAAACAGATTACACCTTTTAATTTTACCGGAATTTAAACCTATAAATATCAAACTATGGCATCAGGATTTTTTGCCCTTTTTGACGATATTGCTGCACTGATGGATGATGTAGCAGTTATGAGTAAAGTGGCTACTAAAAAGACAGCCGGACTATTGGGAGACGACCTTGCAGTCAATGCTGAAAAAGCGACCGGATTTGTGTCATCAAGAGAATTACCCGTAATCTGGGCTATTACCAAAGGCTCTTTTCTCAACAAGCTCATTATTTTACCTTTTATCGTTCTTATGAGTACGTTTGCTCCTCAATTAATCGTTCCTATTTTATTGGTAGGGGGGCTGTATTTAGCTTATGAAGGTGCAGAGAAAATCTATGAATACTTTTTTCCACACGAAAAGCATCATGAGGCTACTGCGGTAAAGGAATTGACGCCCGAAGAACAGATGCAACGGGAAAAACAAAAAATACGTTCTGCCATTATCACAGACTTTATTCTGTCTATTGAGATTATTATCATCGCTTTAAGTACAGTCAAAGATCAACCTTTAGTGCCGCGTATTATTGTGCTTTTTGTCATTGCTATTGTCACCACCATTGGTGTCTATGGCATCGTAGCCCTTATTGTCCGGCTGGATGACTTTGGTTATCAATTGATTGCCCGTAGCGAAAAAAACGACCATAAATCCCTTAAAAGTTTTGGGCTTTTGATGGTTAAATCGCTACCAGTAATTATTAAAGTTTTAGCGGTGGTAGGTACGCTTGCCATGCTTTTGGTCGCCGGCGGTATTTACGTACATAATATTCATTTAATTCATGAATGGTTGCATAGTTTACCGACTTTATTAGCTGAGTTTTTGACAGGTCTTGTGATTGGCATAATAATGTTAGCAATCATTAATCCTTTAAAATACTTGTTTAAAAAATCATCTTCAAAATCCTAATGATAATCAGTGATTTTACACTTAATAGGTTGATGTTTTTAAACTTTTAATTCGAGTCATGCCGAAATACCTGACAAGTCCGCATAACCCTGATATAAAATTGATTGTAGCTCTACAATCAAAATCCCGTGAGCGTAGAAAGCAGGGACTGTTTTGTGTGGAAGGTGTCAGGGAAATTCAAATCGCTTTACAAAGTGGTTATACGCTGAAAAAGGTGTATATCCAACCGGATATTTTTACTTTTGGTGCTATTGAATTCCCCAATGTAGAGGTTGTTGAATTAAGCGATGAACTCTATCAAAAAATAGCCTATCGCGGCAGTACAGAAGGTATTATCGCCTTATTTAAAACAAAAACCCATGCACTAAGTGATCTTAAACTCCGGGAGAATCCTTTGATTTTAGTAGCTGAAGCACCGGAAAAACCGGGTAATATTGGGGCTTTATTACGTACGGCAGATGCCGCAGGATTAGATGCTGTGATCATTGCCAACCCGTTAACCGACCTTTATAATCCCAACATTATCCGTTCGAGTGTGGGCTGTGTATTCAGCAACAATATAGCTGTGGGAACAACAATTGAGATTATTGAGTTTTTAAAACAACAAAACATACAAATCCTTACAGCCGCTTTAAAGGATAATGCCATAAGCTATTTGGATCAGCAATATGCAGGGTCTACGGCGATAGTGGTAGGGACTGAGGCTACCGGCTTATCACAAGACTGGCTTGACCGGGCAGACCAATCCATCATTATTCCCATGCGTGGAAAAATAGATTCTATGAATGTCTCTGTGGCGTCTGCTGTTCTTGTCTTTGAAGCGTTAAGACAAAGAAACACGCCGTAAGAATCGGTGTTTTACTTGTTGGGGAGTTGATGTCATTGCTTTGTGGTATAGCGTTTAAATAAAAACTCAATTATAAAGTCTTGTTTTTTTGGGCATAGGAGGCTTTAAATGTTCTTTACCAACATTCTTCAAACGGTTATGGCTCCAAAGGTAATAAGCCGGTTCTGCATTGATTTGCGCGGTGACTTTTTCGAGAAAACGTTCTGTCAATTCAAAGTCGGGGTAATCTCTGGGGGTGTCTGTCATGAGTTCCATGTGACAAGTATAAAATCCTCGTTTTATTTTTTCAATGTTTAAGTAAACGAGCGCAAGGTTGTGTTTTTTAGCCAAAACTTCAGCTCCTGTAAGAACAGGTACGCGTTTGCCCATAAATTCTGACCAATAAAAAGCCCTGCTCATATTAGGGGTTTGATCACTTAAAAACCCATAGGCACAGAGTTTTTGATTCGTTTCATGATGATGCATGGCAGATATAACCTTGTGTTTGACTAATAATTCTAAACCAAAACGACCCCGGTTTTTTTTAATCCGGTCATTCAGAAACTTGTTTTTAATTCTGGAATATATCGCTATGGAATGGTGTTTGATTTTTTCACCCATAATTGAGTTCCACTCCCAGTTACCATAGTGTGCGCCATTGATAATAACGGATTTGCCGTCTTCATATAATTGGTCAAGAACTTCTGTCCCGGTGACTTTAAATCGTTTATTCAATTCTTTGGATGAAATGCTAAAACTTTTGATCATTTCCACAAAAAGGTCAGCAAAATGTTTGTAGAATTGTTTTTCTATGGCTTTGATCTCCGGTAAAGTTTTATCGGGAAAAAAAGATGAAATATTACGTCTGACGATTGTTTTTCTATAGCCAACGATGTAATAAATAATTAAATATGTAACATCTGATATCAGGTAAAGAATAGCAAATGGTAGTTTGGATAATAGCCATAGTGTACCATAGATGATATTTGATATGATTTTTTCCATCGGGGCAAATATCGTAGATTTCTATGACATGATTATTAATCTATGTTAGAATGTTTAAAGCTTTGTTTGGTTATTCTTCTCCGGCTTTTTTCCGGGGTACAAAAAACGCAGCTAAAGCAAATAAGATTCCCACAAAAGCCATTATTCTCGCTACAAAATCACCTTGTCTGCTGTATAGCGTAAGTTTTTTGTTAACTTGTAATTGTCCTTTCAAAGCGCCTTGAATTTCATAATCCAATCTTGAGATTACCTCTCCCTTTTGATTGATAAAGGCGGACACACCGGAATTAGCCGAACGTACAATGCTACGTCTGTGTTCTATAGCTCTCAACCGGGCATAACTCAATAATTGTTGATAACCCTGCGTTCGACCCCACCAACTGTCATTGGTCACAATACCAAATATTTCAGCGCCTTTCTTGGTGTATTTGCCCATAAATTCACCGTAAATAGACTCATAGCAGATGACCGGTGCAATCTTTACATCACTCTTGGATAATGTAAAAACCGAAGGCTCTTTTTGAGGTGTCAATGTAGAAACTGTGCCGCCCAGGTCAATCATAACATTACCCAATAATGGCTTAAAAAAACGCCGGTAAGGGAAAAGTTCAACCCCAACGACCAGTTTTGATTTATGATAGTATTCTACCGGATTGTTGCGACTCAAAAAGAAGGCGCCGTTGTAACTTTCATACCAGGCAGAAGCTGTGTTACTAAAAGAATTAGCTGTTTTGGACCGGGGAATATCATCAGAATAGATTTTGTACAAATCTATACCCATCAGTAAGTCGGTATTGGGATAGCGATCGATGAATTGGTTTAACATTCCGTAAGTTTGGCTGTTTTCAAATTCTTCAGTAGTGACCTTAGTAGAAAAAACGGTTTCAGGTGCTAATACGACCGCAGTGTTAGGACTCATGTCCGGTAAAGCCAGCCTGATGAGTTCGTTGGCAATTTCTGTATGTGAACGGTTGTATTTTTCCGTGTAAGGATTGGTGTTGGGTTGCAGGGCAATGGCTTCTATTGTTTCACCTTTATTGTCGTAGGTCAGGTAGATGTATTGAGAGATCAGAATACCTATGGCTACAAGACTTGCCGCAGCAATCAATTGTTTGATAAAGTACTTGCGGTTTCCTGACTGGAGGTAGGTAACCAGAGCAGTAAACACCATTGCGTTAATCAATAACACCCAAAGTGATCCGCCAAAGATTCCTGTATATTCATACCATTGTATCCAGGTAATTCTTTCAGAGAACACATTGCCCAGTGTTAGCCATGGCCAGGAAAAGTCCCAATGGTGATGGAATTTTTCAAAGCCTATCCACAAACCCGAAAAAGCTATCAGACTAAACCGCAACGGACGGCGTTTGGCAATCCAATGGTAAAGCATAAACACTAAAGTCATCAACAATGTGTTGACAATGATGGCAAAAACACCACCGGCAGGTGTGGCATTCCAGATCCACCAGGTCGAGATGCCGTTCCATATCACAAATGCAATAAATGCCAGTAAAAAAGCCCGGAAATTATTTTTTGAATACTGTTCTCTCAATTGATAGTCAGCCCAAAGAAGTGGCACAAAGGCGATGAAAATCAACGGGCATAAACCATAGGTAGGCCAAGCTAAAGCTAAGAATAATCCACTGATAACGGCTAAAGAAATGTGTTTGAGCATTGCAAAAATTTAGAGGTCAAAAATACATGATTTTTTATGAGTAAAAACATTGTGTAAAGATATCATAACAACTCTGTGATGCAGTGTTATCTTTCTTAAAAAAGCCTTAATAAATTTCAAGGTATTAAAAAATATTATATTTTTGTCACGCTTAAGAGGATAGATTTGAACTGATTGCAACCTCATAAAAAATGCTAAAGCGGTATTACTTTAGGTTGCGTTGCTTTATCTCTTAACTTCTTAGATTTATTTTGTTCAACAAGAATTCTATCAGAGAATTCAAAATTTAATAATATATGTATTTATTCACATCAGAATCTGTATCAGAAGGACATCCGGACAAAGTAGCTGATCAAATATCAGATGCTTTATTAGATAACTTTCTTGCTTTTGATCCGGAATCAAAAGTTGCTTGTGAAACATTGGTTACTACCGGGCAGGTTGTGCTTGCCGGTGAAGTAAAATCTAAAGTTTATCTCGATCTTCAAAAAATTGCCCGTAAAACCATCAACGACATTGGTTATACAAAGGCTGAATATATGTTTGACGGTAACTCTTGTGGTGTTTTTTCGGCTATACACGAGCAGTCTCAGGATATCAATCAGGGTGTTGATAGAGAGGAAAAATCTGAGCAAGGTGCGGGAGATCAGGGGATGATGTTTGGTTATGCTACCAATGAAACCCCTAACTATATGCCATTGGCCTTGGATTTGAGTCATAGATTACTGATGGCTTTGGCTGATATTCGTAAAGAAGGTAAGGAAATGTTGTATCTGAGACCTGATTCGAAATCTCAGGTGACTATAGAGTACGATGATAATAACAAACCGGTCAGAATAAAAGATATTGTCTTATCAACCCAACACGATGAATTTTCTGATGATGATAAAGCGATGCAACGTCAAATAGAAAAAGATGTCAAGACTATCTTGATTCCCAGAGTTCTTAAAGATCTGGATGCCAAACTTCAGGCACTGTTTACAGATGATATCGTTTATCATATCAATCCTACCGGAAAGTTTGTCATAGGCGGCCCGCATGGTGATACGGGATTGACAGGGCGTAAAATTATTGTCGATACCTATGGTGGAAAAGGGGCGCACGGTGGTGGAGCTTTTTCCGGAAAAGATCCGTCAAAGGTGGACAGATCTGCTGCCTATGCTATGCGACATATTGCTAAAAATATGGTAGCTGCGGGTGTAAGTGATGAAATGATGCTCCAGGTGTCTTATGCCATAGGGGAAAGTGAACCTATGGGGGTATTTGTAGATACTTACGGTACTTCTCATGTCAAAGAAAGTGATGGAGAAATTGCCCAAATCATTTCAGAATTATTTGATTTGAGACCGGCATCCATTGAGAAAAATCTGGGTCTGCGTTCACCTATATATTTGGAAACAGCGTCCTATGGACATATGGGAAGAGAACCTTATAAAAAATGTAAATCTTTTAGCAATACAGAAGGACGTCAGGTTAAGCTGGAAGTAGAACTCTTTACCTGGGAAAAACTCAACAAAGTGAAACTGATCAAAGAGAGATTTGGTCTTTAATTGTTGAGACTTTTCACTAGTGTCAGATAAATAGTTTACTTTTATCGCCTTTAAAATCAATTTTAATAATAATCAACAATAACACACAGCATCATGGATCAACTTTTAAACAGTCCTATTCTTCCTTTTATTTTACTTTTTGCAGTCATGTATTTCTTCATGATCAGACCTCAGATGAATCGTCAAAAAAGAGAAAAAGAATTTCAAAATACCCTTAAGAAAGGGACTAAAGTCGTTACAACCAGTGGTATTCACGGTAAAATAACTGATGTCAATGAGACAGAGGGTACGGTAATCATAGAAACTCAAGCAGGAAAAATAAAATTTGAAAAATCTGCTATTTCTATGGAACTGAGTAAAAAATATAACCAAGAAGCCGTCAAGAAATAAACTTTCTTAAGTCTTCGTGCGATAGACTATTCTAATCGCTGACAGGTTTATAGGATTTCAAAATATACCACTTTTTTGGTGGTAGCTCATTACATAAACATGAGATAAGTATTCGCGTAAATACTAATCTCATGTTTTGTGTTTTATAGCATAAGAAATGAACGAAGACTGCTCACTGCCAACTGTCTACTACCAACTCCTCACTATTCACTCCCCACTATTCACTCCCCACTGTTCACTGCCTACTACCCACTGCCAACTGCCAACTCCCCACTACAAACTCCTCACTGCCTACTGCCACTGCAAACTGTCCACTGCCAACTACCTACTCCTCACTTCCCACTGAGAACTGCCCACTGCCTACTACCCACTGCCAACTCCCCATCTAACCTCTAAAACCTTAAATATTGTTACTCACACTATCACAAGCAATCTTATACTCCTCTAACAGTTTTTTAAAGATATCTGCAACAGGCATGACGTCATCAATCAAGCCTGCGACTTGACCAATTTCTAATTCGCCTTCCTGTAAATCACCTTCAAACATCCCTTTCTTGGCACGACCACGACCCAATAGAGCTTTTAGTTCATCGATAGAAGGGTTTTGAGAATACAATGCTTGGACCTGATTGAAAAAATCATTTTTAATCAATCTGACGGGAGCCAGTTCTTTGAGTGTCAGATAAGTGTCACCGTCTTTAGCATCAACGACAGCTTGTTTAAAAGCATCGTGCGAAGAAGCTTCTGTACTCGCGACGAAACGGGAGCCTATTTGCACAGCATCAGCGCCGAGAACCCTTGCTGCCAGTATAGCTTGTCCGGTAGCGATACCACCGGCAGCAATCAAAGGTATATTGATGGCGCGTTTGACCATGGGAATCAAGGTGAAAGTTGTTGTTTCTTCACGACCGTTGTGACCACCGGCTTCAAAACCTTCAGCAACTATGGCATCTACCCCTGCTTCCTGAGCTTTACGTGCAAACTTGACACTGCTGACTACATGGACAACTGTGATGCCGTATTTCTTAAGATGGGAAGTCCATGTTTTGGGATTTCCCGCAGAAGTAAATACAATGTTGACTTTTTCATCTATAATGGTTTTGACGTGTTGTTCTATATCGGGGTAGAGTAGTGGAAGGTTTACGCCAAAAGGTTTGTTAGTGCTGCGTTTGGTTTTAATAATATGCTCTTTGAGAATTTCAGGATACATAGAGCCTGCACCAATCAATCCCAAGCCGCCGGCATTACTCACGGCAGAAACTAAACGATGACCGCTGTTCCATACCATGCCACCTTGTATGATAGGATATTTTATGTTAAAAAGGTCTGTAATAGAAGTATTGAAAGTCATTAGTCAATAATTATTTTAAAGGTTTGAGAATGTGTGGTGTTTGTTGCCTGAATCAGATAAAAACCCGGCGCATAATTACCGGTGTCTAAAGTATTATAGGAGTTTTGACTCATATATGTTTGTATCAATTGCCCTCGAATATCATACATATGCAAGTCCATAGGTAAGAGATTTTCAGGAATGATAAGCTGTAAGGGGTGTCCTCGCTTAACGGGATTGGGGAAAACACTGATGTTTGCTATATCAGTTTTATCAAAATGCAATAAGAAGTATGCAGCTTTAAAATCAGGAATCCCATAACCATAATGTTCATCCGGGTTGTTGTACATATTTGCCGATTGTTTGATGTGTTTTCTTATCTCTCCCGGTTTTTGATCACGAAAAGCTTGCCATAAACAGGCTGTCAAACCGGCAATAATAGGTGCAGCAAAAGAAGTGCCGCTGCCAGTGACAATTTCGTTGGAGGGATTGACCAGTGCTGTTTGAACGCCTTGAGCACAAACATCCGGCTTGACCCTGCCATCGGCAGTATATCCCCAGGAGCTGAAAGGGGCTATAATACTATCTTTATCTACAGCGCCTACGGACAGCACGTTTGCTACATCAGCCGGTGCGCCAATATACCGCCAAGATTTGGTTCCCCAATTCCCGGCAGAGTTTACTAACAGCATCCCTTTTTCTGTGGCAATTTTGCTTCCTCGCGAGATAATCGTAGTGTTACCGTCAAGATCACTATAGGTGTGGTTGAAATCTGGATTGTCAAATTCTGTATAGCCCAGCGAAGTGGTAATAATATCCACTCCCAGACTATCTGCTTTCTCAGCGGCTTCTATCCAAAGACTTTCTTCATACGGGTGTTCTTGTGAGGTATCCTCAGAAATAAATAAATAATAAGAAGCATCGGGGGCTGTACCGGTGTATTCATTGTCAATATAGGCAGCTAATGTGCTCAAAACCATCGTGCCATGATAGTGTCTGGTATAGACGTCAGTTGTTTTGTCGATAAAATTGTAAGTTCCCAGTATTTGGTTGTTATCTCTTAGTCTGCTGAATGCGCCCATACTGTCAACTTTGATAAATCCGGCGTCTATGACTGCTATCTGCATGCCTTGTCCGGTATATCCTTTGTCGTGTAAGAATTGACCGTTGAGCATTTTGATTTGATGACTGGCAGCCCCGTAGTTTTCTGAGGTGGTGACCGCCAACTTGTCTGTGATGTTTTGATTGTTTTTGGACGGGTTTTCCTGTACAAGACCTAACAATTCTATGTATTTGATACTCTCCAGATTTTCTAATTGTTGTAAAGACGATTCTGATGCTCTCAGATGCAAACCGTTAAGCCATTTGGAATGTGCAATGATATCGACAGAATCTATTTGCGCCACCTGATCTATATAGTTAGAGAAAATGGGAACATCAGTGTCATCTATAGGTATTTGGTAGCGTTGGCGTCTGTCTAAAGCACGTTGCGATAGCATTTCTTCGGGATGAAGAAGATATTGTTCGGCTTGTGGTTTGTCTTTGAAAAAAACCCAAAGATCATACGACTGTGACCACAGAGAACATGGTATTGAGAAAAATACAAGTATGTAGAAACAGAATCTTAACATAGGGATTGTGCAAGGGATTTTTAGACATAGTCAGGGTAATCCTCATCAAAAGGATCTAAATCCTCATTGTCGTCAAAGTTATCAAAGCTGTCAAAAAGATTAGCTTCAAAGTGTTTGTCCTGAGCGTCTTTGGGCATTGTGCCTACTTTCAGGGTGGTTTGTGTTTCAGCTGTTGTGTCCGGTTTTAGATCGTGAACGATGACATAAAAAGTCCAGAATTTTAAAAAATCATACACATAGATCAGTTTTGAATCTTTATCGGAGCATATTTCGGCCAGTTTGATTTGATTCATCACCGGTGTCTGCTCACGTTCATTCATCGGAATCAATGGTATTTCTTCCCCTTGATCCCAATCATCATTGGTTTTATAAAAAGCTGCCATTTCTCCGGGGTTAAGTTCAAAACTCTCTATGATGGCATCGTGAAGTTGTTCCAATGTCTGAGAATCAGAGATGCTAATGTCTCTCAATACGTCTTCTTCAGTGTCTAATACACAGCGTAATATGATTTGCATAATTTATAGTGATTTATGACATTCTTTGTATTCAAAGGTAACAAAAGAAATGTTAAGACGGACGATTTTTTAAGATTTTCAAACCTATGGCACATTGCAAACAGTTTTTTGGTAAGCAAAATTCATTATTCAAGGTAATTAATGCTTGAGAATGCAGGGCGTTTTCTGTGTTGATGCCGAGAGTTTTAAACGTTTTGGTAATGTGATTCTGTTCCGGTTTTATGGCTTCCAGTAGTGAAGTGATGCTGTTGAAGTCAGGATTGCCCATATAGTGTTGGTAGGCAAATCTTAAAGGGATAACGACATTGATAATCAACAGGTCGATAAAACTTGCAGATGTTTTTTTGAGCCGTTTGTTATGGGTTTTGTCGAAGACGTAATGCGTCTGCCAATAGGTGCTTGTCCGGGTTTGTAAGTGTTTGTGAATAGTCGTATAATCTTCAGAGATGATTTGAGAAAAAATATTGGTTTTTTGAGTGTAGAGTTCTGCCAATTGAGACAATCTGATGGTTGGGAAGTTGGGTGGTCGTAAACGGTAATAATCTGCAGAGATGTTTGCCGGTTTGAGGTCGTATTTATGGGCAAGATATTTATAAATATCATTCAATTGACGGGCATAGGCAGAGGTATTGTCTTTTAATAACCCGGTAACCCCCATAAATAAAGCTTCTAAGTGTAGCGGGTGGTGCCGCTCTTTTTGAATGATGTTATAGTTTATGTGTAAAGCCATTTGCTGAAAGCATTCGCCATTACGTTGTAACCCAAAATAACGCGCTAATAAGATGAAAAGCATGTATTCCCAATCGTTGTTAATAGAGTTTAGAATACTGTTTAAACCTTGCGTTTTTTGTTCCAAACGACTGATGTACAGACGTTCTAACCATTTGTCTATAGCAAAGCTGTTAACGTCAGTGATATAAGGTGCGCAAGTAGGATGGGTATTTGCTTGCCCGGTCAGGGTGTTGTAGGTTTGCAAAAGATGCTGGCTTACCAATCCTTTGAGTTCCAGTGTGCTGATAGGTTCTTTGTTGGGTCTGAATACCGGAATATCGTCTTCCCATACTACGTGAAGGATAACATTGTTGTAGTGATCATCTTGTTCGTGGTTGTGGGCATACCAGTCAGATGATTTGAGGTGGATTTCTACATGACCGGCCCAGCGCTGGGTATTGATGGTGAGTTGAGCCTGTTGAAAATCAGGTCCTGAGTGTTGGTTGTAATACCCTGTTTTTTCTATGGATAAAGCTTCTCCCTGAGTAGTTTGTAAATCTTTGGTGTTAAACAATTGGTATTGCCAAATATGATGTAAAAAATCTTCTTTCATAGCTTTTAAAACATTAAGATTTCAGAAAATGGATGATTTTATTTAAGACTTCAGGTTTCCATAGTGTTTTATGGTGACCGAGTCCTGTGGTAATGAACAGTTCAGACTGATCTAAAACAGTGTCTATATGATGGGCTTCTTTGATATCGACTTCTGTGTCCTGAGTATCATGAACGATTAATACGGGAATTTTAACGTTCTCTGCAACTCTGTAGGTGGAAAGATTTTCAGAATCACTGCCTAATAGTTCATCTAACCGGTCTTTTAATAAACCACCTATTTTAGGTTTTAATTCCAGGCGTTTGACAAAATTGTTGCAAATGGTAGTAATGGAATTACCACTGCCTATCACTACCAGTTTTTTGATGTTAAATCCTTCTTTAACCGCATTCATAAGAGCCATGCCTCCCAGCGAATGACCTATAGCATAGGTGAAAGGACCATACTGTCTGTCGATCTCGTGGATGCAACTGATAAACTCTGTCATATTTGAGACCTTACCTTCCGAGTATCCATGTGCCGGAGCATCAAAACTAATAGCCTGTATATCATGATCCACACAGATTTTAGCAATACTGTGCAGCTGTGTGCCTCTTCCGGCCCATCCATGAACGATAAGCACTTTTTCGGGGCGTTGGTCGCAGTGGTAGACCTGAATTCTTTTGTCCAGAACAGGAATATAAAGTTTTTCTTTATGAGCCCGTTGAAACATGGTTTTTTCTCGATCAGGTGCCTTAAACTTATAAGGCGTTTGAAATAACTTAAGCGCAAGATTTGTAGCCAGTTTAGGAGAAATTACTTGTAGTAATTTTCCGGTATAAATAATGGGTCTGGGTATTGCAAAAACTTTTTTGTTAGCTTTAGACATGGGAATTGTTATTTTTGGACTGTAAAAATAAAGATTTATTCTTGGTTGAGTTAAACATAATATTGTCAAAAATTCTCTTAAAAGAAATTGTATAATAAATAACACACCCATTCTGAATCTTCTGCATAATGGCGAAAACTTTAGAATGGGGTGGGAAATAGGGTAGATTAATTAAGAATTGACAATTGTCATTTTTTTTTAAATAAAAAGAAATATGTTTGCAATACTTAAAATATCAAAAATAATAACCAATCTTATATTTACTAAATATGTTAGAATTAGTTTCTTACGATAATGCAATTTTACAAGCCGTAATTATGTTTACGGTGTTTGTCGGACTAGTTATCATGTTATTACTATTTATGTTTGGCGGTAAGAAGAAAAAATAATTAGAGTTTTCTGCGTTTTCTTTCTTTGGCTAATAAATCCAGCTCTCTATTGGTTTGATTACCTACAGAGGTGTTTTCATCAGCTCTTCTGATAAGGTAGGGCATCACATCACGTACCGGACCGAAAGGTAAATATTTTGTTGCGTTATAACCTTGATTTGAAAGGTTGTAGGTGATATGGTCACTCATGCCATAAAGTTGACCAAACCAAAATCTGTGGTCATTCTTGTTTAATCCTGATTGCTCTATCATGTTGATCAGCATGAGTGTACTTTTCTCATTGTGAGTACCCAGATATATAGCCATAGTGTCTATATGGTCAAACATAAATTTTACGGCATCATTATACATTTGGTCTGTATCAGCTTTGGTTTTGCAGATAGGATCAGGATATCCCATTTTTTCAGCGCGTTCGCGTTCTTTTTCCATATAAGCACCACGTACCAGTTTCATGCCTATATGAAAGCCTTTGTCGCGGGAACGTTCGTAAAGAGATTTTAGATAATCCAGTCTGTCATTACGGTACATTTGCAGGGTGCTATAGATGAGGGCTTTGTCTTTGTTGTATTTTTCCATAAGCATTTCAGCAACATCATCAGCGGCTTTTTGAATAGCGAAGTCTTCCGCATCAATCAATAGACGGACGTCGTGTTTTACAGATGCTTGAGCTACTTTTTCATACCTGGCAATGATGCGCTCCCATTCTTTAATTTCTTCATCGGTTAAAGCCTCTCCGGCGCTTACTTTTTCATAGAGTTTTTCTCTACCTATTCCTGTAGGTTTGAAAACGGTGAACGGCATATAAACTCTGTCTTTCGCCTTGTCTATAACTTCAAGTGTAATGTCAACAGCTTTGTCAAAAGCTTCTTCTTCCTGTTTGCCTTCCGCAGAATAATCAAATATCGAACAAACTTTTTTGGTGTACATTTTTTCTGCAGTAGGTATGCATTCGTCTATAGATACACCGCCACAAAAATGATTGAAAACAGTTGTTTTTATGATGCCTTCAATCGGTAAATGCATGTTTAAGGCGAATTTTGTGATTTTTGACCCTATTTTTACCATGGGCTCGTTTTTGATCATTTTAAAAAGGTAATAAGCCCTTTCTATCTCGGCGTTAGATTTCACTGCAAATGCAACTTCTGTGTTTTCAAAAATAGAATCTGGTAACATTAAATTGATGATTTTAGTGTTATAAAAAAATGTTTATTCTTTAAATTATTTGTATAAATCGCCTGAATAAATGACGAAAATTACAAACAATTTTCTAAAATGTAAAAATAAACATACCTATTCAACCTTTTTTATGATATTTGTCTTTTTTTAAACAAATATTTAAAAATTATGTCAAATGTATTGTTTAGGGGAAATACATATCAATACCTCAATAAATATTGTAAAAAAATAGCTTTTTCAAAAGTAATTGTTGTTGTTGATGAAAATACGTCAAAAATATGTTTGCCTGTTTTTGAAAATCTGGTAACATTTGACTTTGATTATATTGAAATTAAGCCCGGAGAGGCTTATAAAAACATGATCAGTGTTCAAAATATTTGGCAAAAACTGATAGACCTGGAAGTGGACCGCAACAGTCTCATCATCAATCTGGGTGGAGGTGTGGTAACTGATATGGGAGGTTTTGCAGCTTTGACCTATAAGAGAGGTCTGCCTTATATCAATATTCCAACAACATTGCTGGGTATGGTAGATGCGGCTATAGGTGGTAAAACCGGTGTGGATTTTAATGGTCTGAAAAATCAAATAGGTGTGATACAAGAGCCTTTGCTTGTAGGCATAGATCCTGTTTATTTGAAAACATTACCCCAAAGAGAATGTCTTTCCGGTATGGGAGAAGTCTATAAATACGGTTTTATGGCAGATGCAAAATTGTATCAAACACTGCAATCTTATAAAGACACTTACCCCTCTGATGAGGTTATAAAACGTTGCGTTAATATTAAAAAAAATATTGTATCTCAGGATCTTACGGAACAGGGTGTGCGCAAAACACTCAATTTTGGGCATACGTTGGGGCATGCCATAGAATCTTATTTCTTGACTAAACCTGAGGCGCAACAGTTAAGACATGGCGAAGCGGTTGCTATAGGTATGATTATGGCGCTATACCTGTCTCATGTCAAAACAGGTTTGCCGGAAGAAGTGTGCAGGGAAGGGCAACTGCTGTTAAAGTCCCGTTTTTCCACGCCTCAATTGTCTGATGAAGATCAAAAACATATCATCACTTATCTAAAGCACGATAAGAAAAACCGTCATGATACCTTGCAGTTTGTCTTACTAAAAAACATTGGACAAGCCGTATGGAATATAACAGTTACTACTGATGAGGTTTATCAGGCATTTGAAAATTATCAACGTCTTCTCTACACCTGAGGTAGTAATAAATCAGATGGTGTTATTTTATAATTCTACACAGATTTTAATAAACCTTTTGAGGTATTAACGTTCTTTTGATAAAAAATTAAAAGAAAATTATTAATTGGTTTTTGCTGTATCATTTAGTTTTGCTTTTACCAAAAAATATTTATTTATGTCCACCAAATTTACAATTTTACTTTTTCTATTATCGGTTAGTATATATGCTCAAACCTTATCATCAGTTATTGTTGATTCTCAAACGAATGAACCTATTCCGTTTGCAACGGTTACAGTGTCAGCCTATAATGGGGTTATGAGTAATGAAGAAGGGCGTTTTTCCATAAGTGTGGAAGACCCCAAACCTACAGATTCATTGACGGTGATGTGTATGGGGTATCAAACCTTACAACTCCCGGTTGACAAACCCGTGCCTGATCCTGTAAAACTTGTTGAAAATGTTTTTCAAACAGTGCCGGTATTTATTGAAACCAGGGCTCTAACTGCCGAAGATATTGTAGGTAAGGTCAAGGAAGGGTTAAATACCAATTACGATATTAACTATCAAAAAGCTCGGATTTTTTCACGAAACTCCGGTAACGACAACATCAAACGATTTAAACTGACGGTTAAAAAATCGACCGTTGACGGAATCAATCAAAATACGATGGATGACTTTACCAATAGTTTCAACAGAGATTATGTCTATCTCAATGAAACTTTGTCAGACGCTGTATTCAATGGTTTTAATACTGGTCATTATATCCCGTTGAGAACATTGATGATACAGTCTAAAGAGGAGTTGGCATCAGTTGATAAAATACAAGCCAAAGTCTTGCAGTTAATGCAGGAGAGTTTTAAAACAGATTCACGACTTATTATACGTACGGGTATTATACGTTTGGACAAAACAGAATCTATAGATAGTATTATCAAAACGATGAAATCTGATATTAAAGCGCAGAAAGACACCTTGGTTAGTACAGCAGATGATACTAAAAAAAGAGCGTTTATCTTTGATGACTTTTTCTTAAAAAAAGGGTCTAAAATTGACTTTTTGCTTAAATCTAACCGGTATAGATTTGCCAAAGAGGGTTATACGACTATAGATGGCAATTGGGTTTATATCTTGAGTTTTACCCCTAAGGGCAGAGCCAAATTTAAGGGTAAACTCTATGTCAATGCTGAGGATTTTGGGATAGTTAAGGCAGAATATCAATCAGCGCGTGCTGTTTATAATAAGCTTTTCAATATGTTTGGGGTTAAAGCGAATGAGCTGAGTTTAAAGGCTACGTATATTTTTAAACGGATTGATGGTAAGTATTTTTTGACCTATTTCAATAAATTGAATGTCAGTGAGTTTGGGGTTGATAGACCCTTTGATGTTATAGAAAAAAATTCTAATGTCAAAGGAAGAAAACGTATCAATAAACTAAAATTTAATCTTGATATATACGGTGTTAATACCAATAAAACCGAAGTTGTTTTTTCTAATTACAGACCGGTGTTCAAGGAAACTTTTGAGGGCTTTAAACCCACTAAAGATTATACAAAAAAGGTGTTAAATGCCTATGATCCATCATTCTGGAGGGGTTATAATATTCTGACGCCCGAAAAAGCTGTTGAGCAAATCAAAGTGGAGGAATAATACGCTGTGGCTGTGTCAGTCTTTTGCCTATGGCTTTTTTGTGGTTTACTGATTGAGAATTAAGATGGAGCGTTTGTGTTCAATGTGGGCTTTGTGGTTTTGAGACGGAAGGCATAAGGTCAAACACCAAAATCTTTGCGTGCGTTGCGGTGAACTTAGCTTTTTTGTAGTTAGAATAAACCCACTGCCCACAACACACTGTGCCAACTACCCACTGCAAACTACTCACTGCTGACTACCCACTGCCTACTGCAAACTACACACTCCCCACTGCCTACTGCCAACTTCAAACTACCCACTACACACTCCATCCTCACCCTTCACATTCCTTAAAAGCTTTGCTTGTACAAGGTCCGTTAAATTTTAGATGAATTTCGGTGATGGCCTTGGTTTTATTGGTGTAAAAGATGTCGGTTCCCATTTCTTGTAAAAAACCGCCCCGTTTAAGGACGTCTTGGGCAATAAGTTTCATGCCGCTAAAATAAATGCCACCCCGGTTCTTTTGCCACCGTTTCACTTCGTGTGTCAGCCATTCGGCAGCGCCGAGATCGATAAAATTAATCCCTCTGCTCACCACCAGAATATTCTGAACTTCGTTATTGTCATAAAGCTCATCAAAAAAGTCCGCAATCCTTTCTATAGCGGCAAAATATAGTGAGCCGTCTATACGAACCACCTTGAGATTGGAGCATTCCTTTAAGCCTTCAGCCCTGATAAGGTTGACAAATTTATGCTCTTCATTAATCCCCAATACAGCAATATTGGGGTTTGAAGTGCGCTCCAGATAAAAATACAGGGATGCAATTACTCCGGCCAATACGGCAAACTGTAATTCAAAAAATAAAGTCCCCAAAAAGGTGATGCCCAGAACAACAGTTTCTTTATTACTGCTTTTGACAATCTGTCTGATACGTTTAAAATCAATCAGCCGGTAGCCAACCAAAATGATAATACCAGCCATAGCTGCCATTGGCAGATAGGAAGCGTATTCAATAAAAAAGAAAACGGTAATCAGGAGGAATATGGATGAAAAGACAGATGCCATCGGGGTTTTTGCACTCAACCTGTAGTTGAGAAAGCTACGGGAAAAGGAACCTGATCCGGCATAACTTGAAAAAAAACTCCCAACAAGATTAGCCATACCCTGACCAATAAACTCCTGATTGGTATCTATACGTTGGTGCGATTGTAAGGCAATACTGCGGGAAATTGAAATAGCTTCAATGAGACCGAGTAAAGCCAGTACCAATGCTCCTGAACTCATGCGTTGTACATTGTCAAAACTCAAATCCGGTATTTCAAACGGTGGAAGTGAAGCGGGCACACGTCCTATGGTTTCTATGCCCAGGGATTGACCACCGATAGCCCAGGCTAATAAGGTACTTATAACCATGGCAATTAGCAGGTAAAACTTCGACAAAGGTTTGATGTATTGTTGGACAACAACTGCTATGCCAATGGTGACTACAGCTATAAGAACTGTCCACGGATTAATGTTTGCAATATGCTTTACAATGTAGCCGGCAATCTCTATGATAGAGCTGCCCCGTGGGATGTTGAGACTGAATACATGGCGCAATTGCTTGAAAGCAATCAATATACCGGCACCGGCAGTAAAGCCCACAATGACCGAATGTGATACAAAGTTGACTAACTTACCCATTTTTAAAATACCCATCATCAGTTTAAAAAAACCGGCAAGAAACGACAACACCATGGCTAAGGTGATGAAGGCTTCCAGATCATTGTCCGGATTTACAAAATGTGATAAAGTGGTATAAACGACTATAGAGCTTGCAGTAGTAGGCCCGGATACCAAATGATAAGACGACCCGAAAAGCGCCGCTATCACCGGTGTTACTAATGCGGTGTAAAACCCGTAAATAGGTGGTAAACCGGCAATCATCGCAAAAGCAATGGCTTGTGGTAAAACGATAAAACTGGTGGTAAAACCGGCTAATAGATCATCTTTCCATGTCGTTTTGACCAATGTCAACCAGTTGAGAAATGGAAATAACTTGTTCATCGGATTATAAATTAAACCATCTTAAAGATTTTCCAGAATAAATGCTGTCATACGTCTGTACAACTGTAATCTTGTATTCTTACGTTGATAAATACCGTGGTTGCTGTCCGGGTAGATTTCGGTATCAAAAAGTTTGTCGGCATCAATCAGTGCGTTAATCATACGCATGGTGTTTTGTAC
>PDWI01003840.1_pt1 | contig 33173 bp, 45 predicted proteins | sample 1430891 | NCBI WGS metagenome assembly PDWI01 (sample SAMN01162508, study PRJNA174530) | Oral metagenome, whole genome shotgun sequencing project. | biome: Marine environment; feature: Marine mammal; material: Swab sample of the gingival sulcus; isolation source: swab sample of gingival sulcus... | reverse complement strand
TTTTACAAAAAAATCATTTGAACCAATAAAAATATAGAAACGAAAAAAACCTTCACAATCAACAGATTATGAAGGTTTAATATCGTGATCACGACAGGACTACAAAAAAATATATCTGTTTACACCTTTTAAATATAAATAGACCTAAAAATAACCCATTACAAATAAAAATTATATTCATTTATAACATTTTAATATAAATAAATATATAAATTTGTACCCCTAATCGTACCCTAACTATGTATTTGTACCTCAAAGAACCTAATTCAGAAAAAGAAACAATGATAATCTTACAATATAGATTAGGCAACCAAACTTTTAAATATTCCACGAAAGAAAAGATACTTCCTGAATTTTGGGATTCTAAATCAAAACTCCCTTTAACTAAAAAAGGAGCGTTCGGAACAAAGTTAAAAAAAATTACCACAATAATAAATAGGTACAATGAACATTTAGAAGTTGTCATTGATAACTGCAAAATGAACAACATCCCTATAACCAAAGAAATTTTAAAAGCTGAATTTGATAAAAAATTCAAACCTAAGAAACAAAATAACGAGTTTCGATATTTAACTGATTTTGTAGATGACTTTTGTAAAATAGCTCCCAGCCTAATAAATAGAAGTACTAAAAGAAAATATACTGCATCAAAAATCAAAAACTATATAAAAGCAAATAACCGGTTACAGGATTTTGAAAAGTACCGAAAATCTAAATTAAGATTTACAGACTTTTCAATGAAAGTATATGATGAATTTGTAAATTACTGTGTAGAAGTCAAAAAATACTCCATAAACTATACAGGGAACTTGATAAAAGAAATTAAAGTCTTCTTAAAAAAAGCAGAAGAATTTAATTATATAGTAAATCAGGATTATAAAAACTCTAATTTCACAGTATTAAAAGAAAAAAGTGTTGCTGTAGCTCTAAATGAAGATGAAATACAAACTATTTTGGATTATGATTTCTCTAACAACAAGCGTTTAGAAAATTGCAGGGATTTGGCAATTATAGGATTTTGGACAGGTTTACGAGTTTCGGATTTTTTAAATCTTCCGGAAATAAACATAGATGATAAATTTATAACCGTGCAACCAAAAAAGACAAAACACTCTTCAGGAATAAAAGTCGTAATTCCTCTACATCATCACATCAAAGAGGTTATCTCAAAAAGAGGAATGCCAAGAATGATAACAGACGTAAAATTTAACAAGTATATTAAAGAAATTTGCGAAATAGTAGGCATTGACAATGTTGTAAAAGGGTCATTAAATGTTTTTGATGAAGAAATAAACGATTATCGTAAAAAGGTAGGATATTACCCTAAATATAAACTTGTGAGCAGTCATACATGTAGGCGTTCTTTTGCTACCAATCTATACAAAATGAATTTCCCTACCCTTTCAATTATGAATATTACAGGGCATACTACCGAAAAGAGTTTTTTAACTTATATCAAAGTAACTCCTACAGAACACGCAGAAAAGTTGCTCAAACACTGGGAAGAGTATTACGCGAATAAAAAATAACTAAAATTAAACCAACCTTTACTTACCACACCTCCTCCTGCACCGGCTCAATTTCGAGCGTAAAAAGAATTTTCCGAGCCAAAGAATTAGTCATTTCATCTCTTCTGATGAGCGTCTTATACATACTTGCCTTACCTTTAGTCAGTTTATCTCCGTACCACTTTCTTTTTTGGACGATTTCAGTTAATTTTTCTTTTGCGGTCATTTTTCTTACTCTTTAAAAATATTTTTATTTCATTTACTGAATAGTGATATTTTTTAGCTATTTCTTTTACTGTTAAAGTATCAAAATCTATTTTTTCTAATGGAGTTCTTTTTGATTTATCTACAATAATTCCCCCAACAACATTTAAGTTATAATAACTCAATAAATTTCGAACAACTACCTTTTCTTTTTGTTCTTTTTCTACTAAGTCTAAAAATGGTGTGCCGATAAGGCTCTTATAAAAATTCCTTCTTTTTGAATTATTTTTTTCTAAATCATATTTTTTTACCAAATTCAAAAGGCTTGCCCTTTGACGTACAGATGATTCTGTACGACCTAAAATATTGGAAATTTCTTGGGTATGTATTTTTTTTAAATTTTCAATCAAAAACTTATCATCTTCATCAGACCATTTTGCATTCTGTTTTTTACGAAAATCTCTCATCAACCTTATACTTTCATCTATTCTATCTAAACGATTTATAACATTCTCTAACTTAGAAAATAAATCATCTATCCTTAAATCTAAATTAGTTCTTTCATTTTTAGTAAATGAAACCCCTAAATCACTTGCTTTTTTATGAATAGAATTAACACTTCTGTTTGGAAGTTTTTTTACCAATTCTTTTATATCAGAACCCGCATAATATTTTCTTAAAACACTTATTTCTTTATCGCTCCATCTCTTGTTGCCTGCCATAATTAAAACACTTTATTATAATGATTTTCTCTTAGCCATTTACCCATCTCTCGCATTGCTATTGCTATTTCTGTAACACTCAAATTCAAATCTTCTAAATCTCTCGCTTCTTGCGTTTCGCTAAATAAATGTTCTTTCCATTTAACAACGATTTTTAACTCTTTATCAACGCAAAGCCAGTGATTTGGCTCTTCTGATGCTTTTAACAAATATTTTTCTGTTTCAAAAACACCTTCTTTTCGCTTTTCAGGGATATATTTCTCAATATAAACCTGATTTCGGTAAAAACTAAAAGCACGCCTAATAATGCTTCTAATTAAACTAAAATCTTCTACGCTGTCTAAATCTATCTCACTTTCAGTAATAACCAAAGCGAAAACATTACCTCGAAATTTAAAGAGGTCATAAACATCGTTTAATTTATCATAGTCAAAATTATCATTTTGAATGACTTGCATTTTAAATCTTGGTTCTAAATTATGTAAAATAAAAGTAGCACCTGACGATGCTACTTTCTGTATTTTGAATTTTTTCATTTCTTTTAATCTACAAACCAAAAAGCATAAAAATAATCTTCTGCAGGAACACCACTATCAATATAAGCCTCATAAAATTTCACTTTATATAGATTATCTTCAATTTCTATTAATTCAGTTTTTACTGAATTTTCGTTAACATCACCAACATTTAAACCAAATGTTTCATAATATTCTTTTTGATCATCATAATCAGCAGTTACATCTAAAAAATGTTGACTTGCTTCATCTCTAAACTCAGAGTAATTTTCACAGAAAGAATACCCATAATTGTTTGATTTTAAAAATTCAATCGCTTCTGTTTTAGTTTCAAATTTTTTCATAATTTCTTGCTCTATTATTTTTCAAATCTGCATCGGCGTTCGCAGGTTTTAATTGATATTTTGTTTTTCTTTTACATTGTAAAGATACAAAACATCTTCAAAAAGTCAAAAAAAAATTGACCTTTTTTGTATTTTTTCTCTCATTGATTATTAGGTAGTTACAAAATATTTTAAAAAAAGTTTGTTTTTTAGGTCAAAAATGGTCAAAAAAAACGTCAGGTTTTGGGGGTGTGAAAAAAAAAGTGAACTATTTAGCAATAATTACCCCTATAATTAAGCCTACCACACCACCAGTGACGCCATATAATAAGCAATTATTTGAATTTTTATTAATTTTCAAAATTTCTTTTTGCTGTTTTTCGATTTGATTTTGAAGTAAAATACTTTTCTCATTTTCTTTTGAAAGTTGAGAAAATAACACGCTGTTTCTACGTGTCAAGTTTTCGAGCTCCTTTGATTTAAAGGTGTAAGCTATTTTCAAACTATCACAATACTGCAAGTCTTTTTTAATTAAAGTTAAGGCTGGTTTACTGATTTTGAATATCTTTTGCTCTTTTCTCATATTTTGAGATAAGAGTGTTAAGGTCATCATCAGTAACAGGAGTGTTATAAATTTTCTTTTTGTCATCTTGTAGTTTTTTATCAATTTTCTTACTTCGTTTGATTACTCGTTGATTTTCTTCCTTAGCAGAATTAAGGAGTAAATTTACGCGTCTTTGAGACACTTTTAGGCTATCCTTGTAAATTTCTACTTGCTTTTCTTTTTCTTTGAAATATCGGTATTTAATCAAGGAATACCGCACCGATTTATAAAGAAATAACAGGAAGAAAATAAACACCAATATAGTGGCTACTTTCATCCTTGTAGATAATCGTAGCCACCAGTTTGCAACTGAAATAAATATACGATTTAATTTAATCATACCTCCTTAATTTCTTTAACATAATAATTTGGCAAGTGTATAGAGGTAATCGTTTTCACAGGATTTCCGTTCTTGTAAATTACGACTACCGGAACTGTCTTAAATCCAAATTTTTCGGATAATTCATTAACCGGATAAACATTTGCCTCACCTTGAAATTCAACAAAAGGTGTCAAAGGCAATTCCTCTCTAACTACCAATAACACTTGTTTTAAATTTTTGCACACAGGGCAGTTTTCTTGAGTTAAAACTACCGCTACTTTTTCGTTGCAATTTATAACCTCGTTAAATTGCTCTTGATTTACTTTTCTCATAAACTCTTATATTTATAATATTTGTCCCACATTTTTTTTGCATACTTGTTTTTTTTGTAGCCTTTTCCGTTGTAATAATAAGCAAACATTTCAAAGTTTTTTTCTCTCAAATATCTGCCTAATTTTCGGCTCTCAACGTAATTTATAAACGCTAAAAGATGCTCTTCTTCGCTCTTATACATAGCATTTACAAACTCCTGAACTGTACGAAATCCGCAGAGTTCGTAATTGAATCCCATGATTTGGAAAGCTCCCCATGATGCTGATTTTAGTCCTGCCTCCCTGTCTAAAGAACACGCAAGGTCAAGGCGTTTTTTTTCAGCTTTCTGCTTTCCGTACCAAATTCTCGTCCAACGAGGATAAGAAATTGAGCGATATTTCCAAACACCTGAATACCTCCCATGTGTAAATTTGTGAAACCAATGTCCCTCGAAAAGTGTCTTAGGTGTTCCGTCTGCATTAAAGCCTGAGCCCCTGCTCTCGACTTCGGCTACTGCTTGAATGACAGCTACATCACAACCGATGATTTCAGACGCTCTTTTATATGCTTCTATTGTTATCATCTTGTCCTTAAATTTTTATAAAACTCAATTTTAATCCTATCATAAGCCAACTCAACATTTGTGTAAATACGTCCGTTGTTCTCTGTTTCCTCGTAAACTTCTTTCTCTACAATATGCCCTACATCTTCTATCCATTTTCTTGAAGTGTAAGAGGATAACGGCTTTCCTGAATAGGTAAAGCTGTCTAATTTAGCATTTCTATCATCATGTAGATTACTAAGTAGCAATGTAATTTTAGATTTTGTAGCCTCCTTGTCCGCTATGTTATTTTCAAAACGAATTTTACGGACAATCCTACAAACTTTTTCAATCGATAAATCGAAAGCAAATGAGGAAAGCGTTTTGATTTTAGACAAGTTGGCTTCTACAAAACTTTCGCTTATCCTTTCCAATGTCCTTGTTTGTTCCTTGTTTTCCTCTAACAATTCGCGATGTGTCTGTTTTTGATTTTCTAAAATGTCATTTACGATTTTTATAAACCATTTTACAAACACTACCATCATAATTCCTGAGATAACTAAAAAAAACGCAGCAGTAACTGCCATCATCCCAAAGTCGCTAATACCTCTTGCTACTTCAATTTCTTTCATAACCCTACTTACGCCAATAAGCGTATCTTTTTCTTGTTTTTAAATAAGTTAAATTTCTTTCGTTTCCGTACGCTTCTTTTTCAAATATGATATTTCGATAGGCTTTATCCCAATTGCGAAATTTGAAATAGTTCCAAACGAAATGCAAAACATAAATCAAAAAGAAAAATACCACTAACAACTCTTTTTGTTGCTCAATGTGAATTTTTTCATGATTAACTATTTGCTTATTTTCTTTGTGCTCCTCACTTTTAAAAAAAATAAAAGGGTAAAGGGTAATTCCATTATACCCTTTTGGAACTAATTTTTTATTTACCCTTATTCTCGCCATCTTCCTCAACTTCCATTATTTCCTCACAAATTTCAGCTACTGCCATTATCAATGCAAAATCTCCTTTGCGTTTTGGTTCATGCGGATAACTGTTGAAGTCACCTGATGCAGACACGCTTCCGCTTATTGCTACATTACCTGCAAAGTCAGTATCACCTTCTTTTCCTCTAATGATAGAAAAGCCGATGTTTGTAGGTTTTTCATTTTCTTTGTAGCCAAAATTTAAAACTACCGTATTTCCTTTAATTGTTCCTTGCTGTGTTTCGTTCGTTTCTTTTGAAACTACTTTAAAATTTTTAATTTTCATTTTTATTTATTTTTATTGGTTAATAATTAATTACTTGCCGTTATTTCTTTTGTATTCCCTTCATTATCTTTTAATTTGATTTTTCCTGCTTCAATAATCGTCTCAGAAGTAAGCCCTGTAAAGGTTTTTTCCTTTAATCTTATTCTGTTATCTTCTATTTTCATTGTAGACTTTCCAAATCCAACATCTTTTTCTATTAAAAAATAACCATCCTTATTGTTGATTTCTATAATATCTTTAACAATCTCAATATTGTCTATAAAATTTCCATCAGAATCAAAATAAGGAATAGAAGTACCTATTTTCCCTACAATTTTATGCTCTTTGATTAAAAAACCTCCCAAAAAGCCACTTAATGCTCCTATTTTACCGCTTATTTCTGCTTGTTTCGCATAGACCGTTCCGTCTTGCGTTACTAAAAAATTAGCATCATTTTTATTTAGTGGAATTTTATTTTTTTTAGCACCTGCCCAAATACGAGGTGCTTGGTCGTAATTACCAACTCCTGTAATTCCTGAATTAGCTCCGGCCATACCTCCAACCATCATTGTACCTGTAGCTACGGTATTTCCGTCTATTTTTGTTTCATTAAGAAAATCCGTTTTTTCGGCAACTTTTTGAGCTTTGTCATAAGCTCTTTGGGCTTGATTTATTGCCTCCTGCTTTGCTCTTGCGATTTGAGCAGCAAGTTGTTGTCTAGCATTTTCTGTATCTTGCTTCGTTTTATTAATTTCAACCTGTATATCTTCATTTGCAACAGAATAGTCAGTACCTTTGTTTCCTTTTTCGAGTTGTATTTTATCAATCATTGAAACAGAAGTACCTGAACTATACATATGATAAACACGAATATAAGTGTCATCGCAAATGTAAGTGCTTCCATTATAAGGAGTTGAATTTTTCCATTGGAATTTAGCCTGATAAACACCTTTTTTTATTTTTTTTAAATTAGAAAGCCTAACCATTCCGCCTGAATTATACGCTCGGAAATGACTTCTATCACTACCTAACTGTCCCCAAAGAGTAAGCACAACATCCTCTCCCTCTTTTATTTTTTCTGTTAGATAATACTCCGCTAACTTGTATGATGATGATGATACTCTTTTATTTGAATTCTTTAACAAGTTAGTCCCTCCAATTACTTGAGCGTCATCCAACGCTTTGGCGTGTGCTTTTGCTTCTTCCTTAACTGCATTTTCAATTTTTCGCGTCCCTCGTTCTAAAACATTTCTCAACTCCTTTAATTTCTTAGGGTAGTCTCTAAAAGCATTGTCCACCGCATTTCGTTCCGAAGTTGTTATTTTTCCGTCACCAATTGCATTATTTATCGCTGATTTCAAAGAATTTAAACTATTTTCATAAGCAACATAAGAAGCATTCATTGTGTTTTTATAAGCAGTAGCTGTATATCTACTTCCGTAAATAGAGTTAAAAATAGTAGATAAATCTCCTAATTCTTTATTTAAGACTTTTAAATGAAGTTTTAATGCTTCTTTTTCAGGTTTATCTATTATTCCGTCACTAAAAGCCTTAAATGTTGTGTTTTTAAAGTTATCAAATGCTTGTTTATTTTTTTCTACCTCACTTTGAATATCTTTAATTGAAATTTTATGAGCAGTACGTTTATTTCCCTCCTCAAGTTGAGCGGAACGGATTTTGAACTTTAAATTAGTTCCTTTTCCAGCGATATACACACGTGCAGAAGTTGAACTACCGCTATTAAATTTTACTTCATTCCAACCACTAACCATCTCACTATAACCATTCGTAAGCCCTGACCAGTTAGATGACGAATTATTCCCTCCAACTCCAAATTTTACTGAACCATTACCTTTAATATTTTCTACATAAAAAGACAGAATATAATCAGTGTTCACCTCTATATCCGCATCTTGATAAACACCTAAATTTGATTGATAATCATTGAGCAAGATGCTAACTTCATTATCTGTAATATTAACATCGTGCTCCTTACTCCATTTTGAAAAATCATTGTAATTTCTTAGTAGATTTTCCCCTCCTATTTGAATTGACTCATCCTGCTCTCTTGCATATTTTTTAGCTTTATTTAATTTGTTTTGAGCATCAGCAATAGCCCTCTGTTCTTCTGCTGTAATTTTTCCATCGGCATAGGCTTTTGCTCGTTGTTCTGCAAGATTTGATTTCGCTTGAGCAACATTGATAGCATTTTGCTCCGCTTGACTGATTTTACCATCAGCGTATGCTTTCTGTTGAGTCCTTAATAAGTTATCTTGAGCAACGGCATACGCCTTTGCTAAATTCATTTTCTTGGTCGCCTCATCAATCGCTTTCTGTTCTGCCTCTGTACGAACTCCATCCAAATCTGCCTCGTGTGTTACTTGCGTAACGAAATTCTTTGAATTTACATAATTTTGATTTGCTTGTATAACTTCCTGCTTCGTTTTCTCAATGTTCGCCTGCACATCCTTTAATGATGAGCAATGAGCAGTACGTTTATTTCCCTCTTCTAATTGAGCGGAACGTAATTTAAAATGTGCGGAAGTGTCCTGTGATATTTTAAAATATACTCTCACTAAATCACTATTTCCACTATTAAATTTTACTTCATTCCAACCATTTTGCATTTGTGAATATCCTATAATACCTGACCACAGACTATCCGTTTGATTACCTCCTACTCCAACATAGCAGTTATTTGTAACTTCATCCACATAAAAAGATAAAATGTAATCAGTGTTTTTGTCCACCTCAATATTTTGATAAACACCTAAGTGTCTAGCTATTGTAATAGTAACTTCATTATCAGTAGCAACATTTACACTATGCTCCTTTAACCATTTCGTTAAGTCATTGTAATTTCTTAGTAAGTTTTCGCCACCTATTATTTGTGCATCGTCTAACGATTTTGCTTGGTCGTAGGTCTGTTGTAATGCAGGGCTATCACTTGTAAATTCAACAACCCCCTTTATACGCATAACATTTTGTAGAAACTCAATATATTGCCTACCGTCCCCACTACTCCACTTTTTTGCTTTGATTTGTCCTGGAAGTATCTCTGTAAATCCATACATTGTCACAAATGACCTTTCTCCGTCAGTTTCCGAGTTTAAAATCCCTGTAAGTAAATGATAATAACCTGATACTTCTTCTAATCCGATTGCATCTTCGGATAGAACAAAACTTGCACTTTGATTATTTTTATTCGCTTTAATGTAAAAGTAATACGTCTTATTTTCCTCTGTTAATGCAGGGCTTTGAAATGCTGTAACATTCCAAAATTTATAAGGCTGATTAGGTTTTACTGTATCAATTCCTAATGTCAAGTGCTGTAATATTCCCCCTGATGTTTTTAACACCTTTCGCTTTTGATCGTAAATAAATGAATGCTCTACCTCAATGATAGGTTTAACCATTGAATTAACAAAACGAAATTGCAATGACTTATCGCCAACGAGTAACTGCATAGCATTAACCGACATCGGATTAATACCTTTACTGAAATTCAACTTTGAATTTACGAGCATTTTCATTGTTTCCTCTGCATCTCGGAATCTACGCTTAGTGTAGTCTATTGCCCTTTTATGTAAATCCTCTCTTACAACCTCGTTTTCTTTGATTTTATCAAGTTCAGTCGCTATACTTCCGCCTTGTACCGAATTAGCTAATTCTATTTCAGGACTATGCGGATTGTTTAAGAAATCTTTAATCGATGTTATTCTAATATTAATGCCCTCAGGTTGAAATTTCTCATCTGAAAATGAAATAAATCCTCCTAATTTTAATCGACCTCCGATATTTACCCAATCTTTCTTTGCCCAAATTCCGTTAAGTGTTCCTTTGAATGTAAATTTACTCTCGTGATTTTCGTAAAAATGCTTACAAGCTTCCTTAAACATTTCCCAACTCGCACCTGTTTTACTTGAATTATCACAGATGTAAGCATTAGGCATCATCATTCCGAAAACTGCGTATTTATCACCAATTTCAGGTTTAAATGTTTCGTTCGGCATAATATAGCCGTCTTCTTCTTTCGGAACTAATTTAAACCGCCTTTCAGCGTGTACATAACCTGTTAAACTCTTATCATCTTGCTGAATATCAAACTCTCTTCCTGCTAACATTCCGCTTTTAAAACGGATAGTAATTTTATTACCGTCCATTCTACATTGTGAGAAATCTAAATTAGCAGGAATACTGCTGTCTTTAAAATCGTAAAAATTCTTTTCTTCATCTACTGTAATAACCTCGCTAACTGTACCTGTTCTTTGCGGATAAATGTGTGTAAGGTCTAAACTCTCTTCCTTTCGGTTTTCAGTTACTGAAGTGTCACCAACTACCGAAATACTTAAACCTTTAGCATCAGTTTGATAAGTTACACCCTTGTAAGTGTATCGCTGATTTTTCGGTAATAACAATTCCTTATTACCGTATTTTGAAAAGTCAATATTTCTATCACCTCCTTGAATATATAAGACATTAAATCCTGCTTTTTGGTCGTCATTTTGCCGTCCTACACCGCTTATAAATCCGTTTCCTAATCCGTAACTTAAAAATAAAGGATTATCCTTGTTGTACTCGACTTTTCGCAAATGAATGGTTTTACCAACTATCTCAAATTCGGTCTTAAACTCACTCGCGATTGTCTGTAAAGCATCATAACAGTTCGTGTGGTTGTATGATATTAATTTTTCATACTTATCAATACAAGCACCTACACTCCAACCACTGTCATTTTGATTGAGATTATACACTAACAATTCCAAATGTTCACTTGGTTTTGCTGTGATAGGAAATTTTAAACGTCCTTGCGTGTCTTTTATCTTGAAATTTCGTAATAAATCTTGCGGACTTCCTAAAATAAGCGTGTACTCAAAATTGGTGCTGTTTACTTCGTTTATTTTAGCCGGACTATTCAAAGTATATCGCTGACCCTGATAATTCACAAAAGAACCTAAAGGAAACTCTATAAAATCAGGTAATGAGAATTTTAAGGTAATATCATTATCACCCATGATTGACCGTAAACGATAACTCTCATCGTTTGGAACTATATCCTTATATCCGTTTGCAAAATTTATTCTCATATTATATTCACATTTATATCAAACTGACAAACCACATCATTATCTCTCAAGTTGAAATGATTGATTTTTGATGATTGATAATAAAATTTATACTCCTTACCATATGCTGTTAAAACTCGTTCGTTTGGTTGTGATAAATCATGTAAAAATTTATAATAACCTTTTATAAAATCATCTGTATTCTTATGAATAAACAGTTTTAAAGTGGCTTTGTAAGCTTTCTTTTTACCTGCCTGTTCCGAAACTTTAACTCCGGGTAAAAACTTACTTTTGATTTCTAACTTCTTTTTTACTTCATTTGTTCTTTCTAAATTTGTTCCCTCTAATGACACAATTCCATAAGTTTTGAGATTTATACCGTCTAACAAATACCCTGTATCATAAGCGTTTAAATTTACAGTTTGCTCATCGTAATTTTGTAAAGGACTGTCATTAACTAATTTCAGTTTAAACCAACTCCTACCCTGTACCTTTTGAATATCTGATATTCCTTTAAACCTCAATTTGACCGACAATCCTAAATCATCAAAATGATAAACCCTATACGTTTTTAGTATTAAGAAATTTAAAAGAGCATCTATATTCTCATTATTACAATGAATATTCAAAACAACCTTTTTCTTATCTAAAACAGGGCTTTCCAAATCCACTTCTAAACCGTCATATTCCGCCCAATCATTTTTTAATGGCTCTTTGAGTTTTGGGTATTGCAATAAACTTTCATAACTACCTACTAAAATAGTTGCTCCGTAAACTTGCTTTATGTCGATATTATCGATTTTCATTTAGTTATTTCTTTTCAATTTTATTCCTCTATCTTTTATTTCGTTTAAAGTTGATTTCATTCCTCCAATGTCCTTTTTAACTTGATGTAATGTCGCTGTATTCGTTTCAATCCCTGCAAGATGTTTTAATGATTGTGCTGAATGTTCTTGTATAAACTTAATACTTCCGCTTATTTCTTTAGCTACGTTTAAGTGTTGCTTGCTTAATTCTAAATCTAATGTGAGTTTTCCGTCTAACGCTCTTCCCTCGTCTTGTGTCATTGATGCAAAACCTTTTTGTGTCGCTTGGCGTTGTTGTTCACTTTCCTTTCCGAAAATATCAACATTCATTTTTTCTTTTATCTCTTTATTCCAAGCATCTAAACCTAATTTTCCTACTTCCAATCCGTTTTTTATCTCCCCCATACTGTTAGAAATAACACTTGCTACATTTTTAGCAACACTTTGAGCATCTAAACCTTTTCCTTGTTTTACAGTTTCCTTGATTTGCTTTTGCATTTGATCTAAAATAGGCTTTAAAGTAGCACTAAAAATCATCTGCTTACCTAATTTTAGCATCACATTTCCTGCACTTTTACCAAAACTTTCAAAAGCATCTTCACCTGTTTTTAGAGAATTAACAATACTGTCCATCATTCCACTTCCCAACTCGCCAAAAGTAGATTTTAAATAACTTTCTAACTCTGTGTTTGCTTTTTCTGTTTGCTCATAAAGATTGATGATTTCTTGTAGTGATTTTTTATCTTCTTCTCGCATTTCTTTAGTCTGCAAAATGCTCTCTGCCCTCTTGATATTAAGTTTTCCCTCCTTATCAATTAAATCATCATATTCTTTCGTAATACTTGAATAAATATCTTTACCTCTTCCCCAGCCAAATAAACCTGTCTTTTTATGACCTGTTTTAATCTTAATTTTGTCTAAAGTGCTTTCAAAAGTTTTAAATCCTGTCTTAAATTCCTTACCAAAGATTTTTATGGAAAAATCGCCCTCTTTCTTTTTTAATTTATCTTGTAACTTTGTAAAACTTTCCTCATAAGCCTTTGTATAACCAATTGCTTTTGCAAGTTCATCAACCCCAAAAATATTTTCTGCATCTTTCATCAACATTTTTTGCTCAAAAAGTAATTGATTATAAATGCGTTGCTGTTCAATATTTGACTGTTGAATTTTCTTTAATGCTTCTCGGTGTCTTTTCTCTGCACTTGCTATTTTACTAATAACTCCAGCAACTAATCCTAATCCTGCACCTATTGCTACACCCACAGGACCAAACACCTTTCCTGCTTCAGCTCCTTGCATCACTCCACCTGCTAAGTCGGTAATATCTTTAATGCCACTTGCAATGTTACCAAACATTTCATTTCCTGAAATTTCACTAATACCCTGTAAAGCATCAGAGAACATATTTAAACCTTGTATTCCTGCTTGAATTTTACTATTTACAGCACTAAATGATTGTGAAAATTCATCTACTCCTACATCTTTTTTGAATAATGTTTTTAAATTATCAGCAAATGATTTAGAACTTACATCAAGTTCTTTTATCTTTTTACGTAGAGCTTCTAAACTTTTAGGGTCTGCGGATATTTTTATAAAAGTCTCCTTATCAATACCTAATTTAGTTCCTAAATCAGTATTCCATTTACCACTACTCAAAAAATTATACAATTTTTCTGCTTGTTGTCTAATTTTATCGAGTTCAGCTCTTGTTTTTCCGCTTAAATCACTAAATACAAGAGCTATTGTACTTTTGATGTTTCCTGCTTTTTTCTCAATTTCAAAGAGTTCTTTTGCTTCGGCTTGGTCTATTTTCTTCTTATCATAATCTTGACCTTGTAACTCCTCTCGCTGTTTTGCATATTTTTTACGGACATCTTCTTTTTGTTGCTCATAGGTTTTATACTGTTCAAGCAATCCTTTTAAATGCTCTTGTTGTACTTTGGTTTCATTATGATTATAGGTTTCGTTTTCTGTTTCTCGTTGCTTTTTAAATATTTGTTCCCAAACTTCTACTTGACTGCTTAAATCAAAACTTTTACCTGCTTTTTTTGCTTCATCTGCCGACTTTCCTAATTCTAAAAGTTTATCATCTTCCATTCGCTGAATAAGCACCAATTTACGCTCATGCTCGGCTTTCATTAAAGCTATTTCTTGCTCATACCCCTCTTTATCTATTTTGATTTGCTTTATCTTGCTTTCGTACTTCTCATCTTCAATAGCTCTGTTCTGCTTTTTTTGGAACTCTAACTTATCAAAGGTTGATTTTTCTGATTTGGAAGAGGATTTTTTACCTGTGTACAATTCAAGTTCCTTGTTAAGATTTTTTAAATCATCTTGATACTGTTTTAAATCATCTTTGTCTTTACCCTCAAACCCTACTGTATTTCCTTTTTTTCTTAAAGCATTTATCTGATTTTGTTTATCTCTAATCTCTGATAATACATCTGACTTTTTTCGTAAAATTTTTACTTCTTTTTCTTGCTCTTTGTTGAGGTCCTCTTTTTTAGGTTTCTTTATTCCAAATTTCACATCTGCTATATGTATAGCCTTTGCCTTATTCGTCCAAGCATCACCTAATTCTGAAACTATCTTTTTAAATTCATTTTTAGCCTTTACACCTCCATTACCCCAAAAACTTTTAAAATTTTTATCTGTAAATATGGTCATTTTATCAACCATTTTCGCATTAGCATAATTGATAGCGTCTTGTGCCTCATGCATTGCTATACTAATAAGAGATTTTCCATTTTTAGTTTTTCCTTTCAAATTTTTCTCAAAAAACTTATACACCTTATCTCTAACTTCTGCATCTTTCTTTGCATAATCTTCTTTGAATTTATCTACTGTTTGATTTCTAAATTTTAAACGAATATTCTCTTGAATAGCTTTGTTAAGATAATTATAAGCCTCTGTTTGATTATCTAAAGCGTGTTTTTCATCACCTAATCCTTTGATATAAGGTTTGTATTTCTGTAAGATTTGTTTTTTTATCTTATTATATTCTTCTGTTCCTTTTTTAGTATCTTTTAACTTAATGAAAAGACTATCAAGCTCCTGTTTTTCTTTGCTTATCTCAACATTAGATTCCTTGAACGCCTCATTTACTTTTTTCTGTGCTTTTTCTACTTCTGTTAGATGAGTTGCTAATTTATACGTTACATAAACTAATCCTGCAATTGCTCCGGCAACTAAAACATAAGGATTTGCCAACATTGTAAGGTTTAAACTTTTTGTGGCCCTCTGTAAATTTGCAGTAGCAACTGCACCTATCTTTTGTGCTGTGGTAAGTGTAGTTTCAGCCAATGCTTGTTGTAAAGCCATTTCTGCACTAAATTTACGAACTACATTTATTGCAATTAAAGCCGCCTTGTATGTGCCGTAAACAGCAACTAATTCAGCAATGATTTCTCCAACCTTCTCATAATTTTCAACCAAATAGCCAGCACTATCCAAAGTGTCGGAAATAATACCCTCATTTGATTTTCCTATATCATTAAACATTTGAGAAATTGCATCACCCAAATTAGACATCTTACCTGTGATAGTTTTACTTTGCTCCTCCATAAGATTATAAAACTTACCACCCTCATTTGTCATATTTCGTAAAGCTTTTTCTACTTCCGGAAAACCAACCTTACCTGCTGAAACTAACTCTTGTATTTTATCTTTTTGTACACCTAATATTTTTGCTAATTCATCTGCAATAGGAATACCACGCCCCATGAATTGCTTTAAATCTTGCGTGTACATTCTTCCTTGTGTACGTGTGGTTCCGTATAAATAAACCATGTCATTTAACGGAATAGAAAGCCCTGATGCAATGTTACCAAGCATTCGTAATTCATCAGTTACTGTTTCTGATGCAGAGCCATAAGCAAGTAATTGTTTTGTTCCATTTGCTACACCTTGCAAGTCAAAAGGTGTTTTAGCAGCAAAATCTACCGTTTTAGACATTAACGCTTCGGCTTTATCTTTACTTCCAAGCATTGTAGTTAAAGCAACTTCTAACTGTTGAAATTCACCACGAACTCGTGCTACCTTGCTTACAAAATTTTCTGCTTGTGAAAAAACAAAAACACCTCCTGCTATTCCTGCAATATTCCTAAAGGTATTATCAATCTTTTTACCCTCTTCTAATGCAGAATTACTAATACCTCTTAGTATTGATTTTGATTTTTCAGCATCTTTTAAAAGGCTCTTGTTATCTAATCCTAATGCGTATAATATTGAACTCACTTTTTTGTTTTTTTCACTTTATGGAACAAATGTACAAAAAACGTGTTTATTATACACGTTTTTAAGATAAAAAACTTTTATTTTCGTGATAATTTTTAATCTTTAAAAAAAGAAGTAATGAAAAAAACAATTTTTATTTTACTTGCAATTTATGGTTCTATATTAACGACATCAGCACAAGATAAATTAGTTTTAAAATTAAATGCAAGTAAAGAATATGTAAAAGAACACACTCCTTTTAAAGTTCTTACAGAAAAAGACAATTATATAGCATTCAATATGAAAGATAAATATTGTGTATATATGTTTAAAGAAAATAAAATGATTTCTGTATCAGTAGTAATACCTGATAATTCAGACTTTGCTACTGATACAGAGGTTGGTATTTCGCAATACATAAAATATAATTTTAGAACACTATATGGAGAGGGTAAAAATGATATATATCTTGAAACTTTAGACGGAAAAACTTTTGTTAAACTTGAAATTAAAGAAAACAAATATATCTTCAATTATTACCCAAAGGATTACACTCCTGAAGAATATACTTGGAAAGAATTTGTAAAAAAAGCGAAAGGAACTAATTAACCTCTCGCTTGTTTTTTCATAGTAGATAAAAAACTACTAAAACTTAATCCTTTTTTCTTTTTTGGATTTTTTTCTGTGTTTTTATTACTGTCAAAATTTGGTATAACAGCACTGTACATAATTACATTTGCATACGACATCTTATAAAGAACAGTATCAAAAGGTACTTTATAAAACTTTACAAAATTACCAACTACTGACCAGATGCTGTCGTTTCCACCTCCCTTGTTGGTTTTGTTAGATTCATCTCTATTAGGGAAGTGGTAAGATGAAAAAAAACCTTTAACTTCATGCTCTTTAACACTTCCATAAAAGACACATAAACCTCTTCTATTTCAGAGTTATTTATCTTTTCAGCTAATTCCTCAAGCTGTGATTTTCTTTTAAAAAAACGGTTGAATTTTGATTCCGAATTCTTAATCTGTTCTGCTCCCAAAATAACACTTGCTATTGCATAACCAAGATAATGTAACTTATCTGCATTCTTTAAAAGAGAAGCAATAGCTTTTTCTTTATTCAACACCTCTTTAGGTAATTTACCAACATACTCCGAAAAAAGTATCAATGTAGCAATAGAGGGAGGAGCAACATTGTAACTCACTCCCCCTATTTTTACTACTTCCTTTTTTTCAAGTATAGTTTTTGAAACTTGATCTTCCATTACTCTACTTGTCCAATTAAGAATAAAGGTTTCTTATTTTCACCTGTACCTCCTCTATCTAAAAGAGTAAAAGATACCTCTTGTGTCCAACCCTCCTTTTCTGAGAAATGAGGCTTCATTGACACTGAACAATATGGAGCCTTAAAAACTTCTGAATCTTTCACTTCACTACCCATAAGAATAGAATACTTCTTTGAAGTTGATAATCCAAATATTTTTAATTCTCCGGTACTTTCATCTTCTTCAATATTCCAAAACTTCTCAAGATTACTCTTGTTTAAATTTTTTACAATTAAACTGATTGTAAAGGTTGGTTCACCTTGCAAAATATCAATTAATTTTCCTCCAACCGCTCTCCATTCTAATTTGGTTCCATCTGCAAGTTCTACGTTAATAGAATCTTCTTTAACAATACCAATATTGACTAAATTTGTAGCCATTTCTTTGTTTTCAGGAGTTCCTATTTTAAAACCAATTGTTGAACCCCAAGCTGTTGCTGTTGTTTCTTCCCAACTCATAATATTACGTTTTTACTATTTAACTTAATGTATATTGTACCTAAATTCTAAATTTAGGTTTATAAAGTGCTGATTTATTTTAGGTTCTGAATATGTTTGTACTGTCTTTCTAACCTTGAATAGATAATCTCCTGTCGGTAAAGTTGATGCAAAATCTGCACAAATTCTACTTAATTCTCTGCACCTTTTTACGTTCTTTTTAAAAGTGTTTGTTCCTCTTTTTCTATCAGGAACATAAGTATTAATATTCACGGCTCCGATTTGCTGATAACCGTCTTTTATAGCAGTCTGAAAAATAACAATTACATCTTCCTTATTACTATTATTAGGTCGTAATCCGTCACGATAAACCTTGCCTGAAATAGCATTTGCTAACTCACTTTGATTTATCAAACGATAAATATCTGCTTCTATTTCTTCACTTGTTTTTACCATTACTTTAATCCTAATTGTTTAAGCATTTTCGGAAGTAAAACTTTTGCTTGTAACTCTGATGATGTAAGTACATCTCTCTTAGTTTCAACATAAGATGCATAATTCATTCCGGCTACTACGATTAAAACAATTCCTCTACTGTGTTTTCTTGCTAATTCATTAATCAAGTTAAGGCCTGTTTTTTTACCTTCCGCACCTTCTTTGACTTGCTTAAAATCAGTTTTATAAATTTTTCCGTCAATTAAAATTGCGTAACCTATAGAACTTCTTAAATTTCCTGTTTGGTCTTTAAAGGTGTTTAATTTGGTGGCATCTCTTGCGATTTTAACGCACTGCATACCCACCCAATTAAATATATTAATAATTACCTGAATTCGCTTTTGTATTTGCCTGTCTAAATAATTATTTACTTTTGATTGTGGTGTTACCTGCCTAAACCCCATTACAAAACAATCTTAACCCTTTTGATAGTGTCCAACACTTCTAAAAGTTTTTTATCTTCTTCACAAACAAGGTTTTTATTCTTATCAAATAATTGAAAATGTACACCTTGCAATTTCATATTCCTTGTGGTTATGATATATCTTGCTTGTGTAAACTCACCATTTCCTAAACCTACTAAATCATTCCTATTTGCACTATGGTATTTACAAGGAATATACTTACCCCAAACATCAGGTTTTTCTATTGTTTCACCGTCCTCGTTAAATTCCTGCTCAACGATTTGTTTTGAACGAATATACCCTCTCATAATTACCAAATATTGCTTCTATCACGCACTTCTGTACTTTGTGCGTTTAGCTTATCTAAAATGTTTTCTTTCCCTAACTCTTTACATAATAAAGAATAATAGAGTTTTATAGCCTCATAATTCCAAGTTTCATTAACTCCTCCCTCTGTTGTAGATTTATATACCGGTAGCCAATCAGAAAAACTTTTATAAATTGCTAACTTAATTTCATTTACAGAAACTTCATCATCAGCATTTATTCCATTCTCTAACAAAATAACCGTACAATCTTCTTCGGAAAGGTTAAACTTGCTTAGTTTCGCTGTTATATACTCTAAATTCGTCATTATTTTAGTTTTATAATAAAAGAGTAAGATGATTATGTAAAATAGAATATTTTGTTTATTCCGCCTGTATAAATCTTCAAAGGAGAAAATCTCAACTTCTACTCAAGCTATTCTACTTGCTTTGCATCTTACTCTTTTTATTTATTACTTAACAGTTAAGATAAATACATTATCAATTGCCTCAAACGCAGGGAAAGCGTTTAATTCAACAGCTGTAAATTCTCCCCATGGGTCATTTTCTTGCCATTTTGAAATTAAAGCTTTCTTGTAAGTAGCATAGCTAACATGCTTAACTTCTTTCAACTGCTCCAAGCAAACTGCATTTTTTATAGTTCCTAAATTTCCTTTTGGAATAAAGGAAATATTACCCTCTTTAAACGGCTTAATAGTTCCTATTACTCCGTTTTTCTCAATACCTATAACCTCATCAACGATTTCAATAATCGGTAATAAGTTAGCTTGTAAGTATTCATTAACTTTTGCTAAAGTAGCTACCGCAGCTCCTTTTTGCAACATATTGAATGATACCAAGCTATCAACAACTTCTTTGCTATTTGACAATAACAAGAAATCTGCTCTTGACATTAAGATTTTCTCAAAACTTCTTCCTACATTTTGAGCATCGTTCACAACCTTTGTAATATCAGTTATAGGTGTAGATGCGTTCTTGTTAGTCCACTTTCTTGAAGTAGGAACTACAGACTTATTACCGGCAGGCATTAACAAATCTAAAGGATTAGTTAAAACAATACCGTCAGGGTTGTTATCAACTGTCAAGCTGATTTTACCTGTTGATACTGCTTCCAATGCCATAATATCAAGTCTTTTGTGTGCCGAACTACCTGCTTTTTGAACATCTCCAAACAAGAAGTCTAATAATTGATTTTTCTTAGTTTCATCGCTTGTGCTTAAAGCTTGTAGGAATTTCCCCTTGATATTTTGATATTCCACCTCTACCACGCAATGGTGCCTCTGATGAACGATTGACAACTGATGCTGCCGCCTCAATTCTACTCGCGCCTACAACACTTGTAAAAGTAAGTGTTTGCTGTGTTGGTGCAAAAGAAAAGTACTTCTCATACCAAGTAGGAGCAAATTGGTCTAAAGAATTATCTACTACTGTTTGCAAATTCTCTGAATACGCTCCAAATATTGATGCTATTTTACTCATAATTTACTATTTTTTAAAATGATTTTGAAAAAATGATTAACGGTAACTTAGCCTTAATTTCTTCCGAAACTTGAGGTATTCTATTCTCGTAAACCGTACCACGTAAAACAACAGCAACATCTATATTTCCATTTTCATCTGTTACTACTGTACTATACAACAAGCCATTAACGGCTTTCATGTCTTCTACTGCACTAACAATTGAGGCAGTTCTCGTTTCTTCATCACAGGCAATTACTGTACCTGCAGGAATTTCTGTGTTAGGTGTTCCACCTACCAAGGTAAAACCTCCTTGTGCTACTTGCGTATTCTTACTTTGCCAAATAGGAATACCAGCATTCACTGTTTTTTTCTTAGTTCCTAACATTTCTGTTGTTTTTTTTAATTCTTACTCTTTTTGGTTGCCCACTCTTTAATATCTTCGGCAACCGCTTCTTTTGTAGATACAGAATTAGAGCTGTTAGGGCGTGGGAATTGATGTAATCCTTTGTTAGCATTTTCTTGCTCCAATTTCTTTACATCTTCTTCTGTTTCCGAAATAAAAGTGTTAAAATCTTCATCATTCTCAAACTGCATTTTTTTGAATTGCCTTAACACCGAATTCTTAAAAGTTTTCGGAGCATTAGCCAATTTTAATTGTAATGCTTGTTCGCGAGTTTCAAGAGTTTTGCCACTTTTTAATTTTGATATTTCAGTTTGTAAAGGCTCAACAGCAGATTTAACTGCTTGTGCTATTACCGCCTGAATATCGTTAGGTCCTTTCGGCGGTTCAGGATTTGGGGTTTTCTTTTCTACAAAATCATACTTAGATTTTAAATTATCCTCAAATGATTTAGTAGAACGAGTAACCTCACTATCCACTTCCTTTCTCCAATCCTTAATGAAGTCAGTAACTTTGTCTTCTTGTAGTTTATCAACAAGTGCCTGTGCTTCTGTTTCATTCGCAACTTGTAACGCTAATGAACGTGCCAATTGCTGTAATCCGTCCTTTCGTGCCTGACTAAATTTCGCTGTCAGTAACGATAATAAAATTTTGTACATACTTTTTTTGTTTTTAAAAACTTTTCTGATGACAAACGTACAAAAAAACGTGTACAATACACACGCTTTTAAAAATTTTTTATAAGGAAGTGTTATAAAATAGCAAAAGCCCTGAAATTAATCAGAGCTTTGCGGTGCACGAAGCCTTAGCATCGGCTATATTTTAAAATACGTAAGGGAGGTTTTATTACCTCCCCCGCAAGCGGCCACACCGTAGTGCACCTTATTTTTTATATGTACAAAGATACAAAATTTTTTGATATAAAACAGGAATTGCCTATAATTTTTCATATACAGATAAAATTTTACCTTTTTCATAGATGTAAACTCTACTTAACTCATAAGTAAAAGATTTATCCCTCAATCTTCTTTCTATCATTCTCTTTACACCTCTCAAACTTGCTCCGTTTGTATTCTTGATTATGATATTATTAGATTGCTTAACTCCATGAGTTATCATTGAACCAATTTTTTTATACTTAAATGGAGGTATAAAATTTTCATACTCGTAAAAAACACCATCAATTTTCAAATCAGGACATTTTCTGTAATATCTTGTATTTTTTAAACTTTTGTAGATAACATTGTATTCCGGGTCCTTAAAATGTATTCTTGGAGTTAGTTCTACCTTACTTCCTTTTTTAGCGAACTGATTAGCAATCGTTATCAAATCTTTATAATCGCTTGACTTTTTATTTACTTCATTATGAATAGACACCCTACCTCCGTTTGAATATCTTTTAGCAGTTATAAAATTTGGTTTTTCTTTCCAATAAAGCTCATTATCTTTTAAGAAGAAAGGTAAAGAGGCTTTTGTTAGCTTTTCCTCGTTATCATTTATCCACTTTTTAAAGTGCTTAGGCACATCGTTTATCTGTTTGCTTGGAATGTATTCTTTCCCCTCTAAAATCGCTTTCTGTTGCTTTATGAAATCATCTTCACTGTTAAGTATAGGTTCTGTATAGCATCTGCATTGAGGATGCCAACCTAAGAACTTAAATCCTTTTGGATATTTCCCTTTTAATTTTTCACAAATACCACAACCAAACTTTTTATTACTTCGTTTAATTTCATAACCTAAAACAAAATCAAATTGATTGTATTTCTCATAGTCTGATGCTCGGTAAGACATATTTATTTCGGTGCGAGTTAGTCGCATTGCGTTTTTATAAGAACTTCTATACACACCTGTTCCGGGTCTGTATTTCTTTGCTTGTTTAGATAGATGTAGGTTTCCGTGTTTATCTCTTACTCTACGATATAAACGATTAGGCTCTTCTAAATATCGTCTTAAGTCTCTACTTAACTGACTTGCACTTTTACCCTCTTGCAAACCTAAATCCAATCCCATTTCCAACTCTGAACGGAATTGTTTACTATACTTCCAAATCTTTTCAGATAGAGGTAATCCGTTTATTTTTCGTTTTTGGAATTGTTTTAGGGCCTCTAAATTTCGCCCTGTGTAAGCTGTTATTTGTTCAGGAGTTAAAAGATTGCGTTTTATGTAAGAAGCCAAAAGTTCGTTGTTCTTTTCTACTGCTCTTTGCCATTCCTCGCTTGTAGCTTTGTTTATTTCACTTACCACTTGCTTAGAAAGTCGTTTTAGGATTTCCTCTAACTTTGCTTTTAATCTTGGGTGTTGAGTAAAATTAAACGGTTTTTCAGGGTCTATTTTTAAACCTCTTGTATGTTTTACCAATTCACGAATAACCAACAGATACAATCGTCTTACTTTTTCAGCGACTATATCTGCTTTTGCTATCTGTGATTTATCTTTTGGGTTTAGTGGCATTATTTAGTAGTTAGTAGATAGTTCATATTACTCCAACCTCCACTTGCTTTTGCAGTTGCGACTTTCTTATTCAATACGTTTGCAGGTAATTCACTTAATAATTCACCCCATTTATATTCACAAATAGAAGAATAATCATTATTAACAATGATACTTCCCCATTCCCCCTCATTACTCACTACTTCATCAACAAACTTTTTTACTGTATATTCTTCTGTGAGTTCAACAGAGTAACCTGCTGTTTCATCTCCTCCAACTTTTGTGTTTTGCGTTAATTTAATCATTGTATTTGCTTTAAAATGTTTTTACATCTGAAATATTGAATTTTGGTGTTTTCATTACTACTTACTATAATATTTTGCTCTTTTGTGAGAATACTTACTGCTATTGTTTCTGATATACTTACTTTTCTTTTTAAGTTTTGGTTTTTCAATATCCATATATCGTAATCCTAGAATCGGACAGTAATAATATTTAATCATTTTCCTATAATTTTTTATTCCTCTGTTGGTTCAAAAACATCTACACTATTCTCTTTCTGTATCTGATTAAATTCTCTCTCTGTATCATCAACCAAACCTAATTTCTCTACGGCTGTTTTAGTAGAAAGAATTTGTTTGTTGCCGGTAGCCGTCATAATAAAATCCAACTGTTCTGATTTGTCATCAAGCATATATGGCACCACTGTACTATCAATTTCTATATTTTTAATCGTTTCCTCTAAACTTAAATTTGAGGTAGCTATAAACGATTTGATAATAGATATTCTACGCTCCAAATACTCCTCAAATATTTCCATTTGGTCGGCAACCTTTAAATGTGCATCTAAAAACATCAAACGGATAGATTTTTCGGCAATATTTCCAACATTTTTAAGATTGTTAAATGATATATCAGGCGTTTGGGTAAGTGTATAAATCATATTTAAAAGCGTCTCTATTTCCAATTTTACACTTTCAGGAGCGTGTTGCCATGATAGATACTTTGCATCTGTTTCAGAAGACCCCTCAATGATAGTTCCTGACTCTCCTTTTTTCGAGAATCCTACTACTTTACCTTTTACAAATATCTTAGGAGATGCGTGGTAATCGTTCGTATCGGCAAAGTTGGATAAAAGGAGTTCTAAACGCTCAATTAAATCCTGCACGTCCTCAAATTCGGTTTGGTCTTTTAAACCATAAATAATTGGTATTTTTTTTATTGGATTTTCCTTAGGAAATCCATCTACTAAGACCGCCTTATCTGTAATATCAAATCTATAAATAGAATCGCTTGTGTAAGTTTCTAAGTATTTCTTCTTAGTACCGTTTTCTTTAGCAATATATTCCCTTGAAAACGCTACTAAATCACCGTACTCATCAAAATAAGGAAACAACTTATCACCCTTTAATGGATTTAATTCTTTTACTTTTAGTTTGAAATTAAAGTTTATTCCGTGTTCATTAGTTTGTTTTTTTTCAATAGGTACAGGATACCATAATTCAGCAACCTGACCACACGAAAATAAAGTCCTTGCTATTTTTCTGTTAAACGAATTGATTTTATTCTTTGTCAGAATGTTTTTAATCGTTTCTAAAATAGCCTTTTCTTTATCATCTGCTGTTTCTGCTGTGATTGTTACAGAATTACCAAAGAGAAAAGAAACTGCCTTTTTTATGATAAGTTTTTGCATTGCAATAGCTATCCTTGCTACTTTTTCGTTTCGTGTAGCTCCGTCATCTTCTCGGATAAGTTTATCAGGCCTAAAAGCTTTATCAAATATCTTGTGTTTCTTAGGGTCAAGATATTTTTCTACATCTTCAATTTTTGGTAAATGGTTAGGTGCTTGACTTTTTAATTCTTTTACTATTTCCTTTTTATCATCTAATAAAAGTAAACTTTTTATATCCATGGCGTTTTTTATTTATGCAAATATATGAAAAAGAGTGTACAATATACACGTTTTTGATTAATAAAATAATCCTGATAAATTTTGAGCCTCTTGATTGTTCGGATAAAAAGTATTAGCCAAAGCATCAAACTTATCTGTGGAACGTTTAATTCTTTTTTTGATTTCTTCTTTTGGTTCTATCTGAATAGAACCACTACTTGTAAACTTCCACTTTATTTCTGTTGCCTCCTGTAAAAATTCATCATCAGGAGGTAGACAAGGATTCATTTTATTTTTTGGATCTAACCAATCTCTAACTGCCCAAAACAAATAAGCTCTCATGTTAACAAACGTATAAACGTCATTGATGTCTTTTAGTCCTTTAGCACTTTCGCTAAACTTACAAGAAACAGCATTTTCAAAACCTAATTCTAACAATCTTGAATAAACACCGGCTCCCTCTCCAATAGTGTCAATATTAGCGAATATTCTTCTATTACCTAATTCGTTTGATAATATACCCACAATATGCATGTGATTAGCCTTTCCTGCAGATTGATGTGATTGAAACTTGCTAACATAAGGTCCTTCACGATGACAAATAACACTACTATCTCTACCCATACCTGCAACATCTACTCCTAATACTTTTTCGTAATCATTGTATGGTTGCTCTTTGTTATACTTTTCCCAATTCTCATTTGCTAATTCTATCCAATCGTATGGGATTAAGACATCTTCACTAACTTGTGGAAATAATCCTAAAACTTTTACTCTAAATAAGTCATTAGGTCTATACCATACACCTTCAAAATTGAAATCTCCATTGCCTTTGTTTACTTCTTCTTCACGAATAATAGTACACCAACTTTCAACCTTGTCCTTTACCCAATTATAATCTACTTGTCCCGGAATAATAATTTCTTTCTTTACAACATTTTCAGCATTCAAAGAGTTAAGACGGAATTTTTTAAAACGAGATGACTTCATTGCTCTTGCTGCATAACCTATCGTAATGTTAGGGTTAAACACAATCAACAGTCTTGAATTACCCTGTAAGTTACCTTCAATAGCATTAAATGTAACTTCTGAAATACCACTTGCCTCTGTTACGACAAACATTGTATTTGTTGCGTGAAAACCTGACCATGCTTCTGTAGCATCATCACCTGCTTTAAATCCTGTTAAAAACCATTCTTCATATTCTGTTCGTATATCATTAGCTACTAATCTTCCGGGTAGTAGTCCATTTGCATTTCTATACAAACGCCTAATTTCAGGTGTCATAATGTTTTTAACCTGTCTCCCTGTTGGTGCAGTCATAGCAACTTTGGTGTTTTCTATCATTACACCTTTTGAATTGAATTTTGGTGTCAAGTACATAAAACATAATGAGGCACACGCTGCGACAAAATCTTTACCTCGTGCAGTTCCACTTGCTACTGCTGTCATTGGGTTTACCTGTACAGAACGAATAATATCTTGTTGCTCTTTATCTAATTTAGCACACAAAACATCACGCACAAATTTATTCCAATCTTTTTGCCAAGATTGAAAAATACTAATTTGCTGATCCATTTTAGATAAATCATTCTTCATCTACTGTACTTGCTTTCTTCATTAATTCTAAAAACGGATTAACGGTAACATCTTGCTGTATTTTTTCTACATAACCTCTATCTCTTAAATGAACTTTACTCATCCATATAAGCATCGTATCTGACTTATCAACTAATGCTCGATTAAACATTACTGTCTCTAAATCATCAGCTAATGCAGATTTAAGAGCCAATGCATTTTCTTTAAATACAGGATTGTTATTTAACCAATCGTAATAAGTTCGTCGTCTTATTCCTACTGCATCACAAGTTTTAGAAACATTACAAATTCTTTTTTTAAACACTCTTAAAAATTTAACCTGAATAGGTGTTAATCCTAAATACTTATGATACTTGTTGAAAAATGCCATATTACCTCTTAACAAAGTATGAAGTTTTTCGTTACTCCAATTATGTTTTTTCATAGCATAATCAATCCCTATTTCTTTGGCTGTTTCTAAAAAACGGAGCATAGGAGCAGTAACTCTCGGTGCTTTCTTTTTTATAGTGTGAGATTTTGTATCTTTATTTTTCTTTGTCTGTGCCATTTAATTGAGTGTTTACAATTTCAACCATTTTCAAAATAGACAATCCATAAGCTTTGATTTTAAACTTATCTTGTACTTTACTTACCACTTTGTTAAACTTTATCAATTCAGATTTTGGCAACAAATAAGTGTTCTCTAATTCATCAGGGGTATAAGTATCTAACTCCTCTACTAAAGTATCGAAAGAGGTCTTATTTACATCAAAAAAAGTAAAACTTACATTTATAACTTCATTATTTGGCTGAACAATATCATAGTTATAATTATCCAATTCCTCAAACATACTTTCGTCAATGTGTGCATACTCTTTGTATTCAATGCTCTTAATTTCATTTACTAATTCTCGTAATATCCCCAAATCATCTTTTCCATTGATAGAATTGTGAGAAAGTTGTATTCCTAACTTTTCATCATTTGTAGTTTCGCTTTCAAGAACATACATAACATAAAGTTTTCTAACTCCTGCTTGTATTCCTGCTTTCACTCTGTGATTACCTGAAATAACCCTATACTTTCCTTTGTATTTTCCATGTTCTAAATAAACAGCAAAGGGAACTGAACTTAACTCGCCATCTTTTTTGATATTCTCAACTAACTGGTTAAAGTCAGTTTGCTCCATAAAGTGAGCGTTCTTCTCCAAAAAGACAATTTCATCAATATTTATTTCTTTTATCTTAAACCTTGCCATTACTTTCTTTTTTTAACTATTAAAACAAACTTCCTTGCTCTACATCAGGATTTTTTGATTTAACAACTTCTAAACCAAATTCCTTGATTTCTAAACCAAGTTTTTCATTTAACCAATCTGCTAATAAATGTCTATGGCAAAAATCACCCGGCTTTTCATAACAAAGTAAGGCAACATCTTTGCCTTGACTTAACATTTCTACATCTTTTAAAAACTCTTTAGGATTAACTCTTGAAAGAACATCTTTATAATAAAGTTCTGTGTACTTTTCTTTTGATAATCCTCCAAACAACATAGCCTTATGAGGTGCCACATACTTTAAACAAGATACTTTAACGTATTTTGGAGTATATAGAGAAACTCCTATTGGCGTAATGTTGTTTGCATTTAATTTTTTTAAATTTCCATAATATGATGTGTAAACTTTCATTCTATAATTGTTTTACAAAGTTAATAAAAAAGTGTGTATTATACACGCTTTTTAAAAAATATTTTTCTTTTTTTATTTCTTTCCGTGAATTTTTTGATTTCCTTATCAATTCGTTGCATCATTTCTTCTTCACTACTAAATCTATAGTATAGATGATGTACGTCTGAATTTCCTACATAGATAATAGCTGTTTTTAGCTCTTTATTATAAAAGCAATCAAAATCTATATCTTCAACTCTTAATGTTTCATTTAATCCTTTAGGTCTGTATCTTGTGATCATAATTCTGTCGGATTTAACCTTTCTGTTAAAACTATTAAATTAGTACCTAATCCTTGTGTTTGATTTAACAAAGTTAAATTTTGGATATTTTCCGGTGTTAGTTTAAACTCTTCTTTGTGTTTTAAAATAAACCTTTCAAGACTTAAACTATTATCAAAACAGGCTATTATTCTGTAACTACCTGTACTGTGCCATCTATCACAGTAACATAAAATTTTTACTTCTTTATTTTCCATAATTTCTATATTTTTTCAGGTAATACACTTCCTTTTGCTTTTGCATACGCACGATTAAGCAACTCCCAATCTTTAATGTTTTGAAACTTTAAGTGCAATGTTCCTTTTTTAAATCCTTTTATTTCAAAGAAAGACCAACTGTACCATGTGTTTGTTTGTAACTTGTTATTGTGAAAAAAAGTGTCTAACCTTGTTTCTTTATCAAAATCCCTACCTGTTAAATAACATAGTACTTTTTGCAAATCTTTGTTCTTTTCAAAAGCTAAAACTTGCTTTGCTCCGTGTTCATTAAGGTATTTAACAATATCCCCCTTTCCTGCTGATGGTTCAAGGAAATTATTGCCTAAAACATCTACATCTTGTAACATTAATTCTATAATGTTTCTTGGTGTTGGGTAAAAATCTTGATTAAAAATAGTATCTATCATTTTTTATTATTTTTTTCTGTTAGTTCTGTCTTTTTTTTACTCATAACTTTGTTGTTTAAAATTTTTAGTTAAACTTTTAAATTTTTTTGCTTTTAAAATAGCACAGAATGTACTGAAAAGAGAGTGTTCACCTGTCATCATGTTTTTAAGTAAAAATTTAACATAAGCCATTGTTTCAGGGTCAACAAAATAAATCCACTCATGCCACAAATGAAATTTATCAAAATCTCTTTCTCTTTGGCTATAAGCGTATTCAATATCTTGTTTAACATATTTAAAATCTTTCTCTAAACTTGCATACAACTTAATTTCAATTGCCTTTTGCTCTGCTTTTACAATTGCTAAACTTTGTTTTAATTCTGTTAAACTCATTGTTTTTGCTTTCATAATTCTTCTCTTTAAAGTTGTATATGCTTTTTTTCGCCATTAATTACAGCTAATGTTGTTATAATAAGCCTTTTTACAACTTGCTTAGGTTATTAATTTATGCTACTTCTTCCATCCAAACATTAAACGCCCAGTCTATTGGCTGACCTTGCAAATATTTTAATTTAAATTCTTTTGTGTTGTTATTCTCTGTATAAGAAATCGTTATCTCATCATTTGCTTCATCGTATTTTGCAACACCTGAACCATCTACATTATAGTCTAATTTAGCATTTCTATACCATTGTGCTAATCTTGCATTTGTGTATCGCTCTATTCTTGCTGTCATCTTATTTATGTTTTAGATTATACTTTGTTTTTCTAATGCAAATATAAAACTATAATTTGATATAAACAAAATATTTTTAAAATTATTTTTTGATAGAATTAAATTTTAATAAAAGTATAATTTGATAAATACATTTTATATGTATATATTTGCAGTATGAATTTAAGAATAAAAGAAGTAGCAAAAAGTAAAGGATATTCTTTGCAAGAATTATCAAAGAAGTTAGGAATAACATACCAAGCCCTAAACGCTCGTATGGTAGGAAATCCATCTATAAAGGTATTAAGTGAAATATCGAAAGCCTTAAACTGTGAAATTCACGAGTTAATAGAAACTTCTGGTGACTATTCTCATTTCTATGATGATAAAACTAAAGAATGGTTAGGAATTAGAAAAAAATAAAAGAGTTCAAAACTCACTTAAAATTTTGAACTCTTAAAGTATTTTTGAAACATCGTGCCTTTGGATTCTCCGCAGGACTTGTGAATAATTGAGTCCTAACTCAGAACGAGTTAGCAATGCAAATATAGGAAATGTTTTTTGAAATGCAAAAGAAAATCCGCACAACTTTTGCTATGCGGATTGGAGGTATTTATTCATTTATTGATTCAAACACCCAAAAATAATACCCATCTATTGTTCTTTCTTTTCTAAAAAGAACTTCATAAAAAGGTCTGTGTTCAGGTAAAGGTGAACTACCAAAATTAATACCTTTAGAAAAAGGTATTTTAATTCTTGGATACTTATACGTATTTGCATCAGGTAATTTCTTTTTTGCATTCTCTATAATAGTTTCAGTCTTTCTTTGTTCTATATAAAGTTCTTCTAAGGATAGTTCGTGACTTCGGAGTAAATCATATAATGTGTTGATTAGTGTTTCTGTTTGGTGTTCTAATTTTAGATTTGATAAATTGAGCTTAATAGGTTTTGAATTTATATTTAGATACCCTTTAGATGTAATTTTAGCATCTATTCCTTTTTTATCCAACCATTCTAACATGTCAATTATTGTAGGGTTTTTACCAACAATTTCAATTTCATTCTTAAAAGAGTTTGCAAAATACATTTTACTAAATCCTTTAAACCAAAATACTACACACTCATCACCTGAATCAGGATTTACTATCATTCCTGTTACAACCCCATAGTCGTCTCTTTTCTTAACTTTACTTCCTACTAACACTTCTTCTTTTAATCTTGGAATTGTTTTCCAAATATCTTCTATTATATCTGTTAGTTTTTCCTCTATTGCAATCATTTTACTTGTGTGTTTTTTTTATTTTGTAACAACATTTTTGACTTTCCAAATATAACTTCCTTTAGATTTAATCTTTTGGAAATATACTTTATAAAAAACAGGCTCTCTATTATACCTGCTTTCTATACAAATTTTGTTTCCTTGAAAAGTTTTAATATCAGGTAGCTTTTTACGAGCATCTTCTATTAACTTATTTAAAAGCTCCTGTGTTTCTTTTGATATTTTAATTTCGTCCATTTTATATAAAAAATATATGTTCTACAAAGATAATAAAAATACCCTAAAGCATTTCAACATCTGCATTTTTATCCTGACTTTCCAACAAAGTCTTGATTTTTTCGGCTTTTTTCTTTCCGTGATAGATTTCTATGTCTGCTAAGCATTCTTGCAAAATATCATCATCTATTCGCTCTAACCTTTTAGGTATTTCCTTTGTCAATCTCTCTTTTTCTCTTTCTAAGTAGAAATTTATTAAAGTTTCTTCTGTGTGATTAATAGAAATAATATCATCTACTACCGTGCTATATATAGCGTATTTTCCGTTTGGTTGTTTTATTAGTGTGTGTGACATTATTTTTTGTTTTTAATTAATATATGAGAGAACTCATAATCTTCGAAAATAGTTCCACACTCACAGAATCCATTTACTAAGCAACTTGACTCTGTACATTCTTCTTCTGTTTCATATAGAAAATCAAGAGGGTCTGTACTATCAGAAAACTGTTCTAAGGTCACATCTAATTTAATATCCTTTTTTCCCTTTGCTTTAAATACAAGGGTAATAAAATCTTCTTTGTTTACCTTTATCATAATTTCTATTTATTTAAAGCGTTAATCTGTTTTCCATGTTTAATAATAAAATACAATTTATTAGGCTCTGCTCCCCATTCTTCTTTTCCGTAGCCTATTTCTATTCCTTTGTGTTCAAAGTTTATTATTCGTTCTGTATCGGTATTTTTTGGATAGCCGAGTGTCATTGTGTTTTGGTTGAATGGTTTAAAATCAAATTGTGTGTGTTCAATCAATTTATCAAGCCACAAACCCTTTTCATTTTTAAATGTTTCTTGAAACCACTCAAAATGACTTTTCCAAAATCTTAAGTTTTCTGATGTCAATCTACTGCACCAATACGGTGTAATTTCTCTATAATCTTCCGTCTTAATTCCGCTCTCGGTTAATTCAAACCATTTTCGCTTTAGCGGTAGTCTTAAACTTTTCATAACAATTCGTATAAAAAGTTAATAACTTCCTCCGACCAATCTTTTAAATAAGGTTTAGATAAATCTACTTCAACAACCTTTGTTCCCTCTGTTCTGCATTTTGCATAACAATAAAAGAAACCTATACCCTCACTTATCTCAAAATGGGATTTACTATCTCTTCTACTGTACCATTCCAAAACATCATTTAACATTGGCTCTTTACCAATG